>Ga0307515_10021809_pt1 | contig 11331 bp, 14 predicted proteins | sample 17_EM_MG_FD_194513 | JGI IMG/M metagenome (GOLD analysis project Ga0307515, IMG submission 194513) | Populus trichocarpa ectomycorrhiza microbial communities from riparian zone in the Pacific Northwest, United States - 17_EM | ecosystem: Host-associated > Plants > Roots > Unclassified | place... | reverse complement strand
TTTGGACTGAGTTAATGTTACCATATATAATCTTAAAAATATATACAATTTAGGACTCTTAATATTAACTATGAAAGATTATCTTATCATAGATAGATAGTGATTTTTAGGGAATGGGGGAAACTCCTTGTATAACAAAATAACTTTCTATGTGGACTCGTTATATAGAAAATAACTTGCAATGTATAAGAGGCTTTTTTCTGTCAAGTGCAGGGAAGCAGAACACACTGCAAAGTTAATGAATTGATTACCTCTCTTGGTATTCTAGTTTTGGCTTGAATATATTGACATGGTATCAGAGCTTCTTCCAAATCCTTGCTTGCCTCTGTCCTGATTTTTCCTTTGGCTTCTGCTGTTGTTGCCTTACTCATCTTGGACCCGTCTTTTTCATATTACTCCTGGTGGAAATTGTGCAGGCGAGAGAGAATGAGTGGTTGTTGGATCCTTATTTCCAACTTTGTGTTATTAATGTTTCAGATTAGCTTTTCTGCTGCACTCTTGGCAGCTTCAGATCTTGCTTCTCTACTGCTATTCTTGATAGTTCTTGGTTTCAAAATCTGCAAATCTATCCTACTTCTCTAGTGTTATTCTTGGCAGCTTCAGATCTTCCTTCTTTGGTGGTGTTCTCGGTAGTTTCAGAATCATTCTTCTTCGTTTCAGATATTGCGTTTCTGGTGCAACTCTTGACTGTTTCAGATATTGGTTTTCTGCTGCTATTCTCAGCAGTTTTAGATCAGTCTCTTTGCTGCTATTCTCGGCAACTCTTGGCTTCAAAATCTAATGTGTATCCGTCTTCCATTGCACTGATTCCCTGTCAGTTTCAGTTTCAAAATCTATTTCTTTTCAGCTTTATCATGTCTTCCGATAAGCTAGACTTGTTCCATATCCGTCTTAATGGGAAAAATTGTTCTGCTTAGGAGTTTCAATTTTAATTATTCTTCAAAGGGAAAGAACTGTGGGGGCATATTAATGGGAGTAATCTCGCACCTATAGACGCCAATGCATTGTCTAGATGGGAAATCATGGATGCTCAGGTTATGACCTGGATTCATAGCTCAATAGAACCTCATCTTGTTCTCAATTTGAGGCCTTATAAAACTGCTGCTGCTATGTGGAATTATCTAAATAAGATTTATAATCAGGATAACACAGCTCGGCGTTTTCAATTAGAGTATGAGATAGCTAACTTCACACAGGGAAGTCTCTCTATTGAGGAATACTTTTCCGGTTTTCAAAATCTTTAGGCTAATTATTCAGATATTGTTTATGCTAATGTTCTTGCTGCAACTCTCTCTGTTGTTCAAGCAGTGCACGACACAAGAAAAAGAGATCAATTCCTAATGAAGCTCCGTTCTGATTTTGAAACTGCACGCTCTAATTTGATGAATCATCATCTTGTACCATCTTTGGATGCATGTTTAAATGAACTTCTTCGTGAGGAGCAGTGTATCATAACTCAGGCGGCTATGAAACATAAGGCAAATGTTAGTGCACCTATTTATGTGGCTTATACAGCACATGAGAGAAATAAGGGTAGAAATATGCATGTTGTCCAATGCTTTAGTTGTAAAGGTTTTGATCATATTGCTCGAGATTTCCCAAAGAAATTCTGCAACTACTATAAGAAACATGGTCATATCATTTCTGCTTGTCCCATTCGACCTGAAAGGAAACAAGGAACTGTTTATCATGCCTCAATTGGTGCCTCTGGTTCTGCTGCATTGCCTACTGCCTCACCTGTTGTTCCTATTCCTATTCCTATAGGCTTAGCAAAACCCGAATACACTCACTCCCGAAATGGTACAACAAATGATCATTTCTGCTATTGGATTCTCAGGTAATCATAAACTTCCTTTTAAGCCATAGTAGATGGACTCAGGTGCCTCTAACCACATGACCAATACTATTGTTCCTCTTTCCAATGTCAGAAATTATGATGGAAATCTAAAAATTAATACCCCTGATGGCAGTTCTCTGCCTATCAATGTTGTTGGTGATCTTTCTCCTTCCTTAACTGAATTTTTTTGTCTCCTGACCTCTCCACAAATCTTATTTTTGTTGGTCAATTGGTTGATAATAATTGTGATGTTCATTTCTTCCTTAATTGGTTATGTTGTACAGGATCAAACGTCAAGGAAGATGATCGTGGAGGGGCATAAAGTGGGACGACTCTTCCCTCTTCATGTTTCTCATTCCACCAGTATTTCTAGTTTTCCTTTACTTTTCTTTGTATGTAATTTTATTGGTTCTGAAAATAAGAGATGGCATAAACGTCTAGGCCATCCAAACTCTGATGTACTTTGCAATTTGATTAATTATGGATTATTGGGAAATAAAACATGTTCTTCTCTTGATCTTTCTTTTGATTGTACATCATGCAAACTTGGCAAAAGTAAAGTTTTCCTTTTCCTCATCATGTATCATGTGCCTCTAAATGTTTTGATATTATTCATAATGATGTCTGGGGGATTGCACCTATTGTTTCTCATGCTCATTACAAATACTTTATTACTTTCATTGATGACTTTAGTCATTTTACGTGGGTTTACTTCCTTCGAGCTAAGGCTGAAGTTTTTTTTTTAGTTTTTAAGCGATTTCTTGCACTTCTTGAACTCAATTTTCTGCCAGCATCAAGGTCTTGCGCTATGATTCTAGCGGTGAATACATGTCTAATGAGTTTTAAGGCTTTCTTCAAAGTAAAGAAATCATCTCTCAGCGTTCTTGTCCTTCAACACCACAGCAAAACGGTGTAGCTGAGAGAAAAAATCGTCACCTTCTTGATGTAGTAAAAACTCTTTTACTTGAATCATCTCTTCCTCCTTATTTTTGGTGTGAAACACTTTCTACTTCAGTTCATTTGATTAATTGTTTACCTTCTCCTACATTAAACAATGTTTCCCTTTTCTTTAAGTTATTTGGTCATTCTCCTTTATATTTTGATCTTCGTACATTTGGTTGTGTTTGTTTTATGCATCTCCCTGCTCATGAACAACATAAACTTATTGCTCAATTTGTTAATTGTGTTTTTCTTGGTTATGCTATCCCTCAAAAGGGTTATGTTTGTTATGATCCTCATGCTTGTCGTATATGGGTTTTTAGGAATGCGATTTTATTTGAAAAACAATATTTCTTTCCATCTCATGTTGAATTGCCATTTGCATCTTTACCTTTTTTGCCTAGATTTTATGATTCCACAACAATGATGGAGAGGTTCAGCCTGGTTTTGTGTATGAAAGACGTCGTCGACATGAGTCTGATTCCACTTCTCTTGTGCCCCCTTTCGATCTTGACCCGGTGCCTGATCCTGCTCCTATTTCCACCACTCTTCGTCGGTCTACTCGTCTTTCTCGACCTCTTGATTGGTATGGATTTTTCATTCCTGTCTCTCTTGCTATTACTTTATCCACTATTTTCATTCCCTCTTGTTACAAACGGGTTATGAAGCATACATGTTGGCAAAATACAATGCAAGCAGAACTTCAATTACTTGAGGAGAATTATACTTGGGATATTGTTCCTTGTCCTCCTACAATCAAACCTATTGGGAGTAAATGGGTCTTCTTTGTAAAACTACATTTTGATGGCTCTTTAGAATGTTACAAAGCTCGCCTCGTAGCTTTAGGTAACAAGCAGGAATATGGGGTTGACTATGAGGAAACATTTTCTCCTGTCGCCAAAATGACCACGGTTCGAACCATCTTAACTATTGCCGCTTCACAGTCATAACAACTGCATCAAATGGATATGAAGAATGCCTTTCTTCATTGTGATCTCCAGGAAGAGATTTACATGAAGCTCCCCTCTGGTATGACTACTTCTTCTCCTCACAATGTCTGTAAGCTAAGGCGTTCTTTGTATGGGCTCAAACAGGCTCCCCGGGCTTGGTTTGAGAAGTTTCGCAGTACAATTCTTTCTTTCAATTTTACACAAAGTCAGTATGATCCTTTTCTCTTTTTCCACACATCTGCGTCAGGTATAGTCTTTCTCTTGGTTTATGTGGATGATATTATCATTACTGGCACTGATTGTGGTTTGATTACTAAGCTTCAACAGTAATTACATACAACTTTCCATATGAAAGATCTTGGCCAGCTCACATATTTAGAATTAGAAGTTCATCACCGACCTAATTGTATTTTCGTGAATCAGCATAAGTATATTCAAGATCTTATCACCTTGGCTGGTTTGGAGGATACTTTTTCTGTTGATACTCCTGTGGAAGTAAATGTCAAATACAAAAAAGATAAAGGGGACTTGCTAGATGATCCTACTCTCTATAAGAGTCTGGTTGGAAGTCTTATATACTTGACCACTACTCGACCTGACATATCCTATGTTGTCCATCACGTCAGTCAGTTTATGTCTTCTCCTCGGCATCTCTATTTTGCTGCAATTTGACGCATCATCCACTATCTTTGAGGCTCACCTAATCGTGGATTATTCTTCCTTATTGGCTCCTCTTTTCAACTTGTTGTCTATAGTGATGTTGATTGGGCTGGGTGTCCAGATACACGTCGATCTACTACGGGTTGGTGTATGTTTTTAGGTGATGCCTTAATTTCTTGGAAATGTAAGAAACAAGATCGTGATTCTAAATCCTCCACTGAGGCCGAGTATCGTGCCATGTCTACTACTTGTTCTGAAATTGTATTGTTGTGCGGTCTTCTCGAAGAGCTTGAGTTTCCTCATGTCATCTCTACCCCACTTCATGCTGATAATACTAGTGCTATTCAGATTGCCACCAATCATGTTTTCCATTAACGCACCAAACATATTGAGGTTGATTGTCATTCTATTCGCAACACCTTGGAAAATTGGGTGATATCTCTTCCTTACATATTTTTCGATCTCCAAATAGTTCATGTCTTCACTAAAGCTATGACTCGACAGCGACATCATTTTCTTGTTGGCAAATTATTGCTGATTGATTTACCAGCATCAATTTAAGGGGGGATTTTACCATATATAATCTTAAAAAAGTATACAATTTAGGACTCTTGACTCCTTGTATAGCAAAATAACTTTCTATGTAGACTTGTTGTATGGAAAGTAACTTGGAATGTATAAGAGGTTTTTTTCTGCCCAGTGCAAGTGCAGGGAAGCAGAACACACAGCAAAGTTAATGAATTGATTAACTCTCTTGTTATTCTAGTCTTGGCTTGAATATATTGACAGTTAAAACAGAAACAAATGATGCAATCTACCTACGACAGACGTTGGTTTGACTCGTATGAAAATAACAAATTTTAAACTATTACCGGCATGCCTAACATACCTAACTTGAATTCCTGTTCCTAGAGGCCTAAAGACTCAAGGGAATAAATAAAAAGATTGCTTCAACCATGGGAAATTAGTTATAGTTGTTGAACTCCAGAACCCATTTCAAACCTACCTGTTCTTTCCCTCCAATTCTTTTGTCCCTGCCAATCTATAAATGGTTTTCTTCATCTCCGTCCAAGCAACCCAGTTCTTCTCTGTACTCTTTTCTAATCAAAAACATTTGAAGCTCATTCGTAACTGCTCATGGAAGGGCTCAGAGTTTTTAATTTGATTGCAATATTATCAACTCTGCTAGTAATTTCAGTGAATGGGCAAATTAGCACACCATGCACAACCTCGATGATAAGTAGCTTCACCCCGTGCATAAATTTTATAACTGGAAGCACCAACAATGGCTCATCACCAACTGGTAGTTGTTGCAGTTCATTTAAGTCCCTCATGAGCACTGGTATGGACTGTGCTTGTCTATTAATAACAGCCAATGTGCCTCTTCAACTACCGATTAACCGTACTTTAGCAATCACTCTCCCCCGAGCATGTAAAATGAGTGGGGTGCCAATGCTGTGTAAAGGTAGGACTTAAATTATACCTGCTAAGAATCTTTCCAGCCCTGTCAATGTGTGTTAGATTTTCTAATGATGATTGCATTGTGTTTTGCAGCATCTGGGACCCCTCTACCAGCACCAGGTAACTGGAAATCCTTTTCAATTCTTAAATACGCTGGAAAAAAGAACATGATATTTGAAAACTAAAACATAATCTATATTTATTATTGTGAACCTAAGACAAATATTCCTATCTTGGTTAAGAAATTTGTTTCCCTGGAACATTGGCAGGTCCCGTCTTGCTAGGGCCAACTCTTCCACCCACAGCCGCTTATCCTTTAAGCCCACGAGGTAAGCTCCGCTCTTACATTTTGAAAAAATTTACCTATCAGCGAAGAATAAGCTTGAAAGCTCCTGTACCAGTAAGACAGTACTTATGTCGAGTGTGATATACCTGACCTACTAATTACCAAGTTGCTTTTTGCAGCTTCCAAAGCAGTAGCACTTGCTCCAGCACCAGAATCTGAAATTACTCTGCCATTAACACCAGCATCCCCGCCAGAGCCAGTAGAAGCTCCCCCAGCAACTGCAGGGATCCGACCAGTGCTATCCCCCTCAGCATCTATGCCATCCTATGTTTCGCCACCATCTTCCTTGCTAATATTTCTAGCAATCATGGTTTTCAAATTCTATTAAGCTACAACCTCTCCATCCCTGTTTGTTTCCGTTTATGTTGGCGGGCAAACTTATTGAATACAGCTCCATGTCATGTTGTCAGGAAAAATAAAGAAATACTCCTCATTTTCTCATTGCTTTAATTGATGTTATGAACTAGCATTGGATAAACCTTTTCAGAAATCTATGTCGTCCAGCATTGAAAATTTGAAGCACATAAACTGACGTGGCTGCCTAAATGAGAGACAAAAACAGGATCCATAACCTGATGCTTCCTTGTCAATCTCGTAAAGAGTGACAATATAGTCAAGGCAGGTGAGAGATTGCCTGTCCTTTGGTCTTACCTGCCAGGAGGAGATAGACAGAATTATAATCAGCGACGACAGAAAACCAGCCATATCAAATGTCTGAAAATGCATACAGGATCCTTCCACCAACAAACAAAATTCTGAATTTCGTACTTTCTATTTTTCCAAACCTGTCCTAGGCAGTTTAACTCACCGCATGCAAGTTGCAATAACGCATTGCGCCTGACAACTTGGATAAACCTAGTAATTAACGAAGGAGATATAGAAATAATTTATTATTAAAAACACAAAAATAAAAGAGATGCAATAATAGAAGTGAAACATGATAGAGACCCGTCGTCCACTCTCGCCACTAGCTTCACCCCATGCAGAGGACGGTGATCTTGTCCTTGTCCTCGTAAAAATGCCGTGAACGGATGACGTTGACAGTCATTACCAGAGCGAATCCATCTCCTACCATTCCTAACACGTATTTCATTGCTATTGCTTCATCTCTCTGTTTTTTATTTTCTTTTCATTTTCCCAGGCACTAGAAGAGAAAAACTAGAGAGGGTGAAGCGGCGACTTTTCTTGAGCGTTAGACAAGAAAGAATCCATGGCGGGAGAGCAGGCAAGCAAGCAGTGCTGTCGACAGGTCCATTTCAGACCCCGGATCACAGCAGATTCAAAACCGATTTATTTAATAAACGAATCAAATTATATCTTATGAATTGGAAATTAAGATTTTGTGATTGTCGATCCTAATACGGATCTTAACATGTTTGGATCATATTAATTTGGATATCCACTAAATTTATCATTCGTTTTGTTTAAATAAAACGTGTTGATTATATTTAAACCATGCTTAGTTTCGACTATTGCATATATAAGAAAATATATAATATTCAGTATATCTATTTTTTTTAAAAAAAATCAAGATATCTCATCATTAATAAGAACAGAATCAAATAATCCATATAAAATATTTATATTAAAAATAAAAATTAATTTAAATTAGACAAGAAGTATGACAAAGTTAAAGAAAAAAAATACCTACTCTAGGCACTAACTTATTAATATGGGGAAAAAATATTAATGTTTTACGAATAACATAATTCCGATTGAATCAAAACTTCATACTTGAATTAAAAACCAGTATAATACTAGCAACAACTTATTAATTATTTTTCTTTATATTTATAGGATTTTTCAATAAATTAATTAATTTGAGACTTGAAAAGGGATAAAAAAAAAAAACCTGCCGTGTAATTGTTTAAAAGAATAGTCATCCATATAGAGGGAAAAGGACGGAACAAAAGTATAGAATGTTATTTAGTTCATGTTTCTTTGCTGAAAAATGTTTTTCAATAAAGTATTTTCTTTATTTTTTTTATGTTTAGTCTAACATCATGAGAAACTCGAGTTTATTTTTTGGTCAAAGAAAAACATAAATTTTAGATAGAGAAAAGTAATTTTTTAGTTTAAAAAATTGAAAAACACTTTCCATGAAAATCCCAAAAACATATTTGATTAATTTGGGTTAACTTGTTAAATTCACGACTCGGATCATGAAATTGTAACAGCCTTATAAAAAGAAAATTAAAACAAATTTTGAAGTTCAATTCTCAATTTAGGGTGAGATTTAAAAAAATCAATTAAAAAAACAAAAAATAAATCAAGTCAACTTGAATTAACTTGTCAAACCCACAACCCGGATCATGAGTTCAAAATAACTTTATAAAAACAAATAAAAATAAATCATGAAACTCAATTTCTAATAAACTCAATGTTAAGGATGAAATTGAAAAAAAATCAATTAAAAAAGAAACGAAAAAAACCCCAGTCAATTTAAGTTAATTCGCCAAACTCGAAACTCGGATAATAAGACTAGGATAACCGATAACCCTATATAAAGTAAGTTAAAATAAAATATGTAGCCTAATTACTTATAAACACAATGTTGAATGATAAAAAAAATATATATAAAGCAAGTTAAATATATTTTATTAGAAATAATATTAATTTTGATCATATTATTATTGGACCAGATTGAGGTAAATTTATTTCTGATCAATTCAATAAATAATGTTGATAAACTCGGTTCAAAACATAATTGAGTTATGAAAATTTTATTCCAAATCTATTTAATTACATTAAATTAATCCAGTGACAGTCCGACAAACAAGCAAGGAACAAGCAAAATTTCTGTATTGGTCCGATTATAGAAGTCTATTTTAGCTTTTTATTTAGATATGTATTGGCCTTGCAGAACGTTTCTTTTTTTTTTTTGGTTTAATGTGGGTGTCCGGGCCAGCTTGCATGTACCTTGACTAATCATATGGGCCCTGAAGTTAACGACCATATAAACCTCCAGTGGCCATCATATAAGCAATCACAGAGCTCGAACCTGAGACCACATAGAGAGCAAATCTCTTGATCCCAAGTTTTTACTATTGTACCACTACCTAGACGCCCTTTTTAATTATTGGTTAAGAACCCAGTTGATATAAAGCACACCCTCGTCTTCCTGTTTTGAAAATCAAGAAGGATGATACTCAAAATATTAACGTCATTTGATGAAAATTAATATTTTTTTTATGTTTTTAAATTGTTTTGATTTATTGATATTAAAAATATTTTTTTAAAAATAAAAAATATTATTTTAAAATAAAAATATTTTAAAAAATAACTACTACTTACTTAAACACACTTTTTTTTTTTTTTTGTATGAGTAGCTAAAATTAGTGATGTTTACAAGGAAGTTTGACCAAGTTGTTTTGCACTTACCATTCGATGTTTTTTACAAATCCCAAAATGCCGCAAGGGAATATTCTACATGTTTTTTACAAATCCCAGCAGTTTTTCTCTTGTGCACTGTTGTTGCTGCAGCAATGCATCTGTCCGAGGCTAGCCCAGTGGATGATCAATACGTAACATGTTTCAATGACTGCGAGGACAAGTGCAAAAGTGAGGGTAATGGTTACTCCTTCTGCGAAATGAAGTGCGACACTGACTGTTTGGTGAAGCAGGCACTTGGTAGGTTACATGAATATCTTATGCAAAAAACAAACAAAAAAAAACTAAAGCGCAGACCCCACACAGCTGCCTTGCTTTCTCGCAGCAAGACTTGAAAAGTTGTTCTTGTCAGCAATTGCTATACGCGGCGATTGATACTGTGCATGATAGACACGTTACTTGGACACTCGTCTTCATGCATGCTTTTCACTTCCCGTTCTCATCACTTCCTTGCTCCTTCTATCCCCAGCTATATAACATGCAATCCGCGATCTCCATTCCCTGCAGCTTTGATAGCACAATTTTCTGTCTGTAGTGACAAAATGGCTGTGAAAGTGAGGCTTTCTTTAGCAGTTTTAGTCTTCTCTCTTTTGGCTTTGTGCGTTGGAATAGCTAAAGCCAACAAAGACCCGGAACTAAAGGTTTGCGAGCACCAATGCAAAGAGCAACTGGGGTATGATGAGAGAGAGGTTGAGAAGTGCCTGAGAGACTGTACTGAGGAGCACTTCAGACGAAAGGAAGAGCGAGAGCGTGAAACAAGAGGGACAGAAGAAGAAGATGATGATGAATGGAGGAGCTTCATGGTTGATCCTGCAAAAAAGAAGCCGGGGCAGTGCCTAGAGGAATGCCAGAGGCAGGAAGGAGGAAAACAGAAATCGTTGTGTCGCCTAAGGTGCCAGGAGAAGTATGAGAGAGAACCAGGAAGAGAAGAAGAGGGGAACATGGAAGAAAAGGAGGAAGCGGGGAATCCCTATGTATTTGAAGATAGGCATTTGAAATCTGAAGTTGAGACTGAACACGGAAGAGTTCGTGTTCTTCAAAAATTCACGAAGAAATCAAAGCTTCTCAGAGGACTAGAGAATATCCGGGTGGCAATAATTGAAGCTAATCCTCAAACATTTATAGCTCCAACCCACTTGGATGCTGGGTTTGTTCTGTTTGTTGCTAAGGGTATGCCTGTGGTTTCTCATATAGCTACAATCTATCTGCAATTCTCTACTTGTTAACACATTTTATCACTATTTTTTGTCACAGTGATTATTTTTACTAACCAATAGTGTTTCATTACTGATTTGATACATTGTAGGACGAGGGGCTATAACTCTGATCCATGAAGAGGATAAACAGACCTTTAACCTTGAACGTGGAGATGTTTTCGGGGTTCCTGCAGGAACTACTTTTTATATGGTTAATAAAGATGAAAACGAGAAACTTCGTGTTGCCAAGATCCTTTGGCCGGTTAATCTTCCTGGCAATTTCAAGGTAATTAAGTGCAATGTCAAATTTTATCGATTAAGATTTCAAATAACAAAAGACTCACTGATGGTTGCTAACAAGACTGAATCCATAATCTATTGTTTTCAATGTTCCTATGGCTTAATTATAGATTACGATGGTTTTATGATGCAGGCATTCCATGGAGCAGGTGGTGAAGATGCAGAGTCCTTCTTCAGGGCATTCAGCTGGGAGTTGCTCGAGGCTGCTCTTAAGGTGAGTGCCGATTAGACCTGTAGTTGACTTTTCTCCAT
>Ga0307515_10021808_pt1 | contig 11332 bp, 12 predicted proteins | sample 17_EM_MG_FD_194513 | JGI IMG/M metagenome (GOLD analysis project Ga0307515, IMG submission 194513) | Populus trichocarpa ectomycorrhiza microbial communities from riparian zone in the Pacific Northwest, United States - 17_EM | ecosystem: Host-associated > Plants > Roots > Unclassified | place... | reverse complement strand
GTTTCTTGGTTTAAAACTTAGTAATTTTTTATAAAATAAATCATGTATATATTAATTTCAAAGAATAAGTAATTAATAATCTTGTGTTTGAAGCAAGTAAATTTAAACTAAATATAATGAATTCATATTATATTAAACTTTTATAACTTTTTTAAGAAAGAAAGAAATAAAAGCTAATGAAAGTATTTTACTAGTAATAAACTAGGGGCTATAATAGCTTTATTATATATTAGAGAAGTCTCTAAGAGAGGTATAAAGAATTCTTTTAATAAGTGATACATTAAAGCCTATTACTAGTTAATTTAATATATTAAGGTATAATAATTAATATGTATTATATTACTTTATTACTTTAGAGAGCAAGCTTAATTTATCTCACAATTCCAAGTACTGCATGAAACTCTCTCGAGCAAGCGATGTAATTAGCTACTAGGGTTGATTTACTATATTCCGGGTCACCTGTCGAGCACCCGAAAAATATCCTAGCAACCCTTTATTTCCTGGAGATCCACTTGTATAACTTAATCCGTGTTGAATAATAGCCAGAGTAAGCACTAGTAGTACTCGAAATACTCATGCCCAAATCTGAGATTCGCACATATAGAATTCAAACCATACGCATCTAGGATATTAGACGAAATCTAACGCACCTGAATGGCTTTGAACTCCAATACCTCAAGAGTCTTATAGCCGAAACAGACTTGAGATTCCACCAAGCGATTCAGAGATTAACGAGTGTGTATTCAACTAAACTACTGACCCTGAGCACTACTCAAAAATTCCTAATGTGACCCCAGACTGTCTTGAGTCCTTTCCCACACCCCACCAATCATTCCGCGACCATTGAATCATACTTGCGTTACAGCAAAGACCGAGAGCAACACTCTAGCTATCGCTGTTACCGAGCTCACCGAGCTGCTCTCGCTTGTCCGTGTTGTTGCCAAGCTCACCAAGCTGCTCTCGCTTGTCCGTATTGTTACCGAGCTCACCGAGCTGTTCTCGCTTGTCCGTGTTATTGCCAAGCTCACCAAGCTGCTCTCGCTTATCCGTATTGTTGCCAAGCTCACCAAGCTGCTCCCGCTTGTCACTATTATTGCCGAGTTCACCAAGCTGCTCCCGTGTCTCATCTGAGTCTTTGTTAGTGTGTATTCACACCAATGCTTCTAACAGACTCACAGAGGATAGGAGAAGCCATAGCTCCTACAACAAGGAGCGGCAGAATAGCTTGGAAGAACTTCATTTTGGGTAAAGAATGGCGAAGGTTCCGGGCAGTATAAATAAGGTATAAGCTGAAGAGTTGTTGGATAAATTGCACAAGCGACGAATGTATGGTTTGTACAGACGGCTAGTCAGGCTGTAGGGACACTGCAATGCACATATATAGCATGTCTTGATCTGCCTTACTCTCAGAATCTTGTTCGTATGTCTACCAAACTGTTCCGCACTGATGACTATGGAAAGCACGAACGGTTGCGCATGCAGGTCTGGCCTTCCGTGATTAACTTGATGACATGTAATCATCTCAGTTGGAGGCATGCTTACAACTCTCCACTTCATGGTGCAAGGTCATCTTGCATACTTACGTGCATGGACTTTGACTGGCCCCACTAATAAGGCCATTACGGCTACGACCTTCCTATTTCGGCCAGTGCACTCCAAGCCCTTGGAACAAGTGACGGCATCTTGCTAGGTAAATGTCTAGTTAATAATTTTCTTGCGGTTATTCAGATTGCCAGTTTTTGAATCTGATGTCCCCTCCCCCAAGGCAAAAACTCCGGCCTCGAACAACTTTCTCGGCTTTTTGGAGAATGTCTTCTAAGGAGGCAGTTGCAATGGATACTCGATCCCCTTCGTTTGAGTCTGTAGAGTATGACTCGGATACTCAAAACCTTCTCAGTCACGAATGGACTACGAAGCAGCACAAACAGCAGCAGAAGCGAAACTGGTCTTTCCTGGCTGTGAATACCTTTGTTTTATTGCTGAACATTGGACTGCTTCTCATGGTCAGCACCCCCCGAGCTGTTACCATGGCTGAAAACACTCCATCTGTTCGGTTGCCACATGCAGGTCAGTCCATCAGCCGTGGTGATCTCTTATATTCTTGATGCACAAGTACCTGAGCAAACAACTTACTCCATTTACGCAGATTGGATAGCCCCTGCAGTACAGTTACAACTTCAAACCTATGATGACAAGTTTGAAATCCATGGTCGATACCGAGGGAGACCTCGGCCAGAATTGGAGGCCGCTTGGGCTGATTACGTGAGGAGAAAGTCCACCTTGATCTATTTTCCTAGTCATTGCAGCTTTAATACTTCAACAGATTACACTCTTCGCGTCCCAAAACCGGGCTGGACGAATGCAACCCTGAACGCCATCCTCACGGAATTCCAAGATGAACAAGGCGGAATCATGGGAACTTTCAGCTACATACATAACATACATTGCTTGGTTTGTCAAATTGCGCTCAGATCAACCTACAGGCATCATTCAGCTTACGCGATTGTAGAAAACTATCCGGCAATGGATGCTCCCTGAATACTATCCCGAAACGAGGGCACAATTCCCGCCGACCCCAGAGACACCAATTCCTCGACACATTGGTAAGCGCTTCGAAGTTGCACCCTTGATTACTCATGCTAACACAACAAATGCAGATCATTGCATCGACATGTACGACGAGATTCCCTGTATCCAACTATGGTCTCGAATGTTTGGCTAATCTTCCAGCAACTAGGCTTCGCCAATCAGAGCTCTGCCACGCTGATATGACGCTTCTGATCTTTGAGTGGCACGAGGACGATCCGCACCCTGTGAACATTCACCACGCCCCGCACATTTGTGCCAACCCGGACAAGCTGGAGAGATTCTTGGAGGAACATACCGTTCCACCTATTGGCCCCATCCTTAAACATCCGTGGACCGGTACATATACCCCCGCTATTTATCTTGTATTTAGGAACAAGCTAACAACATCCGCAGGTGAGACTCCTTGGCCGTTTGAATAGTACCAATGGTGTTATTCGTGCCACGTCCGTGTTACTAGGCTGTTTACCTAGGTCATCATTGCATTCAGCGGGGAACTCTACCAGATCACCAATGGGGAAGTATTGTGGTGAGAGCATCAAAGAGTAATTACTTTGCGAATAGTGAATGAAATTCAACTTGAATGTCTGAGATATCTGAACCATGTTCGAGACGCTGAAGTACTTGCGTGTTTCGACTATGATTTCCGCGTCTTCGACGCATTACTGTTTTTGCAAGTTCAACCACGGTGTCTTTAGATGCTGTACATACTTAGTTCTCTCAAACGAGTGGGTAAAAGCACGTAATTAATCTCTTGATTACATTTATATCCCCAGACCTTGCAGGCTTCCTTAGACTAAGCACGACACGATACCCACGTCGAAAGTAGACCCTATCTGCGCGACGTCCCCCGACTGCCCCCCCGTGGCCTGAAGTGCTTTGAGAACAGCCTTAGTGCAATGCATCGTATGGGCAAAAGTGTTGTGCGCTACGGCGGCGATCTCGCCCGTCACGAGCCGGTGCATACGCCGCGCGAGGAACACGCAGTGCGCGAGATGGTTCTCCGTCGTCGTCCAGACGTGTTTCCCCACCAGGTCCGACAGTTCTTCCTCCGAGGCCACTTGCCGCTCGGCCTTGTCGTCGTGGTAGAAGGCCCAGGCCCCGAGCTCACGACCGGCGTCGATGACCCAGGCGCGATACTCGCCATCCGTGTATGGGTCTGCGCAGTACTGCGGCATCCAGTTGTTGGTGAGGAGATCGAACACGCAGCCGAGCGCTCGGGCCTCGGAGGACGAGTTGCCGCAGTGAAGTTCAGAAGTTGATGTTGTTTTCCATGTTTTGGGTGTTGTCGGAGGAGTGGGTTGGGCCTTTGGATGAGCGACGTATCCCAAGATTAGGCAGGTCACGGCACCTAGAATGCCGAGTAGAATGAAAAGACAATTCCGAGTCCAGTCATGACGCGGATTTAGGGGCAACCCCTCGGCTTCCAGTTTTGGCGAAGTTGAGATGTTGTCGTCGCTTTGACGGAGTTGGGAGTACGTTTCTGAAGGCCTCATCATGTAACTACTCGATGTTTCGAAGGATGACGAAGAACTCGAAGTATGCTTGGGAGAGTCAAAATACACTTGCCACCACCAAAACAGCGAAGAATGCTCTCCGTTGTGGAGTGGCTTGAGTCGGCTGTGCGGGCTCTTGTGTGTGGTTGACAAAATCAATGGTGGTATACTTCGTTGGCCATACTCATGCAGGCCAATACACAGCGGTAATCATGCAGCAGGGCGCTTCAAAGCAATCACTGCCGTGGTGAGGACCCATTTTCACTCCACTGAACTAGCCATCAGGCTGATTCCGGGAGTTCTAGGCCTTACTTCTACCACCCAGGCGGCACACTTTTCCTTCTTTCGTACTACAATTGCTATGTGGTTTAATAGCAGTTAAGAGAGAGTTTATAATTAGTTAATGTAAGGTTAAGGAAATATTAAGAGAGAAGATAACTTAAATACAAAGGTATTATTACAAAATTAGTAATAATTAATTAAAATATAAAGGTAAGTTATTTTATTTATTATTTTTATAATGAACTATTTTTACCTTAGTGTTTAATAATAAAGATTTATAAAATATAATTATATTTATATTTAATACTTTTATTTCTAATTAGAATATAATATATTTATATTCGTTTTATATATTTTTAGCTATAAAAGTATATTAGAGTATTATTAATACCTATAAATTTAACTATATATTATAATATAAAAGCTATAAATAAAAATTTATTAAATGTAAGAAAGTAAATATATATATAAAGCTATAAGATTATATATAAGAAATGAAAATATTTAAAGAAAAAGAATCATAAAATTAAAGACTTTGAAATATATAAAGTAAGAGAATTAAAATAACTATTTCTTTATATAAGTACACCTCTACAGCCGTCTTATTAATATATATTTATAAGAGAGCTAATATCTTATTAACTACAAAATTTCTACTATAAGCAGATAAGTCTGGTTCAGGAATGCTATATGAGCTTACACAAGCCAAACAGGATTTTGGCAGGGGCACACTGCTTTTGAATCTATCAAAGCGAGCACCTTGCCAAAATCGACCACTTTTTCTTCCTTGTACAGAGCGGGTAAGAGCCGTGCGACAGTCACCGCCGCCTGACCCGCTGACTCAGGCAACCTAACTACATCTAGCAGGGACCCCAGCTCAATGTTCAATTGGAAGGTCATTTAGAGTCCTCATCATGAGACTCATGTGAGCACGCCACCTAGGCGATGCATAGTGACATGAACACCGACATGCACGCTTACATGCACGCTGATATGCACGCTGATATGCATACTGATCTGCACGTTGATATACATGTCAGATTGGGAGTCATGCATGAGGCTCATGATCACATTTGAGAAGCTACGCAACGATTACTCTCCCAAAAGAATTGGTAAGAACTTAGACGAAAGCAGTTGCAGCCCTGCATGATCTGCAGCAGAGGGTATTCTCTATTTCAATGGACTCAAATCGGTGTACATACTATTATCCAGTCGATTCTGAGGAGATGGGCCTTCTTTCATTGCCAAACTATAGCTGCGTGCAAAATGAAGGTTCTCCAAAGAAAAGAACAGAGCTCTCCTGGTCAGGCTCCGGGAATCTTTCCCAGCCAATTCGATGATCTTGTGCCCGTCGCTCTCTCTTTGACAACCACAGACGAAGAGCGCAATGCTTTGCTCGCGTCTATTGTCTCGAAATCTGCGAATCCATCCATCAGTATCCAGGCGAATGAATACCGCAGTGGTCCAGACCCCACATCCAAGGCAACTTTTCGGAAGACGTTGCTTAAAGGATTGCGGAAAGGTTGGCAAGATGTAGCTACCGAAGCTCGATTTGTCAGACTGGTCGAAGTGCTACAGAGCGATGGATGCGCCGTCTTCGCCGGACTGGTTGACGCCGCCTCTTTTCAGCAGCTCATCGACGATTTCTCAACTATCATGAACAGTTCTGGAAGTCATGCTTTCTTGCATTCTTTTGCCCATCTCACTGAGCACCCGGACTTTCTCAAGAACCCAATCTACAACGACGCCATGATCCACCCTCTGCTCATTGCTATGATGGCATACGCAATGGGTGGCCCGGTTAGGATGACCGATGCCCGCGGCAAAGACACGGAACCCATTTCGGTGAATGCGCAAGACAATATGCTACATATTGACAACACCCCCTTCCGAGAAGAATACAAGATCCTGCTCGGTTGGGAAAAGGGACAAGTCAAAGGACCCACTGGTCAGAATTTCACCTTCTTGCCAGGAACGCACAAAGGCAACCGCCCCATCAGAGTGGATGAGCACTCCCAGCACTGGTCAACCGAGAATGACAGTTTGTTTATTACTGACGAGAGCATTGAGAGCGTGTTTGCATTCCAAGGCGACATCACTGGACACAACCCCAAAGTCATTGAAGTGGAGTACCCTGAGCAGCCCATCACAGTCCTTTTCAGCGCAGGCTCTCTGGTCCATCACCGCTACCGGAACTGCGGCGGAAATACTCGAAGCTGCGTCATCGCCGCGTTCCATCTTGCCTCGGACCACCCAGGAGCGCTGGTACACACAGAAGTCGTTGGAACTCCACAGTCCGTGGCGGAAATCCTGGTTGGTTACCATGACGGGACCGAAGTTGAGGCCTTTTGCTCCTTGATCAGTCTTAAAGCCTCAGCTATCGAATCCAAAATCTCAGAAATTCTCAACAAAGATCATCAATCTACCTTGGTTGACACGGGTAATTTGACGCTCTCTGGCGAGAAGTTTGACCGCTGGAGGGAGACCGTTATCAACGCCCTGTCGGCAACAAGAATCAAGTTCGAAGGGGGTAATTACATCTCCTTTGCAGACAATTCCATCTCGCGCGAGCTCCTGGTGAAGAAGCTCGCTGCTGCGATGGCGTACGACAAGCATGGCCTCTTGGATCTGATCATATACATGGATGGCCACGAGGAGATCCGGAAGCCGGCCCGCAAAAGCGTCTGGACCATGTCGAGGGAGAAGATTGCACAGATCCTTGCCGCCTGGATACCAGCCGTGGAGGGATATAAGTTTACCACTACCGACGTACAAAAGCCAGCGCTTCTGCGGCATAAGGCCGACAAGGTCGCCCGTCTGCTCCGAGAAAGCTTTCCGACGGTCGACTTTGCTAGTGCAGGAAGCAGCAGGGAGGAACAACAACTGACTTCGGCGCACCAACTTATTGGCGACCTGGGGGAGTCAATTACGCGATGCGAGAAGCTGGAGACGTATATCACGACTAACCTTTTCCTTTTCCTAATTATTGATCAGACCATCCCGCTCCTCGATTGGACTTTGAGACAAAGGGTCATTGGAACTTGTGCGGTTTTCCTGAGGGCTTATATAGCCTGCGTACTGGTGGTTGAAAACAACCAAGATATCTGAGAATAGGCTTCCAGCTTGATCTAGATAGAACGCACGGCAAAGCATTAAAATAGGAAGAAGACAAATGAGAAAATGCTCTTTTGATCTGCTGTGAAACAATTCTAGAGGACGGAGAGTCTCCGTGTACATCGCCCCCATAGTTTTGCACTGATATGGCTAAGCTCTCTCCATGTCGAGACTGCGTCCTCAGGGACGATGGAATCTGCCTAGAGACAATGCACAGTCAATGACACGCAATGGAGGTAGCGAAGATTGAAAGTTTTTGTGCCGCACCCCATTGGGGTTATCAAAAAGGTCTGCAATCAAACAGCGATCGTGCAAAGCGGATCGTGTCTCGCCAAGCCAACCAAGGGGCTCGATAGTCGATATTCACTTTGACTCCCTGAGGCCATCTTGTCCGACCCAACTGATCAGCGCTCCCGCAGTGTGTCAAAGGATTATTCAAGTTATTCAAGTTATTCATGAATATTCATGAATAACTTGAATAAAATATGAGTAACGTATATCTGAAATAACTTGAGTAAAATAGAATAATTATTCATGAATAACTTGAATAACCATGAATAAGTCACGTGAAAGTCACATGACTGTAGTAAATCATTATATATTTAAATAAATAAAAAACAACTAAGGTACCTATTAAATAGCCTTATATCAGCTAAGCTAGAACTAATATAAGGCTACTTAAATACTAATTTTCTATAATAATAAACTAATTATCCTCTTCAGAATCTCGCTTTTTCCCCTTTTCTTCTTCTTCTTTAACCTCTTCTAATTCATAGTCCTTTGATTTCTAATTTTTAGCTCTTATATTAGTAATTTAATATAATTGTAATTTACGGAGCGGGGGAAGTATCGTTGAGGTTCGATTCGCTTACCAGCGCCACTACTACCTGATTAGCTAGCGAGGTGGCGCTAGGTGCGGGACTACCCGTGGCTTTACCTAATTAAGCTAGCCTATCACGTGCACAGATCACGTGCGTTATTCAAGTTATTCATGAATATTCATGAATAACTTGAATAATATATGAATAAAATATAAATAACGAGGTTTTTACTTGAATAAAATAGAATAACGGCAGTTATTCTATTTTACTCTATTCATTTGACACACTGCGCTCCCGCAATTGGGGTAAGAGCAGTAAGAGTAGTAGTAGTAGTAGTTTGCATCTAGTGGATCACAGGCAATAGTCTATAGTCCTGGGACCTCTTAAAATACGCTGAAGGACTAAACTAAGAAATCATATACAAAGTAACAACTAGACGAAAGATGTGAAGCAAACGCGTAATAAAAAGCTAATTAACTATAATTATCCTCCGATGTTTAAGATTAACGTTGGATAAATATATAAAATCAAAAACATATTCGAGTTTAAACATGAGAGTAATAATTTATAACCTCGAAAATCGAAAGAGAGATAAGTTTTTAATAATAAAAGGAATTGAAGACTTGATAAGCTGAGAGATGACCGCTGACGGCGCTGAAGGTTGGGCATTATGACCTTTGGTCAGTTTTCCTACAAAAGATATGAACGGCGTCGGGAAGAACAGCATTTGGCAGAACGCACTTGGAAGAGCATCTTCGGAGCGCGGACAAGCACAGCGGGCTCCTAAGATTAACAGCCCTTCCAAGGCAAGAAATCATCCGAGCATTTCCTTAATCTTGGTCTATCTTGCAGCAAACAAAGACGCTAGCGCACTGGCCTGGAAGAACGCCCTATCCTTCTCCCATCCCTTCACCATAAAATCTCTTCCAGCTGTTAAGCCAGCTACAATCACCTCCGGAAGGGCCACCCTCGGCCCCTTCCGGGGCCGTCTGTTGTACCAACTGATCAGATGAACACCCACGTAAATGGCAGTCCGAAAGGCCATCTCGTCACTCAATGCGCCGTAGCCGTCAATGACTCCTTCCATGGTGGATATGGCAATATCGAGATTGCCGTAAGTCTTTCTTTCATAGAGGTCACCCACGATTTGGCCGAGATCACAGGACCGGTGACCGAACTGAGCGAACTCCCAGTCAATGATGAACAGCTCGTTGGTCCTGTCTGCCAGTGGCGGCTCTCGCCACCCAGCACTAGGAAGTAGAATGCTGGCGCTGAAGACATTCGTCAGGAGAAAATCCAACATGAAACAACGGGGTAAGGGTTATGACTTACTTTCCTGACCAGAAATCTCCGTGTAGGAGTCCGTAACCGTCGCCCTCCTCCGTCGATGGCCTCTCGAACTCCTTTGCTATGACATCTCGGATGGTATCCAGGGTCTTCTCGTGACCGTCCATAAGCTCCAGGTAATTTTCGAGTACCTTGAGAACGCTATCGTAAGTAAAGAGATACTTGGTCTTTCGCACAGGGTCGTTCTGCCACATCTGCGCCCGGAGAGCAGCTTGCTCTGGTGCCGAAGACCAGACATGAAAGGATCGAAGCCAAAACCCCAGGTGGCGGCCGATGATGGCTGTGCTGGGCGAGGGAAGAAGGTTGTGAGCATCGGCACAGGACAACATCGCCATGAACCCATCGGCATTGGAGAAATCCTCCAGAACCTGGATGTTAGTCTCTCGGTCGTACAGGTAGAGACGCGGTGGCTTGACAGTGGCTGTAGTTGCAGGCGGTAAGTAACTGGCGAGTGCGTGGAGCAAAAGTCCCTCGAATATTTTGGGCATGGAGTCCGTAGAATGCTTGATTATGATGCTCTGAACTCTGGCGCCATCTGGGGTACGGATTGGTTGAGCCAAGATACCACGATAAACAAAGTTACCGGGCCTGCTGCTTAGCGGTGACGACAGGGAAGAGCAAACATATGCAGTCCGTGATAGCTGCTGCAAGAGCTGCATGGGAATGGCGTCTTCTTCTGCTGGCTCGAGTGGCGCCATGGTATTATGAGCTGGCTGGACATGTACAGAGAAGAATTGCCGGACGGTTATAATGTGGAACTTGGATCGTAGGCGATATATAACTCCAGGATTGTACGGGAATGTTTAACATGACCCCTAGGTGTCGATTGGGGTGGTCAATAGGGGCCAGACTAGCCGCTGACACAAAGTAGAGGTGCTCAGACATGAATACTAAAAATCTAGCTTTCTCACTATATTTAATCTAATATATAAAGAATTAATAGAATTTAATACTCACTTTATTGTCTTAGTATACTAATTAAAACTATATAATTTTTTTTATTAATTATTAATTAGTAGTAATTTTATTATTTAAAAAGTTAAAAAGCTAATCTTTTATATCTTAAAAGTAAGCTTAAGAAAGCTTGGAAATTTTGTAAATAACTTCCTAAAACTAAATATAAGAGCCTTATAAGTCCCTAATTTACAAGGGATTATAGAGCTTAAAAATTAAAACTAAATTAAATAATATATAAACCTTATTTAATCTTTTTAACTTCTTTAATTTATAAAATTGCTATTAATTAATAATTTATATAGAGTTTGTATTTAAATGGTTTTTAGTTAATATAATAAGAAAATAAAGATAGTATTAAATTCTATTAATTCTTTATATCTTAAATTAAATATAAAAAGAAAACTGGATTTTTAGTATTCATTTCTGAGCGCCTCTACTTTGGGTTAGCGGTTAGTCCGGCCCTTAATTAATACCACTAATTAATAACCCGCACGGTGTCGTACATTTCCTCGCTATTATTAAGCCATCTCCCGGGGAAATACTTCCGGACAACGAGGACGTGGGTCTAGCTGCATGATTACTCTACATGCGCTTTGCAGCTTTTCAAATTCGGGCGCTTCCCTATATCAGTGTTGCTTGAAATTCAAAGCCCTTTGATCCGTTTGCCGCTTGGAAATGCGCATGAATCTGTCGTTATGGTCGCCTAGTCCAGATTTCCATACTAATAAA
>Ga0307515_10021807_pt1 | contig 11332 bp, 6 predicted proteins | sample 17_EM_MG_FD_194513 | JGI IMG/M metagenome (GOLD analysis project Ga0307515, IMG submission 194513) | Populus trichocarpa ectomycorrhiza microbial communities from riparian zone in the Pacific Northwest, United States - 17_EM | ecosystem: Host-associated > Plants > Roots > Unclassified | place... | reverse complement strand
GCCACCGCGGCCGTGACAATGAAAGCCGCCTCAGCGGCCAGCGTTGCGCCACTCGGCCAAACGGGCGCTCCGACCCTGTCAACCGGCCCGCTCCCCCTGGGCCCGCTGCCGGGCGCCCGCTATCCCGATGCCCGCCTGGAGTCGCTCAAAAAAAAGGGGCTTTCGTTCGGGCCGACCGGCTTCCCGGCCTTTGCCGGCACCATGGCCGTCGAGCGCGTCGCGACCGGGTTCCGTTGGGCCGAGGGACCGGTTTACTTCCCGGCTGGCCGCTACGTGCTGTTCTCCGACATTCCAAACAACCGCATCATGCGCTTCTCGGAAGATGACGGTCACGTCAGCGTATACCGCCAGCCGTCGATGAACTCGAACGGCAACACCATCGATCGGGAAGGACGCCTGATCACCTGTGAACATAGCGGCCGAAGGGTTACCCGGACCGAACTCGACGGCTCGATCACGATCATCGCCGACAAGTACAATGGCAAGAAGCTGAACTCGCCAAACGACGCGGTCGTCGCCGCCGATGGTTCGATCTGGTTCTGCGATCCCGCCTACGGCATCGGCGGCTTTTATGAAGGCATCAAAGCCGATGCTGAGCAGGACAAGAAGAACGTCTACCGGGTCGATCCAAAAACCGGCGACATCAAGGTTGTCGTCGATGACTTCGTAGAGCCCAACGGCCTTTGCTTCTCGCCCGACGAGAAGAAGCTCTATATCTGCGACACCGGCTTCACGGACGGGCCGGACAACCCGTCGCATATCCGCGCTTTCGACGTGGATATCGCGGCCGGAAAACTCTCGAACAGCAAGGTGTTTGCGGAGATTCCCAAGCCCAGCATTACCGACGGGCTTCGCTGTGACCGCGACGGGCGGCTGTGGTGCTCGGTAGGTTGGGGCGATCCGAATGAAGACGGCGTGCGCTGCTACATGCCCGACGGCGACTTGCTCGGCAAGATCCACATCCCGGAGACGGTCGCCAATTTGTGCTTCGGCGGCCAGCAACGTAACCGACTCTATATCTGCGGCTCGTCATCGCTCTATGCCGTCTACACCAGTGCGCAGGGCGCGATGAAGCCGTGAGCTGAGGGGGCGAATGGGGAGTGGCGAATAGCGAATGGGGGCTCTTCCATTCACTATTCGCCATTCGCCGTTCCCTACCCGCTGTTCCGCAACCCCGCCGAAATGCCGTTGATGGTGATCTGAATGCCGCGCAGCACCTGCTCGTCGGGGTTTTGCGCGCGATGTTCCTTCAGCAGTTCCACCTGCACGTGGTTCAATGGATCGAGATAGGGAAAGCGGTTGCGGATCGAGCGTTCGAGCAACGGGTTGCTCTGCAGCAATCGCTCCTGCTGCATGATCTTCAAGAGCAAATCGATGCAGCTGTGCCATTCCTCGCGGATGCGGCCGAAAATCTTCTCGCGCAGCGCCACGTCAGGCACCAGTTCGGCATAGCGCGAGGCAATCGCGATCGAGCTCTTGGCCAGCACCATGTCCATGTTCGACAGCAGCATCCGGAAGAACGGCCATTCGCGATAGAGCTCCTGCAGGAACGGCATGCCCTGCTCGGGATGTTCCGCGATCCAGGTTTCCACCGCGCTGGCAAAGCCATACCAGCCCGGCAGCATCAGGCGGCATTGCGCCCAGCTGAACACCCAGGGAATGGCGCGCAGATCCTCGATCTCGCGGGTTTTCTTGCGGGAGGCCGGGCGGCTGCCGATGTTGAGCGTGGCGATCTCGTTGATGACGGTGGAGCCCCAGAAATAATCGGCAAATCCCTCGGTCTCGTAGACCAGTCCGCGATAGGCCTTGAAGGCCAGCGCCGACAATTCATCCATCGCCTTCAGATATTCCGGGCGCGGCGCGCTGTGCTTGGGCTGCAGCAGGCTTGCCTCCAGCGTCGCCGCCGCGAGAATCTCCAGGTTGCTGCGGCCGACTTCGGCGTTGGAATATTTGCTGGAAATGATCTCGCCCTGCTCGGTGATGCGGATCTGGCCGTTCACCGCGCCGCCCGGCTGCGCGATGATCGCGTCATAGCTCGGGCCGCCGCCGCGGCCGACCGAACCGCCGCGGCCGTGAAACAGCCGCAAGCGGACATGGTGGCGCTCGAACACCGCGATCAGGTCGATTTCGGCCTTGTAGAGCTCCCAGCCCGAGGTGACGAAGCCGCCATCCTTGTTGCTGTCGGAATAGCCCAGCATCACTTCCTGGACAGCGCCGCGGCTGTCGACCAGCTTGCGGTAGTCGTGAATCGACAGCATGCGGTCCATGATGCCGCTGGAGGCCTGCAGATCCTCGATGGTCTCGAACAGCGGCACGATGTTGATCGCGCTGCGGCCGGAGGGATGGACCAGCCCGGCCTCCTTCAGGAGCAGTGCGACCTCCAGCATGTCGGATACCCCCTTGCACATCGAGATGATGCATTGGGGGATCGCATCGCTGCCGAACCTGGCGTGGGCGTCGGCGGCCGCATGGAACAGGGCAAGTTCACCCTGCGTTTCCTCGCTGTATTTCACGAACGCCGACGTGAGCGGCCGCGCATTGCCGAGCTCCCGGGTGAGCAGCGCGATCCGCGCTTCCTCGTTCAAGGCCAGATAGGACATGCCGGGCATCGCGGCGTCGATCAATTCCGCGACCGTGCGTTCATGCACCGCGGAGTTTTGCCTGATATCGAGACTGGCGAGGTGAAAGCCGAAGCAATCCACGGCACGGCGCAACAGCCGCAGCCGCCCGCGCGCGATCACGCCTGAATTGTTCGCAATCAGCGAGCGATAGAGAATATCAAGATCGGTCTTGAACTCCGCGACATTGGCATAGGGGGCCGCCTCGCCGACCGGCGGCCGGGTAATTCCCACATCTAGCTTCAGCGCGGTCGCGGTGAGCCGGGCGTAGATGCCGGATACCGCCAGCCGATACGGCTCGCCGCTTCGATGCGGCGACTTGTCGGGCGAACGCTCGGCGAGCGCGCGCAAATCCTTCGAAACGTCGGCAAGGTGCGCCGCCAGCGACAGTTCGGAGCCGAGCACGTGCAGTTCCTCGAGATAGAAGCGCAGCACCCGGCTCGACTGCAGCCCGAGCGTTCCTCGCATCACTTCCGCCGTAACGAATGGGTTGCCGTCGCGGTCGCCGCCGATCCAGCTGCCCATTCGCAGGAACGACGCTACTTCGCCCCGTGCGCTGTCGCCCTCGTTCAATTTGTCTTCCAGCGCGCAATGCAGCCGCGGCACCTCGCGCAGGAAGGTGTAATCATAGAATGAGAGGCCGTTGGCGACCTCGTCGAGCACGGTTAGCTTGGTCCGGCGCAACAAATTGGTCTGCCACAGCGTGAGTACGGCGCGGCGCAGTTGTTCGTCGCTCGCCTCGCTTTCCTCGGGCGTCAGCTGCACCCGCTCGCGGCGGTCCAAGAGCGCTGCGATCTCCATCTCCCGGTCGATGGTGCTCTTGCGGCGGACTTCCGTGGGGTGTGCGGTCAGGACCGGACTGATCAGGGCGCCGGTGAAGAATTTGCGCAGGTCGGCCGCGCTGAAGCCCGCCGTGCGCGCATGCGTCAACGTCAGCGGCAGGGTGCCCGGAGGCGGCGTGCCGCCGGCCGTCGAGCGCGCCCGCATCTGCCGGATATTGTTCTGGTCCTCGGCGATGTTCGCAAGATGCGAGAAATAGCTGAAGGCGCGTACGATCCGCACCGTCTGGCTGATCGACATGCTGTCGAGGATCAATTCCAGTTCGCGGCGCGCCGGCTTGTCGTCGTCGCGGTGGAACCGGATCGAGGTTTGCCGGATCCGCTCGACGAGATCGAAGGCGTCGGCCCCCTCCTGGTCGCGCACGGTATCGCCGAGAATGCGACCGAGCAGCCTGATATCGTTCCGCAGCCGGGCATCCTCGGCATCTTCGACGCGATTGGCACGGATTTCGAGATCGGAAGGCATGGTCTGGGGTGACATGGCTGGTTACTCCAGAGGCTTGCCCGGCAAGTTCTGGAGTGTGCTAGTTTTTTGCCGCAGTGCAAGATAAAGATGGAGACGGCGCTCCGTCGTCCCTAAATCCGTCGTCCCGCCCGCTCCCAATAGGGGTCGCGCAGGCGCCGCTTGAAGATCTTGCCGGAATCCTCGCGCGGCAGATTGGCCTGGATTTCGACGTGCTTGGGCACCTTGTAGTCGGCCAGCGCGGTCTTGAGCTGGGCCCGGACGGACGCAATGTCGAGCGTAACGCCCGGCTGCGGCTCCACCACCGCCATCAGCGCTTCGCCAAACTCCTCGTCGGGAATGCCGAACACCGCGCAGTCATGGACGCCAGGAACGGCGTGCAGCGCGGCTTCGATCTCGGCGGGGTAAATGTTGACGCCGCCTGAAATCACCATGTCGCGCTTCCGGTCGCAGATGAAGACATAGCCGTCCTCGTCGATATAGCCGACATCGCCCGAGGTGATGAACCCCTCGCGGTCGATCTCGGAACGCTTCTCCGACTTGTTGTGATAGGTGAAATCCGGATTGCCCGCGATGCGCGAATAGATTTCGCCGATCTCGCCCGGCGGCAACTCCCGCCCGTCATCGCCGATGAAGCGGAGTTCAGCCCCCGGCGAGATTTTGCCGACGGTGCCGGGCTTCTTCAGCGCGTCCTCGGAATTGGCAAATGTCACTGCGCCGGATTCGGTCGAGCCGTAGAATTCATAGATCACCGGCCCCCACCATTCGATCATCGCGCGCTTGACGTCGGCCGGACAGGGTGCCGCGGCATGGATGATGTGCCGCAGCGACGACATATCGTATTTCCTGCGCACGTCCTCCGGCAGCTTCATCAGCCGGATGAACATGGTCGGTACCATGAATATCGTATCGACCCGCTGCGTCTCGATCAGCCGCAGGAATTCCTCGGGCTCGAAGCGCGGCATCAGGATCAATGCACCACCAAGCCGCCCGGCGCGCAGCCCGAACGAATTCGGCGCGGAGTGATAGAGTGGCCCCGGCAGGATCGTGCGCGCCCCCGGCTTCAGGCCGTAAATCATGCCCCGCATGGCTTCCGCATTGGCGCTCTGGGCCGGCGTCGGCGCAAACCGGCGCACACCCTTGGGATGGCCCGTGGTGCCCGAGGTGTAGATCATGTTCTGCGGCTGCGGCACCACCGGGCCTTCATAGCGCGGCTGCTGCGCGAGCCAGGATTCGAAATCGATCGCGAAATCCGGCGTCGCGAGATGATCGGGGTCGATCTTGTAGTTGGCGAGGATCTCCGGCGGCGTCGGCACGCTGAGCACCGTGACGCCGGATGGAATCGCCTCGCGCAGCTGATGCAGCATGTCGGCATGCGCGATCAGCACCGAGGTGCCGGAATCCTTCAGGACGTAATTGATCTCTTCCGGCTTGAAGTGCCAGTTGATCGGCACGCCATAGGCGCCGAGTCGCATCGCGGCATAGGCCGCCTCGATGAAGGCGATGTCGTTGCGCATCAGCATGCAGACACTGTCGCCCGGCTTGACGCCGAGCTGATGTAAGCCACTGGCAATGCAGTCGGCGCGATCGGCGACCTCGGCGTGCCCGCGCCGGCGCTGGCCGCTAATGATGCCGAGGAAAGGCGTTGATGTTGTCATTGTCTCGTCCGATCTCTCGCCGGGTTTTAGTAAGCCGTCGTTCCGGGGCGATGCAAAGCATCGAACCCGGAACCTCGAGATTCCGGGTCTGGTCCTTCGGACCATCCCGGAATGACAGAAGCATTCATCCAACGTCCGCAAACCGCGGCGCGCGTTTTTCCAGGTTGGCGCGCACCGCTTCCTGCTGGTTCGGCCCGCCCATCAGCTTCATCTGCTCGACAGATTCGGCAAGTAGCGCCGGACCGGGATCGACGGAGAGATTGTTGAGCATGCGCTTGGCGGCGCGGATCGCATCCGGGCTCTTGCCGGCGATTTCGCGCGCGACTTCGAGCGCCGCGGCGCGCGGATCATCGCAGATACGCGTCGCGAGGCCATAGCTCATGGCCTCTTGCGCGGAGAAGATGCGTCCCGTGTAGGTGAGATCGCGCAGGATATCGTCACGGACGAGGCTGGCGAGGATCGGCGTGCCCGCCATGTCAGGCACCAGGCCCCATTTGATCTCCATGATCGACATCCGCGCGTCAGGGGTAAGGAAGCGCATGTCGGCGCCGAGCGCGAGCTGGAAGCCGCCGCCAAAGGCGACGCCCTGGATCGCCGCAATCACCGGCACCGGAAGCTGCCGCCAGCCCCACACCGCCTGCTGGGGAAAATTGGCGAGGCCATGGGTACGCGCGGAAAGGTCGCGCTTGTCGCCACCGGCGATCCCGTTGCCCCCCTGCTCCTTCATCGCGGCGAAACGTCCCATATCGAGACCCGCGCAAAACGACCGCCCCTCACCGGACAATACTACCGCCCGGACGCCTTTTTCATGCGCAAGCCGTTCTGTTGCAGCGACAATCGCCTCGAACATCGCGGCATCGAGCGCGTTCATTTTGTCCGCCCGCACCAACCGGACGTCGGCAATGCCGTCCGAAATCGAGATCGCGACGCGCTGCTCCATGAGAATTCTCCTCCACTGCTATTCGTTGTTACCGCTTTACAGAACGGCGTTGTACGGATTTAGTCAATCGACCAATTAACAACAATCTATTCGGGTGGAACGATGTTCAACGATCAGCTTCTCGCCGGGCGGCGCATTCTCGTGACCGGGGGCGGTACCGGCCTCGGCAAATCCATGGCGGCGCGATTCCTCGAGCTCGGCGCCGAGGTCCATATCTGCGGTCGCCGCAAAAGCGTGTGCGACGAGACCGCAACCGAACTGATGGACCTGCACGGCGGACGTGTGGTCAGCCACGGCGTCGATATCCGCAACGCGATGGCCGTCGATGAAATGATCGAGTCGATCTGGACCGGTGGTCCCCTCACCGATCTCATCAACAACGCCGCCGGCAATTTCGTCTCGCGCACCCAGGACCTGACGCCTCGCGGCTTCGATGCGATCGCCAATATCGTCATGCACGGCACGTTCTACGTCACCCATGCCGTGGGCCGCCGCTGGATCGCCGAGAAGCAGCCCGGCAACGTGGTGTCGATCACCGTAACCTGGGTCCGTAACGGCTCGCCCTATGTGGTGCCGTCGGCAATGAGCAAGTCGGCGATCCACGCCATGACGATGTCGCTGGCGATGGAATGGGGCCGCTATGGCATCCGGCTCAACACCATCGCGCCCGGTGAAATTCCGACCGAGGGCATGAGCAAGCGTCTCAATCCCGGCGATGAACCCGGCGCACGGACCATCGCCCGCAATCCGATGGCCCGCGTCGGCAAGATGGAGGAGTTGCAGAACCTTGCGGTGTTCCTGATCTCCGGCGGCTGCGACTGGATCAACGGCGAGACCATCGCGATGGATGGTGCGCAGGCACTGGCAACGGGCGGAAACTTCTACGAGCTGCGTGACTGGTCGGATGCCGACTGGGAACGGGCGCGCGATTCGATCAAGGCGCAAAACGAGAAGGACCGCGCCGCGCGAGGTTAGTTTTCTCCCGTATTGTTTTTGCTGCAGGATCGCGTCAAACTCCCTGCAACGAAAATAAGACACGACAGGAGAAACATGTCCGCCACACAAGCGCCGGCAAACCTTGCCGAGATGGTGCGTGAGCGCGCCAGGAGCCGCGGCGACGCGCTGGTCTATGAATTCGAAGGACGCCAGACCAGCTTCGCCGAGTTCGACATCAAGACCAATCGCGTTGCGAATGCGCTGATCGCGCTCGGCGTCAAGCCGGGCGAGCGCATCGCCTATCTCGGCAAGAACAGCGACATCTATTTCGAACTGCTGATGGGCGCGATGAAAGCCAATGTGGTGATGGCGCCGGTGAACTGGCGCCTCGCCGGGCCCGAGGTCGCTTTTATCGTCGCCGATTGCAAGGCGCAGGTATTGTTCGTTGGACCGGAATTCATCACGCAAGCCCGCAACATCCAGCCGCAACTGCCTGACCTCCGTATCATCATCACCACCGAAGGCGGCGCACCGGAATGGCGGGATTTTACAGCCTGGCGCGATGCGCAAAGCGGCGACGATCCCAAGGTGCCGATCAGCCCGAAGGACATCGCGATCCAGCTTTATACGTCGGGTACGACGGGAAAACCCAAAGGCGCCATGCTTTCGCACGCCAACTTCGTCAACCTGGTGGAAGCCGGCAACGACGCCGATAAGCCGGAATGGAACAGATGGTCGACCGACGACGTCTCGCTGGTGGCGATGCCGATCTTTCATATCGGCGGCTCCGGTTGGGGCGTGGTAGGGCTCGCCCACGGTGCCAAGGGCGTAATCGCACGCGAATTCGATCCAACCAAGGTGCTGGATTTCTTCGAGCAATTCGGCATCACAAAGCTGTTCATGGTGCCGGCGGCCATGCAGTTCGTGGTGCGGCAGCCTCGCGCGCGAACCATGGATTTCTCGCGACTGAAATACATGCTCTACGGCGCATCGCCCATACCGGCGGCTCTGCTGAAGGAGTGCATCGAAGTGTTCAAATGCGGCTTCGTGCAGCTCTACGGCATGACCGAAACGACAGGCACCATCGTGGCACTGCCGCCCGAAGACCATATCGAGGGGTCGGAGCGCATGCGCTCGGCCGGCAAAGCCCTGTCCGGCGTTGAACTCGCAATTATCGACCCCGACGGCAGGCCGCTGCCACCCGGTGAGGTCGGCGAGATTGCCACCCGCTCCGCCCACAACATGGTCGGCTACTGGAACCTGCCGGAAGCCACTGCCAAAACGCTCGACCGCGATGGCTGGCTGCGCACCGGCGATGCCGGCTACATGGACAAGGACGGCTATCTCTATATCCACGACCGCATCAAGGACATGATCATTTCCGGCGGCGAGAACATCTATCCCGCCGAAGTCGAGAGCGCGATCTGCGATCACCCTGATGTTGCCGAGGCCGCCGTGATCGGTATCCCCGACAACAAATGGGGCGAAGCAGTCAAGGCTGTCGTGGTGATGAAGCCGGGCAAGACCGCGACTTCCGCCGACATCATCAACTTCACCCGCGAACGTATTGCGGGCTTCAAGACGCCGAAGACGGTGGATTTTCTGGAGGCGCTGCCGCGCAATCCCTCGGGCAAGATCTTGCGGCGGAATCTGCGCGATCCGTATTGGGCGGGGAAAGATCGTCAGGTGAATTGATCTTGCTTCGTAGGGTGGGCAAAGCGAAGCGTGCCCACCCTTAGCTGTTACAATCTGGACAGATGGTGGGCACGGCGCATGCGCGCCTTTGCCCACCCTACGATTTCAATATCGCTCAATGCTTCCCCGCCCCCATATACCCAAACAAGAACCCCGCCACTTTCCGCTTTTGAATCTCCTCGCTGCCTTCGGTGATGCGGTAGCGGCGGTGGTGGCGGTAGATGTGTTCGAACGGCTTGTGGCGCGAGTAGCCCATGCCGCCATGGACCTGCATGGCGCGGTCGGCAGCTTCGCAGCACAGGCGATTTGCCCAGAAATTGCACATCGAAACCCGGTCGGAGAGCGTGTGCTCGACCTCCGCCTGGGTCAGCTTGTCCATTTCCCACGCGGTCTTGCGGATCAACAGCCGCAGCATCTCGGCCTGGGTCGCCAATTCCACCAGCGGCCACTGGATCGCCTGGTTCTCGGCCAGCGCCTTGCCGAACGGTTTTCGCTCGCGCGCGTATTTGACGCTTTCGTTGATGCAATAGACGGCGGCACCCAGCGAACTCGCCGCCTGCCGGATCCGATTCTCGTGCACGAAGCATTGCGCCAACGACAGACCGCGGCCGACTTCGCCGAACAGCGCGTCATCAGGCACGAATACGTCAGTAAAGCTGACGCGGGGGTGATCGGTCGGCATGTTGAAGGTCCACATGTATTCCTCGATCTTCACGCCCTCGGCTTTCGCCGGCACCAGCAGACACGTGATGCCGCGCGCATCGCCGTCATTGCCTGATGTGCGGGCGAACAGCGCGCAATGCGTCGCCACATGCATGCCGGTGGTCCACATCTTCTGGCCGTTGATGATCCAGCCCTTGACGTTATCGCGGGTTGCCGGCACCGCCCTTGTTTCCATATGCGTCGCGTCCGAGCCGTGTTCGGGCTCGGTCAGGCCAAAGGTGATGCGATATTTTCCCGTGATCGAGCCGTCGATCATCGCCTTCTGTTCATCGGTGCCGTAGCGGTCGAGCATGGTCACGATCGGCAGGTTGCCGACGATCGAATGCTCGTTCTGCAGATCGTTGTGCAAGCCCAATCCCTGGGATGCGAAATGCTCGCGGATCACGGCCATCCAGAGGTTGGAGCCGTCCGTGCCGCCATAGCGCTTCGGGATCGCAAAGCGCAGGTGCCCGGCGGCGTCGGCGAGGTTTTTCGCCTTGCGCAGCAGCGCTTCCCATTCATGCCGCGGCAAACCGTCCTTGTCGAAATCGGTGCGCGCCCATTCGCGGCGATGGTCGAAAAAGCGGATGTTGTCGTCGGCCTCTTCCAGCGGCTTGATCTCGCGCGCGATGAAACGATCGAGTTCGCCGAGATAGGCGACGAGGTCGGCGGGCAATGCAAAATCCACGGCGGTCTCTCCCGGAATGTCGTTTATTGTGTTTAGTGGCTAGCCGGCCAGGCGGCGCATGTTCGATTAAGGTTGGAAGAGCTGGCCCAAGTCAAGCAACGGAATATCGCTTGTGACGCGCGGCTCGCTTGCGTAATTGAATGGGTTCCGGCGGCGAACACGGCGCTATTATTCCTCGTCACAGAAAAACAGCGGGAGCGAACATGGATCTGAAATTCTCTGAGGTCACGCGCAAGGGACCTATCACCATCATCACCCTGTCCCGCCCCGAAGTGTACAATGCGCTGCATATCGACGCGCATTTCGAACTCAACAAGGTGTTCGACGACTTCTCCGCCGATCCCGACCAGTGGGTGGCGATCGTCACCGGCGCCGGCGACAAGGCGTTTTGTGCCGGCAACGATCTGAAATGGCAGGCTGCCGGCGGCAAGCGCGGCTGGGACAAGGGTGGTTTCGCTGGCCTCACCTCGCGCTTCGACTGCGACAAGCCGATCATCGCCGCCGTCAACGGCGTCGCGATGGGTGGCGGCTTCGAGATCGCGCTGGCCTGCGACCTCATCATTGCCTCCGAAAATGCCACCTTCGCGCTGCCCGAACCGCGCGTCGGCCTTGCCGCACTGGCCGGCGGCGTACACCGGCTGCCGCGCCAGATCGGCATGAAGCGCGCCATGGGCATGATCCTCACCGCGCGCCACGTTTCGGCCAAGGAAGGTCTCGAGCTCGGCTTCGTCAACGAGGTCGTCCCCGCCGGCGAAGCATTGGCAGCCGCCGAGCGCTGGGCCGAGACCATTGC
>Ga0307515_10021806_pt1 | contig 11332 bp, 7 predicted proteins | sample 17_EM_MG_FD_194513 | JGI IMG/M metagenome (GOLD analysis project Ga0307515, IMG submission 194513) | Populus trichocarpa ectomycorrhiza microbial communities from riparian zone in the Pacific Northwest, United States - 17_EM | ecosystem: Host-associated > Plants > Roots > Unclassified | place... | reverse complement strand
GAAATTCTGAATGTAAACGTCGGCATCGCCGACCAGTCGCTCGAAGATTCCACGGTCCGCGGGCACATTCATGTCGAGCGCGATGCTGCGCTTGTTTCGGTTGTATGCCTGAAAATGCGGCGAGAATTGGCCGCCCTGGTAACTTCGATATGGATCGCCGGAGGGGCTTTCCACCTTCACGACATCCGCGCCGAGATCGGCGAGCATCATTCCCGCGCACGGGCCTGTGATGAATGTGCCCTGCTCCACGACCCGAACACCTGTAAGTACAGACTGCATGGCGTGCATCTATCGATCCCGACTGACAGAGCCTTGCGGAGCCGGGCCGTCGTACTCGATTGCCGACGCACCCGCATGTGAGAGCACGAAGCCGATGGGACGCGTCTGCTCTTCCAGCAGATGCGCGATGAGACTCGCGGTGCGCGCGAGGATGGGCACGCCTTTCAATGCCAGCAGGGGATAGCCGGCATCCAGCAGAATCGCGGGGATCGCGCCGGAGACATTCATCGCCAGCGGTTTGCCGGTGATCTCAGGCAGCACTCGCCCGATGGCCGCCGCGGCCTCTGCGTATTGTCCGTAAGTGCCCGCTTCTCGACCGACTTCCAATAATCGCTTGGCCCGCGGATCGTAGTCTTTGTGTAGCGGATGACCATAGCCGGGCAGGGGGCGGCGCGCATTTGTGTATTCGCGCACGACGTCTGTTGCGGCAGTGTTCAACGGAGACGAACTGCCGGCGCGCGTGATCACTGCCTGCAAGAGATGTCCCGCTGCTTCAGAAGCTCCGAGGATCACTGAGCCACATCCGAGAATGCCGGCGGCAACCGCACCCTGCAGCGCTTCAGGAGCGGCAGCAAGCGTCATGCGACTTGCCTGCACGCTCGGCACCAAGCCGTGTTCAGCAATCGCAACGAGTGTCGCGTCGAGCACGCGCCGCTGTGCTGCGCTGGGCAGATCGCCCGTGACCAGCAGCCAGACGTGATCCGTGAATGAGATTTGGCCGATGAGCTGCGCGCACAAATCCCGCCCGCGCACGACGATGGTTGCCTCATTCGACGATGAAATCGCCGAAGCGCGATGTGCCTGTGGACCGATCTTCATGCAGGCTCCGGTAGTTCATATATTTCGCATATCGAAAATAGATTCGATATGCGAATATCATGCTGAGCGCGCACTGTGAGGCTGTCAAGAAGCAGTGCTGCGGCCCTTTCTTTTTTCGGATAGCGAAATAAAGTGCGTGCATGAAAACTCGTAACGACGCGCAGTCCCGGCGCGAAGTGATGGGCGGGCTCGCCAAAGGACTCGAAGTCATTCGTGCGTTCACGCGCGATTCGCCTTCACTCACGCTGAGCGAAATCGCCAGTCGCGCAAAGCTTCCCGCGGCAACAGCACGGCGCTGCCTGCTCACGCTCGCGGAGCTCGGCTACGTCATGCAGTCCGGCCGCGATTTCCTGCTACGGCCCAAAGTGTTGGAGCTTGGCGCCGCATATCTCGACTCGATGAACATCGAAGTGCTGACCAAGACGTATCTTGAGGATCTCGCCAGTCAAACCGGCGACTCAGCTGCTTTGTCTGTCTTGGATGGCACGCAGATCGTTTACGTGGCGCGCGCATCGATACGCACGCTGCTGAGACTGGAAGCGCACGTTGGCAGTCGCTTTCCCGCATATGCCACATCGATGGGGCGTGTGCTGCTTGCAGGGCTGGGTCCCGAGCGGTTGCAGAATTACTTCGAGACTGCCGCGTTCCTTGCGTTGACGGATCGCACGGTGACGGATCGTGCGAAGCTCATGAAGCTGATCGACGAATCCCGGCGCAATGGCTATGCAGCCGTCGAAGACGAGCTTGCGTACGGAGTGGTTGCTGTCGCCGTTCCGGTTTACGACCAATCTCATCGCGTCGTGGCTGCGCTCAACACGTCCAGTCACTCGAAAAAAATCACGAAGACCAAACTAGTGCGCGACCGGCTTACGATGCTGCAAGAAGTCAGCGCGCAGATCTCACGAGAGCTGCAACGCGTGCCCGGGTTGGCGTTGAGCGCACAGGTTTGAGGGCTCGACCACACTTAGCGATTCGCGAGTCCGAGGACTTGTATTCATTGCACCAACTCCCTCCGTGAGTTGCGATTTCCGAGAGTGATGGCGCGTAAGATACCAAAAGACTGTTACCGCTAACATCAATCGCAGGCGCGCCCACTGTAATGCGACGCTTACGCACCGGAGTTGAAGAGCAGCCGGATACGCTAGAGGCGAAATCGCGCTCGTCTGGATTTCACGCGAGCAAATACCGGAATTTCAGAAGATGTGATGGCAGCAGACTCTTTCGGGCTTAGCATGCGGATCCCTCCACTTCAGTGGCCACCTTAGGTTGTCCGTTTCCCAGTGAGTTCGACGCTGAGCGATAGCATAACTTTAGTATGGTAACGCTATCAGTTTGGATCATAGGCCTCTCGGTCGGTGATTCCAAGCAAATTTGCGGAGCGGCTCGTGTTGAAAATCAAAGGCAAAGGCGCGAGCTGCTGTCCCATCTTTGAGTCTTTAACTTTTGTCGAATGCTTTTATTAAATCTCGTCTGCATTCTTTGGTACGCTGAGATTCGCAAGGAAGCGAATTGAGATTCTTATCAACATGAGCACAGGGGGAATTGAACATGTTGAATTGTCATGCATCGATCCGAGTGGCTGCTGCGTCTCTTGTCTACGCAAGCATCGTCTGCTCAACGCCTGCCCGCGCCGCTTCACTCACTGAAATCGGCAATTTTGGGCAAAATCCCAGCGGCCTCAGGATGCATGTGTATGCACCAGATGTGCTGGCATCGCCGCCTCCGATCCTCGTGGCTGTGCACTACTGCACCGGGTCAGGCCCCGCGTTTTTCTCCGGAACTGAGTTCCGCACGCTCGCTGACCGCTATGGATTCATCGTCATTTACCCTTCGGCAACACGCAGCGGCAACTGCTTCGATGTCTCTTCGCCCCAAGCGCTTCGGCGCGGTGGCGGGAGCGATCCGGTCAGTATCATGTCCATGGTCACCCATGTGATTCAGAGCTACGGCGCGAATGCCAACCGCGTGTACGTCGCGGGCGCATCGTCCGGGGCAATGATGACCAACGTCTTACTCGGAGACTATCCGGATGTGTTCAAAGCCGGCGCTGCGTTCATGGGAGTTCCGTTTGGATGCTTCGCGACGACCGACGGCTCAATGTGGAATAACACTTGTTCCAACGGCAATCTCATCAGAACAGCACAGCAGTGGGGCGATCTGGCGCGTGCAGCGTTTCCCGGTTACACCGGCGCTCGTCCCCGAATGCAGCTTTGGCATGGCACAGAAGACGCTACGTTGCGCTATCCAAACTTCGGCGAAGAGATCAAACAATGGACGAATGTGCTTGGTGTGAGCCAGACGCCGACATTCACAGACAGTCCACAGTCAGGTTGGACGCGCACCCGCTATGGGAGCACGGGTATCGGTGGTCCGGTTGAGGCCATTAGCCTCCAGGGCGTTGGACACAGTTTGCCGACAACCGGCATGGCTGCGCTCGCCATTCAATTCTTCGGGCTGGACACTACAGGCCCGGGGCCAGGTCCTGGACCAGGTCCTGACAATCAAGCGCCCAGCGCACCGGCCAATCTCGCTTCGCCCGCGCGGACCAGTAACTCGGTGTCCTTGAGTTGGAGCGCTTCCACTGACAATGTCGGTGTTAGCGGCTACGACATCCTGCGTGTTACCGGTGCGAGTGGCGGCACTTTTGCGCAGATCGCAACGTCCGCGTCCCCTTCGTTTCTCAACTCGGGTCTGAGCCCGAGCACAACATACCGATATCAAGTTCGTGCCCGAGACGCAGCCGGCAACGTCTCGGCTGTCTCAAACACACTGGCGGTGACCACGGAAAGTGGCGGAACAGGTACCGGCACGTGCTCGACGGCAGCTGCGGTGCAGACACAATGGGCGGAGGGGTACGTCGTTCAGCCAGTGACCGTGACCAACAACAGCGGCGCGACGATCAACAGTTGGACGGTCACTTTCAGTATCCCGGCCGGCCACACGATCACCAACTTCTGGAACGCTGCCATCACAACGAGCGCGCAGACCGCCACTGCCCGCAGTGCTGGGCACAACGGCACGGTGGGTCCGAGTGGTAGCACGACATTTGGTTTCCAGGTGAATCGTCCTTCCGGCAACACACAGGTAGCGTCAGGTTTCACGTGCACATCGCCTTGAGCACTGTGTAAGCCGGACCTAGCATCGAATGCGTGGGCCGCGCGAGTCGGTCTCAGAGAGGCCGACTCGCGCTAGGTCCTTACCGGCCAAATTCACTGCGGCGGAAGAATATTGCTCCAAGTCTCCGTCAGCACATTCGCCCCATCCTGAAGGAAGCCGCGCAACTCGGTGGGTTCCGAAGGGCGGAGTCGTTTGACCCGTACGGACATGCGCCAGGCTCCTGTGGCGTCCACGCGATAGGCGTTGCTCTCGACGATCTGTCCATTGGAAGGAGACGTGACGACTGCCTTCACTTTTGCATCGGCCGCCAATGAGGAAAGCGATGGACCGATGAAATCGACGACGAATTGCTGTTCGTCCGCCGCCAGATCAGCGAAGCCGCGGCCGATGCGCGTCTGCGTTACCCAAGCGCCTGGAGGCCGCTGCATCTGCTGGGTACCTTGCCAATGCAGACGATATGCGAAGTCCATTGGCTTCCCGGGTGCGGGAGGTTGGTCGGGAACCCAGTACGCGACGATGTTGTCATTGGTCTCGTCTGGTGTGCTCAGCTGAACCAGTTCGACCCGGCCGGAACCCCAGGATCCGACGGGCTCCATCCAAGCGCTCGGCCGCAACTCGTAGCGCGCCTCATTGTCTTCGTAGCTATTGAAGTTGCGGTCACGCTGCATCAGGCCGAAACCACGCAGCTTGCGCATCGAGAACGACGTGGTCAGCGTTTGCTTCGGATTGAGCAGCGGACGCCAAAGCCACTCGCCATCGGCGTTGGCCACCATCAAGCCATCTGAGTCGTGCACCTCGGGGCGAAAATCCGTCCGATGCGGCTGGTTCTCGCCGAAGGCAAACATGCTGGTGAGCGGAGCGATGCCGAGCGTTGCGACCGCCGCGCGGAAGAAAATACGCGAGCGCACGTCGATCGCGGTTTCGTCGCCGGGGTGAACGTCGAACTGGTAAGCGCCACTGACGCGCGGTGAATCGAGCAGCGCGTAGATAGTCAGAGTGCTTGCGTCGGGGGCGGGTCTGGTGATCCAGAACTCGGTGAACCGAGGAAACTCCTCGCCTTGACCGCCGACCGTGTCGATCGCGAGTCCCCGCGCGGACAAACCATAGCGCAGGCCTGCGCCCAGAGCGCGAAAGTAACTGGCGCCGAGGAACACCACGAGCTCGTCTTTGTATTCACCCGCGTTCAGCTGGTAATGCACTCGAAACCCGGCGAAACCCAAGTCGCCCCACGTCTGGGGAGAGAGCTTGTTCTGGCCGTAGTTGAAGTCGGCGCTGGCATAGGGAATGTGGCGCACGCCTCGAGGCGTGATTTCGTTGATGCGAACCGCTTCGGTCTGGAACTTGCCGAGGTGGAAGAACATCAGCTCGAATGGCAGCTTCTCCGCGCGCCACAGCGCGTGATCGGGGCGAAATCGAATGTCTCTATATTGGTCGTAGTTGAGCGCCTGCAACTCAGCAGGTGGCTTGCGGCTTAGGCTTTTGTAGGGTTTCTTGGCTTGCAGCTCAGCACGCGCCGCGATGTCGTCGAAGCCAAACGCTTTGACCGGGCCTGCGTGCAGAACAACCAACAAAAGGCTCACAAACGGCAGCGACCGCGCTGCGCGACGTACATTCATCTCAGCCATCCTTCGCGATCTCGAGTGGATGCCCGATCTCCCAATGATGCCCGAACGGATCCACCACTCGTCCCAAGCGCCAGCCATACTCTTCGCCCACATCAAACACCACTTCAGCCCCCGCGGAGACCGCTTTAGCAAAGGCCGAGTCCGGATCGGCCACGGTCAGAATCATTCGCGTGGTACTGCCCCTTAAGGTCTGCGGACTAAAGTTGCCATGCTCGGGAGACTCGTCGCTCAGCCAGAATTCGGCCCCATCGATCGAAAGACGAGCCACAACTGCGCCCGACGGGTCGTCGACACGATAGACCTCGGTTGCCCCAAAGGCGGCCTGGTAGAAGGCGACCGCCCGCGCACCGCCGCGAACTGAGAGTAGCGGCGCGATCGAGCACTGAATCGAACTGTTACTACCGCCACTCGACATGGCTGTTTCCTCCCTGACTGTAGGCGGCCACCTTAGCCACTGCGAATCGCGATCGCCACCTAAACGCATCGTCATCCTAAGTGGTGGCGACACGGACTGGCGAGCTTCAGCGGCCGCCTGGGCCCGCCACACCACATATTCGGCTGTGCGGTGGTTCTCGTCAGCCCCCTTCAAAGTTCGCGCAATGCGCCGATAACGGTTGGCGAGCTTGCGCCCGCGCCGGGTTTTCGTGATGCAGCTCACGCTCAGAATGTCGACTAAACAAGGCCGAAACCTGCTGATTCCCGCCATCGGCGTAGCGCTCATCGCGTGCGCCGCGGATTGGTATTCGGCACGGGAAACGTTGGCTGCCGCCGGTTACACGGCGGCGGTGATGGTGAGCCTGTGGTCCAACCGCGCATGGCACACCTACGTGACGGTTGCGGCGAGCATCGGGCTATTGGCTGTGTACACGATGTTTGGCTCGGCCGGCATTCATGATGTCCTCGACCATTCAACGATGGCGCTGGTGATCGGGGCCCTCGGCTATATCGGCACGGGCAGCTTGCGCCGCGTTCGCGAGGAATCGCTCGAACGGGCGCGCAACGAATCGGCCTACCGTGAGAGTGAGCAGCTGCGAACCGCGCTCACTCGCGCCGAAGCGGCTGAGACCAAGCACCGCGAAGCGCTGCATCGCCTGACGATCACGACTCAAAGCGCCGGCATCTCCTTGTGGGAATGGGATCTCACAACAAATCTACTGCACGCGGAGACGGGCAGCAGACTGGCCGAGCGGCTCGGTGGCCGCGAGTCGATGCCGATCTTCGAGTATCTCGCACAGTACGTGCATCCCGATGAAGTCGTCGGACTCAAGGTGGTGCTGAAACCGATAGCGGTCAATATTTCGGGCGAGGACGAGCTGGTCTCGCATCGTTATCGCTATTTCCGTATGGACGGCTCGACTCGTGTAATTCAGATCCACGCGCGCGTCTTGCGAGACTCGGACGGCAGACCGCTTCGCTATCTCGGCGTCGAGTGGGATGTCACTGCGGAGGTGCAATCCGCCGAGCGCGTGGAATTGCAGGCGCAAGAGCTCGAAGACGCGAAGCGTCGCTTCGAGGGCGCGTCGCTTTCGAGCCGGGAAGGCCACTGGGGCGTGGACTTGCTGAAGCGCACGATGTGGGTCTCATCGAGCCTCGAATCGCTGATCGGCTACCCCGCCTCACAGTTCAAAGGTGATCCGGTACGCCTTGCGCTGCTCGTTCATCCGAACGAGCGCAATTCGTTGCGGCGCTTGTTCCGACAGCATCTCGAGAATTCCGGCATCGCGTTCGATACGACCGTGCGGCATAAAATCGCCGACGGCAGCTATCGTTGGTTCAAAGTCCACGGCACGGCGGAGCGCAACGAGCTGGGCGAGCCGCTGCGCATCTCGGGCTCGCTCACAGATGTTCACGAACAGAAGACAGCCGAAGACGAATTGCGTGAAGTTCGCGCCAGATTGGAACGCGCTATTCACGGCACGCAGGACGGTCTGTGGGAGTCGGACCGCGACGCACATCGCATGTGGCTCTCACCGCGTGCCCACGAGATCCTGGGATACGACAAAGGCGCGCTGCATGAGCGCATCAACGTGCTTCGCGAGCTCGCGTATCCAGAGGACTTGCCGGGATTCGAGGCGGCGATCAAAACCAGTCTCGAACGCCTGCAGCCCATGGATATCGAGCTTCGCATGCGCCGCCAGGACGGCTCCTACCGCTGGTATCGCATGCGCGGCAATCCGGATGCACCCGATGCGGATGGCATTTCAAGACGCTCCGCCGGCTCGCTGCAAGATGTCACCGAAGCACGCGAATCGCGCGAAGCTCTGATTCTCGCGACCCAGGCGGCAAAGGCTGCGAGCGAAGCGAAGACGACCTTCCTCACGACGATGAGCCATGAGATTCGCACGCCGATGAACGGCATCATCGGCATGACCGGCTTGTTGCTCGATTCCGAGCTCGATCGCACGCAGCGCGAATACGCCGATGCCATTCGCTCCAGCTCGCAATCTCTGCTCAGCGTGATCAACGACATTCTCGATTTCTCGAAAATCGAAGCCGGCAAGCTCGAGGTGGAGACCATCGAGTTCGACTTGCATAGTCAGGTCGAAGATGTCGGCACGATGATGGCGCTGCAAGCCGCAGCGAAAAATCTGGAGCTGGTGGTCGACATTGATTCCGATGTGCCGACCAATGTGCTCGGCGACCCTCATCGCGCACGCCAGTGCTTGATCAATCTCGTCGGCAACGCAGTGAAATTCACGTTGAGCGGCGAGATCGTGATCCAAGTCGGGGTGCGTGGTGCGAAAGACGGCAGCGCGCTCGTGCACTTTTCGGTGCGCGATACCGGCATTGGCATCGAGCCACAAACGCTCGAAAGACTCTTCGACCCCTTCACGCAAGCGGATTCATCGACGACGCGGAAATTCGGCGGTACCGGCCTGGGTTTGTCGATCGTGAAACGGCTTGTCGAGCTGATGGGCGGCAAGATCGGTGTCGAAAGTACATTGGGCATCGGCTCGAACTTTCATTTCATGTTGCCGCTGAAGTCTGTCGAATCGACCCATCGCGATCCGCGCTTGAATCCGGTCAAGAGCGGTAAACGTGTGCTGGTCGTCGACGATAACCAGACGAATCGCCGCGTTGTCGCCACTCAGTTGCAGAATTTCGGTTACCACGTCGAGCTGGCCGCGAGCGGCGCGCAAGCCTTGGAAAAAACCAAACAGGCACTCATCGAGAACCGCGGTTACGACGTTCTGCTGGTCGACTTCCATATGCCTACGACCGATGGCTCACCTCCCATGGATGGCGCCGCGCTCGGCGAAGCCATCAACGGCGATCCGCTGCTTTCACGCTCGCGCCTGGTGCTGCTGACCTCTCTGGACAGCAAGGGCGATCACGCGCGCTTCGCATCGATGGGATTTGCGGCATATCTCACCAAGCCGATACGCGCGCGCGAGTTGCGGGACTGTCTGGACCGTGTGCTCGCACACGATTCACAAGAGTGGCATGTGGGCACTCATCCGCTGATCACTCGCGGTGTGTTGTCGAGTGCGGTGGCGGGGCAAATCGAGCGCGGTCGGGTCTTGGTTGTCGAAGACAATCTCGTGAATCAAAAAGTTGCCCAGAAATTCTTGGAGCGCCTCGGCTTCAGTGTGAAAGTCGTGGACGACGGCTCAAAAGCCGTAACCGCCTTCGAGCAAGAGCACTTCGATATCATCTTCATGGATATGCAGATGCCCGTCATGGACGGTATTACCGCGACTCGAGAAATTCGCGCGCGCGAAGCGGCAGCTGGAACGCGCACGCCGATCGTTGCTCTAACCGCGAATGTGCTTGCCGATCATTTCCAGAGTTGCCTCGAGGCGGGCATGGACGATGTGCTGGCCAAACCGATCGACATCGCGCGACTCCGCGATTTATTGGACCGTTTTGCGCCAGGCGCGCCCGTCGAAATTCCGGCAGACTTGCCTATCCGCGCCTCCTAAGCACTACCTACGTTTTGTTCATCCCGCCGTTCGCACGGAAGCGTAGCCGTCAGCAGTCGTTGACAGTCATGTAGTAGTGTAGTTATATATAACACCAGGGCAAATAAACCTAGGCGGCCATGGACTTAGGCTATGGGGACTTACATACCGCCGAGCTCGGGAAAGACATCTGGGCCAAGAAGGAAGCACCGTGGGCGCCACAGTTGAGCAGAAGCCAGGGCAATCGGACTCGGTCACTTACATTGGCCGCGAGCGCGGGGTCACGGAACCGACGCCTGTCGAAACGCCCATTCCCAATCCCATTCAGGACCTTCTGAGCTCGAGTCGGGGTCGATGGGCCGCGGCCGGCATCGGCTTAGTGCTGCTCCTTATCTTCGGCGGCATCGCTTATCGCGTGATGAATCGGCCGGGTCCACCGGCAGCCGGTCAGGGCGGAGAAGTGGTGCCTCTAGTGTCGGTCGTCGTTCCCTCGCTGCAGGCAGTCACGTCCACCGTTACGTTTACAGGGACCATCGGCGCACGTTACGACATGCCCATCGGTGTCGAAGGTGAAGGTGGACGCGTCACGGCGGTTTACGTCGAGGCGGGCGATACGGTGAAGAAGGGCCAAGTGCTCGCTCGGTTGGACCAATCGGTTATCACGCCGCAGTTAAATCGTCTTGCCGCCTCCCTCGAAGAGGCCCGGGCGGATTCCGCGCTTGCGGACGCTGAATATAGAAGGGCCAGGGGAGTCGAGAGTTCGGGAGCATTGAGCTCGGAAGAAGTGCAGCGACGACGTGCGTCGGCCGAGACGGCCAGTGCGCGTGTCAAAGTCGCCGCCGCTCAACTCGCGGAGTCTCAGGCGCATTTGAGCCGCACTTATGTGCGCGCGCCGAGTGATGGCACCGTGCTGACTCGTAAGGCCGAAGTCGGCCAGATGGCGACGCCGGGCAGTGAGGCTTTGTTCCGTCTCGCCAGCGGTGGCGAAATCGAAATGCGCGGCCAAGTGGCTGAGCAAGATCTGACTGCGCTGAGCGTCGGTCAATCCGCGGAGGTACGCCTCACCGGCGTCACGGCGCCGTTTCACGGAAAGGTGCGTCTGCTTGGCGCGGTGATCGATCCTCAAACTCGACTTGGCGATATTCGCGTCGAGCTTCCTCCGGCGGTGGCTCTGCGTCCTGGTGCGTTTGCACGCGGTGAAGTCACCGTCGGTAATGCACAGCGACCGGTGCTTCCGCAGTCTGCTGTTCTGTCAGATGTAAAAGGGCCGTACGTCCTGATCGTCAATGCGCAGAACAAAGTCGAGCGTCGCAATGTGCATGTTTCGACGACAGTTCGGGAAGGCTTAGTACTTTCGGACGGTCTGAAGGGCGACGAACGCGTGATCTGGATCGCGGGCGGCTTCTTGCGCGAAGGCGAGCGGGTTGAACCCTCGACTCAGTCCGTAGCGAAGGTCGGCACATGAAAAATATGTCCGCATGGGCGATTCGGCACCCGGTCTCTCCGGTCGTGCTATTCGTCGTCCTGTTCTTCATGGGCACGGTCGCGTTCATTCGGTTGCCGATCAATCTCAATCCAGATATTTCGTAT
>Ga0307515_10021804_pt1 | contig 11333 bp, 9 predicted proteins | sample 17_EM_MG_FD_194513 | JGI IMG/M metagenome (GOLD analysis project Ga0307515, IMG submission 194513) | Populus trichocarpa ectomycorrhiza microbial communities from riparian zone in the Pacific Northwest, United States - 17_EM | ecosystem: Host-associated > Plants > Roots > Unclassified | place... | reverse complement strand
GAAGAGGCGGATCGAGTCATGGGGCTTGAGCTCGGTGCCGATGATTACGTGACGAAGCCGTTTTCACCGCGCGAGTTGCTGGCGCGTATTCGAGCAGTCTTGCGCCGCTCTCGCATGGAAGTCGCCGTGGTGGGCCGTGACGAATCCTTGCGCGCCTATCGCTTCGAAGGCTGGGAGCTGAACGTGCGGCTGCATCGTCTGCGCTCGCCGACCGGTCAGAGCATCGAAATCTCTAGACGGGAATTCGGCCTCCTGTGTGCGTTCCTGTCTTCACCGCAGCAGATTCTGACCCGCGACCAACTCTTGGAGCTCTCCCGCCTGCACAGCACGGAAGTCTACGATCGCGCGGTCGACGTGCTGATTCTGCGCCTGCGCAGAAAGCTCGAAGGCGATCCGGCGCATCCGCAATTCATCAAGACGGAGCGCGGAGTCGGTTATTACTTCGACGCTCCGGTGAAAGTGCTGCGGTAAGGGATGCGGGTTTTTGCTGCAACCTAAGCGACTCGTTGCGGCCCAATTGCCGCCGATCAACTGAAGTCGGCAGCTTTCTTTTAAGCGGACGCCCGGCTGGTCGCTAGCGTCAGTAGAAGTAAATACCCGGTCTTAAGCAGAATCCTAGGACATCTTCAATTTGGCCTATACTGGGCTCGTGCAGTAGCACGGTACCCGCGCAGGGATGGCAATCGCGATGAAGCACTTCCTCTGGCTGTTGATCCTCTGCTCTCAAGCGGCGATTGCATCTGAGATTCGCGACGCTACGGTCACTTTAAGCGACGGGACTCGGATACACCTGCTTGAAGCCGGCCAGCCGAGCGCCTTGCCGGCAATCGTTTTCATTCCTGGGTGGACGCTGCCGGCATTTCTCTGGAAAGAGCAGATGCGGCGCTTTTCATCGAACCGATTAGTGATCGCGATCGATCCAAGGTCCCAGGGCGACTCGACGAAAACTGAGTCCGGCAACACGCCAGAGCAACGCGCGCGGGATCTTCGTGAGATTCTTTCGAATCGGCGCGTTACGTCCGCAGTGCTCGTGGGCTGGTCGCAAGGTGCGAATGATGTCGCGGCATATGTGATGCAGTTTGGAACGGGCTCGATCGCGCAGCTAGCGTTCGTGGATAGTCCTGTCGCGGCCGGGCCGGCTGAGATTGAAGTGAACAAAGAATGGAGCCAAGGATTTCTGTCGCGGCTTCCTAGTTACGTCAATACTCCGGCAGAGTACTCCGAGCGCATGGTGCGCAGTATGTTTAAGAAGCCTCATCCGGGGCTCGATATTGAAGCGGCAATTGCTCATGCCAGGAAGACGCCGCCGAATCTTGGGCTCACGATGCTCATCATGGACATCTTTGGAGTCGATCGCCGGCCTGCGCTTTCCAAGATCAATCGGCCGACGCTCGTCATCGGTTCGGCGGAGTCCTCACTGGCTGAGGCTCAGAAGAGAATGGCTGATGCTATTCCGGGCGCCGAGTTCCTCCTGCTGAAAGGAGTAGGGCACGCGGTGTTCGTGGATGAGCCGGATATCTTTGCTCAGGCACTGGAACGGTTGCTCAGTGAGTGATAAGCCGCTGCCGGTCAACTACGGTGGGAACCGTGTTGGTGCTTCACGATCCCCGTGCCGCATGCTCACAGCTCAAAGACAGTGTTAAGGAATTGATCGATGCAGATCATTAAGCACAACCCGACCAGCCTGTTTCCGCAGTACCGATGCTATACCCACGCCGTGGAGATACGCGGCGATTCGCGGCTGCTGATCATCAGTGGCCTAAACGGCTATCTGAAGGATGGCAAGACAATGCCCGAGTCGTTTGAGGAGCAGGCGGACATTATCTGGACGCATATTGGAACGCTGCTGCGGTCGGCAGGTATGGAATTCAAGAATTTGGTCTCGTTGCGCACTTATCTCGCCGACCCCGAGTACGACGAGGCCAATGTGCGCATGCGCGTCAAGTATTTGGGTGAACATGAGACATCCTCAACCGTAGTGTGTTGCCGGTTGCTGGATCCGAAGTGGAAGCTGGAGATCGAAGCGATGGCTGCTGGCTAGGGACGCGGTGCAAGTATTCGGCCGCCTACTTCCAAGTCGACGCGCGGTTGGCCGCTAGCGTCAGTAGAAGCGAACACCCGGTCTCAGCAGAAGCTGAAAGATCACAAGCAGGACCAACAGGGTGGCCAGCGAATAAACAATCGATCGCGCGGCTAGAGGACCACCCACCACCTTCACTCCGGTGACGCCCCACGCTCCGGCTTGGAGCCACGCGATCCCGATCGTAATCACGACCACCGGTACTGCGATGACCTCAATCCATTCTCTGGGCACGCGAAAGGGGATGATCAACAAGATCGCGGCGACCGTCGGCAGTGTCGCAACCTGAAACATGAAGTGCGTCCGCGCTCGAATGCTGGCGACCTGGCCCGGGGTGTCGGCAAGGCTGAGCAGGCTACGCCTCAACAACAGGGCCACCAAAGGAATCGCGACGAGCGCCATGAATGCCGCCCCTGTTTTGGCCGTCGCACCGAGGCGGAAGTACTCCATTGCCATGCCAACATCGTTCTGCGGGTTGACCGCTCCAATGATGACTTGGGGAAGTGATAAGAAAAATCCGTTGTACGTCATCCAGATGAGAAATAGGCGGGGAGTGGATGAGCGGCCCTGCCCATGCCGCAGAAGCAGAGCGCATGCGAGACCGGTGAGGCAGGTCGCCAGCGCTCCCGTGCCTTGAAATAGGCTCGCAAGCGAGTTTTGTCCTTCCCAGCTGTGATTGTTGTGAAAGAGGGTTGGGCGCAGGCCCGGCGTGAGCGCCTTGGGCAATACTAGAAACAGTTCTTGAATGAAGAAGGTGAGATTGAAAGCCAGGGCATAGAGCAGCGCCGAAATGATTGTCAGTTTCCAGTTCCAGAGCGCAGGTGGCTCCGAGACAGCATCTGCTCGCGCTCGACGCGCACTAATCAGCCCCGCGAGGCCCAGCAACAGCGGCCCGACAACGAGTACCAGAGCGACCACGATCCCGAGAAGATTTCCGCTTTGGTGCATGGAGTGGGGCTTTTCCGCAATGTAGGAAGCTCTGTCTGTCCCCGCCTCTTTGCTTCCACTCGACCGATTTATGTCTACTGTCAACTCGGCTTCAGCTGCGCGCTGCTCGCCCTGGGCAGATGGGTACTGTGCACGGTACCCATAGCTGGGCAGTATGCGATCATTCCATGCGAGTTGCATCTCAAGCTGATCAAAGTGTTCACACTAATAAGGAAGGTCTCAAATGGATCAGAGAAATCTCTGGGGCCGCGCGCTCGCGGCGGGTCTTGCGTTGCTGTTCGTCGTCGTTGCGCCCGCGGCGCTAGCTGAAAAATACGACGGCGTTACGATCACCTTCGACAAGCCGATCGAGGACGTGCAGAAGGCGGCCGTCGATGCGCTGACCACCGTCGGTGCCCCGCCCAGCAAGCAGGAGCCGAACTTCGTTGAGGGCAAGCGCAAGAACAAGATGGGAATGATGGTCGGTTCGGGCGGCGAGATGCTGTCCGTGGCGCTGACCTCGGTCGAGACAGGAAAGACACAAGCGAAAGTGCGCACGACGAAAACGTTCGTTGGACGTGCCGGACAGAAGGTGTGGGATCAGCAGATCCTCGAAGAGATGGCGAAGGTGCTGGGCGTGAGCGCGCCCGCCGCGCCCGCCGCCGCCGCCACGCAGTAACTCGGACTCTTCGATGCGACGATTAGGGTTCGCAATTGGAGCTCTGCTCGTGCTCTGCGTGGCCGGTTGCTCGACCACGCAGAGCGGCTTCCGGCCGCTCGGCCAGACGTATCCGCCGAAGGCTGCGGATTTCGCAGTCGAAATCTTCGAGTCGGGCGAGCCGCAACGCGCGTTTGAACGCATCGCGAGACTGGACTCGCATTTCGAGAAGACGCATCTCATTCACACGTCGCACGCGACCGCGATTGCTGAGTTGCAAAAGCAGGCGCGCGCTGCGGGAGCGGACGCCGTGATCGAGGTTCGCGAAATGCGCTCGCGCGTCGGCGAGACTTTCATTCTCCATCTCACGGGCATTGCCATTCGCTACGCCGGGCCGCTGCATGCGCCTTGATGTTCGGCATAGCCCAACGGTCGAACGGGGCGTCGGTCATCACTTCGATGCCCCGGCCAGAGCGGCCTCCCTGTTGAACCGCATATTGCTGGCACTTACGCTGCGGGGAACGTCGCGTCGATCGTGCGACCGTCTTTGAGCTGACACTTGCCTTCGCCACCCCCCTGCATGCCGCTCGCGGGACGGATGAGCCGGAAGTTGCAGCGCATGTGGTCGCCGTCTGCATTGCTCAGATTAGCGAGCACGCGCCCCGAGTAGTGCGTGATGAATTCCGGACCATCATCCCAGTTGCTCCATCCGCCTCGGCGTCCGCGCCAGCCTATCCACAACGGCGCAACGTCGTCGACTCGCGTGTCGCTCGTGATTTGAAACAGCTTGCCCGCGTACGCTTCGCCGGAATCGAACGTCGCGGTCATTTCGCCTTTCACCGCGTCCTCAGCGGTCCAGGAAAAGCGCACGCCCGGACCGCCGCCGCGGGTTTCACCGGTGCCGGATCCCATCGTCGTGCACGCTGCGCCGAGCAGCGCTGCAAACACGACGATACCGAATTGCCACATTCTACGACTCATGATGCTCTCCATCTCGATGTGTGATGGCGCAGTTGCCATCACTTCGAGTGCAAGGCTAAGCGTTGTCTCGACCAAGATGATTTCCGCTCACGAATGCGCTATTTCAGACGCAATGGCGAATGTAACGAGCGCGTCGAGTGAGTTTCATCGTGGCTCAGCGGCGGTGTGCTCGAGCCAGCCGCCTCCCAGTGCCCGATAGAGATCCACCAAGTTGGTCAGGCGTTCCAGCCGAGTAGAAACCAGCACCAGCTCTGCGTCATACAGTCCGGTCTGTGCGGTCAACACGTCGAGGTAGTCGGACGCGCCGTTTTTATAGAGCAGCTGCGCGAGCTCCAGGCGCCGCCGTTCAGCCGTCGTGACGTGTTCGAGCGAGACGATTTGATCACCAAACGTCCCGCGCGCAGCGAGACTGTCAGCGACTTCGCGGAACGCGGCCTGAATTGTTTTCTCATACTGGGCGATGCCGGCATCCTTTCGCAGCTGAGCGATGTCGAGGTTGGCTCTATTCGCGCCGGCGTTGAAGATCGGCTGCGTGAGGGCCGCAGCCCAACTCCACGAACCCGAGCCTGCTTTGAACAATCCGCTGAGCATTGTGCTGGCCGTGCCCGCGGTGCCGGTGAGCGTCAGTTGCGGAAAGAACGCTGCGCGCGCGGCGCCGATGTCGGCATTCGCGGAGCGCAACAGCGCCTCGGCTTCAAGCACATCCGGGCGGCGAGCAAGCAGCTCGGATGGTAGGCCGGCGGGAATGTCCGCGAGAATTGCCTGATCCTCGAGGTGGGCCTTGTCTTGGAGCTCAGAATGGGCCGGCATGGCGTTCGGGCCCGTCTGGCCCAGCAACAGCACAAGCCCATTTTCCGCCTGTGCCCGCGCGCGCAGTTGAGCGGCGTGGTTGGCGTTAGCCTGTTCGACGATCGTTTCCGCCTGACGCAGATCGAGCTCTGTACCCGTTCCCGTGTCGAACTGAAGTTTGACGATGTCGTACGAAGCCCGCGCCGTCTCGAGTGTTTGCTGCGTTACGTCGAGCAACTCGTCATACGCGAGCATCGTGAGATATTGATCGGCGACCTGTGACACGAGCAGGATCTGGGCGGCCCGCCGCCCTTGCACCGATGCCAGATATTGTTCGAAGGCAGCATCCCGGCTACTGCGGAGTCCGCCGAATAGATCGACCTCCCATGCGGCGGAGACGCCGAGCGAGTGCGAGCGGAGCTGCTGCACTTGATGAGAGACCGCGAGATCCGCAGGTGAGCGCGAGCGCGTGCTGTCGGCTTCGGCCGTGAGCTGCGGGAAGAGAGCAGTCGACTGGAGTCGAAACTGTGCCCGCACCTGCTCGACATTCAGCACCGCGATGCGCAGATCCTGGTTGTTCTGGAGCGCGATTTCGACAAGCTGCTGCAGCCGAGGGTCGACAAGGAAGTTGCGCCACCCAATGTCGCCGGCGGGCATTGAGGAGTCCGCATGGGCGCTCGCCTTGTAAGCGGCACCTTGCGGGTATTCATCGGCTACAGCTGCGGTAGGGCGCTCGTATCGAGGCTGAAGAGAACATCCACTCAGCGCAATGGCCACACAGATGACTATGCCGGCAGGCGTATTGATTGACGCGCGTCTGGCCATCTCAACCACCCCCCTGCTCGGACGCGAGTGCGTGAGGAGAGGTCTCTGCGGCCGGCGCAATCGGTTTGTCCCGACTCAGCTTCGCGCCGATCACGACGAAGAACATTGGGATGAGAAACGTAGCGAGAAACGTTGCACTCAACATGCCGCCAATGACGCCGGTGCCGATCGCGTTGCGGCTCGCTGATCCGGCGCCACTCGCGATTGCCAACGGCAGCACTCCTAGAATGAAGGCCATCGAGGTCATCAGGATCGGTCGCAGCCGCAAGTGCGCGGCCTCGATGGCCGCTTCGCTGAGGGTGCGTCCTTCGATGTGAAGATTGCGAGCGAACTCGACGATGAGGATGGCGTTCTTCGCTGATAGCCCGATCGTAGTGAGCAGGCCCACTTGGAAGTACACATCGTTCGACATGTGGAACGCGGTCGCCGCAATCAGTGCACCCAGCACTCCGAGGGGCACTACGAGAATGACGGAGATCGGAATCGACCAACTCTCGTACAGCGCGGCGAGACTCAGGAAGACGACGAGAATCGAGATGGCGTAGAGCACCGGCGCCTGCGAGCCCGACAGCACTTCTTGCAACGACAGTCCCGTCCACTCGTAACCGATGCCCTGCGGAAGTTGCAAGGCGAGCCGTTCGATTGCGGCCATGGCCTGGCCGGTGCTGCGGCCCGGCGCCGCCTGACCTTGGATCTCAAAGGCTGACACACCGTTATAGCGTTCGAGCTTCGGTGAACCATAGGTCCAGGCGCCAGTGGCGAAGGCGCTGATCGGCACCATGGCGCCGGCTGCGTTGCGAACGTAGTGCAGCCGCAAGTCTTCCGGGTTCATGCGGAACGGCTCATCAGCCTGCACGAACACTTTCTTGATTCGGCCGTCGGTGTCGAGAAAGTTGTTGACGTAGCGCGAGCCCCACGCAATCGAGAATGATTGATCGATGTCGGATGCACTGACACCGAGCGCACTGGCTTTCTCGCGATCGATGTCGATCTTGAAGGTGGGGTTGTCGTTGAGCCCGTTAGCGCGCGCGAGTGCAATCGTCGGTTCCTTGGCGGCGAGGGCGAGCAGCCGGTCTCGCGCGTCGACGAGCCGGTCGTGGCCGAGGCCGCCGCGGTCTTCCAGTTCCAGATCGAAGCCCGAGGCCGTGCCGAGCTCGCGAATGGGTGGCGGATTAACCGGAATGATGACGGCGAGGCCATAAGACGCGAAACGTGCCGCGATGCGCGCCGTTAGCGCCTGCACGCTCAGCTTCGTAGTTGTGCGCTCCGACCAGTCTTTGAACTTCACGAACAGCATGCCCTGGTTTTGGCCGCGGCCCGCGAAGTTGTAACCATTGATCTGGAAAACGGCATCGACCATGCGCGCCTCGTCGTGAAGCAAGTAGTTGCTGACATCATCGAGTGCGATCACCGTACGACCCTGAGTGGCGCCCGGTGGTCCTTGCACTTGGACGAACAAGAAGCCCTGGTCCTCATCGGGTAAAAAGGAGGTCGGCAGGCGGACGAACAACAGCGCAACGACGGCGATGACCGCGCAATAGATCAGAAGCCATCGGCCCGAGCGCGCGATGACGTGCCGCACGCCGTGCACATACCGCTCGCGGCCATTTTCAAAATTGCGATTGAACCAGCCGAAGAAACCCTTGTGTTGCGCCTTTGCGACGTGGGCGGGCGCAAGCAGCGCAGCGCAGAGCGCCGGAGTGAGAGTCAGCGCGACGAAGACAGACAACAGCATTGCTACCACGATCGTCAGCGAGAACTGGCGATAGATGGCGCCTACCGTGCCCGATGAGAACGCCATCGGTACGAAGACCGCGGACAGGACCAGCGCGACGCCGACCAGCGCCCCAGTGATCTGGCTCATCGCTTTGCGCGTGGCCTCACGTGGAGAGAGGCCTTCTTCCGCAATGATGCGCTCGACGTTCTCGACCACTACGATTGCATCGTCGACTAGCAGTCCGATGGCCAGCACGAGTCCGAACATCGACAGGGTGTTAATCGTGAAGCCGACCGCTGCCATGACGCCGAACGTACCCAGGAGCACGACGGGCACCGCGATGGTCGGCACGATTGTGGCCCTCATGTTCTGCAGGAACAGAAACATCACGAGGAAGACGAGTGCGACGCCTTCAAACAGTGTCTTGACCAGCTCTGAGATCGAGACCCTGACGAACGGCGTCGTATCGTAGGGATAGACGACGCGCAGGCCAGGCGGAAAATATTGGGACAACTCGCCGATTCGCGCGCGAATGGCATCCGCGGTTGCAAGCGCATTGGCGCCTGTGGCGAGCTGGAAGCCGATGGCGGCCGCGGGCTGCCCGTTGTATTTGTTGTCGACGTTGAAGTTTTCTGCGCCGAGCGCGATACGCGCCACGTCGCGCAGGCGCACCTGCGAGCCATCCGAATTCACCTTCAGCAGAATGCTGCCGAATTCCTCCGGCGTGCGCAGCAGTGTGGACTCCGTGATGGCTGCGGTGAGTCGCTGCGTGGTCGGGGCGGGCGTTCCGCCGAGCTGTCCGCCCGAGATCTGCACGTTCTGATTGATGAGCGCGTTCGTCACGTCCACCGGGGTCAACGAGAAGCTATTGAGCTTGCTCGGGTCGAGCCAGATGCGCATGGCGTATTGCGTGCCGAATACGTTGATGTTGCCCACGCCATCGAGGCGGCTCACCGGATCTTGTACATGGGACGCCACGTAATCGGCGATATCGAACTTCGTCATGTTCGGATCGGATGACACGAACGCGGCGAAAAGTAAGAAGGACGCGCTCGACTTAGTCACTCGAATGCCGGATTGCTGCACCTGGGCGGGCAACAGCGGCACCGCGAGTTGCAGCTTGTTCTGCACTTGTACCTGCGCGATATCTGCGTTCGTACCCGGCTCGAAGGTGATCGTCGTCGTGGACTGACCAAAGTCATCGCTCGTCGAGGACAAATACAGCAGATGGTCGAGCCCGCTCATCTGCTGCTCGATCACCTGCACGACGGTGTTCTCAACGGTGACCGCCGAGGCGCCCGGGTAGGTCGTGGCAATCTGGATGGCGGCCGGCGCAAGCGTCGGGTACTGCTCGATTGGCAGTCGTGTGATCGCTAGGCTGCCTGCCAGCATGATCAGGATCGCGATGACGATCGCGAAGATCGGACGGTCGATGAAGAATCTGGCCATATCGCGATGCCCTTAGCCGGGCCTTCCCGCCTGGGCAACTTGCGGCGCCCGTAGTGGTGTGGTGACCGGGCGTACGAGCATGCCCGGCTGAACTCTCTGCGTGCCTCCAACAATCACGCGATCGCCGGCGTTGAGCCCGCCATCGACTACCCAGTTGGACCCAAAGGTGCGAGTGGCTGCGACTGTGTGCAGCGAGACTTTGTTGTCGGCATCTACGAGCAGCACGGTCGCCAGGCCGTTGCGGCTGTGGGTTACGCCGTCTTGCGGCACTAGCATGGCGTTGTCGTTCGTTCCTCGATCGATGCGGGCGCGAAGGAACATTCCGGGTAGAAGCACGTGTTGAGGATTCGCGAAGAGGGCGCGCACCGTGACGGAGTCCGTTCCGGGATCCACTGTGATATCGGTGAATTGCAGTGCGCCGCCCTGTGCGTACGGCGTGCCGTCCTCGAACACGAGCCGCACTTGCGCCTGATCCGATCCATTCAACTTCAAGCGGCCGGAGGCTATCTGCTGTCGGAGCTGCAACCCTTCGATACTTGTCTGGTTCAAATCGACATAGATGGGGTCGATCTGTTGGATAGTGGCCATGAGCGTCGCGGCGCTCGCCTGAACATAAGCGCCCTGCGTGACCAACGACGAGCCGATCCGCCCTGAGATCGGCGCGACGATGTCCGTGTAGCCGAGATTGATCTCTGCGGCCTGTACCGCTGCAAGGCCCGCAGCGACGTCGGCCTTTGCTTGGCCCTCGGCGGCGACCGCATTCAGATACGCCTGTTTGCTCACTGCGTTTCCCGCAACGAGAACCTCGTCGCGCTGCGCCTGCGCAGTGGTGGAATCAACGTTGGCTCGTGCGCGTGTGAGTTGGGCCCGCGCGCTATCGAGCGCTGCTCGGTACGGCGCTGGATCGATCTGATACAGACGTTGACCCGCGGTGACATCGGCTCCTTCTGTGAACTCACGGCGCAGCACGATTCCGTCTACGCGGGCCCGCACTTGTGCGACGAGATACGGCGTCGTGCGCCCCGGCAACTCAGTGGTTACCGGAACCGATCCATGACGGACGGCGACTACAGAAACTTCCGGCGGCAGATTCACCGCTGTCCGCGTCGAGTTGCTGCAGCCGCTCAGCATCAGCGCCGAGGCCAATGCTGCGGACACGATCGGCACAAATGTCTTGCACAGCTGCATGAGTCGGACTTCCGTGATGGGCCTTCAGTGATAGACATGGCTGCGTCTGGCAGCCGGCGCGCGAGATAAGCACCGCGAGCAGCGAGTTAACACGCTGGGCTCCGCTCGCATCATTTCTCGCCGAGTGGCTCATGTTTCGTTTGAAACAGGTATCGAACACGGCGGAAACGTTGTAACGGCTGCTGTAACGGTGAACGCAGAGCAGCCATGCAGGATGGCAGTGACAGAGCCAATTCATCTGGACCGTTGAAGGAGATTCGGGTGAGCAGGAACAAGCGGTCGCAGTAGCGGGCGCGCGGGCATTTGAGTGAGCTCGAGGAGAGCGGCCCGCTGGCGGACCACGTCGAGCGGATTCTCGGCGTGCGCGAAGTGGACTGCGCCGTCGACTGCGTCGGTTTTGAGGCGAAAGGACATGGCGGTGAGGAGCAACCGGCGATCGTGCTCAATCAGTTGATGGACGTGACGCGTGCGGCAGGTGCTGAAAGCCGTACGCCAAAGGCGCCCGCTCCGAATGGAGGGGCGCCTAGTCCGATGTGCCGCTGTCCTGCAAATCTGAGCGGCGCGTTCAGAGCGAGTGGCTGAACGAGCGCATTGTTATTGTGAGAGCGCCTCCATGCGCTCAAACGCAGTTGTAGCAGTCAGGGCGTCGCGCTTCACTGCCCAAAGAATCAGGTAAATTTCATTGCCGTCCGGATCTTCGAAATGTGCGAACGAGCCCT
>Ga0307515_10021803_pt1 | contig 11333 bp, 4 predicted proteins | sample 17_EM_MG_FD_194513 | JGI IMG/M metagenome (GOLD analysis project Ga0307515, IMG submission 194513) | Populus trichocarpa ectomycorrhiza microbial communities from riparian zone in the Pacific Northwest, United States - 17_EM | ecosystem: Host-associated > Plants > Roots > Unclassified | place... | reverse complement strand
AAAGAGAGCACAATCACTGTAATCTTCTATCTCATTATCATGGCCAAACCTTCAAATTATACTTCATATTTTTTTATAAATACTGAATATAGACTATAGAATATAAAGAATGAGTTGAATAGCCAGTATGAGTTTGGATGTGCTGAATAGCATGTCCAATATTGATCGAAATTAACAGAGAACACACCAATGTAATGCAAAAAGGTGTGTGTTTGTATATGTATATGTATGTATGTGTTTATTTCGAATTAGAAAGACATATCTTTGACTTTTTAAAATCATATAAAATCTAATATTGAAAATAACATCAATATTAGGATACTGTTTGTTTTTACGTTTCAAAAATATTTTAAAAAAAAATTAAATTTTTATTTTATTTTTTCTTTGTTTTAAATTAATATTTTTTTGTATTTTTAGATTATTTTAACGCGCTGGTATCAAAAATAATTCTTAAAAAATAAAATAAAAATTATTTTGATATTTTTCAAAAAACAACCACAACCACACTTTTAAATAGGCTCATAAGAGCTATTTTATTACAAATAAATATGAGTGTTTATGAATATCGTAAAATTTAATATGTCGAGAACCACAACCGAGCTTGTTTAATCAATAAGCTAATACAAGTCAAATCTTATGAAGTGTTTTTTAATCAAGCAAAGCTTGATTTCAAAATAGCTTAGCTCGTTTAGACTCGTGGGTTAATTTGAGTACTTGTTAATTTTATAATATACACGGAAATTATAATATTTAAAAATAATTGAGTTTTATATCTATTATCATAATATTAGTTTACAGTGTTATAAATAAACGAATTTGAAGATTTAAGATATATCTAAGTCGAGTACAAGCCTACTCAATTTAAAAGAATTTAGTTTGAATTTTTATATATAAAAATTACCCCTAACATCGGTTTGATCTATTTTATAATTATCTATTATATTTTAAAAAATTACAATTTATATATTAAGTTAATATAAATTTATATATTAGATAAATAGATCAAACTATTTACATATATAATATATTAGAAACTCAAACAAAAAAACATATTGAAAATATTTATATATTTTTTTATGATAGTCACTGGAAGCTTATATAATCGTTAACTTCAGGACCCGTGAGATTAGTCGAGGAGCGCTCAAATTGACCCGAACACTCACGTTAATAAAAACTTTTTTAGTCCAGATAATTCTATTAATTAAAATAAAAACAATTTTTTTTTCCATGACCTCGCTTCTCTTTTTATGTTTCTTCTTTCTGTCTTTTTTTTCCCACCAGCACTTCACAGACAAACTAGAAACACCCCACAAAACAATAACATGATGTAGGTAATTTTCCCAAGAAAAAAAAAACCCGAAGCTTTTGTTGAAAAAAAAGAAAGAGTTAGTAAAGAGAATTTGTAGGGGTTTTGAGGGAAAAAATGAGTATTTTTTAAAGAGTATTTTTTACTAGTAATTATTGTAGCAAATTAGAAGTTCTCTCTGATTTGCTTTTGTCTATTTTTTAAGATTTAATTTTATTTAGAATTTAAATAAATACTTTTAAAATAACTTCAAACACATGATTCAACACTTGGAATGGAATTAAATTGAATTCCAGGAGTTCAAAACAAATTGTCAATAGGGAACGTTGTCATATCTATTCATTGACAACTTGTTGTCAGCCAATCTCAATCGGAATTTAAACCTGTCGAGTTGAGGGTAATTAGCTCGGTGGCATGCGGGTCCCAAAAAGTTCGGGGGAACATCCTGGTGAGTGTGCTTCTGCTTTGATTTTACTTTTTACCTTTTTTTTAAAAAAAAAAAAAAAACTGCTGCTAATAATTTAGCAAACATTTTAGAAAAGCAATTCATCGCCAAACCAAATATTTAACTTGAATTTTATGAAATAATAACAATAATTTAATCAAACTGAGTTTTTCGAACAATAAATAACTTGATGGACGTGGCGTTACTTTACATAAGATCAATCAACCATGTCCGCATAATAAATATTTCTAGATGAAAACGTTGTCGTCAGATTTTAATGATTATTACAACAAGTAGGAAGGCTGTATTGGCCTCCAAAAACATCCCCTCTTATTTACCTCAAGAGAAAAAAGAATTATAAACATGTGAGACCCCACACCAAATATTTTTGGCATTTGGTGGGAGCAAAATTGACGGCTAAGCAAGAACCAAGCTGTGGACCAATTTGAAAATGATATTCCTCTTGCAAAAGAAACAAGCCTGTGAGAACGAAATTACAAAAAAAAAGAAAGTCACGAGGCAATCTACAAGATACTATATTGCCTTGCAAAGAAACTCCCACATATATACGTTATTGTTATTATTATTTTAATTAATATGGATGTCCGGGTAAGTTTTTACATACTTCAACTAATTTTATATGTTTTAAAATTAATAATTATATAAATCTTTAATTACTCTAAAATTTCCCAAACTCGAATAATAATTAGAAAAACCTAAAACTTAATTAGACTCTCGAAATTAGATATAAGTTATTATTATCCGTGCTTGATATGGCAATGATTGCCGGGTTCTAGCTGAACTGTGATGGTGGATGGATCTATATTCCCTCCTGTACTCACGTAGGCCATTGTCCCATGACATTTCCCCAATTTACCATCCACCGTCATAGCTCACAGAGTCTTTTGACCCCCTGTCTCGTTTCTCAAATGACTTGATTGCTCTGCTTGAAACACGAGAAAGTTCTGGCTTTTCGAACTTCACCGTTAATTTAGGGCATCTTCTCTCGAACTCAAGCATATTCTATTTCCACGATCCAACTTCTTGCAAGAAGGAAATTCATGAGTGCAATCCCCCGCAAGCATGACAGACTAAGGAACAATTCCCCACACCGAGACGCTATATGTTGATTTTGTCACTACCATGGAACAAGAGTTGCTCAGGGAAACAACAGATGAAGACGAGAACTCTTCCTTTCTCTGATTACTGGCGGAGTTTCAGAGAGAAGGATCCTCCAGGAAGAGCTGGGAAAGACACTGAATGGACAGAGAATGAAAGTTTCGGAGAATAAAACGGCCTGGATTGAGTTCAACAGCAGGATAGAACTCGGTCTCCATCAAGCAGGAATGTTCCTGTTTCTTTTCCACCTCTTTGACAATAGTCAGTTAGCTTACATCCACAAAGAAACTAGAAAAGTTCCTTCAAATCAAGGACCTTTTTATGCTTGGCATTTCTCCAATGAACCCAATTCTCAATTCGCAGCATATATTTTATCTCTAAATTTGTTCATTTTATCATTTTAATGCCTTCAACTACTAGCTCGCGTTCTCAATATTAATCTAAATCTTTTTGACTTGGCAATACTCTTTGTATCAACTATATGCTAAGACTACAACCACAAACAAAGAAGAGACAAAGTTCGAACTGAGGCGCTGTAAGGATAAGTCATGTATAGAACAACCAGCTTATTTGTACAGCACCAAATTTTAGGAACAAGGCCTTTTCATTGATACACAGTGAAGTGACAGAAGTCAGCGAAATCCAATTGCAACACTGAACAATCAAACATGCTTGAGGAAAAACATAAGCGATTTACAACCAAAACAATACCACGCTGAACAAAAACATGCAGGTGCACAATGCTCCAGAGGAAAAAATAAAATTTCGAGGAACAACATGGCTGTAAGCTAATATTTCTCTGTACCTACCATCACACCCAAAAAATCCGACAAATGTGGAAGGAGAAGAAATCATTGACTACAGGAACGGAATCTAAGTCGTAAACTGCAAGAAGGGCACTCTTGCACAATTACAAACCTAATTCAATAAATAGATAATAACATAAATGATATAAGCTACATAGAAAAGCCCACTTCAAACAAATGCACATCACAATTTAATGTTCTAAGCAGAAATGCTTGAAAATCTTGCTCGCAGGTAGAATTTAATGCTCAGTTTTTCTCCCCCACTGACCTTCATTGATAGCATGCACTATGCATTTAGATTTCCTAGCTTTTTGGAAACCATCTCCTAATTTATAGAACTAACAAGGTTAAAAATGTCAACGCAAAACCAATCTAAGAGAACTATATTGGAACACCAATAACATCGTGGTACCATCTTCAAAGAGAATTACGAATCACATTCAAAAACCCAGAATGGTCAGCATAAAAAATATAATCATGCTTTCAAATGTGAAAGGGAAATATAAGATTCAAATCTGTGTTAGAATTATTGCAAAACAAGCTCTATTATTAACATACTGACTAAAGACTTTGTATACATACAAATCAGATCTGTATGAGTTATTAAACATGTCTAAGCTTCTCTACCTTCACTGAAGCATAAGAACATTGAACTCTCCAGCATCCTGGCCCGTGTACATACACCTTATCCTTCAACAAAATCCATTACTTGTTGTCTTTCAATATATCATTAATTATATAATGCACTAATAATACATATTTTTTGAGGAATCAAAATTCTTGATATACATCATATTTTAAGTACCTCACTAACTATGAACAAGTAGCCATCTTGCAAAAGCAATTTGTACTGTTCTCCCGGTCCAAAGTCTCTCTAACAGCACGATAGAATTCCACCCATGAAGATGAGTAGACGTCCGCAGGTCCCCACAAAAACGTTGGATTAGGACTAGCAGGGCAAGCAGCCACCAAATCCAATACAGAAGCAGCAGGTTTGAGCTGCTGAGGAAAATTGAAGGCCAAATTATCCATTTTATGTTCATAAATTTTTCCATTTCTATCCAATTTATACCTTGAAGTGCCCTGAAACTCTCCCTTGGCCTCCCATGGGACCCTAGGAACACCCTTTAAGTTCCATCTAATCAATATCACATTCTCTGAGGGTTGCCAAATCCTATAAACCTCGAGTGAAATCTCTCTAAACAACATTTTACCATGAAATCTCAATGCCCAAAAGATCAATTTATAGTTGTCAATTCCAGTGAAAGTATTCAGAGGGTCGATAAATGTGATATCATCCCTGAAACAAAATAATACCAACACCAATATAAAAAAGTTCCAAACTTTCTCAGAAAAAAACACTGAATTCAAAGAAAATAAGAGGTACCCATATGAGATAATTACCTATAGATGTCGTAATTGAGGTCTTCTGTGAATAACACAGGCAAATCCTCACGGAGTGTCCGCACAGCTAGGCCAAGGTTTACATAAAACTCATCTCTTTGGTGCTGCTCCTTATCCTGTGCACCCGGTGGAGTCTTAACCTGCCGTGGAGGGGGCATGGAAGAGTTAGTATTGGTGGGTTTTTTAGTTGTTGTTGATGTTGTGGTGGTGGTGGTTTGATAATGAGAGGGTAAAGTTTGGGTTTGGTACAGGACTGGTTTCTCTCTATCTTTGAAGGATTTGGAATTGATAAGGAGAGAAGGGGAGAGGTTTGGTAAAAGAAAAGCCATGAACTTTGGATGATTAATAGGGGTTTCCTGATTCTTTCTAGCTTCTCACGGAATGTATGAGAAATGATTTTGTATCTTGTCTTTGTGAATTTTGTGTTGTGGCGAGAGAAGAAACAAAATGAGCTCTCTTTGATTTTGAGTGGTTTTAAACACGGCCATGAGAGTGTTATACCATTTTTTTATTTTTTATTTTTGAGATTGAAATTGGGCTACAAGAGAGGTCTTATAGTATTTGCAACCTGACCCCTCTATTCTTTGTATATTCTTGTTTGTTTCATGTTCTCCACCTGTAATGAAAATCAAGGCAAGCACGCAACACCTTGTTGCCTTGGAATTTTTTTCATAGTTGATTGAAAGGTCAATTGATCTTTCAACTAAATAAAAGGGGGATAATCTTTACCGTCTACTTGTAACTGAATTGTATTTGAAATTGAATTGTATTATTTTAATTTAATTAATAATATATTATAATTTTTATATTTAAAACAAAATACTAAATCATATAGTTGGATTTTTATTTTGCTTTTAATTCATAAATTAATTTTTTGTTACAAATTCTTTTTAATGTAAATGATAAGATAAAGACAGTGGGCATGCATGATGTGGAAAATATTATGAACGAATGATTATTACCAACGACAAAATCATATTATTATTTTTAGTAATAAAGATATTTTTATGCCAATTTTATTTCTCATTACCAATAAAGATATTCTCATCGTAAATCGCTTGATATCTTAATTTCACCGACCAAACTAGTTAATGCCGTGTCTTGAATTTTATACTTGAGTTCCAATCAAAAGAATCTTGCTACAAAAAACCTAAACAAAACCTATTAATTTCCGTTCTATTTGTATTTGCTGCCCGACCGTCCAGCGCAGCATGCATGGAACAAGTTGTACGATCCAGAACTGCCTGTTTTCCTTCTCAGGGAAGAGAGCATGGCGAACTTGGAGAGAACCTCGTATGAGACTGTAATAGCTGGGAAATTCGAAGGTGGGTCCCAAAACTCGAGACATCGAAAAGAAAAGGAATGAATTAGAAAAGTCATAACGCCATGCTATGCCTCGAATAGGGTCTGCAAATAATGATAATTATTTAAAGTGTTTTTTTTATAAATATATTAAAATAATATATTTTTTTATTTTTTAAAAATTATTTTTGATATCAGCACAAATAATCTAAATATATATAAAAAAATAATTTTTAATAAAAATAAAATTAAAATTTGAGCCGTCTCTAGGTCAAGCAAATGGTAGGGCTGAATCCACTGGATAAGGCTACTTCCTACATTATTGAGGGCTCTTCCCTTCTTTCGATCGTTTAGTTTGTTTCGAAGAGGCGAAAGCAAAAGGATAGAAAAAGGATGATCCTGTCTAAGGGCATTGTAAAAGGAATATCCCCTTCTTTGTAATGTGAACAAAAAACGTTATGGAACATTCCCTCAACGATCCCTCATTCTCGCAATCTTTACTTTTCCAAAATATTATTCAGAAACTAAGACAGCTTCTCTAGAAAATCAACGTGGAATTTTGCAATATAAACCAGGAAAATAGAAGAGGACCTCCAGCGATGTTGCTGTCACTCGAAATTTAAACTTATAAGTTTACGAGAGTTTAATACTAGTTGTTTCTTACTTGAAAATATATTAAAATAATATATTTTTTATTTTTTAAAATTTATTTTTAATTTCAGCATGTAAATAAATAAATTAATTAAATTTTAGCCAAATGTAAAAGGTCAACAAAAGAATATCTTTATACATCTTAACAAGTCTTGATTCAACTGATATTCATCATCAGTGGTATAAATTAAAACAATATACAATGAAAGCCCTAACAAATCCGTGATCGTGGATGAAAATGTTAGAATACAACGGCAAATTTGATCTCCATGAGACAATAATTCCAAAGCGACACGGGGGATTCTCACACAAATGAGGAAAATTAGACTACATAACACCGGCCACACCGCAAACAAAATAACGCAGGGGAAATATCTCGACCAGAAACCCAGAAGGCATAAAAATGGGTATGAAGACACCATGCTTCACAGAATAGGCCCATACAATATGTGAAGTCCTCATAGGTGTCGGCAACGGACAGCTCTGAAGATTATTTTGTTATTGCCTTGCCATTAAAAGCACGGTTTCTAAAATAATTGCCTTCTCTCGTCTTTCATTCATACAGACAGATACAATAAGCATAAACAAAAATAAACACGCAAAGCCAATAAAAAAAGAAATTTAAACATTCATTAACTTTAAATTTCATGATATTAATCGAGATGAAATAAAATACATACAAACTAACTCAGACACTTATATTAATAAAAAAATAAAAATAAACAAACAAAGCCAATAAAATAAATACATCATTCAAGTAGATTTTTTAATGGAGTTCCTCTAATTTCAGGACATAACATAATAGTTGACCAGAATAGTGTATGTAATCAGCAAGCGCTATAATATGAAAACATCTTTAAGCCATAATCACAAATGCAAGCACTGCTAAGTGATTTTCGCTTGGATTTTTTTACATCAGCATAATCCCAAAAAATCCAAGAAAAACTTCATTTAAAACAAAAATAAATTTTTCCAAATTATTTTTGAAAAAAACAAACGGTATCTGAAAAAACGGGTTTCGTGGAGGAGATTGATTTAAATGTGGGAGCTTCTGAAGGCACAAACCTTATCAAAACAAGGAATCATGCTATAATCTCAGCACCCGGATAAGTATTGGCAACGTACAGCACTGAAACACTATAGAAAGAGCGCATCAGAGACTCTAAATTGTTGCCCTCCACACCCAAAACATTCGTTTCAACCACATCACAGACTGGCGAAGTTTATGTAACTGCATCAAATGTTTGGCTTTACCTTTGATTCTAAAACAAGAATAGACACAACTTTTTTTCCAATTTTAAAGCAGGATTAATGACCTTTATATTAAAATGAATAATGAAACCTTGTTTTTTTGTAAAAGAAAAAAGAAAAGAAATAGAATGTAGGAACATCTGAATGCATAAGCTTCAATGAAACGGAAGCAAATGCCAGAATCTCAGCACCCAAAATTGGTGTCGGCAACGTACAGCACTGAAAACGCTATTGAAATTTAAAGCACTTCAGAGACTCTAATTTGTTGCCTTCTCCCAAAAAAATAAAAAAAACACAGGCAAAAATTACTGCTATTCAAACAACACATATGACATCGAAACAGAGGTCTCAGAAATTATTAGATGGCATCAACAAGCTCAAGTTTTTTTTGAGCTCTCAAAGTTTGATGGTATATGATTTTCATCGTCACTGCCTCGTTAAAAAATGATTTCCCTAGAAAAAAAATTTATAAAAGAAAGTTTTAAGAAACAAAGCCTCAGAATCTATACAAGTTTGTGTGTCATCAAAGATACAGAAAGATCTCAGATGGTACGGACAATTTTGATGCATCACAGGCTATACATGGCAATAGAAATCAAAACAACTAGGAAAATGAAGAGAGCGTGGAAGGGTACAAATTTGAGGGATCGACGCAGGCTTGGTGTAGATGGAGAAGATGAGAGGTGGTGGCTAACGTACAGAGAGGGCGGAGTTCCAAGAGATGAAGCATTTGTTGGGGATATAAATAGTAGTTGAGAAAAGGGCAGAAACCCTAGTTTGCTGCTCTTTAAAATTACCGAACTGACCTGGGCTATGTTTCAGCCCAATCCAGCATAAGAGTTCGAAACTCTAAACATTTAATGAGACAATGAAAGCCCAGCTCAGCAGTCTTTTTAAGTATGTTATAAACTTATAGTGCCACCTCCGTCATAATTTAACTTTAAAGAGAAAATTATGTTCTTAGATTGAGAAATTATTAGAACTTAATCATTTTCATAGTTGTTGAAAGGGTAAATAGGAAAAAGTTTAAATACAGAGGAATGCATTTGGTGGAGAGAATGGAAGTGAATTTATTTTGTTTATTGGCTAGAAAATAGTTTTTTTTTTTAAGAATACTTTTCATGCAAAGTAAATTTAAAAAAAATAATTTATTTTTCAATGTTTGATTGTGTATGAAAAATAATTTAGAAAATATTTTTTTGAGTTTTTCTATGTCATGAAAAATAATCTATAAAATAAATTTTCATTGTTTTTTTTTCAAGTTTATTAAAAAAATATAAACTAAATCTGACATATAAAAAAGTTGAAAAATTATGAATTTTAAAAAATATATAATTTTATAAATTATTTCAAATAAAACAAATAGTAATAAAAAATATATAGCAATTAAATTCAAAATCAAATTCTGAGGGATAAAAATCTATAGTTGGTATAAAAATAAATTTTAATGGATGAAATTGAAAAAACAAATTCAAAACATATATAGCAATTAAAAAATGAAGTACCAAACTTGATATAGCTAACAGATAACAAGTTATTTTTAAATTTTTCATAACTTTAATAAAGTGTTTTCTACTTAAAATAAAATGAAAATACTTTCTTATAAATCAAATCAAATTTTTTTAATTGAAAAATATTTTTTATTAACCAGTTTCTAATGGTAAATAAATACATAAAAGTTTATAAAACACTTTTCATGACAATCTTTGTACATTTTCGTCCATTTTCATTAGATAATTATTCCTTATAAAGTGAATTCATCAAACATGAAAATGTTTCAAGGGATAAAGCTTACTAATTTATGGCAAGAGACTAAATATACCAGTGATATAATGTTGTTCTAGTAAGAAATAAGATAATATTGATTTGTGGATACGAAAGAGTTCCATTTGGAATTCCATATAAACTATTGAATTGTTCTTTGCATATATTTTTTTTCTTGGAAATAAGATTCAAGGGGAAAATAATTGCAAAGAAGATTATGCAAATACACACCGCATCTGGAAAATGAATTTATATACGATACTCATGGTTCATATAAGTTGATGTAGAAATAATAATAATAAAAAAACCTTGTTTTAGAGAAAAACTCTGAAAGTTTTCAATGTATTACGTTAATTATACATGCTTAATTAAATATTTTCTCCGTAAAATGATTTTCGTTGCGTCAGTCGAAGTCTTCCTCGCCTGCATTGCAAAAAACAAGAGTTCCCGACTAGCACAATTTGTTTTACCCCTTATGGCATCTGATGGAGAATTTTCATTACCCTCAATCAGTTGAAGTTTTAACCAAAGGACGAGGAAGGAAAAAAAAAACATGTATAATAACAAAAAGATTAATCAAGAAAACATGACCTTAACTAATAGCATTGATTAACAGTATTAGAGCGGAATATTAGGTAAATTATAGCAGACAAGAAGCTACGGACTGTCAATTAAGCAGTGGAACAAGAGAAAATTAGTTGTCCTCGCAAAGAACTTGCAGTGAAAGGTTGGGCTCCAGCCATTAGTACTATCACCCTTTAGAACTTGCTCTTGTGTTCAGGCCTATGGGAAAACTCGAAATCTATATGCACAAAAGCTCGCTCAACTTCAGGTAATTGCTCAAGCTTCTCTTGGAGATCCTCGCCGATATTATGTGCTTGGTTCAAAACCATGTCTTCTGGCAAGACTATGTGAACCTCCGCAAAGTAATGGTTACCGAAAGTGTATGCCCTAACTGTGTCAATGTGCTTGATCTCTTTATGGTGATTCCATATCAGGTATGTTAGCTTTGCTAGAAACTCAGGCGGGGCAGTTCTTCCAATCAAAGACCATACATTCTCGATAACTGTTCTGGTCCATGTGTTGATGGTATACAACGCTATCTGCGTATTGGGTGAAGAAATGATCGATAATTCTTAAACCAAAGTCTTAAATCCTAATAGGAGGAACCAAATGAGATTCTTATTTACTATCCATCCTACAGTGCCCTGCTAAGGACACCGATAGGCATTGCTATCAGCTCATTGAAAGGCCAAGCAATTTTTACAAAAATAGCACAGAGCAT
>Ga0307515_10021802_pt1 | contig 11333 bp, 16 predicted proteins | sample 17_EM_MG_FD_194513 | JGI IMG/M metagenome (GOLD analysis project Ga0307515, IMG submission 194513) | Populus trichocarpa ectomycorrhiza microbial communities from riparian zone in the Pacific Northwest, United States - 17_EM | ecosystem: Host-associated > Plants > Roots > Unclassified | place... | reverse complement strand
TCCTCTAAAGAGCGATCACCTTGCGGTCTCACGCTCACCCACTCGTCCATCCTAGGATGAACAGAAGTGGTGACCATTTCGGAGGGTTGGGGGAGGATGGGCCCGACGTGGTCGGGTCCAAGCCCCCTGTCCATTGCTTTCTCTCCCAATGGGCAGCACATTGTTTCTGGATCTGATAGCAACACCATCCGTGTGTTGGAGACATTTCCATATTCACCATCTCCCTTATTTAATCCACTCCATGCTCATTTTTATTCACGGCCTGACTCACAGGGTTGGGTCAGAGACTCAGACGGCGGCTTACTCTATTGGGTGCCCCTAGATAGTCGTGGTGGCCTCCATTCACCCGCCCTCATTACAATCCCACCTACATCTAACGTTCGAACAGTTTTACTTGATTTTAAAGACTTTGCCTTTGGAACCGCTTGGTCCCAAATTTTCAACAGTGCGCATCCTTGCTCGTAACGTTTTGTATATAAATTGGTGTATGAGATGCTCTGTTGTTATTTATTTTCGCTGCCATAGAAGCGACCTCACGATGGCAAAGCTTCTTGGTTGAAACGTTCCCAGTACAGGCTGACTTACCTGAACAAGTCGTGAACCGTGGTCTCCAACAATACTCCGATCCTGTCATGAACCGCCTTAGGACATTCAAGATCAAGCGCCCTTGCGAGATGTCGATGCCGCCCCTTCTCGAACATCTTTTGCGCATTCTTGGCAACACAGCCAGTGATGAGCTTACAACTGTTGAAATAAATTCACCAATAGTCATATCATTCCATACCATTTGTTCGCACACTCCCTCATCTCACCCTCAGAGCCGTCTCGATTCAGTGGATGAGTGGCAGGTCCTTTCGCGTTCTTGAGAGTTGCACTCTTCTCCTTCTATGTCATCACCACGTTCTGGCTGCACACATGCATTCAGTAACACCCTCCCCAACTACCAACACTTGACATTTGCATTCCAAGGTTATCCTCTCAATGTACTCTCTATATATATGGTGTCTCAGCACACAACATCACTCGTCTCTCTGTGACCTCCTCTTGTTCTTATGAACCGCGAGGAACTCGACAACTAGTTCAGTTTTCTAGCCAAGCTTTACGAGAGAGCCGACTCGTACCACAAATTCTCCATATAGTATTGAGACCATGAGCTGGGCTTGAACAAAGTCCTTCACTTTCATGTCAAACTCGGAGGAATTATAGATTGACAATGCACAGTGTAAGATAACCTTTTTGTACTATGCGCTTACTTTTTGGAACTCTGAATTCAATCGAATTATCGTATATATCGAAGAGACTGAGTGAGTGTTAAGAAGACGATAGTGCAGCTAGGTGTACAAGTAAGATTGGTTCCAAACACCGCCAAACACGCAAGCAACATAGGGCCAAATATTACAGTAAGGAACGGACCGTGTGCTACTTCTTACACACAGCCTTCCTCGCTCGGAGTGAAGGTCTTGAACTCACTTGTCGTTCACCCCGCCCATCCAAACGACTTTGGTACCAGTACTACTGTACTCATGAGAGACGAAATACACCATCGCTTAAGCGGCTTGGGCTCCGATACCGTCGTTAGTTGCGACCAAGCGAGCATTTTGACGTGATATATTCCGGAGATCATGTTCATTATCTGGTCCAGGCAACAGTCAAAATTATCTCTGCAAAGCTTCCGCATATGAAAGGGAGTCAACAGACGGACACAGTGGAATTGATTGAAGGATCGTGGATTAGCCTCAAGGCATTTTCACACCTGGCTGACGGCGCAATTAAAGGAAAGGGTTGGTTACATTTGATGGTTAGTAGATTAGTGGAAACCCTGTTTAAGCCTCATCCTCTATAAGGAGCGCGCCCCATCCCACATCACCCATGCCATCGTTCTAGTATCTAACGGGCTCTCTTCACTCGTCATGTAGTCCAAGTGTTTGTAGCGGATCCCACAAATGCTAGATTCGCTCGTATTAGGGAAATCCGGCCGCGGGGAAACTGGAGCTGCCCAGAGGAGAAGAATATTGGAATTGATGATTCCTCCATTTAACGGCTGGATAGCGTAGTGGCGACGTACCCTTACGAAATACAGGGAGTCCCGGGTTCGATCCCCGGTCTGGCGTTTCTTCTCCCTCCAAGGAACAACGCAAGGACCTAGATGTAGGACAGTAAGAAGTGAGAAAGTCTCTGAGAGGCTTCCGACCCATGCCCAGGGGCTTTGGTTGACGTTAGTTTGATCGACGACGGGCACTATTCGTGATACATTACGGCCGTTGGATAAGGTCATTCAAATTCAATTGGTAGTGGAAAAATCATAGATTATCACATGTATATCCACTAGTGGAAGAGGTCTTTTCGCAGGCTATTCCCAATTTATTTACCTCCGGAATAGTTATAATACTTCCACGTGTTGTGTTTCACGATCCAAAAATGTGGCGGAAACTGGTGCATGAAAGCCCACAAATGTGTATATAGCTCAGACTCGTAGTAATTTGGAATGGTAACAACGAAAGGCAAATGAACGCAAAGCAGAATATAGTAAGAATCAACATGAGGTCTCTGCTCAGATACCCACCGCAGCCGTCCACTCCCATCACCAAATCACCAAGAAGCGAGACACCCAGTAGTCTCTCTCATATCACGTCAACACCGAGACGAGAACCAGGAGAATCAGTCATCCGCAGTATAATTTGGTACATACTTCCATGGACTCCTGTGCTTCCAGTGGAATACCCACGGAACGAGAAGCCTGCGGACTAGAGGCGGGATAGGTGGGAATTGGGCCATAGCCGGCGGGACGTGTAGGCAGCCGTGGCCGGACGAGGTACGTGAATGGATCGACTTCGTTTTGCAGGTGCTTCTCGGTAGCAACGTTCATCTTCTCTAGTTTTTCAACTGGAAGACCTGTAGCACGCACTTTTGCGGGATCGAGGTATTCGATTTCTGTTTTGAGCTAAGAGACGATGTCAGTTTCCAGGGTGCGAAATGTGGTGGGCTGTGTGCGGGCACTCACGTGAATGAACATGGGTCCGCAGAGCTCTTCAATCAGATGCTTGATTCTCGTGGCGTCGAAGGCAACCTTTTGCTTTCCTTGGGCCGCTAAGGTATGGCCCTCTTCGTTCTTCTCAAAGCCGCATACATCTTCCAGGTAGCCTTCGAGGTTGTGCATTGCTTCTGCGAATGTGACGTGCTCCTCTACGGCCGGGCAGGTAAATTCAGGCTCCAGTGCTGGGACTAAATCGCGGTTAGGTACTAGTAGCAATAAGTACGGAGACACGAATTGACAAACAGATGATTGTTTCCTCTAACCAGTGGTGATGAGTAAGGAACTGCACACCAAGAAGCGAAAAGTGCGCAAATTTCTCCTCCTCCGCTGGGGGAATCGAGTCAACCTTCATGTAGATATTTGACAACACCTCAGTGATAACAACATGACTGAGTTTTGTGCGAATTGGGTCCAAAGGGAAGAGTAGCTATGGTCAATAATATAATCGAATGTGGGCCGAAATGGTACACACGCCCCGGCCATATCCCAACGCAGTCTCTCATACAAATCAGCTGGGCACGGGCCACTTGCAAGAGGTTTGAAGACAGTGCGGGCCTCATGGAAGGCCTTGTTGCTCGCGGCGACTCGATCTGGACATGGCGAGCGGGGGGAGTTGACCTTCACTCTCTGGAGGCAAACCCAACTACTTTCATTAGTTCGTACCGCTGTCTGACGGCGATGGGGCCGATGAGGCCGTAGGGCGGTGGAAAGTGATTCGTAAATGAACCCAGCTATTTATCATCTTCGCTGCGACCACCCTCGGCTAACGTGCATCATATACCAGTTATCTGGAGTACGTCTCTTATTGAGCAGTGATGCGAATTACCCGTCCAGGCAGGAAGGAAGAAGTAGCACAGCTCAACCGAAATCAATGAAAAATCTACAACCCTGACAACTCTAGCACGCTAGCAATCCTCCGAGGACGGACGGGCTTGCGACCGTCACCATGGGACCTTCCTCAGTCCGAGTAACAAGTCGATGGCATCTCCGGACTTTAGCTGGAAGGATGATAACAGTCAAACGTCAGCACATGCGCGCTCCCTGCAAATTCCCAGTGGCTTAAAATGCGCAGAGGGTGGATCCAGGCTTACCGAATTTGCAACCAGCCGATGAATGAATTGGAGGTCTGTGAAGTGTGTCAGTGAGTACAATTAATGTGGCAAGATAGAGAATAGCCATGACACCCACAATCCATGTACGACATGCCACCGTTGTTTGTGTCCTCAGCCAGCATGTTCGCAAACTCCAACTCGGCTCCGTCGAGGTTTTGCCGCGCCATGAGAAACCGCCTTCGAGAACCACTCTGACTCTCTAGATGACCAAGGAACGTTCTAACTCGCTCGGAGAGAGACGTTTCTTGCTCTGGTAGCCGTTTCTAGTAATAGGTAAGGTCGATTTCATGATCACAATGTGCAAATGAATGTTCAAACTCACTGGAAGTGGTGTTGGGATCTCATGGGCACTCTCCACGCCTAATAAATCCTTCATTTCGTTTGGGTCTGCGTCGCCACCGAGCCATAGAATAGCCACATCGCCATCATCTACCCATTCGTTCGATTAACGAATTTCGTAATAGCCGGCGTCACAGGACAACTCACCGATCAAATAAATACCATGACCTTGCATCCAGGCGTGCGAGGATCGGACGACCCAGGGCGGAATCATCCGCCCAGTTTCTGGGTCGTAGGTTCCAATTGTCTCTGGTGCTCCATGCAGTTGATACAACCGCGGGTAAATGGAGAAGGTGAGGGCACGTGGGTTGGCTGCCAAGGTTCTTCGGACATGAATGTTGCGAACATCCGCCACCACTCGTGACCCTGGGGGTGTTTGGTCAATGGATCTATCAATTGAAGCCAAAGCTATTAGTTGTACCCTTAAGTGGTCTTGACTTCAAGATCGAATTTACTAGGACGGGCAAAGTGCTCAACTCGGCGGGCATTATTAACTAAAATCGTGGTTAATTTGTGATTATTGCTACGACATCAATTACTCACCTGGAGTGGGTCTGCGGAAGCAGCACAATACTTCCGATAAGCCAACATCACTTCTGCGCACTCCATGGTCAAGTTATCCCTAATTGTCCTCAATGTCTTGCTTGACATCTGCGCTACAGCTGTACATAGCCTTGAATCAGTTTGAGTTCAAGTGTTAGTGGGTACCTTACATACCCAGCTTTGCCCAACATGCAGCGATAGACTGTACCTGAGCACTTTCGAATACGCTCCCCGCTAACCGAACAGCATTCACCGCAAGGTTACATGTCCTCACTCTCCTTTGACCCTCCTTCGTTGTGTATAAAATCGCACTCTGGAAAAAGGCAGGTTCCCGCTCGTTCAGCGCATCCCCTCGATGCTCGATTACCGCAAGTATAGACTTGTCCGCATCCATAGTTCCGCACTCGAGGTCTGTAACTGTTCTTTCGAGGAAGCTGCCATAGTGGGCTTTCACCGATAGTCCGTTCGAGCATCGCAAGCGGAAGGTGCATTGGTAGCCTGTTTCGCGGCGCACGGTTCGGGAAATGTAAGAGGACAAGACAGCCTCGTCTCGCTCAGGATCAAATCGTGGGAAGAAGTACATATCACCGCCCGTGATCCCTGGCAGGACACCTACATGAATATATTAGTAGTATCGCTGGCGTTGGTTCAATATACATACCCAGAGTTGCAACATCTATATAACGATTCGGAGTTAGAATCAAACTGACACCAACTCCATGATCGACACACTCCTCGGCGAGTTCCTTCCAGTAATCGTTCCGACTGCGATATAGCATACTCTCGTTGTCTGTTCCGTGCAATTGCTCTTCCGCTTGGTGTTCGTGGAGCGCCCCTTGTCCCACCATTGGCAGTGTAGATTGGAACGCGATGATTTGGCCACCTGATTCCGAGAGAAGAGCGAGCGCACCGCCGAGAGCAGAACCAAGAGCAGAGGTCGCAACCGGGAGTTCGGAGTATATACGCGGAATAGAGTGAAGGAGCGGCTCTAGAACGTGCCTGCCCGTCACTGTTTTCGTATCAACCGGTAGAAAAGAACTGCGGGGCTGCATACCTGGATTCGGCCGGATCTCCAAAGAGATCACCGCGCCCCGGAGGGTATACTTCATCGATATCTGGTACTACTCGGATTGCGGCTTGTGAGAGATGAGGCTAAATGTAGGTCAATTTCCCAAAGCACCTGCAGAGTCTATGGTGTTTGGACTTACGGAGATATCATAAAAGTGTAAGGCCCGATCGAACGTGATAACCGAGACCTTGCTTGCAGCAGGCCAACACCCGGAACCTTCGCCTTCGGCTCCATACAAGGTCTGTAGGATCCCAGAACATGCCGAAGAGACCATGCCACTCACAATTGCTTCGTAGCTTACGTCGATAAGAAAGACGTAGTTCATTGGTGTTGGTGGACGAGTCGACCCGTCAGGGTGTTGGGGGTCTGGAGATCGAAAGGAGTGGAGGAGTCTCTTTGGCGCATTAGGGGCGTGATACTCCTTTGGAACCACAAAGTCAACCGTCCCGCGATTCAGCTCAGGTCGTGCTTCGTGGTCCACGCGTCGGAAGGCGGAGTCGATCGGGGAGAAGTAGTCGGTGTGGACTGCGAACAGTATTAGACTGTATTTATGAGAACCTCCTTGAATGAGGGATATTCGCGCTCGTGGCCTTGTGCAACGAATGAGATAATCCCTCACCTTCATTCGTATGCTCGCACAGGTTGCATTCCCATCGAGCACCCCCCGCTTTCCACCGACACCAAGGATTAATATACGCCCGACAGTGATCACATCTAGGTGGTCCAAGGTCGCCGTAGTCCACGACAGGTATCGGGTCCTCCTCAGGTGGCTGCTCCGCAAATGGTTGGACATGCAGTGCGATCGGAATATGCACAGTCTTGGCGAGTTTATGAGTAGATGGAATTGAGTGTAACGTCGATCTGATGAACCTTGGTGTTGAGTTTCCTGCGAACGTCTTCAAACTTCGTCAAAGCTACGTCTCGTAGTTTCACCCCTGACCTTGGTCAATTGCATAGTACTCAGAAGTAGCCAGAGGGATTGGTTGAGTTCCAGCCGTGACATAGGATTCGAGATGCCATCGTTCCTGGTCATTGTAGTGTTCTTCAACAATCGAAGGGATTTGTGCCGGGGATAATTTGAACTTTAACCCCGCAAGAGGTGTGCCGGCACTGTGTGGGGGCTGGGATATGGGGTTTGCGAGAACGCTTGCGTCAAGAGCTTGAGGTCGGCGGGCTCTAGGGGGCATTGTGGTAGCCAAGCCCTATCGCATCTGATAGGAACAGGAGTCGGAGAGGCAGTCTCGGATAAATGATTCACAGTTTTGATGTTGTCGGGTTCAGGTTGAGGGGCGTACGCTATCGCACAGCTAGCTCAGGCCAGGTCAGAACTCAATCACCGAGCAACCGAAATACAAGTCACTGGAGAGGACGATAGAAGTAGGTTCGATATATTGCCATTTATCGACACTCAGTGCCCTTCCAGAGGCACAGAAGTAATGAACTCAGACATTGAGGGATAAGGTCAAGAGTCTGTATCGCGAAAGTTCTGCATCTGAATTGGCTCCCCTTTATTCAGATAGGACTAACCAAGGAAAGCGGGAAGCCTCGGAGGATCCGGCTCAACTTGGAGAACAACGTGGCCACTGTACGGCAGTCACCGGCTTTACAGGTCAGAATCATTTTAATTATTGCCCTTGAGGACAGAGAAATGAAGGTGAAATGTGAGGAAGGACTCTAATATTTGCGGACCTCATCTTTTTGCGCAACCGTTTCTAGGCGGATTGATACACAGATCACGAACTTACATGGGATTCACAGCGATCGCGTTGTTCAAAGTCGGAAGTTCCGGGAGCGCAAATCCCACTCCAACCTCCTGCGCTGCAAAACAAATGATGCAACAACCATATTTACAATGTTCAGGGTATAACATGATATTGCTCACTTGAGTGTGTGCAAAAACCGAAGAGGATTGATAAGACTGGGTCCAAGGTTGGTTTCGACGCGTTCTTGTACCTATCCTCGACAACACCGCCAAAAAATGCAACGCCGGAAGCTATGGCTGCACCCACGTCCTGGTGGGAAAAAGACTACTCGAGAGCTTCTTAGCGCAAACCAAACGGTCTCCGCTTCGTTATCTCCAAGAGCACAATCCTTGGCTGTTTACACCACGCCCGTGACTATCGTACGCGCGTCTAGCTATCTTTAATCAGGCTGTACGTTGATAAATTATGCTCGACCCATTTTCGAATGCGACTCCGGCGCGTGTAGTACGACAGGCAACTGCCAGTCTTAAAGAAGGAAACACACCCGATATGGTTTGCGCAGTGGGACATTGTTGAACCGTATAAAAGAGAGGTTCGATACTTTGAAATGACCGTAGAGAAACCCGAAGCTGAATTCCGCGTTGGTGTCGGGCAGTTCGTAACTCAATCTTTCTTCGTCCACGCAAAATACCGCCAGAATGTGAGGCGTATTATCGAAACAACACCCCAAGAGTCAGTTTGGTTCATATACCGGCTCCTGACACTCCCTCATAACGGTTTGCAGCTTGCTTTCGAACAAATCTATCGCGCTATACGCAGAGACATGCCAAAGCTACGTCGGTATTATTCAAAGACTCCTCCAAAAGAATAAAGAAATGAAGGTATGTCCATCTCTTTCGAGATTGGAGTTTCATTAACTTTACATTCGTCTCAGCCCGAGCTGCGAATGAATGAAAGCGAGCAAGGAACATTCGAAGTTCTGATCCCGGCATTGGATCTATTCCAAGTCGTCTATATGCCGAGTCACGGTTACCTCAATGCCCTCCTTGCGCGTGAACTTTTGGCGTGGCTCAACTCCAACCTCCCTATCAGGTCCGACGAATTAGGAATACTTCTAAGCATCGAGACGCCCTGGAAAGCCCTGAATTTTTGGAATTTCATCAAGCAGTACGCCCCCTGACTTTACTTTCTGAATCCTTCTTTCTAACATCCTGCCTTAGTTGTGCGCTGCGGTGCGTTCTGGAACCGGTATCACTTCTTCTGGAAATTGTCTCGGAAAAGCACCCATCTGTTGCAACGCGCGAAGTCACTTCGCTCATCCTCCGCGCAATAATGGGCATGCCAAACTTGGAAAACTTCCAGCACGATCAAGATTTTTATGATGCGCACCGGCTGTGGAAGACCGGGCTCCATAGGGTGCGACGGGAGTGTGTGAAGCATAAGGACGCAAAATATGAGGGGAAAGCCGACCTCGAAGAGATGCTCTGTCTCCTAGAGGGAGATACCAGAACGCTTTATGAGATCTGCGAAAGAACCGGTGGAGGATTTCGAGAGGCTGTGTGCGTGTGGGGCATTTGGATCAACGAGGGGCTCATGCGAGAGCAACTGCCGTGAGTTCGTTCTAAATACACCTCAATGGTATCGCTTACGCCGCTTCACCAGTGACGTGACCGCTGCTGTACTTGCAGACATGCCCATGGATTCGACAAGCATAGAGGATGTTCTACATGCGGCGTTGTTAAAGAGGGAAGCGGCCAAAGTGGCAGACGCAGCGAATGACATGGATTTTTGGCTAGCAGCTCATATCACTGACCTGATGCTCCCACTCCAACTGCCAGAGAGCTCTGTTCTTTCGTGCGTTTTCAATGCCATCCGGACACTATGGATACGTATGCTAATTCCGTGTATAACAGGGATATCCGACGACATTTCGTCCTTGCCTATGCAGAGTCGATATTGTCCGACCCGTGGCTTTGGCGGATGGCTGTAGAGTATATGGTCACATGCGACGAGATCGGCTTACAAACAGCGCGCGAGGTACTCTTACATGTACCTATGCGATTACTAGAGCCTGCACCAAAAGCTATGAACACCAGCGACAACGCGGCCTCTCCAACCTCACACTTGAAAGACCTACTCGAGGTTTGTGATGAGCATGATTTCCTGGATACAAAAGCAGATATTTGTCGGGTAGGTGGTCCTTTTCCTCGCCGTGTGATTGTCTAATCACCTATGCGTTCTAGACTGCCTCCCGGATGTTCGCTACACGAAAAGAGTATGGACGGGCAATTGAGCATTGTGCGCAGACTTTGGATATCGTAGCCTTAACACGGGTGGTCGACCTATTATTGGACGACTACCTGGAGCAAGGTGCGCAAATTCTAACCACCTTTGAAGCCGGCGAAGCGCTCACAACACACGCTCTTGATAGGTCCCGAAGTATTTATCACCCTTGTCGATGGTATATCAGCCCACCTGCTATACCCTGATTTACCTAATGCACCACCGTCACCATTCGGAGAGGCACTCCGATTCACGGTTCGCTATGCAGAATTTCACCATACGCGATTAGAAGGGCGACGAGCAGACGCTGCTGGAGAGCTGACAGATCTTTTTAGCAACGACCTCGTACCGCGATCATGGTGGGGACTGTTGCTCGTCGATGCGGCCGAGCTCCTGAGCGGTGGTACGTCCTTTGCACCATTTCACCCTTTGCAACGGCTCAAACTATCTCTGTAGAGGATGATATGCTATTGACAATCAATGAGGTACATATGCTCCTTGCTCGACTGGAAGAGATCTGCGCGAAAGAGCATTTTGGACAGGGATCGGCTGGAGAGTATTTCACCGCATTACGAAGGCGAACAAAACTCGAATCTGATGCCGAGGCGATGGAAAGACTGGAATCTGTCCGGCTGAATTTCGTGCGATACGCGGCAAAATGTATGATGAGTGGTATTGGTGGCGAGGGATCACTGCTGGATACACCGATGGTTATGTGAGTCTAATGTTCCGCGGTATCGATGGACTCTGCAATGTCGAATGGCCTGTGATTTTCTTGTTTTCGTCTCTAGTGAAAGAGTTGAATCCACGGCGTTAGCTATACTCCACCACATACGTACCTTCCAAGCGACAAGCGACCAGCCCGTGAACATCTTGGAATTAGTGTACGAATCCGGGCCGGCGAGTTGGGGAAGCGGGTCATCGATGGACAAAAATATCACGCGAGCCGACTCCACGGATCGATGGTAACTGACGCGCTCCCAGAGTCCCAAGTGTGTCAAAACCTGCGTCATTGTCCAATGGGTGTGGTCCAGGCACCAATGCTCCCGAGGGTCAGGGTCCAAGAGACGCATCACTTGGACGGGCGGGCGCAATCGGTGTCGCTTCATCTTAGACTCCACTACACCCGCCGATCGATTGACCATGCCGTCGCTCAGCTGGCTGCTCATTGCAGTCTGCGTCCTGCTCGTCATCGCTCCACAAGGGGCCTTCGCCTTCGGCGCTGGGAACATCCCAAGGTAAATCACGTT
>Ga0307515_10021801_pt1 | contig 11334 bp, 1 predicted proteins | sample 17_EM_MG_FD_194513 | JGI IMG/M metagenome (GOLD analysis project Ga0307515, IMG submission 194513) | Populus trichocarpa ectomycorrhiza microbial communities from riparian zone in the Pacific Northwest, United States - 17_EM | ecosystem: Host-associated > Plants > Roots > Unclassified | place... | reverse complement strand
GGTTACTTAAGTGGTGTATACATAGGTGTCGCTTTAGGGGGTATCCTGCCAGAAGCCTAATAAGACAATTAGGAAATACTAGTTTCCTATTAGGAGCCTATTAGGACAATTAGGAAGTACTAGTTTCTTATTAGGACCTTAATAGGACCCTAAAAGGATAATTAGGAAAATTAAAGATCCTAGTAGGAGCCTATTAGGACAACTAGGACGATTAGAAAAATCAAAATTCTGCTAGGAGCCTACTAGGAGCCTATTAGGACCTCTAGGACCTTTAAGACAATTAAAATCCTATTAGGAGGCCTCTAGGATCTTAGCACCTTAACAAAATGCTAATATTATACGATCTTATAGAACGCGATATTAAGAACCTAAAAATACTCTCTTTAATTTATTGCTTATTTTAGGTATTAAAAGAACTTTAATTATAAGCTATAAGAGTCGTGGAAATATTATATACTAAAGAGGCTAGTTCTACTATTAAATAGCTATTATATAGCCATTAAGCAGAATTGGATTCTTATTAATGTAGTTATTAAACTCATTTAGACTCTGCGGGCGAGTATATTTTAAATAATACTAAAAATAAGTATAAGATTTATAGTATGGGAGAATTAAATAAACGACTTAATTGTAAATATAGCTCTAAAGCCTCTATATATATATAAAGAAGGTAGAGGTAATAAGACATAATAGGGTAATAAGTAACTAAAATAGGAATAGTAATCTGCAATCAATATATAGGGTGGCGTTAACGCTATCTTAAAGCCTTCTAAGCGGTAATCTTATATCTCAGCACAGTGTTAGTAGTCGGTTACAACGAGCTTTATAAAAAGTAGAGAGGGTTTCCTTAGACTTTAAAGGCGACTTTTAGGTTTTCTTAGTTGTGTATAATAGTTAAACCTAAAAGTATTACTTTCTCGTGGAATCTCTCCTAGAGCTTTTATATACTGAAAAGCTTCTTTTCTCCTTTAACGGTAATATAATTGTTCTAATCTTTTAAGAAAGCTATATAACATTCTAGGTTAAGAGCTTATGCTATTAGATAATAGGGAGAATTATTTAACTTCTTAACGTACTTTATAAGCTTTTCCTTAGCACGTTAAAGTTAAGGAGTTATAAACTTATCCTTAGCCTTAGTAGCTATTACCTATAGGAAAGTTAGCTAAAGAAATATTAAGAGTATTATATAATATACTAATGCGGTTTATATTATATCCTTAAGAATATTTACTAGTTTTAGAACCCTCTCTAATATTATATAATCTTTTTAAAGAAATAGAGTTGCTTTATAGAAAGACTAAAGGAAATTACAAATTGTATAAAGATATATCCATTTACTTATTAAGAGGATATTATCTTTTAAGTTATCCTTATAGTGCTTTACATAGAGTTAAAGCTTAGCTTTTACCTTATCCTCTAGAGCTACATATAGTATAAAAAACTAGCTATTCCATCTTATACGGTTATTAAGAGGAACCATTTTACTAGTATATTTAATAAACTATGTCGTATGGTTAGCTAAGCTGCGGATATAAATAATATAGTCATAAAGCTTTTCCATCGGCCCTATAATATTTTAAATATTTTAACATCTTTTATGCTTTTCGTCTAATACTAGCTCTAATTCTTTATCCTTCTTTTTCTTTTTTTTAACTAGCGGTAATACCTATTATATAACTTCTTCTTCTTCTTCCTCCTATTTCTTATCCTTTTTATTACATAAGTTTATAAGCTTTTTATCCTTTTTTAAACTAAATAGAAAGGCTTAAATAATAAGATTAATAATGTACCCCTAACGGCGAATTCTTTAATACGTTGTAATCTAGTTGATTTTATACTTAAGGCTAAGCTATTAGCTAATTATACAATAGAGAATATTGTTTAATCCGGCATTATTACCAATAAGAGCTCCGATCTTTATTTTAATGCTATACTTAATAAGAACCGGACGAAGCGCCTCTTATTAACCTATACTACTTTAACTAAATACCGTACAAAGAGTAATTAAGGGGTTCCGGTATTTATTCTAGATATTAATAAAGCTAGTATAAATTCCAAGAAAAAGGGAATAACTTAGAGAGGTCTAGATATCTACAATAAGGTAAATATTTATTTTTGTAGATTAAAGTACTATTTATATAATATCTTAACTTTTAGTAAAGTGTTTAATAATTTAGGCTATAATCGTTAAGTAGTGTATAGGGATAATTGAGGGTGCTTCTTAATTTAATGCTTTTGTGACGATCGCCCACCGAGCCAAACGAACGCAACTGGCTAAAAAGGTACAGTGTCGAACCGAATGGTTTGACGGCTTGGTAACCAATATATATTCGTTGCCCCTTGTCGTCACCTAATAGCTTTTACGAAAGTATAAAACTCTAGCCATTCTATATATAAGAAGGGAAGCCGTTATATAATAATTAGATCTAAAAGTGCTTGCTTTATAGTATTTTAATATACTATACGCTTTAGAACATTACCTCTAAGACCTTAAACTTCTCCTCTTATTAAAAGCTTTTAATATAGTTCTAAAAGAGATCTCTTTTTTTTATTTTTTTACTATTATGCACCCCTGGTTCTCTACTAAATTCCATTTAATATTATATATTTTAAGATGGCCTTATAATCTAATGGTTAAGGAATAGTGTCCTTTTAGGTCTTAAGGAGGACAGTATTTATAAAAGTAGCATTTTTTTGTATAAGCCTTTTCTTCCTTTATTACCGTATAAGTATATTTATAAATTAAGGAGACATGTCTTAAGATCTACGTTATATAAGTAGTTAAGATTAAACTAGTATCGGCTTTAGTCTTAGCGCCGCTTAAAAGGGTAGAAAGTTTGTCAACTTTAAAGGAATTATTATTGTTAAAGTTTTTAGGGTGAATTTTATTAATATTAGCTATATTTATAGCGTCGTACAATAGGGGGTAAAGGTTTAGTTTTGTAGTTAAAATTTTGCAAATATTTAGATATTATTTATATATTATCCGATATCCGGGCTATCCTTAAATAGGATTATTATCCGCCCGACTGGATAGGATAATTTATCCTTTATAGGTCTGCTTTTAATTCTAGTGTTTACGTATAGTCTAACTCTTATAGGACGTTACTAGGGGAAGGGTTAGTAGGGTAGCTAAACGGACTACTAGTAAGTACGCATAACTATATACTACGTATATGCTAAGAGTATATAGGTATTTTAGAGCATAACTGTTACGGAACGAGGTTAGGAGGCTTTGTAAACGTCGTACTATTAACTATAGTACACGATAGGATATTGCATAAAGGTGTAAAGAGGTGCGAAGGGACCAGCACTCTATATACTGTGGGGTGCTAAGGCTCGCTAAGGGCCGCCAGGCTAGAATCCGTGACAATAACTAACATTAAATACGGAGATAATAGTTTTTAAAGTGATATAATTAATAGAGAGAGTATTAAAGATAAGGAGGATAAGAAGGGCAAGGGCTAAGATAGTATAAAACAGCGCCCTCTATTTTATATAGGTCTCTCTAAGGTAAGATTATATACAACTTTATATATAGGCTATATATATACTTAGAATGGCTAAAGCACACTCCAAGACTATAGGGCACTTATTAGCTTTAATAGTAAGTATTAAGTTATTGTTTAAGAGGTAATAGACCTTATTATTATGCTAGAATATTAAACAATTAGAAAAGAAGGAATTATATACTTTATCTCTAAGGTAAAACCTCTGCTGTCTATAGATATAGATAAAGAAATAGTATATATTAAAGGTAAGCGTTATATATACTAGGTATATACTATATTTATACCTCTAGTAGATTTAATTCTTATTCTATAAAACTAGTAACCCTAAAATTACACAACTATAACTTCTTAGAGAAAACATTAATTAGGAAAGTAGAAAAGTATTTTATTAAGCGTTTAAATATAGCGGTATTAAATACTACAAGTACGCCTATAAGGATATTCTTTATATATACTCCGTATATAATAGGGTTAGGCTTAAATTAATTAATGACCTCTAAAAGTGTAGTAGTCGTCTATACTAGGCAGTAGAGATTAATAAAAAGCTTAAGTAAAGTATAGAGAAGTAAACATTGTCTATATATATTAGGCATATACTTATAATATATAGCTACTACTATAGTATTCTATAATTATAGCGGTAGTATATTTACCCTAGTATATAAGAACGTATATATAGTAAAAGCAAATTAATAATGTTTTTTTAGTATAAAGTATATATATAGCTAGTGTATGCGTAATATATACTTATTATATATAGATAGAGTTTATTGGTTATTCTAGCAGTAATATAATATAGGACACCCCTGTAATACCTTATATACTTCTACTTATTTCTACTAACTTAGTAACTAAAGACTAACTATAAGATAGTAATTTACTATATTCCGCCAAGTTCCACTAAATTCTGCTATATTCTACTAAGTTTTACTAAATCCTACTAAGTTCTACTAGGACTACTCCTTAAATCCTATTCTACTCTCTATATATATTAACTAAGCAACTAAGTTAATAATATATACTCTTTCTTCCTATTTTCCTACCTTCTTTCCTTATATAACGTTTTAATTTATTACACAGTTTATATATATAGCTTAATAATATTTACTTTGCTATATATTGTCGTCGCTTATATTTACTCCGTAATACTATATTGCATTAAACCTACCTTATACCGCCCTATTTAGTATATAAAATAACCTAGAAGGCCCTATATCTATAAAAGACCTATATACTATATTTACTAAATAAATAAAGAGCCTGCAATAGGCCTTTGTAAATACCCTTATCTATTAAAAAGTCCGATATTATAAGTTAATTAAATCTCTAAAAAAGGAAATTAAAGAGATCCGCCGAAACCCACTATCTACTATACTACTACCCCTATTTACCCTTACTGGTATTAACCTATAAATATTAAGTGGATAAAGCGCGTCTAGAACTAGCTCCTTAACCCTAAATTCGCGAATTAGTGCCCCTATAAAGAAGCTAATTAAACGTCTTCCTAATCCTCTTACCTATTTAGGTAAAAGGAGTAAACTACGCTCCTTTCTTAACTAACTCGAAAATAAGCTAAACGGTAATATTAATCGCTATACCACTTCTAATAGCTAGCTATATTACGCTATAAGCCGCGTAATAAGAGACGCTGTAAAAACTATATACCTATTCCGATTAAATATTGTAAAAGAGCTAGTTATATACTAGAAGCCTTTTATAGCGACCCTAACTAAACTGCTACTATATAAAAAAAACTAAATAGGATAATACAAGGCTTTAAAAGCTTCCCGTTATACTTTACTAAAATTTACTACTACACTAAAAAAAACCAGATAGAATAAATTTGCCTTAATTAACCGCCTAATAGAATCCTTAAACCCTGAATTAAAAGTATCCCTTATAGGAGTTATACTGCTAGAGACTGTTACTACCTACCCTAACGTTATTAATGGCTTATATAACAATATACTACGCCTTACCCTAAAATATATACTTTAATACTTTCCCCCTTAGCCGCCTAGGACCTGCAAGGACCTAAACGCTATAGATATTAACGCTAAAACCCTCTCTTATGCCTTAAAAGGATTTACTAAATATAAATAACGTATTAAATATAGCCTTTATTTTAAGTGCGGAAGCGACGCTTATATTTTAAGTTACTGCTCTATCCTACTGTGGTAGTATAGATTGGACGTCGCCTACTGTCTTAGCATTTTCCTATATTTATAGAGCCTTCAGCTTCCTTCCTTCTTCCCTCTATTATATATTACGACCTTACTAGTTACTGGAAAGACACTCTTTTCTTTCTTTCTTACTAACTGTTTTACTAACTAACCGACTAACCGACTAACCGATAGACAGACCAACAGTACCGTGACTTTCCTATCTTAGAGAGGTCGTACCCTCCTACACTACTACCCTAAATATATATATGAATAACTAGTATAGGTAGTGTCCCGTTATTACGGAGTAAGTATAAGCGACAATAATATATAGCGAAGTAGATATTATTAAGTTATGTATATAAACTGTGTAATAAAGTTAAAACGTTGCGTAAGGAAAGAAGGTAAGAAAACGGGAAGAAAGGGTATATATTGTTACTTAGTTAATACGTATACGGAGTAGAATAGAATTTAGGTAGTAGTCCTAGCAGAACTTAGTAGGATTTAGTAAAACTTAGCGGAATATAACAGAATATAGCAGATTGCCATTAGATTGCCGCGGATTGCTATTAAATTACCGTCTTATAGTCGGTCTTTAGTTAATATAGCTATATTAGTAATCTTTATTAAAAAACCTAGTAGTAGTTTACGCTTCTATATAGGCTACCGAGCTTTTAATAATATTACTGTTAAAAACTAGTATCCAATCCCGCTAATTTAAGAGATACTAAACGAACTAAATAAGGCCCGTATTTATATAAAGCTTAATATTATCTATATATTTAACTGCCTTCGTATTATAAAAGGAGATAAATAGCTTACTATATTCCATTCCCAATATAAACTATTTAAATTCTTAGTAATGCCGTTCGGCCTTATAAACGCCCTAAGTTTATTCTAGTACTTTATAACAAGAAATAAACAAATTTTCTAAGGAAAATTTCCAAATTGCTGACTTATAGCCAGCAATTTTGGTCCTTGGAGAAATTTACTTATTTCTTACGCCTACGGCGGGCTTTTATCCTCCTTAACTTAGTCTGCCCTACTACTGCCCTGCTACTACCCTACTACTGCCCTGATACTACCCTATTACTGCCCCGCTACTACCCTTCTACTACCCTACTACTGCCCTGCTACTACCCTGCTACTGCCCTACTACTACCCTACTACTGCCCTGCCGCTGCCGCTACTACTATACTATCCCCGCTAAAATCTAGCAACACCTCCGGATGTATAATATTAGTAATAGCAGCATCGCCTCCTTACAGCAGTAATAGCGAAAGCCCGCGTATATCCGTTACTCTTAATAGTGCAATATATAGCTGCCTATACGTAAAGACTGGTATATACAAATTAACACCAATAAAGTTAAAAGACTGCCCCTGTAACTTATTTACTGTTATAGCAAAGTATAGCTGGATTAGAAACTACCTTCTACTAATAATAAACGGCAGTTCTCCCTCTATAGAGGTAAGCTTAATATAAGGGATTAGCCGTAGCTGCCTATAAAAGCTGTCGCTAAGCATCTAAGTTTCAATACAGCGCTGGCCTAGGCGCGTAATAACTATACGGGTGCCGTTATAGAGCCCTTCCTTAGGGTAGAGGTTCTGTAAAAGAATTATAAGCGTGCCTATCTTTAGGGAAAGCTTTAATGGAGGTAGGCTAGTAGGGTTAAATGTCTGCAGGAGCTCTACTAGCGACAGTTCTATATAATCCTCTTCTCTATTTTGCTCTATAGAGTCTATAGAATAAAAGGTACTTAGGGAGCCGTAAAGCCGCGTAAGGATAGCCTTATTAATCTCAGCCACAGTATTATTACGAATAGTTAGAATAGCGCGATTGTAGAAGGTATTAAGAGTAGTATATATTTTAGCAAGCGGTTATAGAGGGTATATATACCTATAAAAGGGATCCTAAAACCGGAACTAGCCTATACTAGGTAGAATACCAATATTGTTAGCTAGGGCTATATTATAAGATAAGTCTTATACCTAGGCTATAAACCGCTAATTTATCTCGCCCTAATGGACATATATATTTAACCGCAGAGATAGTATACGGAGAAACGACCGCTGTAGGTAGGCACCTATAATGGCTGCGCGGTTCCCTTATAGGACGACAGGTAGTATCTAAGTAAAGTCGCCGCCTAAGAGAGTAGGGGGCCCGCTAAAGGTAGAGTCGTTAGAACGGACGTCTGTAAGTATACGGTATACGGCTTTAAAGTATTAGCGGTGCTGTATTAGCACCTTATCCTAAATAAGCAGAGAGATACAGCGTAAAAGCTTAGCTAAATTTAAGTTTTTAAAGATATTACAAGTAGACTCTTTATGTAGATTAATAGGTATCCAAAAACGGGAGTAGGTAGTATAGCCGCTAGGTAGTAAAAGGGCTGTAATACCAGAAGAAGCTATATAAAGAATAATCTTACTACGCGAGTAGTAGTAGTAGTAATAGTAGAGGTAGTAATAGAGAAACGTTTTACCGGTACTTATAGGGCCTTAAAGAAAGAAGCGGGCCGTCTACGGATCCGTATCTATAGCGACAACAATAGTATTAAAGTACGCTGCTTAATCCGTATTTAGCTGCTAGCGCAGCTTAGTAAACTAGCGTTCTTCCTTTATAGGGTTATATTACTATAGCTCCGCTATAAGAAGTAGGTTACTTCCCTCCGTAATAACACCCCACTAGTACTGGAACTGGGGTAGGCTATAGTCTATAATCGTCTTTTAGTAATCTGTAAGTATCTAATAGATAAGGTATAGGCCGTAATTAAAATAGGCGTTATGGTCCTCGCTAATTATAGGAAGAGTATTAGGATAGTAGGCTAGAAAGTAGAGTAGATTATTATAAATAGACTTTTTAAAGCGGTCCTATAAAGTAACTAGCTTTATAAGAGGGCCGTTAAGTAAAGCGGTTATAAATAAGGAGCGTAGCTAGGCGCTAACGGTAAAAACAGCAGCCTCCGTTAAGTAATTAATTCACTTATAATTATCCTCTAGTAGCCCTAAGGCCACGTAGGCGGCCTAAAAGGTTAAATAAACTATACTAGCAATAGTACGGAGGTCCTTAAAGGAGGTAGGGCTGGAAATAGACGTTAGTAGCAGCTATAAGTAGAACCTCTTACCTGTAACGGGACTGTAATAATATATACAGCCTATTACAAAGCCTTGCTAGCGTAGACGCCACTCCTATTACTTTAAAATAAAGGTATACCGCTTAGGGAAGTCTTAATATAGGCTGTTACGGCCATCCTTATACTCCGTATTATACTTAAAAAAGGCTACTAGTATAGAGTGAAAGAGCTTAAGGCGCTGCTAAATCTCCTTAGTAGACTAATTATGCTAAAAGTATACGGGCTACTTGCCTAGAAGGTATACCGCAAGCTAGATTATAGGGGGGTACTCCTTATAAACAGGAAACTTAAATAGCCGCTAAATAGCCTTAAACAGGCCGATGTAACGGCCCTATAAATACTGGCTTACCTTATCGCCGTCCGTAAGCCGTAAAGTGGTGCGGTCGCTCCCCTTATATATATACTTATAGATATACTTAACGGATTTTATAGAGGCGTAGATCTTAACATTTATATATATATAATACTTTATAGTTAGATACGGGGAGTATAGAATAATTTAGCGGTTATTTATTTTAAATGTAACTCCCCCTAATAAGCGGACAGACTATAACTATAAATTATTACAATAGCGGTATTCTGGATAGCTATCCTTATATATAATAGTAGTAGAGTTAAAATGCTCAGGGTACCGCTTTAAGTAGGTTAGCAAAAGGCCTAGCCCTAGGGTAACTATATAGGGGGCTTACGGATTCTAGAAGCCGCAAGGGCCATAAACTGTTATCGACTTTATAATCTTAGTAAGACGACTAGTAGGATTTTCCTCTAGCTATAAAAGCTTAGTGGATATAAAATGGTCAATAACGGCTAGGTCTAGCAGCCTATTACAGTTATACGGATATAGAAAAAGTAGTAAGTACTAATAAGGTAGGCCCTATTTCTAGTACTTAATAGTTTAAATAGAGTCGCGGTACTAGCTAAAGATCTACTTCCGTTTTAGGTTGTATAGGAGGTAGGTAACTTTTATATAAAAGACGCGCATAATTAGATTAGGCCTATCTATAGCGGTCTAGCTAAATAGTAACTTATAGGTAATCTCTTGTTACTTAGGGTTAGTAGTAAACATAATAAATATACTTAGACGGCTGTATTTACAGATAATAGTTATTAAATTTTAATAGTACTAGTTAGTAAAGCGAGCTCCGCCAAGGAAACTTAATAAAAGAACTACGCGGTGGCCTAATAATTAAGGGTCCAGATTATAGCGGGTAAGAGTATTTATAACGTTATTATATAGCTCCGCGTAGAGGTTTAATTAGTAAAAGCGGATTTAGTCGAGCTTATTTTAATTATATATCGCCTATATATCTATAATATACTACTAAAATAGCTAGTAGTAGGCAAAAGAAACTAACCTAGAGTTATTATAGATATATAGGTAGAACCGAAAGTACGCCTATTATATTAAATGGTCTTACTAGTAGGCTTACTAGTAGGCTTAATTAGAGTTACGTAGCTAAAGACCCTAGTGCCAGCTAGTATTACTACGAGGGAAGAGCAGTATATAGTGGAGCGGCATATATACGGCGTGCGCTAAGCTAATACAGTAGTATCTCAGGGGTTTATTAGGCGTGCTACGCTCCGTAAGTATAATATTACGGAAGCCGGCATTACTATACTTATCCGGTATAATAACGGCCACCTTATTACTTATTAAGAGGTTCTTATAGCGCCGATTAGTACCGGCCTCTAAGATAAGCTATATCTATAAGTTTAAGACAATCCGTAATAGGGTTAATACGGGCTAAGCCTAAAGCTGTTCCCTTACGGTTTAATAGAAGGCGATAAAAGAGTTCCGTACCTTATATAGTATAATAATAAGGCACTATAGAATAGTTATATTTAGCTAGGTATTAAAACAGGCCTATAGCTAGATATTTATAGCATAACAAGAGTTATAAAAGTATAGCTAGGTATACCGCGGAGCAGCGTCAGTAGGAGGCTCTAGTGGGCCCTATAGATAGTAAAGCTTACTATATATCTAGTAGCAATTTAGGCCGCTATAGGCTATACTATGGTTAGTAATAGTATAGTTTACGGATATAAAAGCTAATGCTGCATTATATGCGCGGAGCCGCTCTTTAAACTACCTAGTAGAAGTATTATAGGACTCTAAAAGGCCGCGTAAATATTCCGGCAGAGGCAAGAATAGAGGAAGGTTTATATCGCTATGCTTATAGTAGGCTTTAAAACGTGGATTACTAGGCTATAATATACTAATATATTTATTAATCTAATATAGAGCGGCGTAAAAGTTATAGAAAACGTTTATAGAACTAAGATCTAGCTGCTCCATAATAGGGCAGATAGTAGTAGAATTATAATCTATCTGCTCCGCGATAGGGCAGATAGTAGTAGGTTGCGGCTAGGTTAATACGGGTAGTCGCGGCTAGATCAATACGGGTAGTATAAGGGGAGAAGTATCGGCGGAAGTAGTGGCTAAAGTAGCAGTAGAAGTAGTTTAGTTTATAGGCTGCGGAAGGTCCGCTAAAGGTTATTAAAACTATTTACTTCTTTTCTCCTATAT
>Ga0307515_10021800_pt1 | contig 11334 bp, 9 predicted proteins | sample 17_EM_MG_FD_194513 | JGI IMG/M metagenome (GOLD analysis project Ga0307515, IMG submission 194513) | Populus trichocarpa ectomycorrhiza microbial communities from riparian zone in the Pacific Northwest, United States - 17_EM | ecosystem: Host-associated > Plants > Roots > Unclassified | place... | reverse complement strand
GCCTTGCACGGCCCGCGCTCCGTTGGCAAGTCCACGGTGCTGAGCGCTCTGGCCGGTGCCCGAGGGGTGTCCGTTTTGGATCTGGACGATGTGGGCACTCGGGATGCCGTGGTGGCTAACCCGCAGACGGCTGTCGCGACGCAGGGACTGCTTTGCGTGGACGAATATCAGCACGCGCCGCAGATCCTCGACGCTCTGAAGGCTCGGCTCAACCGCGATGGCACTCTGCCGGGCACCGCCGTACTGACCGGGTCAACCCGTCAGGACGCGCTGCCTCGCACGGCGCAGGCGCTTACTGGCCGGCTGCACACGATGACCATCTGGCCACTGTCACAAGGGGAGATCGGCGGCGTCCACGAGGACTTACTGCCGGCATTGCGAGCAGAGCCCGATGCGGCCGTCGCCGCTCGGCCGTCCTCAAGAACAGCCCGGACGGAATACGTCGACCGGCTCTGTGCCGGAGGTTTCCCGCTGGCATTGCGCCGTGTCGGCGCCGCGCGCGATCGATGGTTCGACGATTACATCCGTCAGTCCTTGGAGCGCGACGCCGTCGAGCTTGTCCGGATACGCCAGCGCAACATGCTTCGCGAGCTGTTGGGTCGCCTTGCCGGGCGCACCGGGCAGGTACTGAACCTGACCAACGCGTCCCAGGGGCTGACCGGTGAACGCAAGACCATCGAGGATTACGTCCGGCTCCTCGAAGATCTTTTCCTCATCGATCGTCTACCGGCCTGGGGCAAGACGCTGCGCGCGCGGGCTGCAGCGTCGCCGAAGGTGCATGTCATCGACTCCGGGGTGGCCGCTCGGCTCATGCGAGTCACACCATCCAAGCTCGCCACCCTCGACCCGACCGCCTTGGCGGAATTCGGACACCTACTCGAAACCTTCGTCGTTGGCGAGCTTCGCAAGCACGTTTCCTGGCTGGACGAGCAGGTCTCCACGGGACACTGGCGTACTCACGATGGCGACGAGGTCGACTACGTCATTGAGTTCGATGACGGCCGGGTCCTTGCGTTCGAGGTGAAGGCGAACGAACGCGTGGCCGGTGCTGATCTCAAGGGCCTCCGGACGTTGCGCGACGCTCTCGGCGACAGGTTCATCGCCGGAGTGGCGCTAAGCACTGGACTGCGCTCGTTCACCTACGAGGACCGCATCCACATCATGCCTGTCGACCGGCTCTGGATGCCCATCGGCGGATAGGCGCGGCTAGAGTCGCATGGCCGCTATATTCCGTGGAATGTTTGACGCGTCACGGGTCTCGGGCTAAAGTATTCCATAGAATACTTCTTCCCGTCGAAGCCGCTGAAGGACCCCTCATGCCGCTGTTCAAGTCCAGAACGCTGTGGATCACCGTTGGTGCGGTGGTCGTGGCGAACCTTGTTGTGTTCGGGCTCGCGGCCAAGGCCGGGGTGGCCGATGCCGCCAAGATGGCCGCCGGAGCCGACGCCAACCTCGCCGTCGTCGCGCTGCTCATCGGCGTCATCTACCTACTGACCCGCAAACGCCCCGCGGTCGATCTCGCAGCGCGGGCACCCGAGCGGCGGATCGCCGGGCGCGAGGTGGCCGGGGTGCTCGCGTACGCCGCAGCCGGACAAATCGTCGGGGCAGCACTGGGCTGGCTGCTCGGCGAGCACCCGATCAGTTTCCACCTGGCGGGCACGCTTTACGGGCACCAGCACGTGACACCCTACGAGGCCTACGTCTGGGCCGGGTACAACTTCGTCGTCTATGCCCTGCTGCCCTGGCTGTACTTCCGCCAGCGCTACACCGCCGAGCAGCTCAGCCTGCGCTCGTCCAACCGACGCAACGACCTGTTGGTCATCCTCGTCGTCATGATCCTGGAGTCGCTCAACGAGCTCAGCGGGCTCTCCGCCGCCGTGCTGCACCTCAGCCCTGCCCAGTTGGTCAAGGGCGTGCCCGCCACGTTCGGCCTGTACTTCCTCGGCACCGTCCTGCCCGCGATGGTCCTGGTGTACTCGATCCTGCTGCCCCGCTACCTCGCGCTGACCCGCTCGGTGCCCGCCACCGTCGCGCTCGGCGGGCTGACGTACGCGCTGCTGCACTTCTTCGAGGCTTGGACGGTGCTCACCTCCCCCGCCGGTGCGGCGGTGTCGATCGGGCTGCTGCTGTTGCAATACACCGGGCCTGGCATGGTGAAGAGTGTGCTGACGCTGCGCACTGGCAATGCCTGGGTCCACGTGTGGGCCTATCACGCCGTCGCGCCGCACACCCTGGTGGACACCCCGCACGTGGTGGGGATCTTGAACATCAAGTAGGAGGACACCGCATGGCCCGGCCGCAACGACCGCAACAGCAGGGTGCAATCGTGCGCGAGCTAGCCATCGTCCACCAGCTGATGACGACCCGGCTCAACCGGGCCTTGCGCCCCCTCGGCCTGACCATGACCCACACCAGCCTGCTGCTGCATCTCACCGGCCACCCGGACGGCTGCACCATCGGCGAGATCGCCGACGCGATGGAAGTCAACCAGCCGGCGGTGTCCAAGACGGTGAAGGCCCTGGCTGACCGGGGCGCGGTAAGTGTCCACCTCGACCCGGCCGACGCCCGCCGCCGCACCATTCGGCTCACCGCCGACGGCGGAGCACTCATCGGCCAGGCCATGCAAGCCATGCACCCCGAGGCCACACTCGGCCTGGCGGACCTCGACGACGAACGGCTGGTCACCCTCATCGACCTGCTCCGCACCGTCCGCATCCGCCTCGACGAAGCCCGTCACCAGGCCAGCTGATTTCGTGCGACACGCAAGATCTCGCGAGGTCCGTCAGCGGGACATCAGTGGACCACGACGCCCTTGCCGCGTAGGAAGATGATCGGGTTGATCGCGTTGTCGTGCGTCGCCGGCGGGGCGTACGCGTGCACCTCGAAGTGCAGGTGCGGGCCGGACGCGTTGCCCGACATGCCGACGTAGCCGAGGACCGCGCCCCGGGGCAGGATCTGACCGACCACTACGGACGGTCGCCGCACCAGGTGGCAGTACCGCGTCACGATGTTGCCGGCGTGCTGAACCTCGACGTACCAGCCGCACCCGCCGACCCCGATGCCGCCGTCGACGTCGCAGTTGTTGGACGGGGTGTTGCAGGTGACGCGGATGACCGTGCCGGCCGCGGCCGCGCGGATCGGGGTGTTCCGGGCGGCGCCGAGGTCGATGCCGTCGTGGCCGGGACGGGTGGTCGTGCGGAATCCGCTGACCAGGCCGGCGGTCACGGGCGCTAGCCAGGCGCCGCCGGTGGTCGGGCTGTCGGTGGCCGGGTCGCACGCGGGGATCCGGAAGGACGCCCGGGCCACGTACGCGTCCGCGACGAAGCTGTAGTTCGGCAGCATGTCCCAGACCGCGCTGGTCCGGACCGAGCCGCTGACCTGCTGGCCGACCACCTGACAGACGATCGAGATGTACGTACCGTTCTTGATCTCACCGGTCTTGGTGTTCGCGGACGACGGGCCGCTGCGCGCGTTCAGCGCCGTCCCGCCCGTGGTGACCAGGCCGACGCCGGCGATCTTGGGCATCGCGGCGGCCGGTGCCGCGCCGAGCCAGAAGCTGCCCAGCAGGCTCAGGGTGGCGAAGGCGGCCAGTACGGTGCGGCGCTGATGTCGGCGCTTCATCAAGTACTTCCCTTCCGGCACGCCATTTGCGTGCGTACGGGGACAGGCTGCCGAGGCCCGGATGCCGGATGGGGTGTACGGCCAGTGCAGAACGGTTGCGGCCTAATCCCGCAAAACCGGGGCCGAAAGCTCGACAGCATTGAAAGATTGACAATGCATCGCAAATGCTCGCGTCTGAGGAGGCTCACGTGGCCGGATTAGCGGAACTCGGCATCGCCAAGCGCCTCGCGCTTATGGTGTCAACCGGCGCTCTGGCGCTCGCCGCCGTTACGGCCATCGCGCTGATCGGCCAGCGCAGCCTGACCCGGCAAGCGGAAACGTTGCGCGGTCTGGAGGAGGGCCTCGCGGCCATCAATCACCTGGACACCCGGCAGAGCGAGCTGAAGGTCGACGCGTACCGGGCCGGGCTGGGTCAGGACGTGACCGGCGACGTGGCCGACGACGTCGTGTCGTCGGCCGAGGCGGCCGACGCGGTGGCCGCGTCCGGGCTGCCCAGCGCGATGTTAGCCACGTTCGCGGCGAACCGCGCCGACTTCACTACGTTCAGCGAGTTCATCACCCAGTTCGCCAAGGACGCGAAAGACGATCTGGCCTCCGTGACGAGTCGGATGGACGAGATCGCCGATCGCAACCACGTCACCGATGATGAGCTCGGTGCCCTCGGCGATCAGGTCACCGAAGTGGTCGCCAAGGAACAACAGTCGATGGCCAGCACCACCCGGCGGATCCGCTGGCTGGGGATGCTGACCGCGCTGGCCGGCCTGCTCGTGCTGATCGGCATCTCCATTCCGCTGGCGCGCTCGATTCTGCGGCCGGTACAGCGGCTCGGCGAGGTCATCGCGGCACTGGCCCGCGGTGACCTGACCAAGCGGGCCAACATCACCAGCCGCGACGAGCTCGGCAGGATGGCCACCGGCCTGGACCAGGCGCTCGAGTCGATCCGCGATTCCATGCGCACGATCGGCGCGAACTCCGACTCGCTGGCGGGGGCGGCCACGCACCTTTCGGCGGTGGCCAGCGAGATCGCCGACTCCGCGACCAGCACCAGCGCGCAGACCGATTCGGCGTCGGCGGAGGCCGAGGAGATTTCCCGCAACGTGCAGACCGTCGCGGCCGGCTCGGAGGAGATGGGCTTGTCGATCCGGGAGATCTCGCAGAACACCAGCGAGGCGGCGCAGATCGCCGCGGTCGCGGTGAACGAGGCGGCCCGCGCGACCGAGACCGTGCGGCAGCTCGGCGAGTCCTCGGCCGAGATCGGCAACGTGATCAAACTGATCACCTCGATCGCCGAGCAGACTAACCTGCTGGCCCTGAACGCGACGATCGAAGCGGCCCGGGCCGGCGACGCGGGCAAGGGCTTCGCCGTCGTCGCCTCCGAGGTCAAGGACCTGGCGCAGGAGACGGCTCGGGCGACCGAGGACATCGGCGGGCGGGTCAACGCGATCCAGCACGACACCGGCGGTGCCGTCGAGGTGATCGGCCGGATCAGCGAGGTGATCGCGAAGATCAACGACTTCCAGACCACGATCGCCAGCGCGATCGAGGAGCAGACGGCGACCACCGGCGAGATGAGCCGCAGCATCGCGGAGGTGGCCGCGGGCAGCAGCCGGATCGCCGCGAACATCGCCGACGTCTCGTCGGCCGGGCAATCCGCGGCGCAGGGCGTCAACCAGACCCGCGAGGCGAGCGTCGAGGTGGCCCGTTCGGCCGAGGAGTTGCGCGTGCTGGTGGGCGGTTTCAAGCTGAGCTGAGCCCACCCGCGGCGGAAAACCGAGGCAAACCCGTTGGGAGGGGCACGCACCCTGACTGCACCTGCCGCAGACCCGGGGCCACAACACCCCGAACCGACTCTTCTCTCCAGACGGGAAGACCTCGTCGCAGGAACTGTCCGGGGAGCGGATCGTGGGCGCAGAGCAGGAACTCGTCATCGAAAGCGGTGCCCTCGACCTGTCGGCGGACGCTCATGTGCATACCGGTTTCGCCGCGGGCCGCGACAGCGTGGGTGTCGTGGTGTCGGCCGCCGACCGGGCCGGGCTGCGCTCGCTCACCTTCGCCGACCAGGTCGGGCCCGAGACCACCTGGCTGCCCGCGTACGCGGATGCGGTCCGCCGCGCCCGCCAGCGCACCGAGCTGGTCCTGCGGATCGCCGCCGAGGTCGAGGTCGTCCAGCCGGACGGCTGGCTGGCCTGGCCCGCCGACCTCGGCCAGCTCGAGGCCGTCTCCGTGGCTGTCTCCCGGCTGCCGCTAGCCACCGGACCGCTCGGCCCGCGCGAGGTGCGGTCGCTGTTGGCCGCCGGCGAGCTGACCGCCGAGCAGGTCGTCGAGACCGTCGTGGACGCCACGATCAAGGGCATCGAGCGCGCCGCCCGGTACGTGCCCACCCAGCTCGCCCGCCCGCTCAGCCTGTTGACCCAGGTGGGTATCGACGACGACGCGGTCACCCCGGCCGTGTTCGGGGCGCTTGCCGCGGCGTGCCGGTTCACCGGCACGGTGATCGAGATCAGCGAGGCTTGGCGCAGTCCGTCAGCGCGGATGGTGCAGCGGCTCCGCGGGGCAGGTGTGGCGCTGGTCGCGGCGAGTGACGCCCGGTACGCCGCCGAGGTCGGTCAATGGCAGTACCTCCGCCGAATCTGAGCACGAGAAGTGTCCTCACGCATACGCTCTGTCATGCCGCTACTTCTGCCTGGGAGAGATGCGATGAGTATGGTTCAGCAGGCCATCGAGGTCTCAGCGCCGCTGCATACGGTCTATCAGCAGCTCGCGACGTTCGAGAACTATCCGCGTTTCATGCACGGGGTCGAGCGGGTCACCCGGATCGGCAACGACCAGACCCACTGGATCATGGATCTGGCGGGTCACCGGCGCGAGTTCGACGCGACGATCACCGAGCGCTCCCTCGACGAGCGGGTGGCTTGGTCGACGACCGACGGCCCGTTGATCGCCGAAACCCTCACGCTGCGCCCGATCGGCGAGACCCGCACGCAGGTCGTCGCCCAGTTCGAGGCGGACGTTGCGGCCCTGCTGCCCAGCGACCGGCACGGCACCCAGACGCTGCACCGCCGCCTCAAGTCGGACCTCGACACGTTCAAGAACCTCTGCGAGACCGGCAAGCTCGGCCCGCCCGGTGTCAGCAGTAAGCAACTCGCCGGCCGGTCCACGCTCTCGGCCGGCGGCCCGGAGCGCGACCCGGCCTCGGCCGCGACCCGTGCGCGGGCCGCGCGTCCGAACCCGACCCCGGGCGGCAGCGTCCGCCCGAGCCTGATCCGTGCCGGCGGCGCCACCGCGCCCATGGGCGGTCAGGCTATGTCGGCAAAAGACAACTGGGGCGACGGCATGATCAACGAAGAAGACCGCGGCAGCTCCCACGACTTCTAAGACCATTTTTTCGTACGCGTAGCCGGGCCACCCAACCGCAACAGCACCGCCCAGATCGCCGGGTGGTCAGCCGGCGACCGTGGCCGACTCGAGGGTGACGATCAGGCGGGCCCCGCCAGCGTCGGCGCGTTCGTAGCGAACCGAGCCGCCGTTGGCCTCCACCAGGTGCCGGACAATGAACAGGCCCAGGCCCGCGCCGCGCATGAACCGGTCGAACAGCTTCGGGACCAGTTCCTCGGGGATGCCGGGGCCATGGTCGCGCACGATCAGCCGAACCACGTCCGCCCGGCGGTCGGCCCGGATCTCGACCGGCGCCTGCCCGTACGCCAAAGCGTTGTTGACCAGGTTTTGCACGACGGCGGTGAGGTGACCGCGGTCGGCCAGCGCCGAGATGTCCTCGTCGATTTCGACGTCGAGGTCGTCGTCGGTCGCCGCGGCGGCCACCGACTCGACGACCTCGAGCAGCGGTACCGGCGTGCGCCGCGCGGTCACCGAGCCGGTGTCCAGGCGGAACAGCAACTGCAGGTCGTTCATCATCTTGATCAGCCGCCGGGTGTTCTTGTCGATCTTCGTCGCGAGTTCCAGTTTGATGTCGTCGCCCAGCTCCGCCCAGTCCGCCGAGAGCAGCTCGGCGAGGCTGGCGATCGAGCTGATCGGCTGGGCCATGTCGTGGGTCAGCATCGAGGTCAGGTCGTTCTTGAAGGCCAGCGCGGCCGCCAGCCGGGTGTTCGACTCGCGCAGTTGGGCGTTGCCGAGTTCCAGTTCGGCGGCGTGGTCGCTGAGCGCCTCCTCGGCGGCCTTGCGGTCCGCGATGTCGACATACGTGGCGACGTACGCCCGCGGGCTGCCGTCCTCGTGCCGGATGGTCGCCATGGTGGCCAGGACCGGGATGTCGGTGCCGTCTACCCGCCGGATGGAGAAGTCGCTGGTGCCCGACGGCGGAAGCGCGGCCGGCCGGACCCCCAGCGCCGGATCGTCGCCGTGGCCGGTCAGCTCCCGCCAGCGCCGGTTCACGTCGATCACCCGGTGGTTGGCGTCGAGCACCATGACGGCCTCGTTCATCGACTGCAGCAGCGTGTCGGCGAACTTGCGCCCCTCGGCCAGCTCGGCGACCAGCTCGCGCTGGCGGCGATCGGCGCCCTCGAGCGACCGCACCAGGTAGCCGACCAGGACCAGCACGGCGAACGCGGCCAGTACCGCCCCGGTGCTGACCGCCGCGGCGGGGCGGTTGATCCCGGTGCGCACGGCAAGCGCGCTGACCAGGGCGGCGAGCACGGGCACGCCGATCAGCGCGGGCAGCACCCGGCGGATGGTGGTGCCGGGACCGGCGCCGGCGGCGGTGCGCAGCGGGCCGGCCTCGGGGCGGGCCAGGATCGCGCCGAGGGCCAGGGTGAGCAGGGCGCCGGCCAGGTACGGCGACATCACGCTGCCGGGCCCGCGGTCCTGCGGGAAAGTCGCCGCGAACATGCGGGGCACGAGCGCGACCAGCGCGATGATCGTGGCGCCGGCGAGCAGCGGGTCGGCGACGCGGTAGCCGATCGAGCTACCGGGCGAGCGGCGGACCCGGACGTCGATGCCGGCCAGGGCGAGCCCGGCGAGCAGTGTGGCGACGGCGGCGGCCGGGTGCCGGCCGAGCGCGGTCGCGCCGATCGCCGCCGAGCCGGCGGCCAGGACGTACCCGGTGATCCGGAGGCCCGGGTGGGTAACCGGCAGGACGAGCAGGAGCAGCGCGAGCCCGGCCGGGACGAGAGCGGCCGCCGGGTCGCCCGAAAGGGTTCCCGGCGGCCCGCCGTCGGCTGGGGTGAGCAGAGTCAGGACGCCGAACAACGCGACCGCGACACCGGCGCACCCGGCGACCAGCCGGGACAGTCTGCCCACGTCGCGTGCCGCGATCTGCATCTGGTCAAATCCCTCCAAATACGGGCTAATCGCCCAGAAGCGAGGGAATTATCATAACGCGGCAAAGCGTGTCAAGAGGGTCGCGGCGTGGGAACGCCGCCCGCCCACTCGAAGCCGTGCTCCAGGTCGACCTTCGAGGCGAGCAGGACGAGTTCGCTCGCATATCGGTTGGCGTGGTGCCCGCAGAAGGTCAGGGAACCGCCGCTCGTCAGCGTGAGCTCGAGGCGGGCCGCCGCGCCGCAGCTGTCGCAGCGGTCGATCAGCGAATCCACGGTGACGATCTCGGGGGACAGCAGGGTGGTCATCATCGCACTCCTTCGGTGCTGCAAGCGGTCCTGACAGCGGGTACTTCGGCCCCGGGATGGACCGACTTAGCTATCGCAGCTCCACCAGGGAACGTGCAACTGACGCGCAACTCGACGGGTCCCGGGCGGCTCCGGCCGCTCCTCAGCATTCTCCTCAGTCGCCTTCGGCATGCCCGTTTCCCGGGTGTGATTGCCGGGGCCGAGCCGAGGGGACCTGCATGATCCGCATCGAGGGCCGGCGTCGCGCCATCCGCTTGCTCAGCGCCGGGCTCGCGGCGGCCGCCGTCGTGACCGGGACGGCGGGCCCCGCGTTCGCCGCGCCGCCGACCGGCACGGTTCTGGGCGCCGGCGCGGCCGACGCCATCAGCCACAGCTACATCGTGGTGCTCAAACCCGGCTCGGACGCCGCAAACCAGGTCACCTCGGCCTCGCAAACGCTGGTCAAGAAGTACGGCGGCACGGTCGTCTCCAACTACCTCGCGACAGTCCGCGGCTTCCACGCCCGGATGTCCGCCGCCGAGGCCGCCCGGCTGGCCGCCGACCCATCCGTCTCGTACGTCGAACAGGACGCCAAGGTCAGCGTGGTCGCCACCGAGACCAGCGCGTCCTGGGGCCTGGACCGGATCGACCAGCGGGCGCTGCCGCTGTCGGGCACGAACGGCTACCGCTCGGCCGCCGGTGTCACCGCGTACGTGATCGACACCGGCATCCGGACCACCCAGACGGACTTCGGCGGCCGGGCCCGGCACGGCTGGGACTTCATCGGCAACGACTCGGACGCCACGGACTGCAACGGACACGGCACGCACGTCGCCGGCACGATCGGCGGCACCAAATACGGCGTCGCCAAGGACGTCAAGCTCGTCGCGGTGCGGGCGCTCGACTGCAAGGGCAGCGGCTCGTACTCGGCGATCATCGCGGCCATCGACTGGGTCACCGCGCACGCCACGAAACCCGCGGTGGCCAACATGAGCATCGGCGGGCCGAGCAGCGCCGCCTTGAACAACGCCGTCACCCGCTCGATCGGCGCCGGCGTCACCTACGTCTTGGCGGCCGGCAACGACAACAAGAACGCCTGTAGCTACTCGCCGGCGTCCACCCCGAACGCGATCACGGTCGGCGCGACCGAACGGACCGACGCGCGGGCCTCGTTCTCCAACTACGGCTCGTGTGTCGACATCTTCGCGCCGGGCGTGCAGATCACCTCGGACTCGGTCACGTCCGACACCGCGGCCCAGGTGATGAGCGGCACCTCGATGGCCGCCCCGCACGCGGCCGGCGCGGCCGCGCTCGTGCTCGGCGCCTACCCAGGGTGGAACCCGGCGCAGGTACGCAACGCCCTGGTCGACAACGCCACCGCGAACGCCGTCAAGTCGCCCGGCACCGGCTCGCCGAACAAACTGCTCTACACCGGCTGGCTGGACGGCGTTACGAGCGTACGGTCGGCCACCACGGCGTGCCGTAGGTTCACCGCGGGCACCGACGTCGCGATCGGCAAGAAAGAGACAGCGACGAGCTCGCGTACGGTCGCCGGTTGCGCCGGCCAGGGATCGTCGACGTCGACGGTCGCCGTGCACGTCCAGCACGCCTATCGGGGCAGCCTCGTCGTCACGCTGATCGCCCCGAACGGCGTGCGGCACGTGGTGAAGAGCACCCAGAAGTCCGACCACGCCGCCGACCTCGCGGCCACGTACCAGGTCAACCTGGCTGCGGCGACCCGCAGCGGCCGGTGGACGCTGCAGGTGCGAGACACCTACGGGACCACTACCGGGCGCCTGACCTCGTGGAGCCTCGCGCTCTGACCGGTCGGGCCCTTTTGCGGGAATGGCCTGCTGCCAGACACGCCGGCGGTTAGCGTGAACCCATGTCGGAGGAAATGTCGCCGAAGCGGCCGACCGTCCTCGTCGTCGACGACGAGGAAGACCTGCGCGACATCATGCGGCGCATGCTTGAGCGCCGCGGCTTCGACATCCTGGTGGCCGGCGACTGCGATTCGGCGGTCGCCACCTGCCGCGACCACGAAGGTGTCATCGACGTCCTAGTCACGGATCTGGGCCTGCCAGGCGCCTCGGGCGGGGACCTGTCCCGCGCCGCAACCGCGTTGCGGCCGGCGATGAGCGTGGTCTACATCTCG
>Ga0307515_10021798_pt1 | contig 11334 bp, 10 predicted proteins | sample 17_EM_MG_FD_194513 | JGI IMG/M metagenome (GOLD analysis project Ga0307515, IMG submission 194513) | Populus trichocarpa ectomycorrhiza microbial communities from riparian zone in the Pacific Northwest, United States - 17_EM | ecosystem: Host-associated > Plants > Roots > Unclassified | place... | reverse complement strand
AGTAATCTAGTCAAATTGCAGGTCCATAGGACCTCATAGTGCCACGCGTCAAATATGCTATGGATTACCGGCCCAAAAACAGCTTCTCTATGAGTTACGCGTCGCGTAAGGTCATTTTTCCCGGTGCGGGAGTTTTTTCCGACCAGATGGCTGGGTGGTAGTCTGGTTAGTTCTGAGTTTGGTGCATGCCAACAAGAAGCTGTTAATGACAGCGATGTCGAGAAGCCAATAAATGAGCAGGAGCCAATTTCTGTGGCTGGTTTGTTGGGTAAAGTAGGACTCACGGTACTGATCGGCAATATCAACGCCCCCTTTAAAGTGATTGTAGTCATCATTGGCAGATGGTATATCCACTTCCATGCATACAGATGTAAAATGTTTGTGGATTGCAGTGCCACTAGTGCTGGTTATGCGTGGTTGCTTCCGATTTCTTTTGACCTTTTTACTGAGGGGGTGTAATGTCATGAGCATTTGTACCATTTTTTGATCCTGCCATTCAAGACCAAGTACTTTTCCATCAGCAGTTGAACCACCAGAGACAGTATTCCAAGGGGCTGTAGCATCAAGACGACGAAGATGACGGGGGAAAGCATTTGAACGTGCAGTCCCTATTTCTCCGATGCTTTCATCTCTCAGCTCAAGCAGTAAAGGGACAGTAGTAAATAGGTTGTCCATGTAAATATTGAAGTCATAATCTTCGTACGGCAGTGAGAGCGTAAGGTGAAGAACAGCAGCTTGTGTCGGAGGCAGCTTAGGGTGCAGAGGAAGTTCTACAATTCCCGTTTTGCGCGAACAATAAAGCCAGTTGTAGGTGTAATCCTGCTGAGATATTGCAAAGATCTTGAACCCCTCCTTGATGGGCTTCTTGGGCATGCGAACAGTATGCTTACTAGAACCGAAAAACCAGACCATCATTTCATCGATGGAAGTGTGTGTTCCAGGTACTGCTAGCTCCTGTGTATGGGTGCAAATGATTGAACTGAGTGGCTCAAGCTTTGTGTACCATTGAGCATCGGTAAGAGCATCAGTGAGGTCCGGATCAGAGACATGGAGATACCGCTTAATTTGTGTGAAGCGACGTCGTGAGCGTGAAGCTCTGAAGGTATTGTAGTGCGGGATCCAGGACAACTCATTGCAATTGCGCTCCACAGTCAAGATTTGAGGTCTTCGTACTCTTCGCTGTCTGAAGCCTGGTCTAGCCATGCCAGGTCTGCTAGTACCAGCTGGGGCTGCTCTACCATCCGCAATGATAGCGGCTCTCTGAACGAGAGAGCAGGTCCGTCTACAGCACCAGAAATCACTATAGGATCGTACCCTGTACACCCCCAAAACAATCACAATCGCAACATATGCTTTCATCTCTGCAACAGTCACCAGACGCCATGAGCCATCCAGAGGTCTTGGAGTCAGCCCAGTTGAGAGATCTGGTGTTCGCTGCTTTGCTGCATATTTGTTGGTATTTGTTACTACAATCTTCCAGTCTGTTTCGGTCCAAAATAACGACAACCAGTTCCCGGCACTCATCTGCAATTTGTTAGATCAAATACCGTGAATCAGAATTCACTCACTTCATTTACCCGATAACCTACTGGTAGCTGGGCATGCATATTGTGTTCACCCCGCTCTAGTGGCTCAAAGGGAACTTGAAGTAGTACAGTCTCCGAGTCCCTTTCTAGACACATACTCTCCTCAGACTCCGCATTCTCAGCTGCCACTGGCAGTGCAGCCAGCGTATTCCGTTCGCTTGGATTAGAGCTTGAAATGAACTCCGGTGTAGACTCAGGTCCTGGCGGTGCCCAGTGCCAATCTGCAGTTGCTGATACAAGTTCCGATACTGCTGCATTTGCCCTAGCAGCGGCTGCTCTGGAGGATTTGGTTCGCTTATTTCGAATGGTAGCGGGGATGGTTGTATTGTGGGAGAGCTCTCCCAATCGCTTCCGCTTTGGTGGCATTAGGCTTCAACAAAATCAATGTACTCTATTGGTACAGTACCAGTAACACAGCACCCATGCTCTTAAAAAGTCCGCTACATGAGACTTGAGTCATACCTTGTCAGTGGCTTAAGCACAGCCTCTGTTGAGTAAACGGTGTTGAGAAATATTATGATTCATGAGTACTACTCCTCCCCGCTACACAGCCTCACGGATGATCACTCATACTGGAGGTCAGCTTCACCAATCACAACCCCTGCACCATGCTGACCGCTAAATCTCAACGCAGAATGCAACCAATCTGCAGGACGTGAGCGTGTAGGGGATAGTACCTTGGCCTTTCTAACATCATAAGTACTTAGCCACACCGGAATAATTCTCAATTAAAACGTCTTTCATCTAGAGTAATATCGGTAAACGATTCCCTCGTAACAAATACTGCTGGTTCTCCTGTACCGCGCCCGCGGTCGCAGCTTCTACTCCATCTCATCCCCTCACCGCTAGGAGGAGGCTGTATCTCACATCACCCTGCCCGTTCATTAACAGCCTCTTCCAAATTGTATGTGAAAAGTGGAGATGTGGTCTAGCATTAGCATAGAGGCGGCCCGACGTTCAATTCGCGGCTTTTCCATTCCGCCCCGCTACAGTCTTCTCTCGCTTGTAGTGTGATGTAAGCCTTGGGTAACATCAGCTTCGTCGAGTATGTTGCGGCCGCAGGCGGGTATATTGGGATATTGTCACAAGACAGATACTACGGCCCGGGATTAAATACTTGGCAAAACAAGTTGCCGGGATTCAACCGAATTCTCGTCCCGCACGTCCTGTCCCATGCCGTGCTAAACACTAGCCGAGCTTGATGTTAGCCCCTTCTGGCGCTCCATTTGCTTGTCTGTCTTTCTTTCTATCCAGTGTCCTCTATTGTGGACATGAAGACACCAGAAATTAGATCGAGCGATGAGCAATGATACACTCCCGGTTACAGCATCGCATCGGACATGCTTTTCTCATTTTTTTAGTACAGGGAGATTCGATATTCAGCGTAATCTGGCCTCGATCAGACAGACAAACGTTCCCTCTGGAGTAAAAATCTGTATATTAGAGACAGGAGCCCAAGTGATAGTCATTTTAAACCGTCTTCGGTAGCCTCTCTGCATGCACCTCGCTCATGAGAAATTCTAAATGTAACTTTGGAAAAGCGCCGCAGGGGGGTGCTTGGCGAGTTGATGGCAATAAAGAACTTACTTCACATGGTATGAAGAGCGATCGCTAACATTTAGAGCGTGATAAAGCTAAACCTACGCTCAAAAACTGCCGAGGGTCTCAAAGCATGGCCTTCCGAGGGCTTCTCTTGAGACACGAATTTCCATAACTGCGACTATTTAATAAAATCAACCTATGCAACCCATCTGATGCCGAAGGGGTGCGGTCGCGTCTTCAGATCTCTCGCCTCAGTATCGGCAACAAATTAGTTTTTACATACTGTATTTTGACTCTATGAGGACTGAGTTTTAGAACTATCTATAAAATCTACTTGCATTAGTAGAAATGCTCGTCGCAATAGTTCGAGACGTTCAGTTAAGAATGACTGTCGTAGTAAACACATTTTTAAGGGATTGTTGCGGTAGTGCATATGCAGACTTTGAGTGTTATACGTGGACAGGGACAGCACAAAGTACTCATGGTGTTACTTTCTGTCTACATGTATTAAGTATATACAGGTGTGTTCACAAAATGAGGAATATAAAACCATGGCAATTACATGGATTCCTTGATCCGACAAATATTTGTACGTCTAGAGGCATATGTGGTGGTAGTCCGTTATTAGACGTTGTGATATCTGTGGAAGTATACTAAGAGACAGTTACGATAGGTTATACGGAATTTTCTTTTTGGAATTCGAGCGGGGATTGGGAGCGTATAGAGGAGTGTATCAGTGAATAGCCTGAATTGCGATACAGTGCATATGATAGATAGTTTGAGTTGGGAGGCTGGAGGTGAAAGAGGTTTAGGGTTCAAGATGATATTTGCGTTATTGGGCAGCAACAGTATAGGCACACTACGATTAGTTATCAAACCTACCACCGGAAATATACTACCCTACCACTGGCACCACTAACCAATCCCGACACTAGGTTGGGGGCGGTCGGTCACCTTATACGGGGCCCTGGGGCATTAAACTCCTGCCCTAACCATCCAAATGATGCCCGAGACGGGACAATGAGAGCGGGCCCGGAATGAACGCGGTCGCTCCGAACCTTTGGGATGCCTGTCCGGCTGAAATGATGATGCTGTTGCTGCAGGAATGCCCACGGAGATGTTTGAAGTTCATCCACTGAATATAATTGAAGCAGATAGGTGTACCGGGAATTTTATTTTACGAAATGGGCTCGTTAACACTCACAATGGATTCCAATTTAGTAACTTCCTATATATAAATCTTAGTCCACACACAATCAAGAAAAAAACATTATCTGAACATCGCGGTTCCCGCGCATGGTCCACCGTCCAAATCTCCATCCGGTGAACCCCACATCCTTCTGACCGCCTTCACCAGCGCTAAATACAGTGCTTGAAGCTGTCGATAGGCGGAGGGAAGCTGCCGAATGATTTTCCATGTGATATATTTAGCGAGTTGCCAAGCAATTACGCTAAGAACAAAACCGCCGCACAAAAATACCGCGGGTGGGAGACTGAACGACTGGCCCAAGACTGAAACGACGATGGTACAGTTCTGGATAGTAGCACTGCTGGCGCCGACTGGGATGACACGAAGAAATTTGTGATATTGAGGAACGACCCTAGCGCCGGCTTGGATGACTATGCGTAACCCGTCGGATCCGATTCGAATCACTTCGTAACTAACTGGAACATCCTACATGTAGGCGATGGTTAGCTCCAACTTCATGTGTTCTTGTGTGTTAGCTAGTAGAGAGCCCACCATTCCAAGTGCCGTCGACTTTAGGACTTTGGAAGTTTGGAATTGCAGTCAGGTTGGTGGAAGAGTGGTTATCGAGAATGTTGGTCTTTCAATCTAGAAGCCAGGTCTGTCTTAAACGTCTCAGCTGAAACAGGCCATGCAGGTGATCACATAGATATTCCGCTGTTGCCAACCTTTGTAAACTCGTCTGCCACGTAGCTGTTAGTTGCGTGGGCTCGCTATGCTAATTCTAAGCGTTTCGGATGTCATTCAAATTCCGACCAGACTACCGGCTGGCAGGCGTAACGATAGATTATGGCTGTCACGTCGCTGTCAGCGGTGTGGGTTCGCTATACCAAATCAGCATTTTGGATATCATCCTAGTTCCAATCGGATGGCAGATGTATCGATGAATTATGACTTGCTCATAATTGTGACACCCTTTAAATGGTCGGTTTTTTTGACGCCTGAGTACACAGTTAACATTGAGCCACTCATGACTTATTTTAACTGTCGACAACTTGCAGCTGCGCTGTTAGTGCTTTCATTTATATATGAATTTACGTGGCAAACTGAATAAGACTAGTCTTGTATATGGTTAATCATCACGACCGCTGTTGGCGGATTATATGAACAGTGACTAATTAGGCCACATCAAATCGATTGGAATCAGCGGTTGATAGCAGTACGCTTGTCACTGACCACGAAACTGGGTGACAGATCATCTGCTTATTGCTGGGTAGCGGATATCCAATCACATCATTCACTTTACTTCACTACCCCTTATTGGACTAACCCAATGGCAAATTTCGCGACTTTCACCACCTATGAATCATGCAAATATGAGACGCAGATCTTCCCCAAGGCTGTAACTCATGTTTATTCGCCTAAATTCGTGATACGACCTATCGATCAAGATCAGCCGATTTCAACGTCTGATAACAATCAATTCGGTTACTGGTCGGGATCTGATCACCATTCGTGTGTACCGACATTGGCGTCTAGACTATGGCAACTCTAGTCTTACCACAGATAATTGTGAAGCTACAATCAAATTTTTAGCTGGGACCAGCCTACCGAAGGAACGTATTATCCTTCCACAATATTCGCTGTAGAAACCTAAAGGACGCTCCGAAGACTCCCGAACATGCTTAACACATTGTGATTAGGCCGCCTAAACCGTACTCTAGTTACAGCAATTATCATTGTGGACTTTCTGTATCAATGCGAGCAGTGCTCCTTGTAGCAGCGTCACCCTCTATTAAACTTAGAAAAATCGACTAAAAGACTTATAGAAAAATGTCGGAGATTTGGGCACCTCTCATGTCTTATCTCTCACTATTATGGCAGCATGCTTTTTAAGAAACATAAACACCACATTCGAAAACATTATAAGAATCAGCTACCCACAGCGTACTACTCAATTATTTTTACAGTACGGATGCCTTTGGTGTCATATTGACGAACCCATGATATTCACATGGTGTTAGCAACTCTTCCAACTTAACGGTTGGGCATACAAGAGGACACCCTGTTGACCAAACACACCTCCGACAACACACCACACCACCTTTTAGTTTTGCCAAGACCGATTTTATCCAATCAAGTTTGACATCGCGAGAAAATTTTTGCTTCGGTTTTCAGTTGAACGAACTTCAACCGCTTAGAAGCTAAGTACGATGAGTCTCTTTGGAGCAACTACCACCTTTAAGAAAGCAGTGGGGAGAATGAAAGCAGAGGAGGAGAAAAAGTTCGTGTCGCCCTCCGTTGCAAGCGAAGAAAGTAGCCACATCGGTGACCTACTCGATAAGATTACCGGACCAGTTACGGTGTCCGATGAAGATGGAGCTACCGTTTCAGAGGTAGCCCGTGAAGAGAAGGAATTTTTTGGAAGGGCAGAGTACCAGAGGCTCAGGGCCGAAGAGAAAAATGATGAGTTCGAATACGGTTTGCATAAGGCCCGGATCGAAGATGAGTTGAGGAGAGCCGAGGACAGCCAGGCCACCTCCAGAGTGGATACGGGACAACTTCCCAGCCATCTGAATGATATGAGAGCGTACTCCGACCTGACGGGAAAAACTGGAGTTACTGGAATCACAAGAAACGACAGCGACGACTCCTCAGAGTTGTCGCCACCACCGACTACGAGTTATGGGGGAAGTGATATTTCCTTCCCATCGCAAACACCTAGGGAGAGGGTTTTATCCCCCCTTCCAACTACGAATTACGAGGGAAGCCTTATGGGTTTACCTCTAAGCGCTCTAAATGCTCTTACGGATGATCCTTTTTCGACTCCCAGGGCGAGTGCTGGAATTATTGCGCGTAGGTATATTCAGTCGGAGGAAAATGCCAGTAAAAACGTCGAAAAAGAGGGGGGAATGGAAGAGACCCGGAGAGTCTACACACCCATTCCGTGAAAATTCGAGGTCAGCGATAGTAGCGACAACGAAGATGATGCGATGACGGAGGTGGAGTGGAGGGACGAGTCGCCCTACATGACGCCAACTAACAGGGGAAAAAAGCGCAATAAGGGGAAGGGAGTTATGAGGCCGACAACGCCCGAGCAACCAATCCCGAATATGCCGCAAACGCCAAGCAGAAAAAGGTTGGAGGCAGATTTGGCCAAGCCTGCAGAGACGTTGACAAATGAGAGTGGGCCAATTAATTTGGAAACCTTCGTTGGTGAGTATCTTCGGAACACTAACGGGTTGAGGGATTTTATGGCCACAAATCAGTTGCATGATGAGCGATATGATGAGTGGTGCCTAAAACAGGCGGAGTTTATGGCGGCAAGACAGAATCATACGGATGCGGGAGTTACTTCCACCCGTAAGACGGCGGGAAAGATTTTGACCGAGGTTGAGTTGAGTAGGGATTACGATGAGGAGAGGGCGGAGAAACTCAATCAGAGGTTGGAGACGATTGAAAAGAAGGTGGCCAAGATTGCACCGGTAAATATGGCCAAGATGATTGAAAATGCGATGAGAGATTGCATGGAGAAAATGGTGGATCAATTAACCGATAAAGTGGTTAAGAGGTTTGAAGATGCGGCGGAAGAGAGCCGGAAGAAGGATGAAATCCGAAGGGGGAAACAGGTAGAAGCCACCCCTGAGGAGGAAATTATGAGTGATATCGAGTTTGAGCCGGGCGCGACTTTTTCGGAGGAAGAAAATGAGAAAGCTGCGAGGGTGCTCGAAAGAATGGAGGTGGAGGAGCAGGAATTGGAGGCATCCAAACATGCACCAGTTATTCCACCGGGAGAGAAAAGGCAGGAGTTTCCGAGGTTCACCCCGAGTGGACAGGTTACGATTGCGAAGAGACCGGCAGTTGCACTGGCAGTACCGCAACAAAAGAAGAAGGAGGCGAAAGAACCGGAGGTAAAGGAGGTACCAAAGGGACCGAAGGCAGGAGAGAAGAAAAAGCCGGAGGTTAAGAAGCCCGCACAACAACAGACGGCAAAGAAGCCGGAAGAGAAGAAGAAGGAGACGTGGGCGCAGAGGGCGGCCGCGCCACTACCACCAAAGAAGCAACCTGAACAGCGACAACAACAACAACAGTCCGGGCAGCAACAACAGAAGAAGGGGGATGGCTTTACTGAAGTAAAGAGACAGCAAAAGAAGGAAGAGATGAAGCCGGTCCCCCCAGGACAAAATTCGATGGACAGGAGGAGAGTTACGTTGAAGAGGGATAACGGCCTCCCTCTTTCTCAGAAAAAAGATTTGGATATTTCGTCGGAAGTGAATAGGGCACTTTTTGAGGCGAAGGTCCCACATTTTGTTCGCATCCAGGGAGTTACGAAGAACACCCGAGGATGCTTGTCAACGATTACGACTCCTGCAGCAACAGCCGAAATGTTGATTCGGTATAGGGAAATCGTAATTAAAGCAGCAAGAAAAGTGGACGCAGGAATTGTGGACATTGAGACAAATGAACTCTGGGAGAGAGTTAAAATGCACGGCGTCAATTTTGATAGGTATTTGGGAAAGAAGACGGGCGGTGGACTTGAAAAATTGAGGCAGGAATTGCAGGCTGAGAACGAGGGGGTGGTGTTGCCCCTCGCTATCAACTGGTTTGGAGGGCCGAAAGATGTGCAGAAGAAGAAGGCGGAAGGAAAGAAAGCATCTTCGGTCGTTTTCGCGGTCAAGGGAAGTAAGATGGCCGAAAATGTTTTGAAGGGAGGTTTGAGGGCGGCAGGAGTGAAGTATGATGTGGAGAGGTTCGTGAATGCCGGTCCGGACTCCTTTTGTGGAGTATGCAGCAGATAGGGACATGTTGATGCGAAGTGTGGATCTTTAAAGATGCCAGCGTGCATGTTGTGTGCGGGGAGACATTTAACGAAAGATCATAAGTGCAACGTGGTAGGTTGCAAAGCTAATGCAGGACAGAACTGCGCCCATAACGTCGACAAATGCGTCAACTGCAAGGGAAATCATATTGCGAAGGCCAACAGTTGCGTTAAGAAGCAGGAGGCTATTAAAATTGCAAGAGAGGAAAGACGTACCTGGAAGGAGAGAGAGGGGGAACGTCGAAATATTACAACTGATCAACAAAAGGAACCGGATTGTACAGAGGATGGGGGACCATCGACTGCAGATGCGGAAAAGAAGACTCAGAATGATGAGCAAATTGAAAAGGAGCCGGAAGTCCAAGTCGTAACGACACAGGAGACTGAAGGACAATCTTCTAACGCAGGGACCCAAGAGACCCCCATGAAGTCATGGTGAAATGCGTAATGCATAATTGTGGACGGGGGTATGAGGCGACTATGGGAGCGTTGGAGACAGGAATTGTTTGGGGGGCTGATGTTGTGATGTTGCAAGAACCGTATGTGGAGAGAGAAGGATACAACATTAGCCACCCAGGATATAGGTTGGTTAGGGGAGGAAGAACCATGACCGCAATAAGAAGAGATACACACCTGGAGTTTTCGGAAGTGGATAAAGGGGGGGATGGAGATGTACAGGTGTTTGATATAAGATACCCGTCGGGTAGAAAAAGGAGATTGGTGAATGTGTACGATCAGCTGAGACAAGAGGGGGGAGTGAGAAGTCAAGGCAGACCGGCGCAGACAGCAAGATGGAGGGAAATTATGGAGCAGGAAAAGATTCTTTTGGGAGGAGATTGGAATGCTCACAGTGATAGATGGGACCCGCAGTGCCCACCAAAACGAGATGCGAACTTTTTGGAAAATCTTATGGATGAGTACGAATTGATCGACGTTACGGACGGGGAAGAAACCCATTCGAATACGAGAAATGGCGAAACTTTGGGATCGCTTATTGATTTTTTCATTACTAAAGCCTCAATGGCTGATAGATTGGAAATATCAACAGATTTGGCAACTACTTCGGATCATGCGATTGTGTGTGCCCAATTAAGATGGGACGAAGGGGAAGGAGTCAAAGTGTCGCGAAAGATTACAGGATGGGATATTGATGGGCTCAAGTCGAAGGAGGAGGAAGAAAATTATAAAAAAGCACAAAAAGAATGGAAGGATAAGAGCCTAAAGAGATCCGTACTGGATGAGAATAGCAGCGAAGAGGATTTATAGAAGGAAGCTGAGTGGATACAGCGAAATTTTGTTAATCATCTTAATAGGTGTTGCAAAAAGATAAAGGTTTGCGCAAGATCTAAGAGGTGGTGGACGGTGGAGATTGCGGAAAACAGGAAGATTTTGGGATCGATAAAAAGAGCTCGAAAGAGAGGGGAAGCATCGCAGCAACAAGTTAGGAAGCAGCGAAGTAACCTGAGAAGAATGATCCGACAGTCGAAAACGGAGATGTGGAGGAAGTTTCTAACTTCGGCCACGAGAGACCAGGTCTGGCAGGCGTTGAGATATACGAAACCAGGCGGACAACAAACGACAAAGACTTTGAAATCTAGGACGGGAGAGGTGGCGGAGTCCTGGGAGGAAAAGGCGGAGTTGATAAAGGAAGAAGCGTTTCCGAAACCTTTGAAGGGTGTGGAGAGAAAGGCCCAAGAAGAGGGAGGAGAAATATGGAAAAAGATTACTGATGAGGATATTCGAATGGCTTTATTCGATCAGTCAGTTAAGAAGGCACCCGGACCGGAAAGGCTGGGTTTTAAGGCGATACGATTATTGTGGGAATGGGATTCTCAAAGGATAATTGATGTCGTTAAAGTGTCATTTAGGTTAGGAATACACCCGCGAGTTTGGAAGGAAGCGAAGGGGGTGGTTATACCGAAAGCAAACAAACCAGATTACCGAGTCGCCAAAGCATATAGGGTGATTACGTTGTTGAATTGTCTGGGAAAAGTGGTCGAGAAGGTGGCAGCCAACGCAATATCAGAAGAGTGTGAGCGAAGGAGGTTACTTCATGACGGACAGTTTGGATGCAGAAAGAGAAGGTCAGCAATAGACGCGGTTGGAAGGTTGATGAACAGAGTCGAAGAGGCGTGGGGGAGGGGGAATACCGCGGCAGTGCTGTTGATGGACGTCAAGGGAGCCTTTCCACATGTGGCTAA
>Ga0307515_10021797_pt1 | contig 11335 bp, 5 predicted proteins | sample 17_EM_MG_FD_194513 | JGI IMG/M metagenome (GOLD analysis project Ga0307515, IMG submission 194513) | Populus trichocarpa ectomycorrhiza microbial communities from riparian zone in the Pacific Northwest, United States - 17_EM | ecosystem: Host-associated > Plants > Roots > Unclassified | place... | reverse complement strand
CGCGTCACACATATAGCCGATTCTTACCATTCTAGTATAAATAGAAAGCGCTTAGTAGGCTCTACGTATAGCGCTTAATAGGTATTAAGAGAGTAGTATTACTAGTAATTAAAAATCGACTATAGATATAGGGTAATATCTATAGTTGCTAAACGCCCGGGCCTCTTTACCTATATAATTGTGACTTAGCCGCTAATTCAGCTATATAAACATAATTGTAGATATACTATTAGTCTAAGCTTCTAAGGTAAATTAGATTACGTGTTCTACTAGTTAGTAGAACACCCCACTAATACTAATGCACGTTTTTATACAACCACTTAACTATAATAAATTAAATTCGATTGAAATCTAGTCTGTAGATTCTCTAATTTATAGTATATTGACGCCTGTTATGGCCTTGTATATAGCATTTTAAACACGTTAGTGGTGCTCGCTGTTCTACTTAGCTAGTATAGTTCTAATCAGCCTTTTGCTCAGCACTTTCTAAGCTTTGAACTAGAAGCTAGCCCTGCTTGGCCTATAGAACGTCTGGAAACTATCTTAGTATAAGCCCGAACCGAGGCCTAAACAAAGAAACCGAAACTACACATACTATCTCGCAAACAAGAACGTCACCCGCCGCGACCATAGAACCATGAGGGACGTCCTGTCTAAGAACCCTTGACCTCCTGAGAAAAGCGAGCCAAGAAAATATTATAAAGCTAGATCTTGATAGCACTAGCAACGAATATTTGATCTCATACTAACAGGACTCTCTGTTTAACACTGTTTTGCTCCCAAATCCCCCATCCATTACCGCGATCAAAGTGGACTTCAATAAATCCAAGCCTGCTAAAAGTATTATGTGCCCCACCGAGCTGCTGAAGAAGTAGTCCATCGCACAAAGAAATGGAGGATTGTGCAGAATTTGGGAATTTGACCAAAAATCCAATCGCAAGGAAGAAAAGAGGCTTTCCAACCAAGCACTCGCGATCTGCGAATTCAGGGTCAGGGAGCCAATCATCCATACTACAAAAATGGTCTGTCCCTTCCGTATTATTTGTGGCGACCGATAAAAACTCGGCGACGCCTAGTTCTAGGGAAATCAAACTGCCCCTGACAATTATTGTGCCAGTCCCCGGCCCGTACGGATTGTCTCCCTTCTGAGACACCTCTACTTGAAGAATCTCTAAACCTGAAACAAAATTGGTCTGGTTTGCTAGATTTGAGAACCATATAGCTCCAGGAATCGAGGCCCAGGACCATGACGGTGCATAGCCTTGCCCTAAAGAAGGAGACCGGCAAGATATTTGAGAGGCACTATTGCGAAAGGAGTCACTACACCAAAGAAGGTGTCTCTCAAGTTCATCTTTCCAAAGTCCGAAAAGGTAAGTGCTATTTATGTGGCGCTTGAACGATGCTGCTAATCCGGATATTGCGGGCAGGCGATCAGTTGCTTGTGTAAGATCTCTCCTAGTGAACTCCTGAACTAATGCTCGCCAGGAATGATGCAAATCCGTACTGTGGGAAGAAGTACGGGTGAGTGTTGTTCGCATCAAACGGGTATCTGACTGACAAATCCATTCACTTGTCGGTGTAGCATCACACTCACACGCACTTTCCGCTCCGCATTCCCACGCAAGCTCAGACGCAGTGAACCAAAGCATCCTTTGCGAAAGAATGACCTCCTGCAATGTCCATCCCCGAGTGGTCAGAATGCAATGAGTCTCAGGATGAGTATGAACGAAGTTAAATTGGCAAGAAGTATGAGCCCTGCGCACGAAAATCTCACATATGCGACCGTCGTTGGCCAAGCTTTCCAGTTTTATAGTTTTACGAGACGGACACGTTAAAAACAGGCCAGAATTACTATTAGGCGAATCGACAGCTGCTATTGTTAGCAGGGCATTCTGATAAACTGAGCACATTTGTCCAGCCTCGGTTTCCCAATCGGCCTGGGAGTCCTGGATAATGCATAGAGAATCAATCCAAAGATATGGTATAGATAATTCTCGCGCGACAGTAATAGCATCGCGGCAAGTCTTAGGAAGTTCATTCAGAGCAAAGCCCATTTTTCTTTGTATTAGGGTGGAAATTGTAGTGGTAAAAACCCGGCTCTTTCCCCAACAGTAGCTGAGTGCGGCGTATGTACCAAATTTCCCAGGTGGTGGTTCGTATATGAATGGGTTCTGGGAAGTGTTGCCAACACATATGACACGAGTTGGAAGGATGCTATCCACCTTCGGCGCACAGAGGTTGGTAGGATGATTCTGAAGACAATGGTCCAACCATTTTCGAGCCATGCCAAAGCTCTCCATCGAAGACGAGTCCATCGAAATGTGCGAGGCAACTGGAATGAGCGGCCATTGGTTGAAAGGTACTAGGAACTGATGAACAACTTCTTCAAAGGGCGAGGTATTAGGAAACGATTGGTGTTGGAGATAGGGAGAATCTGAAATCAAAGAGCGAAGGGTTATGAAAGTTTGGATCTTACCACCAGACCTATAAAACTCTAGGCTACTGCTTCCAACCTCCAGATGGACCCGTACGATAAGGGGGAGCCTCTGACCCAGTCGCGATTCTCGACGAGTCTCGATGGGTCCACATGCACGCACACGCTGGATGTGCTGCGGAGATTCGAAAGACAAAATCCCATCCTGCAGCAGTGAACAAGCGGAGCATCCTGCTTCCGCAGCTACACGCAATTCATCGAGGCGTACTCCTTCATTAGAGAAAAGCCCAAGTATAGGAGCATCGCTTTCAAGATCGTGACAAATATGACATACCATCGTCATTGGGGCTATCTCTAGAATGGAATTTATTCGAGTTCTAAGAATTGAGGGGCAGGTTTTCATGCATAGGCATATGAGACGTGTTCTGGGCGGGCTTTGCGGTGGATAGAGAGCACACGCGGAGAGAGTGAGATATCAAGAGAGTCGGCTCGGTGTAGGGGCCTCGGAAATAGCATGGGTGACTGTTACTCCTTTGGTCTTTTGGGCTTAGCTATCCCTTGCAACAGTACGATAGTTGGATCGTGCGCGAACACCAGAATCAAAAGTACGCGTATGGTCGCAGAGCCTTAGCCCTATTAGTGCTATTAGCTAACTCTTATCGATAACTGTAGGACGAATTCCACCGTTGCAAGGGATAGTCCAAAAGCGGCGTAAAATTAGTTTTTTGGTCGTTTGTAAATAGGTAGGGAAAAGGTCGTTCGTGTCACACAGCTTATTCCTTCGAACGGTGACGTCTATCTCTAAGTTGGTCCGTGCGGGAACACTAGAATTCCTAAGCACGAGCGCTTTGATTTGGTTGATTTAATTGACCAGTTCTTGTCGATGACAGATGGATGCAAATCACGTTAAGGGGTAAAAAACGCGTCTGAGTGCAGGGGTCTGAGCTTATTGCAAGCCAATCATTAGAAAGCTACGATTGCAAAACCCTCTCTGCCCCGCAGGCCTTAATAAGGATGATCCCTGTCTGCAACCCGGAACTTCACGTGTACAATACCCAGGGCTTGCGCAGACTTCAGCTTTTGCTCTATCATCGTCGCCTGTACCTATTTTGTTATTTGCAGTCCTATTATTCTCTGCGCATGACAAAATACACCTTCCACGTCTAAGCCGACACTGACAGCGCGCCCAGTCTTATTTCTATAACACCACCAAGTCTCATCAAGAGCTCTGACGTCACCTCTAGCCCCAAGACAGTGTAGAAGAAATCTCAGCGCACCCTATCAAATAAGCCCTTATAGGAGGTCTACATAAATTCAACTTCTCCTTTGCTTTATGCTAGATGTCTACACAACTGGCTGCTGTCCCTTCTCATCGGCCACGTTATTTCCGGAACGACGCAGAGCTTGTCCGACGAGACCCTTACAAGCAACTTACAGCTTCACTAAATCGCCTCGTCACCGAACACCCGCCTGACCGAATACCTCCCGGCGGCGGACTGTACTATGGCCATATCTCTGTCGCGTATCTCTTTTACACTCTGCACAAGCTCTACCCAGAGCTGACCATCGACGACTATCCCATGAACACGTGGTCCGCTGCTTATATTGAGCAAGCTCAGGCCAACATGAAGCAATACTCAGGACCGACCGTCAGCGGATGTGGCGTGAGCGACGATATCATGGCAATCCTCGCTTTGTTTGCCGCTTCTGCTAAGGACACTGAAACGGTGAAGGAGCTGTGCGACTATGCTGCCGTGACAACGGACGAAGAGGCATCCAATGAGTGGTTGTACGGACGGGCAGGCTACCTGTACTTGCTGCGACTGGTCAGGGGATCATTCCTCGAGGACAAGGAGGCGTTGCAAGTGATCGATGACACTAGTGAAGAAGTGATCGACGCTATCATGGAAAGCCCACGGCCTTGGAAGTGGCATGGAAAAGCCTACATCGGGGCAGCTCACGGAGCTATCGGGATCATCACGCAAGTTATTCTGACCGATCCTAGAATGGCTCCGAAGCTGGAAGCTGAACTGGGTGCTCTTCTCAGTTACCAGTACGAAAGTGGTAATTTTCCATCTTCAATTCCGCCAGGACGAGATCGGCTTGTCCAGTTCTGCCACGGAGCGCCGGGTGTTGTTTCTTCACTACTGTCAATCCAGAAATATTTCCCTAATCTAAAAGACCGAATCGACAAGGTGATTAGCAAGGCCAGACAGTGCATCCTGGAGCGAGGCTTATTGACCAAGGAACCTTGCCTCTGTCACGGTATCTCTGGAAATGCGCTCGCTCTGGAGGACAAGGAGTTTGAGCATTTCTTGTCATACACTACCGGGCACGAGATCAAGTCTATGGACAGAGACGGGATGCTGGAGAAGTCAGATGACCCAGCATCACTGTGGTGTGGAGAAGCAGGACGAGCTTGGGCATGGGCTGTGGCAGATAAGCGCCTGGAGAAGAGATTTCTTGGATATAACGACATTTGAATGGCCCAGATGAAATCGTTGGAGGCCACAAATATTCGTGATCAATTTTTCACGAATTTCACGAGGTACACGACGGAACGGGATTATAGTATGAGATATCCTAACCCGCTCACGAGAGAATATCACCTATCAATGGTTAGAATTTTTAGTTTCCAGCAAACGATCCTTAGTCCTATGCGAACAAGACATTTTGTGCCTATCATTTGCAACTTTGCTAACCTATAGCAGTCCATCTGTCTCACCGTGCCGCGACGTGGCACTTTACCTCTTGCAGCAATCATGTTTTTACCCAGTAATCCCCACCGATCTATTCGTCCTAATCAGGTAATTCGAGATTCCTAATAATTTTTTGTGTGTGCTGCGATGTGCAGGCACAAAGCGGCAACTTTCTGTTGCACCAGTGTATCCGTCAAGCCTTGTTTCCCTGCGCTTGCTAGATCATGCGAGCCCCGCGTTCCACGAGCTGTCAAATGCCACGGTCTGCGTACCCCTCACCTGTTCTGAAATGACCTGCTTAAAACGTTTCTGCTTCTCTCTTTACTGTAAATGGATGTGATGAGCTGGTTTGTGACGGTTGCTGTGAACAAGACTCGACAGTCTCTAAGTTTTGCACGGGGTCGACGGTCATTGGAGTATTCGTGGTAGATGACCTTCCAGAACCTCCGGTTGCTGGACTGCTCACCAATTTGCCATCTTTAAAGCTGGTGTGGGGAGAGCCGCTTTCCTTTTCTCCTATCTGAGCTTCCTCAGCCTGTCGCCTTCTTGTAAATGCAGCATGTCTGTACCAGTGGACTGCTAGCAGGATAATCAAGATAAACCCCACCATGCCGCCGCCGGTGGCACCAACGATCACTCGTGTGGGAGTATGGATATGCTTTGGTGATGCCGTGGTTAACATAGCTGGAACAGTTGGGGAAGCTGGTGCGCTGGTTGTGGGTGATGTTGGGCATCCCGCAGGCTGGAAGAAGCATGCGATAGCAGGATTACCACCCAGAAAGCCTGGCGTGAGGTCTCCTGTTGGACAGCCATTTTGACATGGATTACTCTTACAGCAGCCCATAAAAGGCGGAGTTGTACCACTGCAAGTATACCACTGACCAGCAACGCATTCCGCGTCTGGAAATTGGCCGTAGAACGCGGGATCGAAGCTCGCAGGTTCTAGGTCACCGGCGGGGCAGTCCGCAACACATGGGTTGATTCTGCAGCATCCGACAAATAGTGAGCCTGAACTGCAGGCGTACCAATTACCACCAGAGGGACAGTACGGTCCAAACGCTTGGCGGATACCCAGGTGAGGCATTGTGGGGTAGTGATGTGTGTAATGAAATCAACGAACAGAGGGTGTTTTACTGGTTTTGCAAGATTTAGAAGACGAGCGACGCAGGGCTTCGTTTGCCATGAAGCTTATATACAGTCTGGTGGGGACTCTCATGAAAAATATGTAGCCGCAGCCAAATCAAGAAAGGCTTTATAATGCAAGAGATTCGGTGTCTTGGCGTGCCTGCGCGAAGGCGGAGGCGCAGCTGCCTAAGTGGCGTTGAAGCTCGAATTATCTTCTATCTCGCAAAGCTGCATGCACCCCGCCGCACCATCAAAACTTTGTCCCTCAAAAACTACAAATAACAATAGTTTAGTCGAGGCTGGGGCATCGTATCTGCAGTTAGCTTTGTCGGCCCATTTACTGGGCTTCTCCGGTGAATCACAAATGGTCACTAGCGATAGGGGCGAAGCCTGTAGACCGAACGCCTTCTTGAAGGCACGCATGGTTTTCTATCCACACAGGCCCGTCCTGGTACCATGATTCGCAAGCTTTAGCCTTATCCATGAGCCCCCACCTTAGGCGAAGTGCAGTTGCAAGGCCGACAGGTTCTGTAAAGGTTTAAAAGCTGGACGTAAGATTAGTTTGTACCTGTGATTTGAATTTCAGTCCAATGCGAAGATGGAGTCAATGGTTTACTACCCTTCTCAAAAGACCCAAAAGAATATTCAGCCTGCTTCACCAAGACCACAAGTCACAGCGTCAATGGAGAAGAAGCGCACCACACCTAGCTTTTGGGCACGAACTCTTACTGTCATAGGTCCCAAAAATCACGGTCAAGATCTTTCGAGACGACTTGGTAAGGAAATAGTGACGATCTTAATCACAAGCGTAATTGGTATATTCCTCTCGACAGGAATGTTCTGCTACCTCTGGTGGGGAAATTACTCCGACTCAATTTGGCGGAAGATTGCACTCAATGGCTGGCTTCCACGGACGGTGACTCTTCTTTCAGCCGTCGTTCGATGGTCAGTATTCGGACAAGCACTTATATCGACATCGATGCTTGCGGCATTAGCATTCTCACAAGAAAGAATGTGGCTACATCAGTCAGCATCGCTCTCTGTCATGAGATATGTCAACACCGGGCCATCAAGCTTAGTGTGGCTTCTCATCAAAGACCCGCTTCCTCGATTCGCGTCTGCGTACACCGCTTGGATTTTGGTTCTTACCATCGCATGCACAACTGTATTGTCTCAGTTCTGCTCTACTGTACTTCTATCAGACTTTAATGATGGTATCATAGTCGGACGGCAGAGCAACATAAGTGCTGCGTCTGGCTACAAGTACGTCATTCCGGACTGGCTTCTATGGAGTGACTATTGGGATATGTTACCCCGATCTTACCCAACATTCGCAGAGCAGTCAAACTTTATGGCGCCATCTGGAGGAGTTGATGACACTGGAATGTCTTTGAGGGGTATACTCCCACTTGTTTCTGAAGAGTCTCGCTCACTCGTTCACTCATTCAATGGGAACGCTACAGTACTGGATTCGCGCATAGCATGCTCTAGACCTCAATACAAAGATCTAATATTACACTCGTCTCCGCAGAACTCCTCGGGGTTGGACTCGACGTCTACAATATCCTATTTGACCGGCTCTGTAGTTCCATCATTTCCACTCGAACGACTCGTAAGCGGTTTAATAGAAACCCAATTCAACTGCTCAGTCATACCCTCAGGAATTTCTCAGGATCTCTACTATACTGGGTCAGCGCTATCGCTATGTTTCTTGAATTCGACTAGCGGGGGCCTTCTATCGGAATTGGATCCGTTGCATAACACTTCTACAGAGTTCTGCTGGAATTCCACTTGGTTGGAAAGATCTCAAGATGGCTCTTGCAGAAATAGGAACATGAGCGTCTCGTATAGAAGGCGGGGCTTGGATAGCGACCCGGAAGAATTGAGCTATCACTCTTTGCCCTTGGTCGGGAAAGCATATTTACTATTGAACTTTACACATTTGAGCAGTCTAATCAACCTAACATCTGGTAATTATGAATATCCGGATTTGGTATCCACTCCGAATGGGCCGTGGACTGAAATAAAACTATTTAACGGTGCTTGGAGAATACAATCGACTCTTTGCTTCGATGCTTTGTCTACATTAGATACGCCAATTTCGGCATCCAGCCAAACAAACCGGACTGAACCAAGTTGGGAATTTGATCCTGAACAGCGCCGTTTTGTAACAGGGGGTATTCGCAAACAGCTTGGTGCAAGCACCTACAACTTGACAATCCAAGACCGGGGAATATTATCAATGGAGACTACTCCCCTGGAAATGCGTCAACAAGCAAAAGCTCTCGTTCCATTTGATGGGAGCTTGAAATACCTTACCAGTGCATTTGCAGCCCCCGTAGCAAATCCGGCGAAATTCTCTGCCTTCTTTTGTCCGACGTGTAATGCCACGGCTGCTCAGCTCGATGACATCGTTCTCGTCCACCCACAGCAAGCGACAACGTTCCAAGATATTCTTCTGGACACCCGCCGTCCAGCCCTCGCTCTCCAAGCCCATCTAACCACCCTAGTCCGGATGGTCTACTACGACAATCTTCCCGTGTTCGACTATCCCGGTAATCAAACACTCGACTTCTTCGTTCCGATCCTGCTCCCAACAACCCACTTAGGTCTTGTGGGAGTCATAATGGTTCTTCTGATCCAGCAAGTCGCTGTGCTCATTATCGTGCTCCGATTTATGAGAAGCGAGCATTCCGCTCTACTGGGAAATGCATGGCAGGCCGTTTCCCAGCTCTGCTCTGATGAGGCGAGCGACATACTTCGGGATGCGACGCAGGCAACCGACGGAGATGTGAAGCACCAGCTGAAAGCAGCCGGCAAGAGATTCCGCCAGGTTGTGCTCGCAAAATCAGCCGATGGTGACCGGATTGAGATTACTCGAGCGGAGACTGGGTCTGCTTGATGGCTTACTTTTGCATTTACAGCGAGGGACGTTGATGATTTTACGGCATTGTACTATACGCCATCTGGCTAGACTAGAATGAACCTTTTGTGCTTAGCAAGATTTAAGGTAATAATCTCATTTGAGTGTTTAAAACGAATCATTCGCTGAGAGTCTACATGACTAACACCAATTTAGAACATTGGGCTAAACTGAGCAGCTTTTATGGCAAATTTTCCCAGAAGAAATGTCACTACAAACGACGAATTCGGTAGTATTCCAGCAATGAGAAGGCAAGGAAGCCTTGGATATATATTCCGAATTATAAAAAGAGCCACCATACTTTTTTTCAAACTCATTCTAAAAGCTCGTTCGAAGCTTCCGCAGACGTAATTGCATGTTGTGGAGCTCCTTACGGCTGGGGTAAAGAACCGTCCTCAAATTACGCCTGTTGTACTATAATAAAGATAAGCAGGCCCATTAAAGTCAGGCCGCCCAAAGAGCTCAGAGATATCTGCACCCATCTCAAACCAGGGTTGTTTTGGATAAATCTTATCGCGATAAGTCTTGGCATACCCCAAATAAATTTTCAGTTGCCTTCTTCTTTATTATCGTACAAAATATAACTTCAGAAGTGGAATCAGAAGCTCTCGACTCTATTAATACCTCTAAATTAAAAAATACAAGAGGTCGCTTAGCTCTTTTAACATAGGAGTATACCCGTCCACTAGGCAGTAATAAGCCTATATAAAATAAAAAAGCCTATCTTTTATTCTATTATAAACACTATATAGAGTTATACGCTGTATAGTTAACTTCTAACTTCCGAAACTACTTAGCGTTAAAGTATAGCATTACGGTTAAGCCTAAAACTAGTTATATAAAAGAAGCAATATAGGATTAATTAAAAGACCTTTACCTTAAAGCGTTATCTTAAAATAAGACAGAAGAGCTAGATTTAGAAGTACTCTAAGCGGTCCTAAATAAAGAAGTTATTAATAAGGCCCTTATTACATTAATTATTATACAAAACTTATTATTTTGGATAGTTAAGTGGCTAGAGTTCTATATTCTTCTATAGTTAATTAATCCTAAAGTAGACGGCCATATAACTATAGCCTATTTAATAGTTAGTAAAAAGATCTATAACTTATAGCTATTATAAAAGGATATTATATAAAAGAGGCTATAGTCTACACTAATGAGTATTTATCTCTCTATTAATATCTAGACCTCTCTAAATAATTACCTTCTCCTTATAATTTGCGGCCATTTTATAAACAGTTAGGAAAAGCTTATAAACGCTCTTCTTGGCCTCTATATGGTAGCCTCCTATAGTGGGAATAAGTAATAGAATACTCTCCTTTTAGTGCTTAAGGACTATAGGATTATATAAAAGCTAGGTGCCATTATATCTAATAACTATACTATAAATAATAAGCTCTGTTATACAATAAGCAACTAGCTTCTTTAGGAAAAAGAAATTAAATAAAATCCCGTCTACTAATAAATCCGCTATTAGGGTTATATTCTTAACCTTACCGTATAAGCTTTCCTCTTTAAAAACTTAATTAGTCTTAATAATATTAAGTCGTATAAAGAAGATAAGGTAAAAGGAAAAGAGTTAGATCTAAAAGAGAAGAAAGAGAAAAGTAATACATTTCGGAAACTTAGCGTACTTAGAAAGCTTTATAATATTACTATATATACCCGTAGCTTAGCCGGTTATATAAGGGAGTTTAAAAGTCTTATAGGGAGAAGAATTCCGCTTAATAATTGTATAAGATAGAATAGCTAGTATTTTATACTTAGCGTAGCAATTAAGAAAGAGTCTGCCCTTAATATATATACTAAGCGTAACCTTAATACGCTTAAAAAGGACTATCTTAGTCTAAAGGACTAGGAGGCGCTTCGTATAATAAAAAGTTTTTTTTAAATATTCTACTAGGTAACCCTAAAATACTAAAGATATAAAGCAACGCTTAAGAATGTACTCTTTATAATAGATATTATAATTAAGCACCTTAATAAATCCTAGGTTAGTTTATCCCCCCTTTTTATTTCTTAATTTAGCTAATATTATATAATAGAGGGAGTATATATCTAATAAGGAGTTCTCTAAACGCATTAAAAATGCTTAGAATACCTTTAATAGATATTATTATAAAACAGATAACTCGCCCCTTTACGCCGCTG
>Ga0307515_10021796_pt1 | contig 11335 bp, 5 predicted proteins | sample 17_EM_MG_FD_194513 | JGI IMG/M metagenome (GOLD analysis project Ga0307515, IMG submission 194513) | Populus trichocarpa ectomycorrhiza microbial communities from riparian zone in the Pacific Northwest, United States - 17_EM | ecosystem: Host-associated > Plants > Roots > Unclassified | place... | reverse complement strand
TTGATTATTATTTATTTTATTTGAGATAATTTATGAAATTATATTTTTTTTCAATTTCATTCTCATTCAACTTTTTAATTTGTAAGATTTGTTTCTCATTATTTTAATAAACTTGAGAAAAATAAAATATTAATAAGTTATTTTCCAGCTCATTTTCCATGACATAACCAAATACTGGAAAGTATTTTCCAACTTATTTTTCATTACACTACCAATCATCAGAAAATAATTCACTTTCCCGGAATTCACTTTTCAAAAAGAAACTACTTTCCAGCAAACAAACGGGGGTATGAACTACAGCTTTGACATCTAACAATGACTCCCGCGACAATTTGTCCATCACAAACAAACACACGCGTGACCTCTTGAGGAAAAGAATGTTGCGATCAATCGACTGACACAACATAAGAGAATTTTTCACCACCACATAACATGTCACTCACCGCTTAAAAAGCGTGGAACCTTCCACGCGCCTTCGCATGTATGGAATGTGCCTTGCAGGTTTGAATTGTTATTATTTTTACATTATTGTAAAGTTTGATTTACCTCACTATTTATTCAACAATAAAAAAAAACTCAAATGAAAATACAAAAAAGTCCCCAAAAAAACATAAATAATTTTTTAAACCGGTGGTAATTTAGTAAATTTAATGTGTTCTCAATATTCAATCTTTTTTTGATTTTTTATATGATAAACTTATCATTCTATCCATACGATTATAACAAAAGTACCCTAATAAAAATACAAAAATACCCCTAAAAATACTTAATTAATTTTGAAACCGAGGAAAATTTAGTAAAATTATTGTGCTACAAAATATGAAATCTCAAAAAAATACCTAGAAACCAACTATTTTTTTCCTTTTCTTTTAAGGGTAGTGAAGATATTTTACTATTAAAAAAAGAGAGAGAGACTTTTGCAACGGAAAACAAAAAAAAAATGACAAATGGATCACATGGAAAAGATCATTTTACCCGTAATTTAAGTCTTTTTGGTAAAAGAAGAAAATCACCAAATCACTATTACAATCCACGATAATCTTTTTCTAGTACTACACAAACCCCCCCCTCATGGACTCCTTTCTTTCTTGAAAAATTTATGGAGTAATAATAAGCACGTTAATTTTCTTTTTTTTTGGTCATAAGCATGTGTTTTCTTTGTGTAATTGATTAATTAATTAAGAAAAACTAAACAAGTAGGCAATTTCATGTTGCATCAATTGTTGATGCAGACTTGATAGCACTATAGATTCAAACAATGTCAATTTTTTTACCTTGAAACGTTGTTTTATTAATCATTTCATGTTTATTTTATTGGTGATTTCCTTAGATAGTTTGTTTCGACGAGTTTGTTGTATATTTTTCGGGGGTAAAATGAATTATGTCATTTTCCTCGGAAATAATTTTTTGAAAGATTGTTCTAGTTTTTTGTTTTCCAAGAGATCAAAACTCAAGGGACTGTAATTAACAATTAGGGGAAAATGCAGCCCTTAAGGGAAGAAAAATATAAACTATAAAATTCAAAGGGAGGAGAGAAAAAAAATAGAATAACAAGAAGAAAAAATGGTTATTGGTGTCATGCTAGAGAAAAATAGTTGCTACTGCCACCGCCACCTAAAATGGAAGCCTTAATCTAGACACTTTCAAAGACACCATGAAGACCATCTTTGGAGGCTAGATGACACTGCATGCACCGCATATTATGGTGGGTCCTCTCACATGCTAGCACGTGTTTTTCATGCTCTAGTTATTTTTTGCCCATTTCATTCAATTTAGTCATTGCTTATATAAAAAGAACCTTCAATTGAGTCTTGAATTTCATCTCACCCGAGCTCAAGCCCTTTTCTTCTAATTTATTCTCTAATTATCTAATAATAATTCAGTTTTGGCCTGAATTTCATCCAACCAAAGTTTAATAAAGGCCCAACTATAAAGAATAAAGGAAGGGAAAATGAAAAAAAAAAAAACCAATTGACCAATTAGGTTAGCATATTGCGATAGCCCATGACCTAGGTCATAGATTTGACGTTTAGCTTGGATTGACCATGGTGATTAACTTTGTCTCCTCCTTGATATTAAAATAAAAAAAATATCATCCTGATTTTTCAAGGCAAACACATATTTTTATCAGTTGTTTAGGTTGTCTTTAACCTTAAAAAATCAACTTAGTCACATCAAAATAACTCACATGCAATCATCTAGACAAACAAAGCTATATCCACCTTTTGCCCATTTAAAAAAAAGGAGAAAAAATGAATGGTGAAGTGCGAGCTCATCTTCTTTTTAATAGGCCAGGTGCAATGACCCACCCAAACCTAGACGGCTAGCCTTTTTTGGCTTTTATATACATGTTCTTTAATTTTAACTAAAATTTATTCAAATAAATTGATTACAAATATTCTTGAGATATTATTTTATTGAATATCTTTCAATTTTCACTTTGCTTTCTAGTAAAATAATAGCATTCATTTTATAATATTAAAAAACACTTATTTTATACAACCTTTCATGTGATTATTTTTCTGCACATGTCTATTTTTATGATGGTGTAATTAAATAAAAACAATTTAAAAAAAAGTTAAAATGACACTTGTTTATTTTTTTTAATTCAAATAAGGTTTTGACCCGCTAGATCAACTGAATCACATCGAACCAACTTCCTATTAATTTAATTTGAAACCTGAGAATAAAAAAGAGTTAAGTCATGGGGTTTCTAGGTTGACCCACTAGGCCTATCTAAGTTTAATAATACTGCCAAAAAATATTTCAAGACAATGTGTGAGTGATGTATTGTTCTTATAATATTTGTGTCAAAATTATCAAAAATTTTTTTTAATGAAAAGTACTCGTGTGATTATGATAATATGTTGTCTAAAAAACATATATTCAAGTAAAGAAAATGTCAAAAAAAAGTGTGTTAACGAGACAAAGGAGTTTTAATTAAAAATATATTTTTTAATTTTTATTTTAAATCATCCATTTTTTTTCACAATTTTTTATTGCTTTAGATTTTTATTAAACAAATAACATGGAATTAAAAAGTCATATTTCTTAGATAAGAAATACTAATAAGAAAAAGAAAAAGAAATTATACCAACATATTATTTTATTTTAATACAATTAAAACTACTACTCTTTAAAAAAAATCATGTCATATAATTTAATAAAATTTGTTTGAATGACTCCTCATGATAGAAACCATATATATTTTAATTTATATTTATATCTCAACTTCTTAACTTAAATATCACCCGGCAATGCACCACATTATTAAACAAAAGACATATTTAGTACGTGTATATTATTATGGTGCATTGTGTTTTTCACCGGTGTTTGTTTTGTATTATAATATAATATATTTTTTTGAAAAAAATATACTAAAATAATATTTTTTAGATTTTTTTTTAATATTAATACATTAAAATTATATAAAAAAATAAAAAAATAATTTAATATTATTCTATACTAAACATATTTTTGAAACACAAACTACCACAAATAAAAATACAATGTGAAACAGCCTCGTGATCTTTATTCATCATTAACAACTTATTCTAACATTTCAGTTTACCATTTAAATTTTATTCATGCTAAAAAAAAGACAAGTTGACAATGCCTTTATATTTTTTCGCGTGAAAAAAAACTTTCTATCCGCGACTGAGCGTGGGTCTCATCTAGCTGGTAATAATATCTAAAAAACGCAGAAAAAATAACAAGAAAACGTAGCCCCGAATCCCACAGTTTCATTTCAATCTGTGGTGAGGTCTACTTCCATGGAGAATCTGTGGTGCCAAGTGGGCGAAGGAAGCAGTAATGTAAGGGTTTCTGAAACTTCAATTTTTTGTTTTCTTCAATCTGAACAAATTGTTAACGTTCTGAGCTTCTGGTTTAAATCAGTGGGTCTGCTTGGTTAGTCTCGAATTCGGTTTGAATTACGATTTTGTTTTTCTCTTTAGGAATTGAATTCTGTCAAGTGAGTAGGTCTTTTTTGTTTACTTAGAAACGGGAGACATAAGTAAGGGAAACTGGGTTTTTAGGTATTTTAATTTATACTACCCTTTCTTTCTTAATTTTTAGAATTTTTCTTCATTTAGGAAGCAATTGACTTGAGATTGATTACTGAATGGAGCAGTGAATGATTGTATTGGGAGCAAAAGAATAGTTTTCCTGTTGGATTATTAGCTTATTTTGTACACAAAGTGATGGAAACCTTAGGTGACATATCAAAGTGAAGTCTGCGATCCGGTTCTCTGGAGATGGCATTAACTGTTTTGTTTTTATTTCTGTGCTGGATTTTGGATTTCCAGAGCATATTATTAGTTGAGTCAGTCATGGCTATCGAATTATTGTCCCCTGTTTTTGCAGCTGATTGTATCACAGTATCATTCATTGCATGTTTCAACTTTTAAAAGACGTGATATTGTTTCTGGCACTACATGAGTGTTTTGTACCCAAGTGCGTGTGCACATGCAACACACACTTGTATCTGCGAGTAATTTTGTTATTGTTAAACTCTATCATCAGCATGAATTTCTTACACGCTGATTGTTTTATTTATTTCACTGTTGTTAAAGCACCTGGAGAATATGAGTTTAACGAAATGGTAGAATTTAAGCTTAGTATCTCTGTTATAAATTTGAATTATTTTTGTACATGCTTTAAGGAATTGATCAAGTCTCAGATTCTATGAAGTTCATGGGTTGAGTTCTGATTGAACTTTTATCTGTCACGCGTGGCTGAACATGCAATCAGTATAAACTCATGAGTGAATTTTTATATGTGGAATATGAGCTTATAATACCATATAAACTTAGGTAAACAAAAGTGCATTAACTTATAAAAACTTTGGATGTTAATAACCATTGAAAGTAGTGATTGTTCTGTTATAGATTAGTCATTGAAAACAGCCTTTTTACCTGATCATATATTTGTCTTGCTTTATTATGAGATGGCCATGTATATGCATCTGAGGAGACAATGTCTTGTTTTGAAGGATCAATGGACCGAAGAGCTGCCACATTATGAGCATATTGAACGGAATGATTTTATATATCGAAAGTAAGGCATCATCTTCTCTTCATTTTATTTTACTTTTAACTGTTCTAATTGCTGGATTCAATTTTTAACCACCTATTTTACTTCCATCTTATCTTTAGAAAATTGAATGCAGCATCTTTTAATTTCAGTAATAGGGTTAGAAAATTTACAGATTCGGTTGCAATGTGCCTTTGCATTTAAATGTGGAGCTAGGTTTGTTGTGTGATTCTCTCTCTCTCATGAACTTCAACTTTTAGTATTATCATATTAGTGTTTTCCTGTTTTGCTTCACCTGATAAGATTCTTTGCGGAGGATCCGAGCATGTCAAATTCTTTTCCAATTTTAGTTTGCTTACACATTTTTTATTAGTCTAGTTGGAAATTATTCATGTTATTGTGAACTTGTACATTTTGGTTGGGGCTGCACTCTAGGATTTAGGTGCATTTCGTTTACTGAAATCTGTTGATTTGCTTTTCTTGCTTTTCTAGACATAAGAAACAGAAGGAAGAAGACATTGCCATCTGTGAATGCAAGTTTAATGGCGATGATCCTGACAGTGCTTGTGGGGAGAGGTGCCTGAATTTATTAACAAGCACAGAGTGCTCGCCTGGATATTGCCCTTGTGGTGTCTATTGCAAGAATCAGGTTACATCAATACTGCATATCTGCGTCATTTCTATAAACCCCAATGATTACTGTATTCCAGTACCTTTCGGGGTGCACATGTACATAACATGCATACTCGTGAAGTTTTTATTCTCTGTCTGTGTAGACTACACGTTACAGTAATAAATGTTGTATGCTCGATATGCAGCCATTGTTTTAATAATTTCATTGAGTTGGGCCAGTCAAACATTAAGAGAGAATAATTGTACAATGCATACATTTGCTGTGATTGAGCTTTTCCTCTTTCCATCCAATAAGCTTCTTCTTTTTTTTCTCCTAAAAGAAAAGGAAAAATGTGTTAGTTTTTTATTTTAAAAAATCGTTATTGTTCATATTCCACACAAATCCACTCCTGTGTGTAAGCATCACCCTCAGGTGCGACATGCTTATCCACATGCCCTCTTCAATGCCTCTTGTTTTTCTTCATGATCTTTTAAGGTCTTTTCATAACATCTGAAAGTTTTTCTCAAGTATAAGACAATTCTCGTTGCGGGGAAGCTCATCAATCCAAAGTGCTGACGAGAGTAGTTTTCTCAAGTACTATTGATGTCAAATTTTAACAATATGCTCCACTTGCAGCCTTGCTTGAACATTGGCTTTCTCATCAGGGAAGGTTTGCACACAACAAAATCAAAGTCAACTTTAAAATTTGAATCATAGCAAAAGAATCATACATCATCAAGGAAGAATTGGGTCTAGATCTTAGATCAGTTCTCATATCATTTGTAATAACTCTGGGTCTTTCAGATCCTATTGACATGGAATTTGGTTTATGATTCTTAATTCTTTGCATAATATCTCGATAATGGCACCTTTACGAAGTTCGATGAACCTTTGAGGTTTCTTGTTCAAACATTACTGAAACTAACCCTTTTCCTTTCTTGTTTTTTTTTTTTTTTTTTTTTTTTGTTATGTTTCTGTTTGATGTTAACAGAGATTTCAGAAGTTTGAGTATGCCAAAACACAGTTGTTTAAAACCGAGGGCCGCGGGTGGGGTCTTCTTGCTGATGAGGAGATAAAGGTGAGAATGATCTACCTGGGATGAGCTTTTGCAATCATTTTTAGAATATATTCCTTTGGGTGGATTCTCTTATAATTTGTTCTCTGTTATTAGCCGCTTCAAGGCAAAGACAAGAAAGTTCATCTACTTGCTAGATATTCACAGGAGTAAATTATTTAGGTGGTTTGTCAGTAATCAGTATCTAATGCATGTCATGGCACCATTACTAATTGATAACATAATTTGTCCCTAATATTTCTGCCTATATGTTATCATACAATGGGTGCAATTATGCTCAGAGTCCTCCTTTTCTAAGTAATGCAGGCAGGACAATTTATTATTGAGTACTGTGGAGAGGTAATATCCTGGAAAGAAGCAAAGAAAAGATCCCAAGTTTATGAAAATCAAGGTAGAATGAATTTCATCATAGATATGCCTGGATCACTTTTCAATTGAAGGTAGCTTCATCTTTTCATGTGGCTTGATGCAGGACTCAAAGATGCATTTATCATTTCACTGAATTCCACTGAATCTATCGACGCCACTAAAAAGGGAAGCCTTGCGAGGTTTATAAATCATTCATGGTGAGTGTCTTAGATCAGAAGATTAATTTTTCTATTTGTATTAGATGTTTCTTGGTTTCACATCCTTTTTTGGTTTTTGAATTGACTTTGACTTGTAACTAAAAAAAAATTGTAGCCAACCAAATTGTGAGACAAGAAAGTGGACAGTTTTGGGGGAAATAAGGGTTGGAATATTTGCGAAGCAAAACATTTCTATTGGAACGGAACTGGCATATGATTATAATTTTGAATGGTACGGTGGTGCCAAAGTTCGCTGCCTCTGTGGTGCAGTCAACTGTTCTGGGTTTCTTGGGGCAAAGTCTCGTGGTTTCCAGGTAAACTTTCAAATGGTGAATCTGAACTTAGAGAGAATTTGACACATTTGACCATGTATTTGATTTGAAACTGAAGTTCTAATGAAAGGCAAAGTTTCATTTTTTGCTAAATATTGTAGCAAATGTGTTTATAACGTTTTGAATCTATTTTTCCATGAAGTTGTTCTCATTTTAGAAATCTCATGTTGTGAGTATTGTTCCTTGCCTTATTTATGTTTTTCTTTGTTTTGCTTATCTTTGATGAGCATCAACATTGATGTGGTTCTGGAACTTCTGATAAACTTTCCTCTCTCCTCATGTTCAACAGGAAGATACTTATCTCTGGGAAGATGACGATGACAGGTAATGTATTCTTATTCATGATGCATTGTGCAGCAAAAAAAAAATCATTTTTATTTGTTAGGGGTTATCATAGTTTTATTGAATTATTTTGGCACATATATAGAGGCAGCTATTAATCTTTATTCTTCCTAACATTTGAAATCATGTATGAGGAGCTTGCCTTTTATCCTTCCCTGCTGATTCAGATGGGATAAGTCATTATCAACTTATGTGATTAGTGACAGTCAACACAACAAGGACAGGAGTGCTTAGTTTAGCTGGTTTAGTTACCACCCCTCACCTGCATCCAGTAGCAAGGACAACTGTGCTTCTTCCATCTAAGGTTGACCTGTAGGGACCAATATTACCATATTATTACCCCGTAATTTACAATGTGCAATAGAATCTAGCCTTGTTGTTTTGCCTGCTGCATCTCAATATTGTTCCTATCCATGTTTACAAGGCATCCCTGTTTCTTTTGATAGATCGGCTACACCTTATCAGGAAATCATAGATAAAATAACACTTACATTGTTTTGTAATTGGCTGTTTCATACATTAAGGTGGAAATGATGGTTTAAATGCTAATTTGTTTTGTATCTTGTCCAATGACTACAAAATTGGACCTTTTTTCTTCCATTACTGTGAAAAATTCTTCCTGCGATGGCTTGCAAAGAGAAAATATTCCGCCAACGTCTAGGTTAAGTGTCAATAATTTTAAGATCACCTGCTCTTGAATCTTAAAGAAATTATCATGGAACAAAAACCTTTTCATACGTGCGCATATACTAATACCCTGAATTTACTGCTAACTTTGTTCTCTGGCTAAGGTGTGCCCTCGGACTACATCTTTGTGATAAACCATTCATATGGATGTACTTTGTTACCATATTTACTTCAAATTGATTTTTGGACACAGGTATTCAATTGAAAAAATTCCACTATATGATTCTGCAGAAGATGAACCTTCCTCCAAGTTCCTCAAAATTGCAAACTCCGATTCTGAATATGATATTGGTGGGAAAATTGAATATTCCACAGTGATGAATTTTGATGTGGAATCTGACAAACCCTTGGAATCCACTGTTCTTAGTGTTCAACCGCTTGATTCTTTTCCAATGGAGGGTGTGGTTATGAATGCAGTAAAAGCTGAAGCTAATGAAGAGATGGCATTATATTCCCAAGGTACACCACAATCATTTGCACCAAAGAATGCAATGATATCTCGCATCCGAAGTAATAGTGCATGCCGGAATTATCACATTGGATCAGGGCCCGTGCCGAAGAAACGATCAAAGCAATATTCTACAGGAAAGTTGAAACATCTGATGCAAAAGCAAGTTGATGCAAAGCGTGTTACTAAACTCTTGGCAGTGAAAGAAGCTCAAGAGGAAGTGCTCACTTATGAGGTATGGTTTTATTTATGTACTTGTAAATATACACATACTTGCATGTGTGCCACACATTTGTAATTAAACTATTTTATGCAAGCAAAGGTGGAGATGATTCCCAGCCTTACATTCATTACAATTGGTTTAAATATAAACCAAAAAGGCTGATTAATTTCCTCATTAGGCTTTGGCCTCTTAATTTCAGCCGACCATGGATAAGTGGTTTACATTAAAAAAAAAAAGCATGGTTAAGAAGTGCAGGGGCATTTATGGATTTTTAAAAGGTTGCTAAAATAATATTGTGTGCGCTCGCTCACATGTGGATTTACTAGGGTCAAGAACAAAACTTTATTGCTGTAGAAAAAACTATAGGATGCACATTTCATATTCAAACCAAAATATATGATGCAAAAGGTAAGGCGTTAAGAAATACAGGATGCAAAGTGCTATTAGAGCAAAGCTGATGAATGTTTTTGGGGGGGACTTTGTAGAATTGAAACTTCCATGTCTTCCTTCTTCCGCATTATACGAAGCTTATGATGAAGGAATGAAGGACTTGAGAACAAACCTAAACGTCATATTTTTCTTGTTTTTCATTTTAGATGTTATTCTCGTTCATCATAATTATAATTGGGATAGACACTCTGACACTGTATACACCTGACTGCTCTGAAGAAATTGGTATCTGGCTATTCATGTAGCCTTTTTCTTGCAGAGCATCTGTGTTAGAACTAATGTTGCTGTGTTTCCTTATTATTTCCTCTCTCTGTGAGTAACATATATATGTGCGTGCTCGCGGATGCAATGCGATTTCCTTTTCTTATGTTTAAAGCTTATTACTGGGGCAGGAAATGAAAAACGATGCAGCCTCTGAACTTTCTTTGTTGTACAATGAAATAAGACCCGTGATTGAAGAGCATGAGAGGGATAGCCAAGACAGTGTACCTACCACTGTTGCTGAGAAGTGGATACAGGTATGCTGCACGAAATTGAAGGCAGAATTTGACCTTTATTCCTCCATTATCAAGAATATTGCTTGCACTCCACAAAGGACACTTGAACAAGCACGGCCTTCTGAAGAACCTGGTAATGATAATGAAGTCAAGTTTCTAGGATACTGAACATGTTGACAACCGTTTCCAAAATAAATAAAAAAGAAACACAAATTGCTCGATCACATAATGTCTTCTTGCCTCATCCTTAATAGCATGCTAAAATTTTTTCCTGGGATGGCGGCGGCTAGTTTGATTATTTTTTAAAGTATTTTTTGTGATAGTGGTTAGTTGGATGTTTGGGAGCGTGATGGTTGTTTTTTAAAGTATTTTTTTAAAAAAATATATAGTTTTTAAATGATTTCAACAAAAAAAATATTGAAATTAGTAATAATATTTTTATTTGCTATAAAACATATTTGAAGGTATTGGATATTGGCCTCCATGATAAACCCAGGTTTCTGAAATTCTAAACAAAAAAAGAAAGAGAAGAGTTTGGTTCTTTCTTGCTAACGATTGAATTATAATGGCACGTAAAAGTGCGCATTGCATTGATTCATATCTCGATTGGTGTTAACCCTGATAAAATATTATTTCAGCCCGAAATGTGTTTTACTTGTTTTTTACATAGTTATTAAACCCGGCCCGGCGGGTCGACCCGGGACCCGGTGGCTGGACCGGTCCGGGTTTAATAAAAGACCGGCTGTGGCAACAGCCCGGCCAAACCCGGGCGACCCGGCGGGTCGACCCGGAACCCGGACGAGACCCGGTTTTTTTTTTTTTTTTAAATGTGGGATTTGAAACTCATTAGTATATATACTCTATGTTTCCATGAAAAAAACCATGTTTTTTCAATGTGGGATAAAAATATTTTGGTTTAAATATTTCAACTTAAAAGGATAACATATTATCTTTTCAATGTGGGATTTGAAGCCCTTTCATATATATACACTATGTTCCCATGAAAAAAACCATGTTTTTTCAATGTGGGATAAAAAACCTTTTGGTTTAAATACTTCAACTTAAAAG
>Ga0307515_10021795_pt1 | contig 11336 bp, 11 predicted proteins | sample 17_EM_MG_FD_194513 | JGI IMG/M metagenome (GOLD analysis project Ga0307515, IMG submission 194513) | Populus trichocarpa ectomycorrhiza microbial communities from riparian zone in the Pacific Northwest, United States - 17_EM | ecosystem: Host-associated > Plants > Roots > Unclassified | place... | reverse complement strand
GCGAGTCGAGCTGCAGCATCTGACCGACCTTCTCGGCCAGCGTCATCCGGCCCAGCAGGTCGGCAACTCGATCGTCGACGCTGAGCGACGGATCCAGATACGGAAAGTCTCCGGTCACGCGCAGCCTCCGGTGGTTAAACGTGTCAGTGACCGGAAGTCTGACACCCCGGAACCGGTTCCGGAACCCCGATGCGGTTCCGGAACCGGCGGATTTCAGTCGTCGGGGTCGCTCTCGTCGATGCTCGGCACCTCAAAGCCGGCCGCCTCGATCGCATCCAGGCGGTCCGCCGCGGCCTCTTTCTCCCGCTCGACGAGGGTCGCGTACTCGGCGAGGACGGCGGGATCCGCGGTTTCCTCAATGCGGTCGAAGAAACGCTGGGTGTTGCGCACCGCCTCGGCGTAGGCGAGCGCGGTCTCCCGGATATGGATCAAGGTCTTATCGGCCATGCGTACGGTCTACCCGGTTTGCCGCCCAGGCGCCAGCGGCGGTTTTGCCCAGTCGGGCGTTGTTGGCGGGTTGCCGGCCGGGCGCCGGCAACCCTGCTTGGTCACACCAGGCGGTCGGCGCGCCAGCCCCGCATCGGATCGACCAGCTCGAGCTGGTTGAACGTCGTCGGCCAGTCCGACGGGCGGTATCCCGCGTCCAGGTCGACGTGGTGCAACTCGATTTCGACGAGGCGCCGGATCACGACCTGGCTCGCCGGGATCAGCGTGCCCCCGGGAATGCTGACCGGGGTCGTCCAACCGTCGTTGGGCACGGCATCCACGGCGGCCCGCCATGCGGCGGCGGACTCCCGGATGTCCGCGGTCAGTTCCGCCGCGCGGCGCCCGGAGCCGGCCTCGATATCCGCGTTGCGGGCCTCCTGGCTCGCGTAGGCGGCACCGGGGATGCCGGTCCGGACGCCGTCCAGCAGGTTGCGCAGGGCGTCGCTACCGCGGGCGAGGTGAGCGAGCACGTGCCCGCGGGTCCAGCCGACTAGGAGCGACGGCTCCCGAACCTGTTCGTCGGTCAGCCGGCCTGCGGTTTCCAATAGGAGGGAGGTGGCGTCGTCGATCTGGGCGGTGAGATCCTTCAGTGAGGCGTCCACAGGCCGAACCTAGACACCGCTCGTCTTGCCACGGGACTACCCCCGAGGCATTGAGGCATACGCAGGTCGGGCCGCCGGTGCCGAACGGGGTTACCCGGGCGAAGATCACGATGCCCTGGCGGATGTGTCCCGCACCGATTGCCGCTGAGCCAAGATAGCTGGAATCTGGCCACGGTGGGTGGCCCCAAAGGGGTGATTTCGGCGCGGATCACCGTTCCGGCTACCCGGAACGGGCTATCTCTTTGCTGGGGCCGCCGGCGCTGACCGGAAGTCTGGCTGCGCCGGCGAGGTGTCGCATATCGATGGGCCGCGCAGCCGGGTGTCGGCTGGCGGACTTCTGTCATACCCGGGCGGGAGACTCGATCCATGACGACGGAACTCGGGGCCGAGGTGCCCCGCCGGCCCTGCTCGCGTGGCGGGAAATCGGTCACTCGTGCGGTAAATCGGCTTGCGGTCGCCGACCGCGTGTTGATACGGTCCTCTGCATATTAATGCGGAGGTTCGTATGGGAATCCGGGTCGCGGTCGCCGGTGCTAGTGGGTATGCCGGCGGCGAGCTGCTGCGCCTGATCGCCGGGCACCCCGAGCTCGATCTTGTGGCGGCTACGGCGCACTCGCAGGCCGGCATGCCGGTGTCGATGGTGCACCCGCAGCTTGTGGGTCTAGATGTGTCGCTCGGCACAACCGACGCCGCCACGTTGGCCGACGCCGACCTGGTCTTCGTCGCCCTGCCGCACGGGCAGTCGGCGGCCCTCGCCGCCCAGCTGCCGGCGAGTGTGAAGGTCGTCGACCTCGGCGCGGATTTTCGCCTTCGAGACGCGGCGGCCTGGGCGCAGTATTACGGCGGCCCACACGCCGGCACCTGGACCTACGGGCTGCCCGAGCTGCCCGGCCAGCGCGAGCTGATCGCGACGTCGGATCGGGTCGCCAACACCGGCTGCTATGCGGCCACGATCACCCTGGCGCTCGCCCCGCTGATCGCCGCCGGGGTCGCCGCAACCGAGGACGTCGTCGTGGTCGCCGCCTCGGGCACCTCCGGCGCCGGCCGCTCCGCCAAGGTCAATCTGCTCGGCAGCGAGGTGATGGGCGACCTGACCCCCTACAAGGTCGGCGCCCACCAGCACGTCCCCGAGATCAAGCAGGCCACCGGCGCAACCTCGCTGTCGATGACGCCGGTGCTCGCGCCGATGCCCCGTGGCATCCTCGCCACCGTAACCGTCAAGGGCAGCGGCGACGCCCGGGCCGCGCTCACCGCGGCGTACCAGGACGAGCCGTTCGTGCACGTGCTGCCCGAGGGGAGCTGGCCGCACACCGCGGCGACCGCCGGATCGAATTCCTGCCACCTGCAGGTGACCACGGACGCTGACTCCGGGCGGATCATCGTCGTCAGCGCGCTGGACAACCTCGGCAAGGGCGCCGCCGGTCAAGCCGTTCAGTGCGCCAACCTCATGCTCGGCCTGCCGGAGACGGCCGGCCTTTCCGCGTTCGGAGTCGCACCATGAGCGTCACCCACCCCAAGGGCTTCCGGGCCAGCGGCGTCGCCGCGGGCCTAAAAACGAGCGGCGGCCCCGATGTCGCCCTGGTCGTCAACGACGGACCGGATGCCATCGTCGCCGGCGTCTTCACCTCAAATCGGGTCAAGGCCGCGCCCGTCATGTGGAGCCAGCAGGTGCTCAAGGGCGGCATCGTGCGGGCAGTCGTGCTCAACTCCGGCGGCGCCAACGCCTGCACCGGCACGCAAGGCTTCCGGGACACCCACTCCACCGCCGAGCACACCGCGGCCGCGCTGCGCGGCGCGCCCAAGCCGGTGCTGATCGGCGCGGGCGACGTCGCGGTCTGCTCGACCGGCCTGATCGGCGAGCTGCTCCCGATGGACAAGCTGCTGCCGGGGGTGACCGCGGCGGTCAAGGCCCTCGCCGCGGATGGCGGAGCCCGGGCGGCCGAAGCGATCATGACCACCGACACGGTGGCGAAAAACGCCGTGGTCGAGGGCGAAGGCTGGTCGGTCGGCGGGATGGCTAAGGGCGCCGGGATGCTGGCCCCCGGGCTGGCCACCATGCTGGTCGTGCTGACCACCGACGCGGTGGCCGGCCATGACGCCCTCGGCGAGGCGCTGCGCGAGGCCAGCCGGCTGACGTTCGACCGGATCGACGCCGACGGCTGCATGTCCACCAACGACACCGTGCTGCTGCTGGCCAACGGCGCTTCCGACGTCCAGCCGACGCAGCAGGAGCTGACCGCCGCGGTCACCACGCTCTGCCACGACCTGGCCCAGCAGCTGATCGCCGATGCCGAAGGCGCCACCAAGCACATCGCCATCGAGGTGCTCGGCGCGGCCAGCGAGGCCGACGCGGTCGAGGTCGGCCGCGCGATCGCCCGCAACAACCTGGTCAAGACCGCACTGTTCGGCAACGACCCGAATTGGGGGCGCATCCTCGCGGCGGTCGGCACGACCGGCGCGGCGTTCGCGAGCGACCGGATCGACGTGGGTGTCAACGGGGTGTGGGTGTGCCGGGCCGGCGCCGCCGCCGAGGATCGCTCCAAGGTGGACCTCACCGGCCGCGACGTGACCATCCAGGTGCACCTGCGCGAGGGCGAGATAACCGCGACGATCTGGACCACAGACCTCTCCCACGCGTACGTGCACGAGAACTCGGCGTATAGCTCATGACGCCCCATCAAAAGGCCGCCGTGCTGATCGAGTCGCTGCCGTGGCTGGAGCGGTTTCACGGCACCACCGTCGTCATCAAGTACGGCGGCAACGCGATGATCGACCCGGCGCTGCAGCGGGCGTTCGCGGCGGACATGGTGTTCCTGCGCTACGCCGGGATCAAGCCGGTCGTCGTGCACGGCGGCGGCCCGCAGATCTCCGCGATGCTGAGCAAGCTCGGCATCAAGAGCGAGTTCCGCGGCGGCCTGCGGGTCACCACGCCCGAGGCGATGGAGGTCGTGCGGATGGTGCTGGTCGGGCAGGTCGGCCGGGAGCTGGTCGGCCTGATCAACCAGCACGGGCCGTTCGCGGTCGGCCTCTCCGGGGAGGACGCCAGGCTGTTCACCGCCGTGCGCCGGCACACGATCGTCGACGGCGAGCCGGTCGACATCGGCCAGGTCGGCGACGTCGACAAGGTGGACACCTCGGCGGTCGACGACCTGATCGCCGCCGGCCGGATCCCGGTGGTCGCCTCGGTCGCGCCCGACGTCGACGGCGTGGTGCACAACGTCAACGCGGACACGGCCGCCGCAGCCCTCGCGGTGGCGCTCGGCGCCCGCAAGCTGGTCGTGCTCACCGACGTGCCGGGCCTCTACTCCAACTGGCCCGACACCTCGTCGCTGACCACCCAGATCACCGCCGGTGAGCTGGAAAAGCTGTTGCCCAGCCTCGAGTCCGGCATGGCCCCCAAAATGGAGGCCTGTCTGCGGGCCGTGCAAGGCGGCGTCCCCGCCGCGCATGTGGTCGACGGCCGGGTCGCCCACTCCACCCTGCTCGAAGTTTTCACCTCGGAAGGATTCGGCACGATGGTGGTCCCGTCATGACCTCGCTCGTCAACCGCTGGTCACAGTCCATGATGGACAATTACGGCACCCCGCAGCTCGGCCTGGTGCGCGGGTCCGGGTCCGTCGTGGTCGATGAGACCGGCAAGGAATACCTCGACCTGCTCGGCGGCATCGCCGTCAACGCCCTGGGCCACGCCCACCCGGCCATCGTCGCCGCCGTCTCTCAGCAGATCGCCACCCTGGGCCACGTCTCCAACCTCTACGTGGCCGAGCCCCCGGTCGCCCTCGCCGAGTTGCTGCTCGCGCTCGCCGGGCGACCCGGGCGCGTGCTGTTCTGCAACTCCGGCGCGGAGGCCAACGAGGCCGCGTTCAAGCTGTCCCGGCTCACCGGCCGCGGCCACGTCGTGTCGACCAAGGGCGGCTTCCACGGCCGCACGATGGGTGCGCTGTCCCTGACGGGCCAGCCCACCAAGTCCGATCCCTTTCAGCCGCTGCCCGGCGAGGTCACCCACATCGAGTACGGCGACATCGCGGCCCTGCGCGCGGCCGTCACCGCCGAGACGGCCATGGTCATCCTCGAGCCGATCCAGGGCGAGAACGGCGTGGTGCCCGCCCCGGCCGGCTACCTCACCGCGGCCCGGGAGATCTGCACGGCGGCCGGCGCATTGCTGGTGCTGGACGAGGTGCAGACCGGCGTGGGCCGCACCGGGCACTGGTTCGCGCACCAGGCCGACGGCGTCGAGCCCGATGTCGTCACCCTCGCCAAGGGCCTCGGCGGCGGCCTGCCGATCGGCGCGTGCATCGCGTTCGGCCCCGCCGCCGAGCTGTTCGGGCCGGGCTCGCACGGCACCACCTTCGGCGGTAACCCGGTCAGCTGTGCGGCCGCCCTGGCCGTGATCCGGACGATCGCGAGCGAGGGCCTGCTCGACAACGTCAAGCGGGTGGGCGAGCAGATCCGCCGCGGCGTCGAGGGCCTCAACCACCCCTTGATCGCGGGCGTACGCGGCGCCGGCCTGCTGCTCGGCATCGTGCTCAACGAGCCCGTCGCGGCGGCCCTGGCCTCGTCGTTGCGGGAGGCCGGCTTCCTGGTCAACCCGATCCAGCCGGGCGTGATCCGGCTCGCCCCGCCGCTGATCCTCACTACCGAGCAGGCCGACGCTTTCCTCGCGGCCCTGCCCGCAGCACTCAATGACCTCGCAGGCAATGGCCGGCCTGGGGAGGGCGGAGCGTCATGATCCGGCATTTCCTGCGTGACGACGACCTCACGCCCGAGGAGCAGAGCGCGGTTCTCGACCTTGCCGCCGAGCTGAAAGCCGACCGGTACCTGTGCCGCTCGCTGGCCGGTCCCCAGTCGGTGGCAGTGTTGTTCGACAAGCAGAGCCTGCGGACCCGGATGTCCTTCGAGGCCGGCATCGCCGAGCTCGGCGGCAACCCGATCATCGTCGAAACCCAGAACACCCACTTCGGCCGGGGCGAGTCCCTGACCGACGCGGGCCGGGTGGTGTCGCGCTACGTCAGCGCCATCGTGATGCGGACCTTCGGCGACGAACGGCTCGCCGAGCTCGCCTCGGACTCGCGGGTCCCGGTGATCAATGCGCTGACCGACGGCTATCACCCCTGCCAGTTGCTCGCCGACCTGCTGACCATCCGAGAGCGGCTGGGCACGACCAAGGGCAAGAAGCTCGCGTACGTCGGTGACGCCGGCAACAACATGGCCCACTCGTATCTGCTCGCGGGCGCCACCGCCGGGATGCACGTCCGGGTCTCCGGCCCGTCCGGCTTCGACCCGCTGCCGGCCGTGGTCTCGCGGGCCGCCGAGATCGCCGCGTGGACCGGCGGCTCGGTCGACGTGCTGCGCGACCCGTTCGAGGCCGTCGACGGCGTGCACGTCGTCGCCACCGACACCTGGACGTCGATGGGTCAGGAGGAGGACGGCAAGGACCGGCTCACCCCGTTCTGGCCGTACCAAATCAACAAGGCGCTGCTGGCCGCGGCCGCGGCCGACGCGGTGGTCCTGCATTGCCTACCCGCGCACCGCGGCGAGGAGATCACTGACGAGGTGCTGGACGGCCCGCAGAGCGCCGTCTTCGACCAGGCCGAAAACCGCCTGCACGCCCAGAAGGCGCTGCTCGCCTGGGTCGTGGAACACTCGTGACCGGGCCGGTGACCCGGGCCGGCCGGCACGCGCGCATCATCGAGATGATCCGGACGGGGACGGTGCGCTCGCAGACCGAGCTCGCGGAGTTGCTCGCCGGTGCCGGCATCCAGGTCACCCAGGCGACGCTCTCCCGCGACCTGGAGGAGCTCGGCGCCGTTAAGGTCAGCGGCTCCTACCTGATCCCCGAGGACGGCAAGCGCCCCCTGCGCGAAGCCGAACAAGGACCCGCGCGGCTGCTGCGGCTGCTGCGCGAATTGCTCACCGGGGTGGACGCCAGCGGCAACATCGCGGTGCTGCGAACCCCGCCCGGGGCGGCGCAGTTCCTCGCTAGCGCGCTGGACCGCTCCGGGCTTACCGATGTCGTCGGCACCATCGCCGGCGACGACACCATTCTCGTCGTGGCCCGCGACGTGACGGGCGGCAAGGCTCTGGCCGACAAGCTCGCCGAATGGGCCGGCCAACCTATGGACAATTTGGAAAGGAGCACCCCGTGACCGAGCGGGTCGTTCTCGCCTTCTCCGGGGGTCTCGACACCTCCGTGGCCATTCCCTACCTCGCCGAGCAGACCGGCGGTGAGGTGATCGCCGTCGCCCTCGACGTCGGCCAGGGCGGCGAGGACATGGAGGTCATCCGGCAGCGCGCCCTCGACTGCGGCGCCGCCGAGAGCGTCGTGGTCGACGCCCGCGAGGAGTTCGCGGCGGATTTCTGCCTGCCGGCGCTGCGTGCCAACGCGCTATACATGGACCGCTACCCGCTGGTCTCGGCACTGAGCCGGCCGCTGATCGTGCGGCACCTGGTCGAGGCGGCCAAGCGGTACGGCGGCACCATCGTTTCGCACGGCTGCACCGGCAAGGGCAACGACCAGGTCCGCTTCGAGGTCGGCATCGGCGCGCTCGACCCGAGCCTGAAGGTCATCGCCCCGGCCCGGGACTTCGCCTGGACCCGGGACAAGGCGATCACCCTCGCCGAGGAGAAGGGCCTGCCGATCGAGGTCTCGGCCAAGTCGCCGTACTCGATCGACCAGAACCTGTGGGGCCGTGCGGTCGAGACCGGCTTCCTCGAAGACATCTGGAACGGTCCGATCGAAGAGATCTACAGCTACACGGCAGACCCGGCCGAGCCGCGCGACGCCGACGAGGTGGTCATCACCTTCGATCAGGGCAACCCGGTCGCGATCGACGGCGAGACGGTCACCCCGTTGCAGGCCATCGCCGAGCTCAACCGGCGGGCCGGCGCCCAGGGCATCGGCCGGCTCGACATGGTCGAGGACCGGCTCGTGGGCATCAAGAGCCGCGAGGTCTACGAGGCGCCGGGCGCGATCGCGCTCATCACCGCGCACCAGGAACTGGAGAACGTCACCGTCGAGCGCGACGTGGCCCGCTTCAAGAAGAGCGTCGACCAGCGGTGGGGCGAGCTCGTCTACGACGGCCTCTGGTTCTCACCGCTCAAGAGCGCCCTCGACGCGTTCATCGCGGACACCCAGAAGTACGTCACCGGTGAAGTCCGGCTGACCCTGCACGGCGGCCGCGCGGTCGTCACGGGCCGGCGCTCCGAGGCCAGCCTGTACGACTTCGGGATGGCCACCTACGACACGGGTGACACGTTCGACCAGACGCTGGCCAAGGGCTTCGTGCAGCTCTGGGGACTGCCGTCGCGGATGGCGTCCGCGCGGGACGCCCGGCTGGGCCAGTGATGGCGGAGAAGACGTCGACCTCGCTGTGGGGCGGCCGGTTCGCCGGCGGCCCCGCCGAGGCCTTGGCCCGGTTGAGCGTCAGCGTCCAGTTCGACTGGCGGCTCGCGCCGTACGACATCGCGGCCTCCCGGGCGCACGCCCGGGTGCTGGCCGCCGCCGGCCTGCTCGACCCCGACGAACTGGGCAAGATGCTGGCCGCCCTCGACGACCTGGAGGCGGCTTGCGCGTCCGGCGAGTTCCGCCCCACGGTCGACGACGAGGACGTGCACACCGCGCTCGAACGAGGCCTGTTGGAACGCCTCGGCGCGCTCGGCGGCAAGTTGCGCGCCGGCCGGTCCCGCAACGACCAGGTCGCCACCGACCTGCGGCTCTACCTGCGCGACCACGCCCGCGGGGTGGCCGTGGTGCTGGTCGAGCTGGCCGACGCCCTGGTCGAGCAGGCCGCCCAGCACGTCGACACCCCGGCGCCCGGCCTGACCCACGTGCAGCACGCCCAGCCGGTCAGCTTCGGGCACTGGTTGCTGGCCCACGTCCAGCCGCTGCTGCGCGACCTGGAGCGGCTCAGCGACTGGGACGAGCGGGCCGCGATCTCGCCGCTTGGCTCGGGTGCGCTCGCGGGCTCGTCGCTGCCCCTCGACCCGGCCGCGGTGGCAAAGGAACTGGGCTTCCGGGCCCCGGCGCAGAACTCGATGGACGCGGTAGCGGATCGCGACTTCGTCGCCGAGTTCCTGTTCTGCACCGCGCTGATCGGTGTGCACCTGTCCCGCCTCGGCGAGGAGGTGGTGCTCTGGACGTCCACCGAGTTCGGCTGGGTGGAGCTGGACGACGCCTTCGCCACGGGCTCGTCGATCATGCCGCAGAAGAAGAACGCGGATATCGCCGAGCTGGCCCGCGGCAAGTCCGGCCGGCTGATCGGCGGCCTGGTGACCGTGCTGACCATGCTCAAGGGCCTGCCGCTCACCTACGACCGGGACATGCAAGAGGACAAGGAGCCGGCCTTCGACGCGGTCGACACGCTCCAACTGCTGCTGCCGGCCCTGGCCGGGATGATCTCGACGATGACGGTCCGGGCGGACCGCCTCGCGGCCGCCGCGCCGGTCGGCTTCTCGCTGGCCACCGAGGTCGCCGACTGGCTGGTCCGCAAGAACGTGCCGTTCCGCGACGCGCACGAGATCACCGGCCGGCTGGTGGCGCTGTGCGCGTCCCGCGGGTGTGAACTGGAGGACGTCACAGACGACGACCTCAAGACGATCAGCGAGCACCTGGACCCGTCGGTGCGCGCGGTGCTGTCGGTCCGCTCGGCGCTGGCCGCGCGAACAACGCCGGGCTCGACGGGCCCGGGCCCGGTCGCCGAGCAGCTGGCAGTCGTCCAGCACAAGCTCGACACCTGGCGCGAATGGGCCATCGAAAAGGTCGTCCCGCGCTGAGACCTCGGCCGGTGGATCAGCCCGATCCACCGGCCGTCCTGGCGCCCACGTGCCGGTGCCCGAGCTTGTGTCCGAGTCGTGTCTGCGTCTGTGTTTCGTGCAGGTCGTCGGCGTGCGCGTTTGTGCCGTGCCCGGGCTTGTGTCCGAGTTAGTTCCCGTGCTCGTGCTTTCGTGCAGGCCGCCCGTGTCCGAGTTGGTCCCCGTGCTCTTGCTTTCGTGCAGGCCGCGCGCGTCCGCGTTGATGGTCGTGCCTGTATCCGCATCAGCGCGCGCGTGCTTGCGAGGACGCCGGCTCCGTCTCTCGTCCCTCGGGCTGCGCTGGAGCAGCACCGACTTCGGCCTCGGGGCTGGTCGGCTGCATGGCGTTGTCAGCGAGCTGACTGCCGTCGACTAGCTGAGTGGTCTCGGGCGGGGTGGTGCGGCGGCGGGCCCGGTTGATGAGCGAGACCGCGACCGCGATCACGATGGCCGCGCCCGCGACGACGCCGACCGTGGCCGTGGCAACGTCCAACAGCTTCAGGGAGCTGGCCAGCAGCACCACGATCAGGGCGGTGCGTACCAGCCCGACCGGGGCGCGCGACGAGATGCGGGCGCCGATTAGCACGCCTGGGATCGAGCCGATCAGGACCGCACCCGCGATGTCCAGTTGCAGGTCGCCGAAGAGCGCGTGGCCGAGCGCCGCCGAGATCACGAGCGGGATGGCCTGCACCAGGTCGGTGCCGACCAGGTCGTTGGCGCGCAGCTTCGGGTACATGGCCAGCAGGATCACGATGATCAGTGAGCCGGAGCCGACCGAGGTCAGCCCGACGATCAGGCCGCCGACCGCGCCGAGCAGCATGGTTGGTATCGGCCGGACGACCACTACCGCGGCTGGCCCGCCCGATGCCCGCCGGCGGCCGGCCCAGGCCTTGAGCAGCAGACCACCTGCGGCGAGCAACAGCGCGACGCCGAGGGCGACTTTGATCGTGTGTTGCATCGTCGCGTCGTCGCCGAGCAGGCGTAGTAGCAGGACGCCGAGGAACGCGCTGGGCACGCTGCCCGCGCAGAGCCAGGCGACCATTCGCCAGTTGACCGTGCCGCGCCGGGCGTGCACGAAACCGCCGAACGGCTTCATCACCGCGCTGGCCGCCAGGTCGCTGGAGACGGCGGCGATCGGGGGGATGCCGAAGAAGAGGACCAGGATGGGGGTCATCAGGGCGCCGCCGCCCATGCCGGTGAGGCCGACGACGATGCCGACGCCGAGACCGGCGAGCGCCAGGGTGAGATCCATTTGTCGAGTCTCCGCGATGAATCCCTTCCTTGTCTACTAAGTTGGTTGACTTTATGGACTTTTAACAGTGTCGATATGTGACCGCTAACGCACGACTCGCGGGGATTTCGTTGCGCCCGGGTTACGGGTTGACGGCCGGAATGTTAGCGATAACACTGCGAGGAACATATCGATCATTGTTACGGCGTGACGATCGAGGAGGTCTC
>Ga0307515_10021794_pt1 | contig 11336 bp, 12 predicted proteins | sample 17_EM_MG_FD_194513 | JGI IMG/M metagenome (GOLD analysis project Ga0307515, IMG submission 194513) | Populus trichocarpa ectomycorrhiza microbial communities from riparian zone in the Pacific Northwest, United States - 17_EM | ecosystem: Host-associated > Plants > Roots > Unclassified | place... | reverse complement strand
GCTCTTCCGATCTTTTTTTAAGTTTTATAAACTTCTTAAAGTCTAAAGGTAAAAGTCCATAGAGTTTAATAGGGGCGTTATCTTCTAAAAGGTTAACTATGTCTATTCTATTACTATAAAGGATATAGTCTTATTCTTTATTAAGCTTATATAGTTATAATTAGGAGGCTGTAGTAATAGTCTAGCCTTTTTTATATACTATATAGTAGAAGGCCGCAGCATTTATATAGTAGTAATTAGTCATAGGTGGGGTAATAATAGGTTTCTTAGGTTAATATCCTAGTAAGTAAATAGAGGCGGCTAGGCCATATCCTAGGTAAGTCTTTTTATAGTATTTAGAGTTAAAGGTTATTTTTCTCTTTTTCTAGTTAATAGCGGGGTTATATTATTTGAGCTAGCTTATTTTAAGGATAATAGGGTAGTTAGTAAGTAGTATAATATAGGCCTAAAGCTCTTCCTGGTGCCCGTTTATATCTAAGTAGAGTTATACTATATAGGTAATCTTCTATATAGTAAAACTACCGTTAGCGAGTTATAGGGCGCGGGCTTTAGTAAGGGGTAAGGTAGGTAGGCTATAAGTATATATAAATTAGGTATCTATAAATTTATTAATAGCTCCGCAGTTAATTATAGAACGGCTTTTATATTATGTTTTAGTAGTAGTTCCTATTATAGGTAAAACTATCTATTTCCGTCTATTTATTTTTACTAAGTTATTTATTAAGCAGGCCAATATATAGATCCCTCTATTATTAGAGCGTCCTAACCTATAACTTAGGGTAGAAACTTAGCGTTTTCCGCTTCCGTATCTAATTCTACTACTATTACTACGTCTTTATTTTATATAGTAGTGGCATATAATAACGTATTTGGTATTTAGGGTATTAGGTTAGGTATTAAATAGTAGCTACTAAACCTAGCTATTAGGTAGTTTAGGTTATCGCAATAATAGCTTTCTTAACGGCATCTATAACAGTATCCTAGTTTTTAAAGTAGCTCGCGCTCTCTATCTAGGAGTTTTTACGGAAAGGTTAGTATAGAGAGGTTAATATTAGCTCCCGTGGTACTTAAGGTAGTAAGTATTAGTAGCTTAGTATATATAGGTTTAATAGGCCTAAAGGGCTTCTATAGAGAGGTCTTTAGGTAAGAGTTAGCAATAGTAATCTAATTTAATCGTCGTTTAATTTTCTATAGAGCTGCTACTATATTATAAATATCGTTATAGTTATAGCTAGCGGCTGCGTAACTAAAGCAATAAGTAACTTTTTTAAGGAGGTTCTCTTAGTCTTTAGTATTATCTTAGGTAAGGGCTCCGGTATATTCCTAGAATTTAATATAAAATTTCTTAAATAATTTAGTAGGGCTTATCTTTAGGGCACGTAGTTTAGCTTAGTTAGTAGCCAGTAGGTTATACTTACGGTATATTAGGTTAAGATTATTAAGGACTTCTTAGTAGGACTACTACTTCTAGGGGCTACTAGTCTCCTATTAGGCGAAGAGTCTATTAAATAGTATACCTTTTATTCGCCCAATAATATAGCTAATCTTAATATCTTTTATAGGAAAAAGGCAGGCGCTCTAAGTTAGTTTCTCGCGGATTTATATCTTCTAGTAGCTATATTCCTTATAGTCTCCCTAAAAGACTAGGGGATTAGGGTAGCATATATTAGACCCTATAGTAGTAATTTAGGTCCGATTATTATAGCTTTTATTATTACTGCTTTAGTAAGGGTTCCTATTAGGTAAAGCCGCTTAGCGCTAGCCCTCCATTAAGTATTAAGTAGGTAAGATTACCAGGGGTATAAAAACTTAGGTGGCGTTATATATAGTAAAAAGGTATCTAGCGTTGTTATAAATATACTTATTAAGCTAAGATTATAGGTATTTAATTATGCCTTCTTTTTTAGTAACTATAGCAATTAGTATAATCTTAGCCTTCTTTAACCATTAGACGTCGCGTTTAGATATATAGAGGTTATCTTTAGTTTCTTAACGTATGTTATTAGCGAGCGCCTTATAAGCTTATAGGTCTTAGATAATATTATAATCTTAGGCAGTACGCATCTCGGCTTATATAAGCTTTAGGTAGTAGTTCTATAAAAGGTAGTAGTATTTATTAGGATCTTATACTACTATTTTTATAAATATCTTAGCGTCTTATATTTCAATTTTAATAAGTTATAGCTCTTTTATTTGCTTATCCGTAGTTATATAGTTAATAAAAAATAAAAAATTATTAATATCCGTCTCTTTAGAGGTTAAGGCTAAAGCTAATAAATTGAATTCTTATAGGATTAATTGGCGTTATAGGTTAAGTATAGGTATTAGGTTATTCTTTAGGTTTAATATAATAGCTAATAAGGAATATTGTCTTACTATTATGGGTTCCTTAAAAGTATAAAGTAAGGTAATTTATAGATACGCTGCTTTTAGTAGCGCCTACAGTATTATAAAGACGTAGAATTGGTTGTAGGCTAAGCATTAGTAGTAAAAAGGCGCAATGTAATGTCATGGGATGGAGGTAGTGGGTATAAGCGTATGTATTTAAGGAGTCTATAAGACGTTACGCGATTAATCGTAAGGGTTAAGGGCGTAAGGAGGTAATATACCTACGCGTAGCTGATATAAGCTGTACGCGAGGTGTATGTAAGAGCACGGGGCTCTCCTATAGAGGCCCCTGTAATGGGGTTCCGTAACACCATCCTATACTTATACCACTACTAAATATTTTAAATTTCGCACTTAAAGCTGCTTATAATAGGTATTTCTAGAAAATCTACTAGTTTAAAGCTCTATAATTAAACGTTATTAATATCTTATATAGGGGTCGTTAATTTAAGCTCCTAAGATACAATTTTTAAAGCTTAATACTATAATGTGGTTAACGGGGTTATAACCACTCCCTTAGTTATAACCGTTTGGAAAATCAAAGTGAGCCAAAATGTTAATTTAGTGGTAAACGACTAATAAAAGTTCAAAACGGTTATAACTAGGGGAGTGGTCAAAAACCCGTTAACCACGTTACTAATATTATAACCTTCTTGCAGTAGCTAAGCGACCCCCTAATCTCCTCCCCCTCCTCCTCTTCCTCCTATTACTTAACGCTAAGCTATTACGTTGTCGCCGGGGTAGGTAACGACGTAGCTAATTAATTATATTAGACATCGCTACTATAACTACATTACCTCCGCCTGTTAGGGGGAGGGGTCTTAGTATATAGTTATATCTCTTCTTATATATATATTTGATTAAGTTAGGGTAATAAACTTACTTTACTTCTAGCTATATAGCAATTTAGTTATTAGGTATTAAAAATATTTAGTATATAAAGCTTTATATTGAAATTATAATCTACTATATTAGATCCTCCGTAAAGGGCTTTATATTAAAGCTCTATAGTCTAAATATATACTAGATCTATAACTAATATAATCTTTAAGCCTAGCTTAAGTAGGGCGCCTTAGTCATTATAGTAGATTACCTAGTAGTAACTAAGGCGCCTTAATTTTACTACTACTTCTAAATTAAGCAAAAGCTCTATATAGGGGGGTCCTAAGGGGTCTCCCCCTAGAAAACCTTATCTCTAAATATATTAATTTAAGTCTATATAATAAAGCTCTAAATTAAAGCTTTAGGTTAATTAATTGGCTTATTACTTATAAACTTAGGTTAAAATTTTCGTTAGGGGGTACCAACGATCCGTATATTTAAAGAAGAGTTATAACTAAATAGGCTAGCATTAAAAGGTTCTATTAAGTGCGGCGTAAATTAAAGCCTAAGAAAATTAATAAAATAACTAATAATTATCCAGTAAGGCTATATAAGTGTATAGAGCGTACAGAAGGCCGTGCGATAAAATATTAGATGTAAATAAATAAATAAAATATCCTATTTGGCTGTAAAATAGGTGGTGTTGAGATACGCCAAGTATTTGCTTACATTCGGGGAATTCTCTACCTTGAGAGAGCGGGACGCGTTACAAGCTGCCACCCCAAGCGAGCTACCGTCCTTAAAACTCACCAAAATTAGAAAATTCACGCCTTAATATCTTGACAACCACTTAATAATAAAGTCTAATAATTTCGATTTAGACTTTCATATATACTCTATAGCTTCCATTAAAGTTATATAGTAAATAGTTTGGCAGTTTTTAAGATATAGTAATTTGGCCTTAGTGCAAAGTGGTGGGTTTTGGCAATCACCACATAGCTTTCTCGAGCCTAATGCTGGATTACATCAACTCTCCCCCGCAGCGATTTGAACTGTGTTTTAGTAGACTTAGACAGGAAGGAAGAGTGAGGAAACGGGCGTTTTACTCTAGAGGGGAACTTGAGTCTAGTTCTGTAGGCCGAAAGAAGACACTTTATAGTTCTTACTTTTACTACGATGGACTTTTAGACTGCGGAAAAAGTTATGCGGCTATGAGAGGGCATAAATCTCAAAAAAAAAAATTTAAGATATCGTTCAGGAAAAGAAATCTAAACTACGCTCAGGTAACGCTTGCGCGAGGAAAGAAGCCTTTGGTTACAATAACGCAAGAATTTCCATCAATCCAAGCTCTCGGCCAGCGCAATGGCCGAGAACCTCAAATCGCCCCCCTTCTCCTGTTCTTCCCTCATCAGCCTGCCTAACCCCCTCTCCACCGCCCTCTCACTCAACATATCCTCATCACTCCTCAACTCCCCTCGATCCAAAGGGCCCTTCCTGCTCCCCTCCAACTCCCATAAATGTCCATCCCTACCCTTCACAAACGCCACAAAGTGCTGGCCCAGCTTGTCCTGCTCCGCCAAACTTGGCGCCACAGTATCGCCCAGGACCGCAGCTTCCTGATGCGCAGCTTGGAAGGCGGTGGAGTCCTCTAGTACTTTTGCGCGATCTACCATTTTAAGCGGGAGGGCAGCATTACGAATCTCGTCTAGCGTAGAACCTGGGGTGATATGCTTCGCAGCCTCGCCGTTTAGCAGACAATGCAGAAGTCCAATGCTGCCGCACGCGTGGCCGATTGTCTGCTTGAACCAGATCACTGGTTCCTGCTCACCGGACTCCTCGTAGGGACCTTTATCTGCATCTTCGACTTCGCGCGCGGCGTGCCAGGTCGGCGTCATGGGGATGATGACGAGGAGGGCGAGGGCGGGGCGTGGGATGAAGGACAGGAGATCGGCGTCTGTGAGCGAGTAGATGTCGTAGAAAGAGAGGCCGGGGTTGAGGCCGAGGGTGTGAGCGAGGTGTGTCATTACTTGGGGTGAGTTTTCTGGAGGAGAGGTTAGTGTTTTGGAGAGTGGTGATGGATGAAGAAAGGGAGGGTACCGAGGACGGTGAATGTCTTTTTGGGCATTTTGGAGGCGGTATTAGAGTACCAGATCTTGTTTCCAGGAATATGAAGTAGCTTAACCGGCCCCTGGGCTTGGGTTGAAGATATATATGTGAGCCTGCAGGGTACATCGTTCTATTAGTGAAGCTGAAAGTTGCTACGCGAGGTTGTATGTGCTTCTATAATTGGGCTTGGTATATTAGAAGAGACGACGGCGAACTTTTGCAGCGGTGCCCAACAGGTTACTATAATTAATCCCTAGGATTCACTATAGAGAGAGAGCCGTCTAGGTAGGGACTGCAGGTCCTTAAGCACAAATCCTAACTCCTAAGAAATCCCTTTGTACGTGTTATACGTATTAGAGTAGACGTACGATCCGTACATCGCCTATACTACGTATAACATCACGCGACAAGCTCGCTGGGCCTATCGCAGCCCGTGCGTTAACTAGCCAACTGGCGCCAGTGTGGCCAAAAATTACGATAAGCGAATTGAAATAAATCGATATCGGATACCGGATTTATCCGATATATCCAATAAATATTTAGATTTTCTCGCTTAGTATACGCTATATATATTAGATCGCATACTTTAATTTAAAATCTCTACTATATAACAGATTCTTCTTATAACTATAGCTTCAGAGACTAATCTTAAGTCTTCTCTTCCTGAGGTTATATCTAAAACTATATCATCTATTTAATCAACTTTAAAATCTCGAAAGAATCGGTCTAATTAATATTTATAATTTCTGTCGTACGGTACCAAAAGGAGAAGAGCGTGACTCTTATGGAAGATTACTCTATTTCTGTAATTAATGCAATTTTAAAGCAAGCTTAACGATGAACTTCTGGGGTTACTACTCAAACCACTATAGGATTCAGATTGAACTGCATGGAAAGAATTATTGTACGGCTGAAGTAGCTAAAGGATTACGATTAGTCTTCAATAATCTACGGCTTAAAAACCATAATCTTAATAATAAAATCCTTAGAGAAGCAATTAATAAAAAGGTTATTAAGACAGCTCTCCTTAATCTTATTATTATATAAAATCTCTCCTTCCAAATTATTCAGAGTTAAGAGTTTTAGATATTTTATTATGCTCTTAATTAACAAGCCGTTAGAATACTTCCTACTTCTTATATAACCCTTACTTAGAAGGTAAGAGACAAGTTTATTCTTAATAAGGATATTATATAACGGGTTATTTAATCCGTAATTACATAAATCCATCTTAGCGTAGATATCTGGATATTTCTAAGCAATAACCTTTATCTTGCAGTCTGCGCCCACTTTATTAATACAGAGGAATGTGTTTGCAATATTCTACTTACTCTACCTTAGGTAACAGGCCACAGCGGAGAGCATTAATAGCTTACTCTTCTTTTAGTTCTATAAGATTTTGGTATTATATAATAGATCGGAGCGATTATTAGAGATAATTCTGGTATAAATGATACGCTCTGTTGTATAATTAGCACCTACCTTTTAGAGCACGAGAAGATCTTTTAAAGTGCAACTAATTGGCGTATCCGCTGCTAGGGACATATTATTAATCTTATTATTCAGGCATTTATTTTTATAGGTAGTAAAGAGCTTAGCTTTATCCTATCGTATAATAAAGAAGAGGAGGAAAGCTTTAAAGGGCTAACTAAAAAGGAGATAAAGGATAGAGACGCGAAATTTCGAGCTTTTGGGGTCCTTAGAAAGCTCCATAATATTATTATTTATATTTAAAGTAGTCTAGGTTATATGAAGCAGTTTTAAGATTAAGCTAGAAAAAGAATTCCTCTTAATAATTATACGAGATGGAATAGCTAGTAGGCTATACTAGATGTTACTCTTACTCTTTAAGAGCGAGTTAGCTGGTATATCTCTAATAATCTTAATATAATTAATAAAGGGGACCAGCTTTTAGTACAGGACTAGGCACAGCTTTATATAATATATAAGTTTTTAGCTGCTTTTAAATCAGCGACTCTAAAGCTTAAAGGAGAAGATGCAACACTTAAGAAGGTGCTTATTACTATAGACGTTCTTAATCTCCACTTTAAAGAGACATTAGTATGTTATATAATACTAAATTTATTATATATACTAAAAAATTTTAGGAGACACTTCTAAATATAAAAGCAGTCTAAAACTTTTAAACCTAAGTCTTATGAAGTAAGGCAAAATTTAATAATTACTATACTAAGCTCTTTACTACTCCTCTTTATACTACTACAGTTATTCTTTACCTAAGCCGTCGTATGGTATACGGTAAAAAGATCTAGCCAAGTAATATCTATAATAAAGCACTCTAGCAGGTAAGGCAGCTTTAGGAGAAACACTAATATAAAGCACGTCTACTTCTACCGTATAATAAGAGTCTCTTAAACCAAATAACTTAAAAAGAGCCTTTAAAAGAACTTAATACTTTTAATCTTTTAAAAGCTCGGATAAAAGAATAATACCTTCGGCTATAGAGCTAAGACGAATTTAATAACTATCTTTTAGAGGTCTCGTACGGCTTAAAGATTTAGGATCTTATTAAGTGGTGGTTATATAAGGATCAAGTAAGGCGCTAGCCACAGCTTTTATATTTTACAGTTAATATCCTTTATATTCCTGCGATAAGTAATAAAGCAGAGGTAGTATTCTTAGGTGGCCGTCGTACAGTAGGCTAGGAGAGAGTTTAGCTTAGGGTAGATATGCTTAAGATTATAGAGAGCATAAAGGATTAGATTAGAAGTGGTATTCTTAAAAGTTCTTTTTAAAAGGGGCTAGTAAGTCATATAAGGCCTAGTACTTTATAATAAAATTTTATTAAAGAAGAAAAAGAAATTCTATTTTAGAAGCTATATAGCTTAGGTATTATATGGTATAGGACTATAAGCTTTAACGAAACTTAGAAGGAGTATTTACCGTTAAATTATCGGGTACGTTACTTAACCCGTCATCCAACTTATCTTCTTCCTCCTTAGCTAATAAATTACCCTCTAACTTATCTAGACAAGTACTGCTATATATAAGATTACAACTATTTCCGCGTTCCCGCTATTTGCAGTTTAAATAACAGTTATTCTAATATCTATTAAGCGTATAACAGGTAGAGAAGGGCCGGGGTCCTAACCAACTTTAATTATCCTTTACCGTACAGGCATTATAAGGCTAAATTTATAAGTTAGCTACCATACGACTAAGGAAAGAAGGTACTTACATTAGCTACATTATCTCTACGACTATGGATAATCATTACATTAACGTATAATAGCCGCTTTATGTTAATTTGCTATTTAGTAATAGAAGCCAGCGTAGTAACATCCTTAGCAGCATAGCAGCGAAGAGCCGTATATTGGACGTCCTAGAAGAAGTTAGTTAGGGATTATACGAATAAGGAGAGACTTACTATATAACATAGGCTCTTAAGCCAAGCATTTACCTCTACTTAAGAGAAATTCCATAACTTCTCGCCAGTACTAAGAGCTGTAGTAATTATAGTAACGGCAATAGTAGGAGTTAAACTTAAAGCCATAGTTAATAAGATAAATTTAAGCTATTAACTAAGTAAGCTATAAGCGTTGTAGTTAATTTAAGAATTAAAGAAAAAGTTTAAATATTTAAATTTAAAGCTCAAATTAGAAGCACAGAAAATTATTTTCCTGGTATTCTACCCACCGTATAAGGCACCCTTTACTCCGGCATATAATTCCTACGCATCTCCTATCGTACAATATATAAAAAAAAGAGAGAGAAGGGAGTTATATAATAGGTTATACCTTAGATATATTACTTAGCAGCTAGCCTACCTACTTATATTAAATATCTATATACTAAAAAAAAGCGATATCGGATTTTCCGATATCGTAATCGTTTTAAAACGCGTAATTTTTGGCCACACTGACTAGCGCCCACGAACTCCTCTCTAAGTTGCCCTAATATTCTAGTTACGTCCTACGATAGGTGGACCGTGCGCGAACACCAGAATCCATCTGATCACCGAGCCTTGATTCTATTGCTATCCCTTATCGATAACAGTAGGGCGAAATACAGGTCCGTAACACTATCTCCAGAATTTTATCTTAAAAGACTTTACATATCTATCTCTAAGTCGTCTATTAGAGGGAGAGCACTTCCTTATTTAATTTAATTTAATTCCTATTAATAACTTATTATATTCTTATGGGCCAACAATGACACTTCACTAACGGCTCCCCACACAAACCCCTCCTCCAATCACTCTACCCCAAAGCGACTCTGGCATGTCGCAATCCGTAGCTGATGGCTCCCCACCCATCATCTTGCACGTACTCGTTACACAACATCTATGACTTACAGCCTGTACGAGCCTCGGCTTCCCCCCCCGTGTGCGCGCAGCGGTACACACGCAATTTCGCTAACAATTAGTTAGGTGCACTATCCAGCGTAGACACTGTGCACTTACAAGAGAGGTAAAGTCTCTAATATTTAAGCTTAATCGTAAGAGTTAAACTTGAAGTTCTCTAGTGTGCAAAAAAGCGAAATTGCGTGTGTACCGCTGCGCGCACACGGGGGGGAAGCCGAAGCTCGTATAGGCTGTATGCCATCCAACCCGCTAATGTATCCATCTGAAGTTCCCCGCAGGTGGTAATGCGCCGATCTGTCAACGCGTGCCTAGAGTGGAGGTCAGAGAATAAGCAGCCAGTTTCTGTACCTCACTGGCTGAGCTTGCAGAGGACTCGCAAGCATATTCGGGCAATTGCATAGACGCAGTGAAACGTGTATAAATACCTTCCTCCAGCTCCTCCATCCTCTGAAAATTACCCTCAGCTCATCTCAACCTGCCCACTCCACCCTTCTCCACCATGGCCTCTCAAACAAAAGACCCGGGCATAATGCTCGTCCGCACTCGCATCACAACCCCACGCACCTTCACGCGCGACCAATACCACGCCTGGACGCGCCTGCACTTCAAAGACCTACTTGATATGTCATCTAGCTCGTCCTGCACCCTAACCACACGCTTCACAGCCACCGAGCCAGTTCCCCTCGGTGACCAATGGGACTGGCCGTACTTCAACACGATTCATTTGCCTGACGTTGGAATTCTGAAGGGCAAGGAGTACTCGGAGGTATCCCGCGCTCTGGATCTCGAAAATACGCGAGCATTAGTAGACGGCGAGTCACCGGTCGGAAAACCCGGCCTAATCTTCAACGTCGTAGACGCGGCATTTGCTGTGTATGAAGAAGAGCCGATGGAAAAGGGTTTGCCAAGCCGCCCGTCCCTGCAGCAGTGCTGACAGCTTTAAGATCCGGACATCAAGTCCTACCAGAATCTCCCAGTCCCTTTAAACTCCAAAAGGGCCGTCTATCCTAACTACGCCACGAGTGCTTTCGTTAACTCCGTCCTTCTATGCATCCCGAATCCCGCATCCCCGGTTGCGCTCCTGAAGCTCCTCTCTGGACCGACGTGCCAGATTTACGCGGATTTGTATCGCAAGTCTCCCGCTAAAGCGCACCCACCACATCACCCCGTTATCCAATACCAGCCGGAGCATTTGCTATTCGTATTAGTCGTGCCGAAGGGAGTGGATGGGGAGGAGATTGAAGCGTGGAAGAAAGAGGTAAAGAGCTCGGGGCCGGAGGGGGCCGGGGTGTGGGATGTGGAGACCATTATGGGACGGGAGGCCTAGCAGAAGGGGGAAAGAAAGAGATAAGCTGAAACCAGGGGCTAAGAAAGCAGTTGGGAAGGGAACTGGAATTGTACGGGTTAGAGCTTATAATAAATTAACCGGGGAGACGTATATCTTTCTTATAATTCTTTCTTATAATCCCCTACGTTATTAGCGTATTGCTTTTATATTTACCTTAGGCTATTAAATGCGGTTAAGGTATTAATTAGTTAGTTAAAGAGACTTATCTCTTAAGATTTAGTATATACGTCAGGAAAAAATTTACCAGCATCTAATTTTACTTTTCTGCCATTTCAGCATTTTCTAGCATTTCTAGCATTTTCTAGCATTTAGCAGCTAAATGCGGCATTTATTACTAAGTACTAGCAT
>Ga0307515_10021793_pt1 | contig 11336 bp, 14 predicted proteins | sample 17_EM_MG_FD_194513 | JGI IMG/M metagenome (GOLD analysis project Ga0307515, IMG submission 194513) | Populus trichocarpa ectomycorrhiza microbial communities from riparian zone in the Pacific Northwest, United States - 17_EM | ecosystem: Host-associated > Plants > Roots > Unclassified | place... | reverse complement strand
GCCCAATTCAACGACGTCGACGTATGCAGTCACGATTTATTGCGTCTGGTTCTGTTAATTCCCCTTCGCGCCCCTCACAATTAATTGTCCCCATCCATCACCTCCCCAAATCAAGTTCAGCCTACCAGGTCTCGTCTCGGCAAAGAAAGGGAGTATCATTTACCGAGGCTGTCGTGGGCGATAGTGCGGTGGAAGGCATCGGATAAGACGATTATGAGTACCGTAAGTACAGCGACGAGCACGAGCAATTCCTAGTCGAATCAGTGGACATCACTAATTAACATCTCTATGCTACATAACAACATCAATAATAACAATCCGGATACCCTCCCACAATTCACTCAGACCAAACTATGCACTACCAGCCGCAGGCTTATCCCCCTAATTTCTCCCTTGATTCCATGTATCAAACAGTCCCCTACGGTCGTCCCTTTCCGTAATCTCTGGGGTCTGGGATGACCGTCTCTCGGCGTCTGCAGCTTTCCCATACGACGGGTTCGGTAGGCTACGCACCGACCGTGTACAACGTCCCAGTTCTATCTGCCTACAACCCAAACGCAGAGTACGGCCCCAGTCGGACCTGGCTCATGTCAACTACCACGCCAATGTCTTTCTCCGCCCGACTCGTATCCACGCTTCCCCACTGCCGAGGTGGAATACGTAGGCCCGTGATACTTTATGTCTACCTGGGGCTGTCAAGTTCGTCGTGAGTAGGATACCCCCCTCGGCGTACTTCTCAACACACGCGCTGGTGGGCAGGCGGGTCCGGAGACGGAAGGTGCCCAAGGATTATTTGGTCCTTGAGCTACTAGTCCCTTTGATATTGCTACTTCCGTCCAAACGTGAACCGGAGATGACCCATACACGGTGACTAACACACTGCACTGCACTCATACTATGTAAGTCTTACCATGTATTGCCTTTGTCACAATCAGGGGCATTACCCGATTTCTCTCTTCAACGCTCTATCACACTGTCACCCTTTACCATTGGCTAAACTCCCAAGCGCCCCTCCAGTATGAACCCTTTATGGATAATACCAAACAATCTCCTTATTGGAGGTATATCTGACTGCTTTGTATGATCAATCCCTACAAACATGCTTCCTAGTCACCACCCAGTACGACTGCAGTGAATATTTGTTCTGATGTACGTGATCAAGGACTGTAACCTCCTATCTATCTATGCTTCTTGCTAGATGTCTACAACACAAACATAGGTCTTCTGTCTCCTACTGTGGTGGTTCATACGAAGATCAAACCCCAGAATAAGGTTGTGGGCTCTTTGGGAGGTCCAGGCAGGGGCGAATGCTGGCCAATCCAAAGAACGTAAAAACATGGAGAGCTGTCGTCATCCAGCATCCTACTGGGGCCTCACCGTCCTTGTAAATGAAGGCTCGATCCATCCCGTGGTCGTCGTCTGTGGTCTCGCAGACAATGGAAGGCCTCATTTCGTTCATTCTTTGCTGGCACACGGTCCCGCTTCAGCTGGCTCTCAATCTGATTATTCAGGGTTCCCAGGTGCCATCAGCCCTGGGCTGGCATTTTTTAGAAGATGATTACTTATGAGCCTTTGGCTCGTCATCGTAGCTGTTGGAATGCGTGCGGCCCATACTAGATGGGAGGGTTAGCTGTTGCAGAGCGCGGTGGATGCTGGTAAGGCCAGAGGTGGAACGAGGGTTGGGAGTTGGGGGCTAGAAACTGGGCAAGCACAAAGTGTCCATCAACTCTACATATCGCATATCGACTAAGGTAGTTCTCTCAAATGTCCTGCCATCTGCCCAGCACCGCCGGACCTCCCAAACCCTCCTTCTCACCGAGGTACGGGGACGCATACCACACCATCTCCGTCCAGCTTGTATCCACTCCCGCAAGTCGCCGTAAATGCCTCCCGAACCGCTCGTGCCCAGATTGCTTGGTCATTAGCCACCTGTTGCGCCACCCCCTTTTGTTGAACAACAAGGAAGCTCCCACTTGCAAGCGTCGTGGTCCCTATGTGGTCGCACTCCTGGCCTCGCGGCACACCGTTCAGCACCCGCCCCAGGAGATTTGTCGAATCCGTGATGGTGCAATTGGAGGTCTCTGGTGTGTTGATCGTCCAAGTGAGGCTGAGACTTGACGTGACACTCCTCAAAGCTTGTGTGAACCGGTTCGCGCGCTGTGCTGCAAGGCTGGTGGAAGCATACCAAGTCGGGGTTACTGCACTGATGTGTCAGGGGATTAATCGATTGATTAACGGGCTCGACGCACTCATTCCAGCTGAGACGAAAACTGTGTCGCCCGGGCAGGCCGTTTCTGTCATTGCTTGAAGTTGTATGTATGCACAACTTGCACTGGGGCAGCCTCCGTGGACATCCTGCCATGCATTGAATACAAGGGCTACTTGGTGGAAAGGTTCTTGCTATTGACGGGTGATTAGGGTAGACAGACATAAGGTGAAAAGAGCGTACATCATGATGGGCGCCATCGGTCACCCAACCAGGAATGACAGACTCGCCGGTTGACAACTTTGCGCAGCCTTGCTTGGCGTACGCTGCACGACGTCGAGTCGTCCCAATATAGCTTCTTGCACCCGTATACTCAAAGACGGCTGCAGTTTGTCGAAGCAGCCCATACTGCGTTGCCGAGATGTGGAGGGGCCGTGAGCTTGTCAAGCGGCTCCGCAAGGCAATAAGAGGGAGCCCCTTTTCAAACCGAGTTCCACCGAAGACGGTGCTTTCCGCCAAGACACATAAATCGCCGACCTGACGCAGCGTGACGAAATTCCGCAGAGTTTCTGGGAGAGTGTATGGGGATACTTGAGAGGTGCATGGAGCCCCATACTCTGTAGCGTTGAGAACATCATGGACGACGCCCAAGTAATCCCCGAATTCCTTGGGAGAGAGCTGGGCAAGAGCAAACTGTTCGTCGGTGGTCCAGGTGTTCTCTGGTACCTCGAATATCAGTTTTATATGTGTTCCTGAGAGGGAGATGAATGACTAACTGTGAGTGGATCAAGGCAGTTTGCGATTTGTGAGAATGTCCCAAGAGCGAGGCACTGGTCGACCTTTGGGTCAGCGCGGACGGTATACGGGCCGAATATTAGTGGTTGAAGCAGAGCCAAGAATCGAACAAACAAATAGAGTCTGATCATCGCCTCTGCGTTCCCCAATGGCCTGATAACCTGATAGGCGCGGAAGCAGGGACGTGGCAGAGGGCAAACGGCGTTGATTGGACGACCAAAGGCCAGTGAGTGTTGATCCTACGACCCCACAGCTCTCGCCACGTTCACCTGCAAACGTAGAGATGGACATATTAGGAGCCTCCAGACCTCATGGGCAGTAGACCTTGCGCGGGGCTATGACTGCTGGGTATTTGGAATTTGGAGAACGTCAACTGCAAGTGGGACGCTCTCAGTTGGGTTAAGGCACAAGGAACACGGGGCTCCACAATGTCAGAGATGCGACGCGAGACGAAGACATTCTCTGCTCAGGTTCGATTCGAATAAACAGAATTTTCAAAGTCAGAACTTTAAAAGTCAGGATTTTAAGTGTCGATTTGAGTTGTGTGCCGTGTTTGGCAAGTAATGTTTGGCAACACGTGTTCCTTCACTTAAGCCCGCCATCCGCTGGATTTACTTGTACAGTACCACCGCCGACATGTCCCAGCGACGACTGAGCAATACCAGCGGGTGAACAACGACGATGACGACGCAGTGCCAGTCCGGCACTAGGACGGAGCGGCTCGATGCCGTTCAACCGCCCCTAACCTCCCAGCACTGCTCAATCTCGGTTTCAACAGCACCAACATATATATGCAGTCACAGTTTAGCGCATCCGGTTCTGTTTAAACCCCCTCGCGCTCCTCACAACCGTGCCCTTCCGTCACCTCCCCAAATCAGGCCATTCCACGCCCAGCCTACCAAGTCTCGTCTCGGCAAATTTTGCCGAGACTGAATGCTCTATCACGCCATCATCCTTACCATTGTCTAAACTCCCAAGTGCTCCTCCAGTGCGAACCCCTTAAGGATAACGACAAATCATCTCCTTATTGGGGGTATATCTGACTGCCTTGTATGATCAATCCCTACCAAATTGCTTCCCTAGTCACGACCCAGTATGACTACAGAGTATGTTTATCACCGACTGTAACCTCATCGTGTATACCGATCTGCCCCTATGTACCTACAACACAGACATATGACTTCTATCTCCTTGCTTCTACCGTGATGGTTCATACGAAGTTAAAGTCCTAGAATGAGGTTGTGGACTCTTTAGGAGGGGCGAACGTACCCCGGCCAATCCATAATATGTAAAAGGCGGGAAAGCGTCATCCAGCATCCTACTGGGCCTCGCCGTCCTTGTATATGATGGCTCGATCCATCCTGCCGTCGTCGTCTGTGGTCTTGCCAACAAGCGGAAGGCCTCATTTCATTCATTCCTTGCTAGCATACGGTCCCGCTTCAGCTGGCCCTCAATCTCATCATTCAGGGTTCCCAGGTGCCATCAGCCCTGGACTGGCATTTATTAGAAGAGGACTACTTACAAGCCTTTGGCTCGTCATTGTAGCTGTTGGAATGCGCGCAGCCCATCCTAGATGGGAGGGTTAGCTGTTGCGGAGTGCTGTGGATGCTGGTAAAGCCAGAGGTGTAGGGCGAGTTGAGGGTTGGGCTAGAAACAGGGCAAGCGCGAAGTGTCCATCAACTACTCTCAAATCGCCTGTTTTTCAGAAATTGCGCGCAGCCGTGAAAGACGAGAACAAATACACTGGATACAATTACAAGACGAATCCTGAAGCCATTATATAAGGTCCATCCGGCATCCAGGCACCGGAGCCTGAAAGCTGAGATATCCAGAAATTTCCAATGCCCGGCAGTGCCGGACCCCCTAACTCACGGAGATACGGGAACGCATCCCACACCATCTCCGTCCAGCTTGTATCCACTCCCGCAAGTCGCCGTAAATGCCTCCCGAACCGCTCGTGCCCAGACTACTTGGTCATTAGCCACCTGTCGCGCCACCGCCTTTTGTTGAACAACAAGGAAGCTCCCACTTGCAAGCGCCGTGGTTGCTGTATGGTCGCATTCCTGGCCTCGCGGCACACCGTTCAGCACCCGCCCCAGAAGATTTGTCGACTGCGTGATGGTGCAATTGGAGGTCTCCGGTGTGTTGGCCGTCCAACCGAGGCCGAGACTAGACGTGACATTCCTCAAAGCTCGTGTGAATCGGTTTGCGCGCTGTGCTGCAAGGCTGGTGGAAGCATACCAAGTCTTAGTTGCTGCACTGATGTGTCAGGGGATTGATCGATTGGTTAACGGGTTTGACGCACTAATTCCAGCTGAGACGAAAGCTGTGTCGTCCAGGCAGGCCGTTTCTGTCATTGCTTGAAGTTGTATGTATGCACAAGTTGCATTGGGGCAGCCTCCGTGGGCATCTTGCCATGCATTGAGTACAAGGGCTACTTGGTGGAAAACTTCTTGCTATGTACGGGTGATTAGAATAGACAGTCATAACGTGAAAAGAGCGTACATCATGCTGGGCGGCTTGGGTCACCCAACCGGGAACGACAGGCTCGCCGTTTGACCACTTTGCGCAGCCTTGCTTGGGGTACGCCGCCTGACTTCGAGTCGTCGCAATATAGCTTCTTGCCCCCGTATGCTCAAAGATGGCTACAGTTTGTCGAAGCAGCCCATACCCCGTTTCCGAGATGTGGACCGGCCGTGAGCTTGTCAAGCGGCTCCGCAAGGCAATAAGAGGAAGCCCCTTTTCAAACCGAGTTCCATTGAAGAGAGTGCTTTCCGCCAAGACACATAAATCGCCGACCTGACGCAGCGTGATGAAATTCCGCAGAGATTCCGGGAGAGTGTATGGGGATATTTGAGAGGTGCATGGAACACCATACTCTGTAGCGTTAAGAGCATCATGGACGACGCCCAAGTAATCCCCGAATTCCTTGGGAGAAAGCTGGGCAAGAGCAAACTGTTCGTCGGTGGTCCAGGTGTCAGGTGGTACCTAGAGAATCAGCTGTACATGTGTTCCTGCGAGAGAAATGAGTGACCAACCGAGAGCGGGTCGAGGCACTTTGCGATTTGCGAGATCGTGCCAAGTGCGAGGCACTGGTCCACTTTTGGGTCAGCGCGGACAGTGTCTGCGCTGAATATCAGTGGATGGAGCAAAGCCAAGAATCGAGCAAGCAAATAGAGTCTGATCATCATCTCTGCGCTCCCCGATAACCCGATAACTCGGTTAGCGCGGAAGCTGGGGCGTGGCGGGGGGCAGATGACGTTGATTGGACGATCAAACGCAAGTGAGTGTTGACTCTACAGCCCCACAGCCCTCGCCACGTTCGCCTGCAGATGTAAAGATGGATGTTTTGGAGCCTCCAGGCCTCATGAGCAGTAGACATTGCTCGGCACCATCACTGCTGGGTAGTTGGAATTTGGAGAACGTCAACTGCAACTGGGATGCTCTCAGCTGGGTTGACCGTGGAGGCTGACGCAAAATTGCCGCTATGCCTCACGCATCCCAGATTGTTCCTCGCCTCCTAAAGGCGAGGATTGATTGCCGACTAATGCTGTGATGATTACACAAAAATTTAGTGCACAGTGATGCGAGAAAAACGCGTGAATAGTTGCTGGCATGCGAGATGCAAATGGTAATGAGGCGCAAGGAACATGTGCTGGCAGACGTGGATCCATATCATGCCAGAGATGCGACACGGGAAGAAATTCTCTGGTCAGGTTCGATTCGAATAAAACAGAGTTTGAAAGTTGGAAAAAAGTTTCGATTTGATTTGTATGCCGTGTTTGGCAAGCCATGTTTGGCAACACGTGTTCCTTCCTTTGACCCTGGCGCGGCCCGGCATCCGCTGGATTTACTTGTACAGTACCACCACCGACATGTCCCAGCGACGACTGAGCAATACCAGCGGGTGAACAACGACGATGACGACGCGGCGCCAGTCCGGCAGTACGTACTCCATCAGCAATCGCCCCTAGCCTCCTAGAGCTGCCCAATCGCGATTTCAACGACACCGATATATGCAGTCACGACATAGCGCGTCTGGTTCTACAGTGTATGTTTGCTCCTGTGTTATCACGGACTGTAATTTCGTCGTGTATACCGATCTGCCTCTATCTCCCTGTGCTTCTGGCTAGATATCTACAACGCAGACATATGTCTTCTGTCTCCTTGCTTCTACCGTGATGGTTCATACGAAGATAAAATCCCAGAGTAAGGTTGTGGGCTCTTTGGGAGGCCCAGGCAGGGGCGGACGCTGACCAATCAAAGTGTATAAAAGGCAGGGAGGACCGTTGTCATCCTGCATCCTGCTGGGCATCACCGCCCTTTTAAATGATGGCTCGATCCCGTCTGTGGTCTCGCCGGCAAATGGAAGGCCTCATTTCATTCATTCTTTGCTACCGTACGGTCTCGCTTCAGCTACTCTCAATCTCATCATTCAGGGTTCCCAGGTGCCATCAGCCCCGGACTGGCATTTATTAGAAGACGACTACTTACAAGCCTTTGGCTCGTCATTGTAGCTGTTGGAATGCGCGCAGCCCATCCCAGATGGGAGGGTTAGCTGTTGCAGAGTGCTGTGGATGTTGGTAAAGCCAGAGGTGTAGGGCGAGTTGAGAGTTGGGCTAGAAACAGGGCAAGTGCGAAGTGTCCATCAACTACAGTACTCTCAAATGTCCTGTTTGTCAGGAATTTACGCGCAGCCGTGAAAGACGAGAACAAACACATTGGATACAAGTACAAGTATAAGACGAATCATAGGCCAACTTGGCGAGCCCTGCTGGAGTCCTCCACATCCGCGCTCAGGCGCGATGGTGCATGACGCATTCCCTCCCTTTCCCACAAAAAAAGAAAAGTATAAGACGAATCCTGAAGCCCTTATATAAGGTCCGTCCGGCATCCAGGCACTGGAGCCTGAAAGCCGAGACATCCAGAAATTTCCAATGTCCGGCAGTGCCGGACCTCCTAACTCACGGGAACGCATGCCACACCATCTCCGTCCAGCTTGTATCCACTCTTGCAAGTCGGCGTAAATGCCTCCCGAACTGTTCGTGCCCAGATTACTTGGTCATTAGCCACCTGTCGCGCCACCCCCTTTTGTTGAACAGCAAGGAAGCTCCCACTTGCAAGCGCCAAGGTCGCTGTGAGGTCGCATTCTTGGCCTCGCGGCACACCGTTCAGCACCCGCGCCAGGAGATTCGTTGACTCCGTGGTCATGCAATTGGAGGTCTCCGGTGTGTTAGCCGTCCAACCAAGGCCGAGACTAGACGTGACATTCCTCAAAGCTTGTGTGAATCGGTTCGGGCGCAGTGCTGCCAGGCTGGTGGAAGCATACCAAGTCGTGGTTACTGCACTGATGTGTCAGGGGATTGATCGATTGATTAACGGGCTCGACGCACCAATTCCACTTGTGATGAAAACTGTGTCGCTCAGGCACTCCGTTTCTGGCATTACTTGAAGTTGAATGTATGCACAAGTTGCATTGGGGCAGCCTCCGTGGGCATCTTGCCATGCGTTGAGTACAAGGGCTACTTGGTGGAAAACTTCTTGCTATTTACGGTTGATTAGAATAGACAGTCATAAGGTGAAAAGAGCGTACATCATGAGCAGTGGCATCGGTCACGTAACTGGGAGCGACCGGCTCGCCGGTTGGCCACTTTGCGCAGCTTTGCTTGGTGTACGCTGCACGACTTCGAGTCGTCGCAATATAGCTTCTTGCACCTGTATACTCGAAGACGACTGCGGCTTGGAGAAACACCCCTAACCCATACTGCGTTGCCGAGATGTGGAGGGGCCGCGAGCTTGTCAAGCGGCTCCGCAAGGCAATAAGAGGAAGCCCCTTTTCAAACCGAGTTCCATTGAATACGGTGCTTTCCGCCAAGACACATAAATCGCCGACCTGACGCAGCGTGATGAAATTCCGCAGAGATTCCGGGAGAGTGTATGGGGATATTTGAGAGGTGCATGGAACACCATACTCTGTAGCGTTAAGAGCATCATGGACGACGCCCAAGTAATCCCCGAATTCCTTGGGAGAAAGCTGGGCAAGAGCAAACTGTTCGTCGGTGGTCCAGGTGTCAGGTGGTACCTAGAGAATCAGCTGTACATGTGTTCCTGCGAGAGAAATGAGTGACCAACCGAGAGCGGGTCGAGGCACTTTGCGATTTGCGAGATCGTGCCAAGTGCGAGGCACTGGTCCACTTTTGGGTCAGCGCGGACAGTGTCTGCGCTGAATATCAGTGGATGGAGCAAAGACAAGAATCGAGCAAGCAAATAGAGTCTGATCATCATCTCTGCGCTCCCCGATAACCCGATAACTCGATTAGCGCGGAAGCTGGGGCGTGGCGGGGGGCAGATGACGTTGATTGGACGATCAAAGGCAAGTGAGTGTTAATTCTACAGCCCCACAGCCCTCGCCACGTCTGCCTGCAAACGAAGAGATGGATGCTTTGGAGCCTCCAGGCCCCATGGGCAGTAGACATTGCTTTGGAATTTGGAGAACGTCAACTGCAACTGGGATGCTCTCAGCTGGGTTGACCGTGGAGGCTGACGCAAAATTGTCGCTATGCCTCACGCATCCCAGATTGTTCCTCGCCTCCTAAAGGCGAGGATTGATTGCCGACTAATGCTGTGGTGATTACACAAAAATTTGGTGCCCAGTGACGCGAGAAAAACGCGTGAATAGTTGCTGGCATGCGAGATGCAAATGGTAATGAGGCGCAAGGAACATGTGCTGGCAGACGTGGATCCATATCATGCCAGAGATGCGACACGGGAAGAAATTCTCTGGTCAGGTTCGATTCGAATAAAACAGAGTTCAAAAGTTGGAAAAAAGTTTCGATTTGATTTGTATGCCGTGTTTGGCAAGTCATGTTTGGCAACACGTGTTCCTTCATTTGACCCTGGCGCGGCCCGGCATCCGCTGGATTTACTTGTACAGTACCACCACCGACATGTCCCAGCGACGACTGAGCAATACCAGCGGGTGAACAATGACGATGACGACGCAGTGCCAGTCCGGCACTAGCGGCGCTGCCCAATCTCGGTTTGAACGACACTGACGTACGCAGTCATGACTTAGCGCATCTGGTTCTGTTAAAACCCCCTCACGCTGTTGCCTGCGATGATTATTGCCGCACGGCGCGGCGGCGATACAAGCACGCTGCTGGTCAGGCGATCGGCCTGCCCCTTTCGTATGTTTTTTTCATTTGATCTGTTTACTCTGTTTATTTATACGACACGTGCGGCCTATGCCACTCTCGCTATGTACATAGGGCGCAGCTTGCGAGGGGGTTCTCCAAAAATTACGGTTCTTCCGCCCGCTCACTCGCTGCGCCAGTTCTACACACGCCCCTCACAACCGTGCCCTTCCGCCACCTCCCTAAATCAGGCCATTCCACGCCCAGCCTACCAAGTCTCGTCTCGGCAAAATTTACCGAGACTGAATGCTCTATCACGCCGTCATCCTTACCATTGTCTAAACTCCCAAGTGCTCCTCCAGTGCGGACCCCTTAAGGATAACGACAAACAACCTCCTTATTGGAGGTATATCTGACTGCTTTGTATGATCAATCCCTACCAAATTGCTTCCCTAGTCACGACCCAGTATGACTACAGAGTGTGTTTATCACCGACTGTAACCCCGTCGTGTATACCGATCTGCCTCCATGAATCTACAACACAGACATATGACTTCTATCTCCTTGCTTCTACCGTGATGGTTTATACGAAGGCAAAGTCCTAGAATGAGGTTGTGGGCTCTTTAGGAGGGGCGAAACCCGGCCAATCCATAATATGATATGTAGAAGGCGGGAAAGGCCGTCGTCATCCAGCATCCTGCTGGGCCTCGCCGTCCTTGTATGTGATGGCTCGATCCATCCTGCCGTCGTCGTCTGTGGTCTTGCCAACAAGTGGAAGGCCTCATTTCATTCATTCCTTGCTAGCATATGGCCCCGCTTCAGCTGGCCCTCAATCTCATCATTCAGGGTTCCCAGGTGCCATCAGCCCTGGACTGGCATTTATTAGAAGACGACTACTTACGAGCCTTTGACTCGTCATTATAGCTGTTGGAATGCGCGCAGCCCATATATATATACTAGATGGGAGGGTTAACTCTTGCAGAGCGCAGTGGATGCTGGTAAAGCCAGAGGTGTAAGGCGAGTTGAGAGTTGAGCGAGAAACAGGGCAAGCGCGAAGTGTCCATCAACTACTCTCAAATAGCCTGTTTGTCAGAAATTTGCGCGCAGCCGTGAAAGACGAGAACAAACACATTGGATACAACCACAAGACGAATCCTGAAGCCCTTATATAAGGTCCATCCGGCATCCAGGCACCGGAGCCA
>Ga0307515_10021792_pt1 | contig 11337 bp, 7 predicted proteins | sample 17_EM_MG_FD_194513 | JGI IMG/M metagenome (GOLD analysis project Ga0307515, IMG submission 194513) | Populus trichocarpa ectomycorrhiza microbial communities from riparian zone in the Pacific Northwest, United States - 17_EM | ecosystem: Host-associated > Plants > Roots > Unclassified | place... | reverse complement strand
TAAAGGTAGCATATCATTTCCTTTTAAACAATGCATTGCGGATGCAATAACTGCTTCTAGCACTGATCATTTTCCAAGGGAAGGCATTCGTAATACTCTGCTGCTAGGAGACCGTTCTGGAAGGAGATCTTCATGGTGGTTGGGTAAAGAACAAAGTAATCCTGTGGTGCCTGAGACACTTGCATATAAACTGGTTTCAGATATTCGTGTTATTACTGAATTAATATACAAACTTTTCAAGTTAATTCTTCTGAACTCCTTTAATTTGTTTTGCCTTCTAGTTGACCTTTATTGAGTTATTCTATGTTTTTATGTCCAGCTTATTTGTTTGTGGATTTACCTATTTATTCAGCCAAACCTGTGCACTTTTGAATGGGTCATCCCAGATCATTGGATGATTCCTTGGGTGAGCCATCAGATAATTTTGCTAATGATAATTCATATGAACTTACACTTCACCGTAGTTTCCAATGGCTCAAGTATGCTGCATCTCTCTTCCTTTTTCTTGTCTTTTGATTGCAGTGTGAAATGTTGCTTCCTGCCTGACTAAAAACCTTCCATCCACCATTATAGCTTTACAACTTTTGGATATGCTAGTTTACCTAATTGGATTCTAGATCATGTTAGAATAATAGCATTTATTTCACTGATTAATCTCGATTCCATGCTTGTGCTTAAACAGTTATATTTGACCAGATATGTGGGGATCAGATTATAGGTCTCAGTAAATGTATATGCATCAGTTCGTGAAGATCGTTAATGTGAATTGGTATATCGTTAATAAACCGCCTCTAGCTACCTTGAGTTTGACTAGTTTGCAAAGTTACACTCGTGCAGATTACATGTCCACTTGCTTGGCTTGGTGAAATCCCCTACCCCCACCAGTCCTAAGCAGCTTCCAACCTTTGGAAACAAAAAATGACTTTTCTTAATGCATGGTTTTCACTATGTTCAGTGCAATCACTGCCCTCTTGACTGCCATGTACAATTTCTGTTTTTTAATTCCTTTCTTGTTGCATTGCAGTGTATCGTACATTCAAGCTAATGGCCGATCATTATCACCTGCATTTGGTGTTGAAATAGTTGAACCATCTAGAAAGTTTGTATTAGAAGCCCAGATTTAGACTGCACCAGGGTTACCTGGAGATGATGGACCTCGTCCCTTTCTTGGTGGGTATGTAGAGGTCAATGTACAGGGGAGCAGATTTTGAATATATTGAAGGGACAAGGTGTAGAAGTACAGGAATACAATTGGAACTTAGAGAATGACAAGTCAGCTTTCTAATCCTGTTACCTGTTTATAGCCGTAGGTGCTCAAGTGATGCTTGTATATCTGGTGTTGCAGAAAATGAAAGTTCCAGCATTCTTACAGCTCATTTGATAATCACATGAAAGTACAAGTCAGATATTTAATTAGACAGCCTTGATATGTAGATTTTAAACTTGTTCACGATGAATCAACGAGGGAATATGAGATAGATGGTTTGAATTACCATGAATTTCCAGGGAATGAACTATTTCAGAATTAAGGAAGGTTGTGTGCTTCTAGTCAAATATCTCACCAGCACGCCATCACTGCTCTGCAAATGCATCATGTGAGATGAATAAACTAACAAATTAACTAGCAGTGATCAATTTTTGAGCAATGCTATTCAATCGTGGATCAAGCCCTAAAGATACAGGCAATAACTTTCTGGAAGAGCCTTGACTGTCTTTGCAGATGTTGCAGCACTCCCAAATAAAAATGGATCGAATGTGGCTTTAAGGATGGTTGAGCTCCAACAAAGTGGAATTTCATGAATTTTCAAATTATTTTCTACTTTTCCTGTGCGATAATGAATTTTTTAAATCAACTTAACCAATATTCAGAATTAAATTTATTTTTAAAATAAATGTTTTACTTCTTCTTTGTACGAGAATTATTCTTCTTTTAAAAAAAAAAAATCGGAGAAATTAATTCCTCTTAGTCATGATTCTAAGATTTGGACATCGACTGCTGAACCAACTAAAAACACCTTAATTTTAATGATGAGCTCTTGATTTCATCAGATCTAATAATTAAGCAAGTGCCACGTATTAAAGGCAAGCACACGGGGCCTGGACACTCCTGTCAATTTGCTGGGCTTGTGCTTTCCTACCTTGGAGACTTCGGACAATCATCCCAACATCTGGGCCCACTGCAAATGATTCGCCTGGAATATAACTCTCTCAAGGCAGTATTTTGCTATTATTTATTATTCTAGCAGAACACTCACACGGCATCGTTTTTTTTTTAATCAGGATTCTTTATTTTGAATATTATTTAGTTTCCTTGCTATTTAACATGAGTTTATAAATAAATAAATAAAAGAACCGACACGAAAAAAATAATATTATTTTTAATGCTATTGATAAAGTGATTTCGTGGAGATTTTATATAAATCTAATTCACTCCTCTCTATTTAATAGCAAGTGTAAATTGATTTTGTATAAGTTTTAATACTCCTGGAGTCATTAACAATTCAGGAACGATGATGATATTGCTTTTTCTTTCTCACAAGATCTAAATATACTTGTCAGAATCAAACTTGATGTGAAGTTTTGGCTTCCTCTTATCCGAGGAGGATGTAGATTCATAATAATTTCAATAAAGTTTATTGAGAGTTCTTGGCCTATTTAATTTGAAAATTGAATGTAACTAGGTAGTTTTCGTGAATTTTGTTGATAATATTATTAACTGAAGTTAAATTTATAAACCGAGTTAGTTGATAAGAACTAAAGCAAACCTTGTATGAGCTGACCAAATATGATTCAATCAATTTAATGGGTGTGTTTTTAAATACTCGACTCGGTAAAAACTTGATTTGGCTTGTTTTAAGAAATGATATTTTAAAACAACATTGATGTAATGTTTATATATATAATTAAAATCAAATTAACAATGTGTTTTATCAATCTAATTAAACTGAGTAACATTGTTTATTGAAAGTTCTTGGCCTATTTAATTTGAAAATTGAATGTAACTAGGTAGTTTTTGTGAGTTTTTTGCTATCTCTTTTCATGTTTTTTTTTTCTTTAAATATCAACGAAAAACTTTAACGCACTCAGAAAATAATTAATAACATCTAATTAGTTATTTTTTAGACACCATTAATTTTTTTATCAAATTTTTTTTATAGTGATAGTAAATTAACTAGTGACGTTCTATTTTTAACAAGTACATTATACAATAACAATACAAAAAAAATAAAAATATGCTGGATTGAAAAATAAAAATAAATCTATCTTTAAAATAGTTATAAAATAAATTTTTATATTTTTAAAATAAAAAACACACCGAGACAAATCTCATTATCTCATGTCTCTATTTCTTTTTTCTGTCTCGATAAAAACAGGCTGGAGAATATTTTTACGTTTTACCTTCAAACTTGGAACATGGAATTTATTTTTTACCAAGAAAACAAACAAATAGTCACAGAACAAGGGTATCCAATCCAAGCAAATTATTATTAATATTATTATAGAAATATTAAATTATCTCTGTCATTTATATACAAAAGAAGCATTCTTTCTGTCACGATAATCCCCTCCAACTCTCTCCCCCTACAAAATCCTCCCTTTGCTTTCTCTCTCCAGGGTTTGTGACAAAGATGCATACTTTTCTTCGTCAACAAAGGTGAGAATTTCAAATTCCTTTCTTTACCTTCTCTCTACTTCCCTGGCTTTCTCTCCATACCTTTTGTTTTATTTTTATTTTCAAAAAATCGACAATTACTTTCTCTCTCTTTTGAATTTGCAAAAATTCTCTTCTATGTTCGATTGACTTGAATTTCTTTTTCACGGGCTCATCCAGTTAATCACAATCATCTGCAGTTCTTTTTCATCTGTTTTCTGGGTTTTGTACAGTGATCATAACCATCCTCATTATTTATAATCCTGATTTTACCTGTACCAAATTACAATTACATAGAATCCTGAATGTGTTTTTTTTTGTTGAATTTAATGGAATTTAACAAAAACCCTTTTGAATTCTGTGCATATTAATGCAAAATCATTCTTCTTTTTGGTCCCTTTTAGAAAATTTGAAGAGGTTTTGCTCTGTCTAACAATTTCAACTAGTATTTTCGAAGTTACATTAACTACGTGAGTGATTAGGGAATGAATTCTAATTATTCAGCTTGTAAAAGGTCCCAGCTCCTTGTTAGCTTCTTGGGAGCTTGTGGTTTTCATGATTTTTTTTTACATTGAATTTGACATCAGGGTTTTTGGTAGTTGAGCTGTTTTAGGAGGGTGAGATGAGAGTGAACTGAAACTTTAAATTTAAGCATTTGGTTATTTCAATATTGGAATCTGCTTGAACAGTGGATGTTATTTAATGAAGTTGTTAGTAATATATATATATATATTTTTTTTTTGAATCAGGTTTTGAGATTCAAACAGATCAAGGTGTTTTTAGTGAATTGGCTGAGGTCATTATAAATGGAGATCCGTATGGATTTCTTGAATTGTCTTGACCATGACACATCAATGAAGATTCTCAGGTGTTTGGAAGATCCATCTGATCTTGTCCGTGCTAGTTATGTCTCTCGTTCTTGGCGAGATTTTGGTGAGTATTTACTCTTATGTTTAGACTGAAATCTTTAAACATTTTGCAGTTGTTTTGATATCCGCAGAAGCACATTGCAAACATCTGTTTTTCCTTTTGATATGAAGTATTCTTATCAGAATGGCTGTGTTCTTTAAGTGATCGTCTAAGTTGTTGCCAAAGAAAAAAATGGATGACACTTGTTGCAATAAATGTTGGTCGGTACTTTATTTTTGCATTTCTTTCCTCTTGTTTTTGTAGTCAATTTAGGCACAAACATTTATTATCTCATTCAAATTGAAATTTGTAATCAATTACTTTGGTGGTAGCTGCAATCTAATTAGATTCTCCTCAAGGTTCCTTTATGCCATTGTCCCTGAGTTCTACTCTAAGGGTATCTTCTTAATCACCTGTTGCTGTTGCCAATACAGTTTTCAATTATTTCTCAACAGGTTGCATCCCAGTTGTTTTCAACTTTGCTGTATAAAAAATCAATGAACATTATTTTTTGATAGTTTTTGAAAATTGGTTTTGACAACCTGATCAATTTCAATCTTGATTGAAATTTTAGTGATGGTTGCAGGGTTTGGGTAGAGAAAGTTTCCCTTTAACATTGAATCTTGTTTTTGTAACTGAAGGTTTTGATTGGGTTTGGTTTGCTTCACAGTGATTGCAAATGGTCTTTGTAAGCAGCTGTGCTTGAGTATGTTTCCTCACTTGCTTAGAGTTGATTGTGTAATTGAACCTAGCTGTGTTATGGAAAAAGCTTCAGAAGTCGGATGTAGCAAATTTGTGGAATGGGAAACTCTGAAGAGGGAGCATAAAGCATATGCATTTCTAGCTCAAGCGTGCTTGTCATTTCCTTTTGATGATTGCATTAAGGATGCAATAAGTGCTTCTAGCACTGATAATTATCCAGAGGAAAGCATTCGTAACACTCTGCAAAAAGGGGACCGTGTTGGAAGGAGACCTTCGTACTGGTCAAGTAAAGGACAGCGTAAGGCTGCAGTACCTGAGACACTAGTGTATAAACTGGTTGCTGATATTTGTGTTATTACTGAAATTAATATACAACCTTTTCAAGGTTATTCTTCTGTTAATTTCATCAAATTCATTCACTCTCTCAGTTTGTTCTGACCTTATAGTTGTCCTTTATTGAGGTATCATATGTTTTTATGTTCAGCTTATTTTCAGCAGGGTTCACCTATATATTCGGCAGAATCTGTGCGGTTTCATTTGGGTCATCCCAAGTGCCCAATGGATGATACTTTGGGTGAACCATTGGATAACTGTGCTGATGACAAGTTCATATGGACTTACTCTTCACCAGAGTTTCCAATGGCCCAGGTATGTCATGCCTGTCTTCCATTTTTTAATCTTAGTGATGTTGCTGTGATTTTTTTTTTCCCTTCTTAACAAAAACACTACCTATATCAATGTGGCCATGGAACTGCATTATTATTTCTACAGTTTCTTTATCAAATCTATAAGTGGAGCTTGCATAAAAAACAATAGTTCAGTGAACTATCAATTGGCATATGAAAAGGTGCAGCATCTATTTTCAGGCATAGTAGATGGATCTGTCTTGGTTACTTTTGCAGGAAATTTTAGCGATCTAAGATAGACATGGAGTTGGGATCCAATATTTACACTCGGCAGCATGCACCTGAGTTGATTACTTATTGGAGGAAACCTTGAAGACTAAATTAAACATTGTAGTGGCCAAGTTTTCTGCAAACAGCGCTCTTGTATTTACAACCCCCAGGGATGTTCCTAAATAATAAGTAACATGATCATGAACCATATACAGTGGCTGACTTTGTCCCTTTTTGTAGCCTGTTTGATAAAAGAACAAGTGCAAACTTTGTGAGAACACTGCATGGTAACTTAAGACCCCATAGAGCTGTCTTAATGCAGCAGGAAAAGTTTTTTTATTGTAGAATTTTCTCTAAAGAGAACACTATTTGTCATTATATGATCGAATTCTCAACAGAAATCCTAATTCGTCAAAGCCCCTGAACAGGAGAGGAGCTTGCAGAACTTCAAGCTTCCAGAACCTGTTGTTTGCATTGGTGGAATTTTGCAGATTGAGCTGTTGAGAAGGGTTCAGAGGCAAGAAATGGATGGCTTGTTCTATATATGGTTTGTTCAACCCACTATTCTTTAGCAGTTTGGTTTTGGTGTCCATATATATGTGTATGCTCCACTCACATAATAGTGGGACCCATGAATAGTTATCATAGCCAGTCCCACTTTGATGTGAGTGGGATCAATCCTCCAGAGTACCTCATAACACCCCCCCCTCATGGCGTGCCAATCTTCTCAATAGGATCCTGGAATATTTTCATATAATATATTTTATTCAACTGACCAGGCTCGATTCCCTGCATGTGCATAAAATGTGATGATGCTAAGTTGTGGCCAAATCTGTGTTGTGGGATTAAAATAGAAACCATATTTACTCAAATTAAGACTCTGGGGCATCGGTTGGTTTGGAAATTGATATTTTTTCTCAAAATTTTAATCAGCCTTAATAATATCAGAAAAATTAAGAGAAATAATTCCTTAATGCAGAGTTTTATGCAACTTAAGACTGCTGGCTATAATGCACAGTTTCTGTTTTTAATGCATTTTCAGCGTGGCTCATGTTCAAGTTAAAGGCAGGCCATTATCATCAGCATTTGGTGTTGAAATCCTTGGACCTTCTGGAAAGTTTGTATTGAAAACCCTGAGTAGTGCACCACGAAGTTCACTACCGCCAAGTTTACCTGAAGATGACGCCTTATATCATGGTGTGCCCTTGCAAGGACTTGCTGATTTGGAGCAGGTTGTGAATGGGTTGGGGGTCGGAGTACTAGATGAAGATTGGAACTCAGAAGATGATGAAGCGGCCGATGAAATGGATGATGAGTTAGCTTTCTAGGCCTGTTACCTATAATAATTATAACCTTTCTTTGTTTATTTTACCAGACCTCTATGAATTTGGGCTGAATAACAAGTTGGTGTCCTGATCTCTCAAAAGCCAGAGTGACTACGCTGGAAACCTTCCAAGCTCTTTCTGCCAAGGTGGTGTGTAAGCCATGTATATTCTAGATAAAATATGGGTCTTTTATTAAACTAGCACAATTTTATAAAAGTTTTTAAAAAACAGGATATCAGAGAAAAATATTTGTAAAATAGCGTACTTTTAACCTAACTGCTATTAAAAAACATGGCTTTATTTACTGTCATTAACTGTTATTTTTATTTATTTATTTTTTCAACTGTCATTAACTGTTATTGTTAATATTAGTTGTGTCAAGCCGCATAGTCCATCTTAATATTTTATATAAAACAAGCCATACAAAACTATAAATTATCAAACCTTAAATTTATAATTGAAATTGAAGCTATTTTAACATTATTTTTACTTGTTAATTAAAATTTCAAATTAATACATGTGTTTTTTAAATATTGTTTTTATTTATGTGTATTTTTATAGTTGTTAATGACCGATTTAAAATTTTAAACAGCATGTTCACATGTTCATTTGTTAAGTAATGATATTAAATCATGGTTATATAAATTAAATATAAAAATGCATAATATATAAGATAACTTTAAAATCAATATGATGTTTAGCAAAAACAATATTACAAAAGTAGTAATAATAAAAATAACTCATAACTAGAAAAATAACATAACGTAATTATACACAACATAATAATATATTTGAGTCTATCTATGTCCTTTACGACATATAAAAACTGCAATATATCTTACCCAAATCCTGTATAACAAAAGAAAATGTTTGATGTATTAACATGAATTATAGGGTCATTAGAACAATAATTAATCATATTTCTCAAATGAAAAATAAACATGCATTTTCATTTCATATGACCTTCGATCTATGTAACTTCTACAACCGTAGAACAGAAGGATCAATTAAACTAGGATCTATGTACCGAGAAACTCTACGTGTAAATGAAGATGACGCCCCTAATGTATGTGGTATCCTAACAAATTATACCTATAAAATACAAAATATAATTCAAAATTAGAAAATAAATATTATAAACAAATAATTAAAATTAAATAACTAATAATAAAAAATAAACATGTCATTGTCTAACTTAATATATACATTGTTTGTATTCACAAGTTTTTATCTAATCACATATGTCACATTTATATTGTGAATGCCCCTCTCTCATATCTATTTTATTGTGCAATCGAATTGATTTTTATCGATCCCAACCGGTTTCCTTGAAGAATCTAGATATACCTAATAACCACTATACTCATTCCACTCTAATTAATAAGTAAGGGATTGAATGGAGTCCATCGTATGCTATTATACAATTGCTAATTATCTCCTAATTACCGGAAGAAGAAGAAAAGGTACAGCTTTTCCGTCTTTGGGTATGGAGGTATGGGTGTGTGTGTGTATTTGGCCTTCCATCAATAGAGTTGTCGTGTATATATTCGTGGCTTGGTGGTAAATGCATTAATTTCCTTCACTGCAGATTTAGAAATTCTCACAGATCTTGTGGTGGTGTCGATATTTCATTTCAGTTTTCAGTTACAATGGGAATGATCTCACTTTCAGGTTTTGCAGTTGAAGTTATTGCTCACAAAATCACAATCATGTTTAAATAAAAAGAATGTTTTTGCGCACTCCATTCCTGTAGGATTATGCAACCAAGTTTTAGGGTTAGCATTTAGAATTAACATTTAAGAGAATTTTTTTGTATTATGTAGATGTATCAGGCTGATCTTGAAGGTGAGCTCATAAGATTCTTCGGAGAAGAGATTGGTTTCAGGATATTTTTTACGGTTCTGAAAAAAAAAAAAAAAAAGGTGTTATACAACCACTGGTAGAGAGCTTGTGTCCAACCCTGCTTCTAGGCTTCTAGCCTGCTGGCTGAAGAGGGAAGCACTTGAGGGCAACCATCTGTAGGCACTAACGCTGGCTGACATTGAAGGTAGCCGAAATGTTAAAAGTAGCTATCAAAGATTCTGTGTTTTTCAAAATCTTGCTTGTACATTGTTATCTGTTCCTACGTTGTAGTTGAAGATTATATTGCAGACATGAGAAAAAACTTTAAAATAACCTTGTCTTAGTGATTTCCTGTTTGGAATTGAAATTAATCATGTTTTTCATCAAAATTTGATTGTTTTTTTGTTTTAAATTGATTTTTTGATATGCTAAAATAAAAAAAATAAAAAAACTATTTACCACACCCAATAAATTTGCCAGTGCTTTCAGAGTCATCCTATTCACAAAATTAAAGAATCAGGGTATACTTGAAACAAATTGAAAAGTCTGAGGATTTGTATAAGCATCATAACTAATGTTGCAAGGGATAACTAGAAATAAACAAAGTACCTCGTCACTAAAATGCTAATATCCAAATCATAGATACGCTTTTTGGATTTTTTTTTCACCCTAAAAAAGAGTTTTCTGTCTGTCTAAATTATAATAAAACCATTCACCCAAGTGAGCAGAAACAAACTATAAAACGTTACCATCCCGCTCAGGTGATGTTTGGCCAGGAAGGTTGAGACCCAGCCATAATCATTTACACAAAAATTATGGAAGCATGTGAATGCAGCTAAATAGATGGGCACTTGAAACGCCAGAAATGGAAAAGCCGAACAATAGTACCCCACTTTAGGTATGCACAAATGTATGATCTGATAGAATTCATTAAAGTGTAAAACTGTAAGGTCCACCCAAACCAAACATCTGCAGATCAGCTACAATGTTTGTAGTGTTAACTACTTGTGCGTTTGTTTACCGGCGTGTCACGCCTCATTAACAAACACTCTTTACCACTTAAATCTGAAATGCAAACCAGAGATGAAATTGGTGAATTATTATTTTGCTAATGCAAGAGATTGTAATGAACTGTGAATTGTGACAACAAGGGTGCTGAATATAGTGAAAATTAAATAGGTAAATGAACCTTCTAGGTCACCCTCAGGATGACTAGTAGCTAACAAAGCTTACACAAATAAGGATTGGTCACAAGGTTCAAGTAATTATTTAGATGACATTTAACTTGTTGACCAGAACGGTGTTGTGTCTTCAAGTTGTCTTAGACTTCTGTGGCGATGGAAGCAACTGCATGTCACAAGAAGAAATCCATTCAGTAAACAGAGCACATACCCACCGATAACTTTGGGAAACTACAATTTTGTTTTAAAATAAAAATCCAATTACAGCAAGCTCAACCAAGCAGTGCTTTAGTGGGCGATATATAGGTAATCACAAAGAAGTAAATTAATATACTGATGATTTCCTGATTAACAATGAGAGCAAAGCATGCAAAGAATTAGTACCTGGTAGCAAGAGATAAGAGAGCTAACAAACCCAAAACCTCCTGTAACTCGAGGAGTGACTTTCTTGGGTGCCAATTGAAGTAGCCCAACAGCAACTACAATGTCCATGGCTGATTTGACAAGGGCTAGTGACCTTTCATTTGATTTTTTAAGTTTAGCACGATATTGCTCATTCTGCACACAAAAAGGACCACCAAAAAATAACCATTACATGGAAGCATTTAAAACAATCAGCCTGCTAAAACAATGATATCCATACATGATTTTTTTCACCCTCCTTAAGCTCCTTCTCCAACTTCTTCATTGACGCAGAAAGCCTCCCAAGCTCCCCAACCTGATGTGAAAATGGTAGAACATGTCATAGAAACCATCTTCAGCTTGCAAGGAGATCCTCATTACCTTTCCTTTACTTTGTGGGGGGGTATGGGGTAATTCACCCATGTCAA
>Ga0307515_10021791_pt1 | contig 11337 bp, 6 predicted proteins | sample 17_EM_MG_FD_194513 | JGI IMG/M metagenome (GOLD analysis project Ga0307515, IMG submission 194513) | Populus trichocarpa ectomycorrhiza microbial communities from riparian zone in the Pacific Northwest, United States - 17_EM | ecosystem: Host-associated > Plants > Roots > Unclassified | place... | reverse complement strand
TTGATATCAGCACATCAAAATGATTTGAAAACACTAAAAACATATTAATTTCAAGTTAATAAAAAAATAAAAAAATTTCAAATTTTATCAAAAACGCTTTTGAAACGCAGAAACAAACAGGGCTTTAATCCTCTTCGTATCATCACAAATTAATATTCTTGAATTGATGATTATTTTCCAAAAACACACGAAGCTATATTTTGTATCACAATTAAAAAAAATTCTATCCGCACATTATTTCTTATAATCTCCTTTTGATTAAAGCAAACTAACTCAACTTCTATCTTGAATCAAATCAGAGAATTTCTAAACTAATAAGGAATCGAGCATATTTATGAGCTGCTTGTTGTCGGAAAACCATGCCAAAAAGCTGTGTAGATTTTTCATTTTAAAAATGCGTTTGTTAACGAGGTGCTAAGCTATCTTGATAATTTCTATTTTTAAATTGTTTTTTATTTTTATTTAAATGTTTTTTAGATGTTATTCGATAATGTCATGCATATGTTTGACATTATAATAATTTTTATTTTTAAAATTGTTTTTCATCTGGGAAAAATACTTCATTGATGTTTAATAATTTTAATATGCTGATATTAAATATAAAAAAATATTTTTTTTGCTATATTTTTAATTAAAAAACATTTTTTTAAAAATAAAAATAAGAAAAGGCCGAGTAGACAGTGGTTATAAGTTGAGGCAGACAAGAAATCTAGGCCGTCAATTCAATGTTGTAACGGGAAAACGTGGCTAGAAGGTTTCTTTCTGTAGTAGATATCTTGGATGATATAATAGCAGAGAGATAGACAGGTGGATCAGGGAGAGGGGTTTATGGTGGGGTTCAAAGCATGGGTTAGCGACAAGGAATCTGCAGCTTTAGAGAGGCTTATCACATGGCCTGGAGCTCAGGTGTAAAACATATGGGACCTAAGCCTTTCCTTCCAGCACTTCGATTACTTCTCGCTCTCTCAAGTTTGATCATTTCTGTGTAGATTTAGTATACAGTTCTTCAAAAACTTGGAAGCTAGCAGCCAAACTCATAAAAGACCTAAACTCCAACTACTTCCAGTCATGTGACGGATTTTATATGGACGTTTCTCTGAACTTCGATCCCAATTATAGTCTCCCATAAAGTTAAAAAAAAAAATCTTGAAATATGTGGTAGTATTTACAAAAATCTAGAAATTATCTTTGAAGGGGGGCCCTTTGAATTCTCTTCATTAAGTTCATGTTTGCAAAATATCTGCAGTTCAGCATGAACCAGAACTTGGCCTTCTCGATTTCCAGTCTTTAGTTTGGAAGTAAGATCTCCGAGGTCTTGAGGAATGGATGGCAAGACTATAAGGAAGTTGGCAGTTTCTCTGAGGAGGGTTATATCCTCCAGAATGCTGCTGCATGCCAGTAGGAAAATTGGAATACGGGGACCTTGGTGATGGAGCAAGAGATGCAGGTAGTGGAATGCGAGGAGTTCCACAAGGCAAACCTGAAGAAAAAAAGAAACCAATTAAAAGACAATTTATGGTATTTTATACCAATGGAAATTGAAAATGCAAGAAAAAGATCCCTGTTGCTGAAACTGCTAGTTGAGATTGAGGCTTCTGTTGAATAACAAATACCAATAGACAATATAGGATGCAAGGGCCACAAACTATAAATCATCACTATAAATCATCACTAGATAACTATCATAAATCTCAAAGTTTAAGACTTGCAGTATTTCAAGGGGTAAACTGAGTTGAACTTTCTGGTCACACTGTTCATGCTTGGTCATACATGGTAAAAAACATAAAATAGCATCCAAATATCCGCAAACAGCTAATAAGAGATTCAAATTGGCACGGTTGGGTTGCAATTCACTAGGTAGTCCAGCTTCTTCAATTGTCCAAGCTATAAAGATTCTCCTGAACAGATCTATATGCACATGCACGTGCGAAATAACATGTTATAATAGCTACCATATGAAGAAGGGGAAGGACTGGGAAAATATGTATTGGAGCCTGCAGGCTGGTGGGGAGACCTCCAACATTATCGCATGTAAAGGAAGATGTCCTTGCAGCCCCCCCTGTGAAGGGTTCTGCCATATTGCTCCAGTAGGGTTTGGGAGTAGCAGCAGCACCAACAACACTATTCTCACCAACAGTGTTTGCTCTGCCATATGGACCAACAAATCCATAGTTTTGGCAAGAGCCAGCTCTACCACCAGAAATGGAACCAGAGCTCCAAGAGCAACCACAGTTATTTCTTGGTACAGAACTTGCACAAGCTCTATGAGGAATGACACCATGACACTACCTTGCAGAAATTTGAAAATGGTCTCAATTTGTGTGTGCATGCATTTTTGAAAACATTGGTTTGATTGATAAATGATTGAAAGGAGTCTGCGATCGAATTGTTCACATAGCTGTGCTTACAAAATAGCCCAGGAACCTATTAAAAAAAAATAGTATCATTCACTATGCTAAAGAATATAAATGCAGAGAGAGGAAAATCTTTTCTGCAAGAAGGACAAAGAATGTAAAAGGAAAAAATTGGAACCTTCATTTCATCCAGAATAAGGTTTCTTCCAAGTAACACAAAACGCTTCTCAGGGTACTCTTCTGCCCATTTCTCTGCCCATGTAGTTTTACCAGAAGCAGGCAACCCCACCATCATCATTACTTCACAATCACTAATGTCAGAAGAATTAGGTCCCATTATTGCATTCCCATCATCAAGAGCTGAAGCCCAGGGCTTACAGCCTTGTTCAGGAACAAGTCCGTCTTCAACGCAACTGAACCACGACATTCCTCAATAGAACATTAGGAAATAGAGCTGACTCCCATTATAGCTCTTTTACTGGAGAATACACCACTTCAAGACCCCTTGGGCCAGCATCAATCCCTTTGCAAATCCCAACCATTTTCCATTCTCAGATAATCCTATAAAAGCCAATGGTTTACTTTCAAGCTCAACACAGCACTAGAGACCTTTCCTGTGCCTTCAAACCCAAAGCTAAGCAGCGTCTCCCCTAGGTTTCACACGCCATCATCTCCCCTAGAAATGCCTAAATGACAAACATACTGCTGGTCAGGAGGCGAGTATTCCATATTAACCCATTGAACCAAAACAATCTTTCAACCGAAACAATACTTCCATCTTGTTATTCCAACATTGGCACGAGCAACAGACCAACAATAAGCAAATGCCTCCTCATTGAAGACCATCTAGTTCAATATCAAAATATAAAAAATGGCAAACTAAAAGGTTCAGCATAGCTTTCAGGTTTACGCGCACAGAATGGAATGGAGAAGCCATCTTCCTATCTACCACAATGTCCTTTTCTTTCACTGATAAAATAATCAATCAATATTGTTCCAATATTGCAGGTGGAATAGAATAAAATTCTGTGGTAAAAGAGATTTTTTTTTTTTAATTCTTCCTCCAAAATCACATTATCTTTGAGGGTTTAGAAACATTTTAATTTTTAGGGTTTAAGATTCTTTAACTCAAAGTTTCAGTTGTTAAAGAAATAAAATTCTCTCTTTAGCCTTCACCCTTTTAAGTTTTTATGGGGTCTAGCAGTTATGTTGTGAAAAACCTGCTGCATTAATTAATAATGAATATTATAATAGAAGAGAAATTAATAAAAACACAAGATTTAATATGGTTCGATAATGTCCGCATCTGCAGTAATGAGAAGCTTTTATTTTCACTATATCGAAATAGAATTACATTATGTGTATTTATACTAAACCTAAACCACCTAATAAACCGCTACCTCCCTAGCATCTATCTATTAGCCACAAACTACATCAAGTTCTTTCATATAACAGTTATTGAGTGGCACCCACACTTCAATTAAACAATATAATCTAAATTAAAGAAATTTTCTTTTATTATTTAATTCACAAATTACTCAATCAAAACCTCCAATTCTCAAATATTGCAAAAAAACTTTAATTGTGAATTGAACCCAATTTATATTAATCTAGGGTTTTAAACATCAAATTAAAAAACAGAGAAGAGTGTTAAAAAAGGGTCCTGTTACCTAAATCACAACCAGCGGGATTGAGCATCACGCGCAGCTGGTTCGACGTGGATCTTAGAGAATCGGGTCCAGAGACATCAAGCTCTGCCCTTTTGGATTCTGGTCGGGGTGAGAGCTCGCGTTTCGTGAAAGCCATTGAGAGAGTGAATGAGGGAGTGAGAGGGGAAGAAGAGAAGTGTCAAAGGCGCGAAATGGAAAGGCATAACGGTGCCGGTTCTTTATATATATGGGGAATCCTGAGAGATGTGTGGGCTGTTTATTGAAGCTCAAGTAAGGCCATTAGTGGGCTTGTGTGAGAGTTTGGTGGGCTGTATCAGGGCTCGGCTTTATTGATGCCATTTGAATATTATGAAATACTCTTAGAAGCTTTGGATCAAGCAGGAAGTGATTTTGTTCTCTGCCTTGTCATTCTGAGGTCGAATCCAAATAAAAGTGTAAGAAAGCAAATTGTTTTTTTTTGAAATACATCAATTTATATTTATATATAGATGGATTGGGATATAATAAATGGCCAACACTTATAATATGATTTTATTTATTTATTGCTATAAAAATATTTTTTTTAGTGAATGTGTCGGTTAATTTCTCCCTTTTTTTTTTTACAAAAATAAAGATGAGAAAGAAATTCTATTTACTATAACGGTAAAGAATTAAATTATCATTAAATTTATTTCTTTTTTCACTTTTTTTTTCAAGTGTAGAATAATCCCAAAGAGTTACTGGTTTTTTTAATTAAGAAAATACAGCTTGGGAATATACTAACAATTAAAACTAAAATTAAAAAAAAAAAAGATAAAAAGGGATTTTTTTTGTCTTTCAACTTTTTAGTAATTAAATGCATGTAACCAAGGATTTATCACTCAAGTGGACTTTATTATGGTTGTAGATTTTTTTTTTTGTGAGATGTTAATTCTTGCAGAGTTATAGTTAGATGGATGTTGCTTTTAATGTGTCCACTATCCTAAATTGTGTGAAACCATTATAAAATTATTATGGACTCAACGTTTTATGAATACGACTAAGCTTATGAAATAATTTCTCATAACTTCCACGAGATAGGATGTTGGGAACAAGATATTATATGCTCAATGAAAATTATAAAATAAAATTATTTGGGAGTTTTTAGGATCTTGTTAAATAAATTTAGAGTTATTTAAAAATTTATTATTTGAAGGTCTTGTCTTTTTCGGCTTTGAATAATTCTTTAAAAACTGAGTTGTCGCAAACCACATGTCGTCCAATTGTTCGGCCTTAATTCTTTAAAGACTAAGTTGTCGCAAACCATAAACTGTTCAATTGTCCGGCCTCCAATGGTAATTCACACGAACTACTCATGAGAAATCTCATGAATTTCTATTTAGGAGAGAGAGATTCCTATGCCTAGAGTATTAGCTCTAATTCTGTGTTTTTATAGTTTTTCTATCTAACAGACAATAACTAAAAAATAAAAAGCATAACTTACTATTTATAGAGAAATATGAAATACCTTATAAATTGAAAAAAATATCATTTTGCCCCCTGAGTAATAATCATATATTAATTCAAGATAATTTTAGAAATTAACTCAATCAAGTCTTTGATTTTTCTAGTTCTGGAAATATAATTTTTGTATTAATTATATTCTAATTCTTAATTTCTAAAATATATTTTAATCAAGTCATACTTAATTAAAGCATCCCAGTTTAATTTCTGACTAGTGATTTTTAATGTATGTGACCCATTAGGTTCCTAATATGTTGGCCCAAATATAAATTATAATTATAATTAAATAATTGATTAATTTATATTTGATGATCAAGTGTATCGTCTAACAATGTGTCATGATTCCCTAAATATTAGAAAAGTCATTAGTGGTTTGACAATCATTTCAGTAATCGATTTCTCAGTGTAATTAATATCTTTTCATCAATAATGTTTTGATTTAACATTAAGACATGAAATATGTTTGCTATATTAAACCATGTTTGTTATCTGCATAATAGTCATTCATCATTTGAATAAGATTTGAAACTCTTTTCAAATCTCATTTACCTTGACTAAGAATTTCTCAATCAATACTATTTGAGAACACATTAAATATTTTTTCTAATTCACTTATGGTGATAACTCATCTCTTGATCACTTAAGTATCTTCATATAGTTCATGTTATACCTAAAATTTTCCCTTTCGTTACCGCAATTGAGATAACATGTAATATGATCAAAACATAACATTCTCTATATAAGATGACTTAGTGATATTAAGTCCAAGGATTATTTACACAACTGTCACATGAGTCTTTCCATAGACATAGATGATCTCTCCATATGGAATTCTCGTGCGAGTTTGTTTAGTGTACATGTCTTATGACAAGCACCTACATATTAGTTCTAGATATCCCTTATACCTCAGCTTATGAGAACACTTGCTTCATTTCAAAAAGAAAAAAACATAATATATATTAGTCTTTATGGTTCTAATGAATGTCTAGTATTTAAGAGAGCATCGATTAGGAATATTTTAGGAACAATGTTTTGAGGCAATAGAAATCCCATAATTTCAACAACTTTATAATTTTCTTTGCAAAGCATTTTTGTTCCATGAACTTAATATTTACTCTATATTAATTAATCTAATATTATATGAATATTAAAGATAAATTATTTATTTATTAATAATAAATATATATTTAGATTAATATAATAATATCATAATCAATCGATTAACTACAAGACATATTAAAGTAATATAGAATAACTTGAAGTAAGTTTAAAGAAAAAAGTTCTAACTTAGAATATGATACTTGGACCAAGCAAGTCGACCTTGATAGGAAACAATGGTGCAAGAATCGTAAAGAATGGAATGAGGACACTAATTCTCAATGGCGTTAGACTTAAAGTGCTGAAAATTAAATAATTCTCATTATATAGAACCATAAGAACCCTATCCTCTCTTTCCTCTGTTACGACCCAGTCAACACTGAGAGAGAGAGAGAGAGATTCTACGAAAAGGGCATATGACAATCAAGAGTGAAGACCAAACCTTGACAAGTGTCATCACAGTAGGAGGATAAGTGTTTTCTGATAAGTTAATTTTTAATCCTGACCTTCTGGATTACTGAAAATAATTGCCTACCTAGGAGGACGTTGATCATAACATGGAAATAGCTTAATCATAGAGCTCCACAGGATCCAGGTAGATTCAGTTTACTATCCTCTTTTATAGCTAAAATCTATTGCTCCCTTGATTCAAGTTGAGCACAGCTTGGTATTGCCTTTTCCATGGCATCCATCAAAACATTAACCTTGTTCGCAAGTTAAGAACCTCCCCCACTCCAACAGCTGTCCCTGTCTAGATTTCCCCCACGACAGAAAAGAAACTGTCCCCAAACTTCTGCCCAAATTTGCTGTCTCCTAAATGCCAGGGGCTTCTTCTGGAATATCAATCTCTCCCCACTTGTCAGGGCTGAAATTATGCTAGATTTGCTTTTACTTTACATAACTGTCTTCGGCACATTCGCCAGTTATAATTCATGGGTCTTATGACCTCAGTACACGTTTCTAAGCTATAAACAGAAACTATATTTCTTTCCTCTTAATCAAATGCAATACACAGACAGAACCAGATCGTAAAAAGTTAAAAAGTCTCAGTTTGCCACATCCCATAAGAATTAAGCAGTGCATAGATAGCAAATAAAATTAAAAGGTATGCAAAGAAGGCAATTACCAGCCAAAAAGAAACGGATTTGAGGACTGGTTTTGGTATCTTGAAGAACACAAACAAAGAATTAATGAGGAAACATTCCATCTTTATTTTATTCAAACAAAACGAGTATGTAAATGTACACAACAATTCTCATTCTTTATCCCAAATGAAAGGTCCAAGACCTCCTCTCAAATAAATATCCCATATTCCCTCCCCTAACTTGCGCATGCTAATAACTTGAAGAGATACAAAACAGGCCAAAAATCCTATCTTCAATGAAAGCTGTTGAAGAATCTACAATGGTCTGTGTCAAAGTGTAACTTGTGAAGAATATTGCCATGTACAGAACCCGAATTGAGATCTGATCAAATCCAAATACCCAAAACCCTCCTTTCACTCTTTATCTACAACAACAATTTAATCTCCTCCTTTTAACTTGTATTTACAAAACCCCTGCCTCTCACATTTCTGTTTCCATGAAAAGCCCCTTCTTTGGCGAAGCGAACAATGCCACTGATACATCAGCAATGCTCTTCCGATTTAACCGTGACTTGTATGACCTTCGCTGCTTTGGCGCATTTGGAGCTTCAATTTCATCCAATTCACCTGGATTCTCAAGATCAAATGGAGATCGAAAACCTTGAGACTTCCTTGGGGTGCTATAGGCAAAATGACTTTCTTTTGCAATCAAAGTCTATGAACACAAAAGAACAAAAAATCTTAATCAATAACTAATTAGAAAACAGCTAATTGCTAAACTAGTTCAGCAAAATAAAAATAGATTTAATCACTTACAGCTTCTCTAATCACTTTAGACACATGAAAAAGCTGCTTCAAATCATCATGATCCACACGACACAAAACCCTGATCTGCAAAACCCAAAGATAGAAACTTTCAATAACTAAAACCCTTCAATCAAAAACCCAAAAGCAAAAATCACTAAGTCAAGAAATTTCAAACTAGGTATACATGTAAAACTTACCAAGATATCTTGAGGCAGGCTTTCAAGATTAGACTTTTCAGGCTCTAAACTGCAGAGCCTCTTCAATGGAGACTTAAAAGTGGAATCAAGATTCAACAGATCTTCACTGTTAACATTATTCTTAGTACTTAAAATCCTTTTCCTTCCAAATGAATATGACCTAACAAACTTGAACCCTAACCCCTCTTCTTCTCCGCTCACTATAGGACCACCACAAACCCTATTTGCCCTCATTGAACTACACCTCTTCCCCAATGCCATCTTTACAAAATCTCACTTCTTTAAATCACCAAATCTTTGTCACTAAATCTGCACCCCCAAGAAAAAAATGGTTAGATTAGGCTTAATTATAAAACCCTTTAACTACAAGGCAAACAATATCAAGAAAATATCGGGAAAATCTTCAAAAAGATAGAGAAACGAACCCTTTTGTTTGCTAAGGTTGCAAATGAGATACAATACCCTAAATTCTTTGAGTATGATAGATATAGAACGTCCGTAAGTCTTTGAAGTGGAAATTAGTTTGGTCTGCTTTCAAAAATGGTAAAGTTTTGCTTATATAGCGTGAAAAAGATTTGCTTTTTATTTTATTTTATTTTTTTAAATTCGAGGTGTCACAGTAAAAACAATTCTTAAAATAAACGTGGTTAACGCTAGAAAAAACTGGAGGTTTCCAGTGCATAGAAGATTTTGGACAAATCATAAGATATTGCCCTCCATTTATAACTAATACTTCATTTTGGTCCCTCTTTGTTTTACCATTCATTTATCTCAACGGCTTTTATTCCCCATTTGAGAAGTATGATATTTACATGTTTATTACCCTCATGTGTTTGCATTCCTTAACATTTTGGAAAGGATGATCTTTTTTATATATATATAAAAGATTTATCATGATTGGATTAGAAAAAAAAATTCAATAATGTGGATGAGATTCCTTGATGAATACGATAGGTATATAGGGTTTTCAAAGAAAAAATCAATACTTTTTTATATTAATTTTTTATATAATTTTTATTTAAATTTAAAATATTTATGATCATATATGATGGGCTACATTTTATTAGTGATGCTAACTGATTTAGAAATAGAAAAGTCAAAATATATATGCTTTAACATATATATTATATAGTTATATAAGATTGCATATGAATAATATTTTATAATAAAAGGGATAAATATAAAAGAGATAAAAACTTGTTTGGTTGAAAAGATAAATATATTATCATAAAATATATGTTTATGTGATAATTTTATTACTTTAAAAATATAAAATATAAGGAAACATGTACTAATAGTCCCACTATTTCTATCTCTTCTGTTTCTAGATAGTACATTGCAACAATTAGGATAGGGGGGTTACTATTGGTGCAATTAGGAGAAAAGGATTAAATTGAAATTTTAGATATACTCAGAGGGTACGTTTATAGTTTCCCGAAGATAAACATCTTCTCGCCGTGTGCGTGTTTCTTTAAAAAATTACTGTACTTATCCTTTTGGCGGTTAAAATGAAACTAGCCGTTGTAGAGGGACACGTGGCGAGATATGAGTCGATTTAGGAAGCAAGTTGGGAGTTGCTAACCGATGACGAGGCTATTTGGTCGGTCTAAGTCGGCTGCTTCGTCGGTCCCTTCTTCAACACGTTTTGTCCAGTTTTTTAATTTTTGGTGGGCTGGGTGTTTGTCTAAAACGACAGCTGGCCCGTCTGTAATATATAATATTTCGGGTTTCTATGTTACGTGGAGGAGTGTTATTGGTTAGTTGATGTGGTGATTTATGGGTGATGGATGAGTGGTGGAGATTTGGTGAGGAAGTACACACGAGAAGGGTGTTGAGTGGTTGAGCGGTGGCCAATGGTTTGTTTGACTGGAGTATCTTAAGAGGGCGGCTGACTGATGATGGTCAGTTGCAGGTTTTGCACGATAGCAATCTATTGTGAGTCAACGACACGTCAATCCTACGGCTCTTTGTTCACTAACAAGGACAAAATTCAGTAGAAAGTTGTTCAAAGGACACAGAATAAAGATGATTAGCATGAGGTACACCCGAGCACACGGGTGGAAATAATATAATATAATAAAACGGGCCTGTTTGATTTTGTGTTATATAATATTTTTTAAAAGTAATTTTTATTTTAAAATATTTTTATGTTTTTAATATTAATATTAATACATTAAAATTATCATAAAACATTAATTTAATTTATTTATAAATCAAACACAATTCTAGACATAATACACAACACAACAAGTGCAAGATGCATTTGAATAATCAAGTTCCGTTCATAAATAAAGGTTATAAGGGTTATGTTTGAGAATGCAATAGCTTTTATTTTTAGTTGTTTTTAAAAAATATATTTGTTTTGAAAAATATTAAATTAATATATTTTTAATAATTTATTATAATTTTGATGTATTAATGTTAAAAATAAAAAAAATTATTTTAATATATTTTTAAATAAAATCTACTTTTAAAAAACATGAAAGAGGAGATCCTGAACACGCATGGAAAGTTAAATAAATACACGGGGTGGAAGCAAGTTTGTTTAGCTAAGATCCAAAAGCTTAACCTAACCTCACCAACTACAAAGAACACTAACCACAAGTACACTTCAAAGCTGATTTTATCTAAAAGATAATCACATG
>Ga0307515_10021790_pt1 | contig 11338 bp, 9 predicted proteins | sample 17_EM_MG_FD_194513 | JGI IMG/M metagenome (GOLD analysis project Ga0307515, IMG submission 194513) | Populus trichocarpa ectomycorrhiza microbial communities from riparian zone in the Pacific Northwest, United States - 17_EM | ecosystem: Host-associated > Plants > Roots > Unclassified | place... | reverse complement strand
GACTCGAGCGCGACGGTGGCGCCCGGCCGCAGGTACCGGGCCAGGGTCCGGGCCGCCTGCTCGATGTAGTTCAGGTCGGGCACGCCCTCGCGCAGCGGGGTGGGCACCGCGATGACCGCGACGTCGAACCCCGCGCACGAGCGTGGGTCGGCGGACGGGTGGAACGTGCCGCCGTCGAGGATCTCCTGCAGTTCCGCCGAGGACACGTCGTCCACGTAGGACTCGCCGGCGGCCAGCCGCTTGATCCGTTCCTCGTCGACGTCGTACCCGACGACCGAGTGGCCCACTTGGGCGGCGCGGACCGCGACCGGCAGCCCCACGTAGCCCTGACCGGCGATGACGACCCGCATGGGCGTGCTCTCCTCCTGCGCTCGGCTGCTCACGGTTGTCCTCCCGGCCGTACGGGAATCTCGCTTTTGTGGGGTGCCGTTTTGCTCCGGGCGCCCGGGCGGGTTCGCCCGGCGCGGGAAATCGCGGCCGGCGGGCTTGCCCGGTGCGCGACGGACAGGGCGGGGCTTTCGGCGAGCCAGCGCAGCACGGCGATCAGGTCCTTGCGGGGCACGGACGGGTCGAGCAGGGAGAGCACGGCACCGTCCAGCGGCGGCACCGGCGCCTGCGAGATCAGCGGATGGTTCGGCCGGTGGTCGGGCTCGCCCGGGCCGAGCAGGATCTCGTGTAGTTTCTCGCCCGGCCGCAGTCCGGTGTAGACGATCTGGATGTGCCGCTCGGCCGCGCCGGCGAGCCGGCGGGCGACGTCCGCGATTCGCACCGGCGCGCCCATGTCCAGGACCAGCACCTCGCCCTTGCTGTCCAGCGCGCCGGCCTGGATGACCAGGCGGACCGCCTCCTGCACGGTCATGAAGAACCGGGTGACCGCGGGATCGGTGACCGTGATGGGGCCGCCCGACTCGACCTGCGCCGCGAAGGCGGTCAGTACGGAACCGCGGCTGCCGAGCACGTTGCCGAAGCGCACGCTGCAGTAGGTCCCGGGGGCGGATTCGTCGGCCGCCGCGGTGAGCCGCTCGGTGATCCGCTTGGAGTAGCCGAGGACGCTCACCGGCTCGGCCGCCTTGTCAGTCGAGATGTTCACCAGCCGGTCGACCTTGTGCCGCAACGCGGTCTGCAGGATCTGGTACGTGCCGATGACGTTGGTTTTGAGCGCTTCGGACGGGTGCATTTCCAGTAGCGGCAGGTGCTTGAGCGCCGCGGCGTGGAACACCACTTGCGGCCGGTGCTCCGCGAACACCTCGTCCAGCCGCTGCTGATCGCGGATGTCGGCGACCACCAGGTTGCGGTCGTCGAGCAGCGCGCGGCCGTCCAGGGACAGTTGCACGGCGTGCAGGCCAGACTCGTCGCGGTCCAGCATGACCAGGTGGGCGGGGTGGAACCGGGCGACCTGGCGGCACAGTTCGGAGCCGATCGAACCGCCGGCGCCGGTGACGAGCACCCGGCGGCCCTCGAGGTAGCCCGCCACCGCGGCCAGGTCGATGCCGATCTCGCGCCGGCCGAGCAGGTCCGCGTGGCTGACCGGGCGGATGTCCTCCACGCTGACGGTACGGCCGAACAACTCGACGACGGGCGGCACGACCTTCAGGTCGACGTTCAGCGGCTCGGCCAGGGTGGTCAGCTCCCGGACGAGGTCGGCGCCCGCGCTGGGGATGGCGATGACCACCGAGTCGGCCCGGAACCGCCGGACGACCTCGGCCATCGCGTGCCGGTTGCCGGCCACCGGCACGCCCATGATCCGCAGAGTGCGCTTGCTGGGGTCGTCGTCGAGCAGGGCGACCGGGACGTACGGGCTGGCCGGGCTGCGCAACATGGCGCGGATGACCTGGGCCGCGCCCTCACCGGCGCCCACCACGACGACCCGGGTGCCGGGCTCGGGCGACGGCCGCAGCCGGTGATCGTGCAGTAGCCGCGCGGCGTAGCGCACGCCGGCCGCCAGGACCAGCGCGATCAGGCCGGCCCCGATGATGGCCGACCTCGGCACGAGCCGGCCGAGCAGGGTGTCCAGGATGAACACCAGCGGGGTGGTGAGCGCGGCGGTCTTCGCGAGCGCGGCGATCTCCTCGAAGCAGCCGTACGACCAGCGTCCGGTGTAGAGGCCGAACCGGAGGCCGGCCGCGGTGTGCACGATCGCCGCCAGCGCCGCCAATTCGAGCAGTCCGGCGCCGTCGACCTGCGCGAGGTCGCCGTCATGCCGCAGCAGGGTGGCGACCAGCAGCGCCACGGCCAGCGCCAGCGCGTCGGCACCCGCGCGGGCGGCCCGGCCCGGCAGCGCCGCGAGGAACCACGGTGCCGTTCTCGGGCTCGTTCGCCGTCGCCACTCGCCGGGGCTCGATTCGTCCGCGGTGTCGCCCGGCGTCGCTCGCCGTAGCTGCATGGATTCCTCCCCGTACGGATCCCACTTCCGGACATTGATCTGCCGAGTTAGGAATTGTTTTGCCGGCGCCTGCCTATCGCTTTTCGGCGCCTAACAATCGAGGGTGTCAGCCGGGGCGGATCGAACACAGTAGCAATTGTCATGGCCTACCTGAACATTTTTCATGTTCGACACTTCGGGCGACAATGCGATCTCGATCGACTGCGGGACAACGCCATTCGGCCACGGCGATCCATCCGTTCGCCCGGTGGAAAATGTCATGGCGGGTGCGAGCAGCGCTCATGTTCGGCGTGACATTTGCGACTTGCATTGTCGTCGGTGGCTCTGACAGCGTCTTTCTCGCGGGTGCTGACCAGGAGAAAGAATATGACGAAATTCCGCGCGCAGATCGGCACCGGGCCATGAAGGTGCTGCACGTCATCACCAGCTTGGCCGAGGGCGGCGCCGAGCATCAGCTCCGGCTGCTGGTCCGCCGCCTCCCGCACGACAGCGAGGTCGTCACCCTGTCCCGGCCGGGAGCCGTCGCGGCCGCGATCCGCGCCGACGGTACGACCGTGCACGAGCTAGTCAGCCGCGGCGCCCACGATCTGTCCGCGGTCGGCAAGCTGCGCCACCTCATCCGGTTCGGCCACTTCGACGTGGTGCACACCCACCTGCACCGGGCCGGCACGCAGGGCCGGTTCGCCGCCCGGCTGGCCGGGGTGCCCCGCGTGGTGGCCACCGAATACCGCCTGGGCGCGGGCGCCGTCGGAGCCCGGCGGCCGGCCACGGGCCTGCGCGCCCGCTATCTGTCCGGCGAACGGTGCGGCCGGGTCACGATCGCGGTGTCTCAGCCGATCGCCGACCGGCTGCGCGACCGCGGCGTGCCGCCGGCCCGGATCGCGGTGATCCCGAAGGGCATCGACGCGGCCGAGTTCCGGTACGACCCGGCGCTGCGCGCCGCCACCCGGGCGCGGCTCGGCATCCCACCGGAGGTGCCGGTCGTCGGCGGGGTGGGCCGGCTCGAGCCCGGCAAGCGGTTCGACCGGCTGATCCGGGCCGTCGGCGAGGTGCCGGGGGCGAGGCTACTGCTGGTCGGCGAGGGCTCGGCCCGCTCGGCGCTGGAGCGGCTGGCCGCGATCGAGGGCGTCGCCGACCGGGTGACCTTCGCCGGGGCGGTCGGGCACGCCCGGGAAATGCTCTGCGCGATGGACATTTTCGCGTCGCCGTCGGATCGGGAGACGCTCGGACTGGTGGTGCTCGAGGCCATCGCCGCGGGCCTGCCGGCCCTCTACGCGACCTGCCCGCCGCTGGAGGAACTGGCCGGGGAGCACGCCGCGGTCGACGGCGCCCACCGGCTCTCCCACGATCCGGAATCGCTGCCCCGCGCGCTGCGCGCCGAGTTGCTCTGCTTCGCGGAACGCTGCGGCGCGCGCCTGCCGGCCCGCTCGGCGAGCGACCGGTACGACGCCGCCCGGATGGCCGCCTCGGTCGGGCGGCTCTACGAACAGATCGGCGGCTGACCGGGCACGGCCTGCGGGTGGTCGACCGTACCGGACTTCGAGCCGCGACAATGTCCCGGCGTCAGCGAACCGCCTTCTGCGAACGCCGCTCGGAACCGGCCAGGGAGTAGCTTTCCAGCGCCGTTCGAAACGATTCGAAACGCCGGGCCCGACGGAACGCGAGGTATCCGAGCAGCGCGCCCAGCGTGTTGGAGATCAGATCGTTGACATCCGCCCATCGATTGCCGTGGAATGCGATGTCCAGCCCCGCCTGGGTGACCTCAATGGCCGCGCTGATCACAAAACCCAGCAGAATTACCCGGCTTTTCGCATCGATCGAGAAGACGGTGTACAGCACCGCCGCGAGCGGGAGGGTCATGACAATGTTCAGCAGGAAATCGTCCACCCGCATGGTGGTCAGCGGGACCAGGATGATCCGATAGAGCTTGGGCTCGCCGGCCCGGTCGCCCCAGCCGAGATGCAATGGCAGCATGGTCGCGCCCAGCACGGCGACGGCGTACCACCCCGCGAACCAGGCCGTGCCGAGGCGCCGCGCCGTGAGCAGCTCCCGCCGGCGCAGCAGGACCCACGAGACGGCCATGAGGAGCACTCCCAGCGGCAGCAGAGTCGGCAGCGCCGGCACGTCGAACTGATCGGATGACATCCGGACCAACGGTACGTCCCGCTAGGAAGCCGTTGCCGGCCGCTCAGCGCAGCCAGCCACCCTTGCGGGCGATGCGGATCGCGTCGAGACGGTTGCGCGCGCCGGTCTTCGAGATCACCGCGGAGAGATAGTTGCGGACGGTTCCGCCGGAGAGGTAGAGCCGGCCCGCGATCTCCTTCACCGACTCGCCCTCGGCGGCGAGCCCGAGCACCTCGAGCTCCCGGGTGCTGAGGCCGCGGTCGGTGTTCAGCGAGGCGGCCTGCAGCAGCGGGGACACGACGTGTTCCCCCGCGGCGAGCCGGCGGATCGAGTCCGCGAGCAACGAGCTGGACGCGTCCTTGAGCAGGAAGTTGAGACCGCCGGCCCAGCGCCGCGGCGGGAGCATGCCGCGCTTGGCCGGGTCGCACAGCATCAGCATGGCCGAGGACGGGATGGTGGCGCGCAGCTCTTCCGCGATCGGGAGTACCTGGCTCACCATGTACTCGGTATCGAAGACGATCACCGTCGGCCACAGCTGCGCGGCGCGCGCGGCCAGATCGTTGCCCAGGGGCAGCGTGTCGACGTAACGAATGTCGGGTTGGCCCTCGATCAGTACGCGTACTGGGACACCGAAGTAGCCCTCGTCTCTTACCACCAAGACCCGGATCATGACACCACCTCGTCGATGGACGCCGGCTCCCCGGCCGGACCTTCGACCTGCAAAGAACGTTGGAAGTACTACCTCTGTACCCCTACCTGTCCATGACGGGACGCCGATCGGACGATCACTCTTTCGGCATAGAGATACCGCACCGCCGGTCGTAAAAGCGGCAGTTTTCCCAGGTCAACATAGTTTCGCGCCAATCGATGGCGGGCACCCTGGCTCTTGCTCAACGTACCGCTCCGACCACTCTGCGCACATCAGTGATAGCCGATCAACCGAGGGAGATGTGCCGGATCTACAACCCGAATCGGCGAAATGGCGAAGAAATACATCCGTCACGATCACGAAATCATGGAACCCGCTATTGTCGCATTTATCGGTATAACTATGAGCGGGCGCAGACCATCATAGTCCGTACCGATTCTTCAGGTGACGCCAGAAGTCGCGGACCATCCACTTGTCAAACTCGGTGATCTGGGTGGCGCTGCCGGCCTTCATGATGAAACCCTCGCTGGGCAGCGGATCGTAGTCGTAGAAGTCGTTGAGCCCCCAGCTGTGCCCCATCTCGTGCAGCAGGATGTGGATGTTGTCCTGGCCGAGCGCGCCGACGAAATACTCCTGCCCGATCCGCTGACCCCAGTCCCCGCCCGCGCCACCGGTCATCCCGGCGGTGAGCCATAGCGACATGTCATAGTGGTGCGCGAAGCCGCCGGGACAGCCGGAGTAGTCGCCGGTCTGGTGGAAGAACCGCCCGCACGGCTCGCCACACTGTGGAGCGTTCTCCCGGATGTTGTTGACGTAGATATCCACGGAAGTGTCCGACCACTGCAGTTGATTGCGATCGCGGACCGCCCAGCCGACCACCTTGACCGGGATCTGCTGGTACGGCCACCGGTTCCAGCCCTGGGCACCCTCGTTGAGCTGATCCACCCACTTCTGGAATTGGCGGGCCAGGCCGGCCTGGATCTGGTCGCGCAGGCTGACCGACACCGTCGCGGACGAATCCCACCGTACGCAATAGTTGATGCCGCCCTGGGCTGCCATCACCTGGTCGAAGAGGTAGTTGCGGAACCCGTAGAGATCCGCGTAAGTGTCCTCCTGGTGCTTCCAGGTTTCGGCGAGCGGGGTCACATACTTCGCCGGCGGGTTCCACGGGTCGCCGGTCGGGGGCGTCGTCTGGGTGGGGCTGCCCGGGGTGGTGGAACCCGTGCAGGCGACGCCGTTGAGGGTAAACGCGGTGGGCGAGGCGTTGCTGCCGGAGAACGTCGCATTGAAACCGACGTCCAGGCTGGCGTTGGTCGCCAGGCCCGCGTTCCAGGCGGCATTGCGCAGGGTCACATGCTGGCCGGCCTGGGTGTACGTGCTGTTCCAGCTCTGCGTGATCTGCTGATTGCCGGCGTAGTTCCACTCGAGGGTCCAGCCGTTGACCGGATCGCCGAGGTTGGTGATCGTGACGTTGCCGGTGAACCCGGTGCTCCACTGGCTGACGGTGTAGCGCACTTGGCAGCCCGCCGCGGCGCTCGCCGCGGTCGCGCTCGCCGCGCCGAATCCGGCGCCGGTGAGCAACACGACTCCCGCGGCGACCAGACGCCGGCGACGGTACCGCCGGCCGGTGGGCGCGCGGTTCGGGGTTTTCGGTGCGGCTGCACGGATCACTGATCTCACATCCCCTGGCTCGGTGTCTCCGGCGCGCCAGGAGCGGCCCGGCTCACCGTCCGGCGCGCCGGACGGCGGCGCAGCCAGGACGAACGGCAACTACGCCGAAAACCTTTCCGGCACCGTACCAAGGCATTTGCGAGTATCGATAGATACGGTTGGACCCCGCACAATCGGTCATCCGCGGTGAAGACGCCGGCCGAAAGATTTCGGCCGGCGGGTCAGCAGGCCGTCGGGCCGCCGTACCGGAAGGTCCGCCCGCTTGCCGACGCCACGACCGGGTACCGACTCGCGGTGGTGCTGACGGCGAGCGCGACGGCCGGACCCTGGACAAAGCTCACGCTGTTGATCTGGGCCGCGGCGGTGTCCACCGGGAGCTTGCCGTTGCCCATCTGGGTGCACGGCGTGGCGGTCGCGGCCGTCACCTCGCCGTAAACCTGCACCTGCCCGGCCTGGACGTACACGCCCTTCCACAGGTCGTCCGGGAACGAACCGATCCACTCGGAGTCGTAGGCGATCCACCAGGCGGTGCCGGAGTGCTGGATACCGAACGGTTTGAGCACGTCGACGGCCAGGGTCGCGCCCGGAGCGATCGAGGCACCCGCCAAGGGCACGAAACCGCAGCCGTTGTAGCAGGTCTCCTTGCCGTCGACCCAGTGGTAGACGAACAGGTGGGTCTCCTCGTCGCGGTTGGTAAACCGGTCAACCGTCCAGCCCACCTCGACAACCTGCTTCAAGTCGGCCGACCGCAAGGCAATCTCGGCGAGCGAGTGCCAATCCGTCTCGGCGACCGTCGGGCGCGCGATCGTCATCAGCGCGGCGGCCCCATCGAGGGTGCCCGTCTGCTCGCCCTTCGCGTACAGGTAGTACGGGCCCTCCGCCCGCTTCGCCGCGGAGGGCGGCATGGGCGGCTGGGCGCGGCCTTTCGATCCGAAGCTGGTGACCTGCCCGGTCAGGTCATCGTTCGCCGCGGAGGCGCCGGCCGCCGCAAGCTCCCGGCTGTCGGCGCCGCGCACGCCAACCTTGATCGGATGCGGCTTGGCGCCCCAGGGCAACAGCGGTGGCGGCTGGCCCGGATCGGCTGCCGTGGCGACACCGGCGGGGGCCTCCTCGGCGGCGGCGTTCACTGTGGAGACGACACCGATGGTGCCGACCACAGCGACAGTCAGGCCGACAGCAAGCAAACCGCGGCGGGAAGTCGACACGTATCCGTCCTCGTTCGTCAGGGTCCGGGGCCGGCCGGGGGATCGCTGCGGACGCTCCCCGGCGGCGGAGCCGACCATATAGCACGGTCAACGCACCGCGAGCCCGCCGAGCCGCTTTTCACCTCAGCGGCCGAAAATGAAGATCCCGACGTCCACCTCGACATCTGAAAACTTGCCGCCTCGGCATCATTGCCGAATCGGCTAGTTTCGATACGCTTCGATCCGTGGTGCTGGAGACCGGTCGCCGGGAACGCAAGAAGGCCGAAACGCGTGCGGCGCTGGCGCGAGCGGCGATGCGGCTCGCGCTGGAACGCGGGGTAGAAAACGTCACCACGGAAGCGATCGCGGAGGCCGCGGACGTGGCGCCGCGCACCTTCCGCAACTACTTCGCCAGCAAGCAGGAGGCGATCGTGGCCGAGCTGGCCGACGGCATGCAAACGATCGGCGAGTTGTTGCAGGCCCGGCCGGCCGACGAGCCCCTATGGGATTCGCTGCGCTACGCGTTGACCCACCTGGCGGCCCTGCCACCGCAATGGCTGGCGGAACTGGCCGTCAAGGTGCGGATGATCAGGTCGAACGGCGCGCTGCTGAGCTCTCAGCTGGCACTCTTCGAGCAGATCGGCGAGGACTTCACCGCGATCATCGCCGAGCGGACCGGAACCGACGTCCACACCGACCTCTACCCACGCCTGACCGCGGCGGTGGTGACCACGACGCTGCGGATCGGGTTCTTCACCTGGTTAGACGGCGACGGCCGCCTGGATCTTGGCGACGTGCTGGCCGACGCGGTCGCGCAGGTCCGTGCCGGTCTACCCGAGCCCGAGGTGCGTACCTAGCCCCCGGGCCGCCGCACCAGCGGCGAGCACCACCCAGCCTGACGCCGGAATACCACCGGCCGCCGCGGCCCGCCTCGACGTGACCAGCTCCGCGGAAAGTTATCTGCCCAGCTCAGCGGCTCGCGCGTTGACAGCATCGATCCCGGCGCATAAGTTCGGCCGTCATCGACTGGGGAGCATGATGGTCTTGCAGGGCGTATGGCCCAGGGTGTCACCGGCGGCGACAGGCGAGCCCGGCCGAGCCGGGGCGCGCCGCGCGACGGGTTGGCCGCGATGTGCCGCCGCACTGCTGGCGCTGGCCCTCGCTGGGTGCGACGGCGCCTCGACGGGCGCACCGCAGCCGACCGGGAGCCCGGCCTCGAGCAGCGCATCCGCCGCGACCGGCACACCCACCGCCAGCGAAACACCGGCCCCGAGCGAAACACCGACACCGGGCGGCACCAGCGGGACCGCCGCGCCGAGTCGCAACACCACAAACGAGACCGTCACGCTCGTACGGTCCGGCGGGATCGCCGGCCTGACCGAGACCATCACCGTGCAGCCGGACGGCAAGTGGCAGCGGGGCAACGGGCGCAGCGTCGAACGCACCGGCCGGCTCACCTCCGCGCAGTTGTCCAAGTTGAAGGCGCTAGCGGCGGACCCACGGCTGGACGCCGAGGCAGATCGCCTGGCACCCGGGACGAACCGGTGCAACGACGCCTTCACCTACCTGCTCAACGTGGACTCCAAGCTGATCAGGTACGAGCAGTGCGGGCAGGGCGAGCCGCCGAAGGTCACGATGGAGATCGTCACGCTGCTCCAGAGCGCCACCTCGGGCTAGGCCGATCACGGGACGACCCGGCTGAGCAGCCGCGGCTGAGGTCGCCGAGCCGCAGCCTGGTCGCGGGCGCCGACATGGCGTCCATCCCAGCATTCGCAGGCGCGTCCACGGCGTCCGTCCAGCATTCGCGGATGCCGATCCGCTGGCACTGGTTGTGGCCGCCGGCCTGATCAACTCGGTGAAACCGGCCGATCATCAACGAGAAACATATTGAAACAAGTCGTTGACTCAATCGACACAAGTCGATACCGTCCCAGGAAAGCGCTTACCTACAACGAGGGCCCCTCCCCCGGTCTGAGCCACCCCAGCATCGGAGGTCCTGATGTCCATGCACGATCTAGCCCACCCGCCGGAATCCCCCCGGCACCGTTGGCACCTTCGACTCGGCGCCGGCGCGGCTGTCACGCTGGCCGCCGTCGCCACGTTCGCCTACGCACCCGCCGCCTTCGCCGCGACCTTCGCCCAGGAGGGCTGGTCCACCCAGGGCGGCGGCACCCCAGGCGGCTCTAGCAGCACCGTGACCGTGACCAGCCTTTCCGCCCTGACCAGCGCGGCGGCGTCGGGCACGTCCCAAACCGTCTACGTCAACGGCAACTTCACCTGCTCGGCCGACGTCACCGTCGCGTCGAACAAGACCGTCGTCGGGGTCGGCTCCGGCTCCGGCCTGACCGGCTGCGGCCTGCGGCTCGTCGACGTCAACAACGTCATCGTCCGGAACCTGAAGATCGCCAAGGTGCAGGCCGGCACCGGCAACGGCGACGCTGTCCACATCGACGGCGCCACCCACATCTGGGTCGACCACAACGACCTGTCCAGCGACGCCACCCACGGCACCGACTACTACGACGGCCTGGTCGACATCTCGCATGCGGCCGACTACATCACCGTCTCGTGGAACTACGAGCACGACCACATCAAGTGCAACCTGCTCGGGCACAGCGACAGCAACGCCGCCGAGGACACCGGCCACCTGCGGGTCACCTACCACCACAACTACTTCCGCAACTGTGACCAGCGCGGGCCCCGGGTTCGCTTCGGCAACCCGGTACACGTCTTCAACAACTACTACTACAACAGCGGCACGTACGGCGTCGCCTCCACCTGCGGTGCGGGTGTCTACGCGGAGCGCAACTACTTCGAGAACACCCCGAACACCGTGGTCACCCAGACCGGCAGCTCGCCCACGGGCAACGTCAAGCTGCTCAACAACTACCTGGTGAACTCCGGCACGCCCGCGTCGCTGAACGCGAGCAGCGTCGCCGCCATCCCGTACGCCTACACGGTCGACGCGAACAGCAACGTCAAGTCGGTCGTGACCGCGGGAGCGGGTACCGGAAAGATCTGACCCGACCGCCCGCCTCGGCAAGCCGGGGGCCGCATCCACCGCGGCCCCCGGTTTCGGGGTCCGGGCCTGCCACCCTTGAGGTATGTCATGAAGAGACAGCTCACCGTCCTGAGCGTCGCCGTGCTCGCCGTCGCGGCCTCCTTCCTGGTTTTCATCCATCCCGCCTACGCGGCCACCGGCCTGCACATCAGTGGCCGGAACATCGTCGAGGCGAACGGCCAGACGTTCATCATGCGGGGCGTCAACCACGAGCACACCTGGTTCACCAACCAGACCAGTTCGTTCGCCAACATCAAGGCGCTGGG
>Ga0307515_10021789_pt1 | contig 11338 bp, 5 predicted proteins | sample 17_EM_MG_FD_194513 | JGI IMG/M metagenome (GOLD analysis project Ga0307515, IMG submission 194513) | Populus trichocarpa ectomycorrhiza microbial communities from riparian zone in the Pacific Northwest, United States - 17_EM | ecosystem: Host-associated > Plants > Roots > Unclassified | place... | reverse complement strand
AGCTGTTGAACCGCTCCGAACCGCTGCCTTTCCAGCTCGATGAGACCGTGAGCGAAGAGGTGCGCCTCAAGTACCGCTATCTCGACTTGCGGCGCGATGTGATGAACGCGCGCCTGCGTCAGCGCCATCAGATCACTCGTTCGATGCGTGGCTATCTCGACTCGAACGGCTTCATCGACCTCGAGACGCCGATGTTGACGAAGGCGACACCCGAAGGCGCGCGCGACTATCTTGTGCCGAGCCGCACTCATCCCGGCAAGTTCTTCGCGCTGCCGCAGTCACCGCAGATCTTCAAGCAGCTGCTCATGATGTCCGGCTTCGATCGGTACTATCAGATCGTGCGCTGCTTCCGCGACGAGGATCTGCGCGCGGATCGTCAGCCCGAATTCACGCAGCTCGATGTCGAGACGTCCTTCCTCGCGCAGGACGACATCATGAATCTCATGGAAGAGCTGATCCGCCGCATCTTCAAAGAGGTGCTGTCCACGATTTTGCCGAATCCGTTTCCGCGCATGACCTTCGAAGAAGCAATGCGCCGCTACGGATCGGATAAGCCGGATCTGCGTAATCCCCTCGAGCTCACCGATGTCGCAGACCTCGTGAAGGATTGCGATTTCAAAGTCTTCGCGGGCCCCGCGAACGACCCGAAGGGCCGCGTGGCCGCGCTGCGCGTGCCAGGCGGCGGATCGCTTACGCGAAAAGAGATAGACGACTACACCGCTTTCGTTGCTCGCTACGGCGCGAAAGGGCTCGCCTACATCAAAGTGAACGATGTGGCGAAAGGCCGCGACGGCTTGCAGTCACCGATCATCAAGTTCCTAAGCGATGCCGCGGTGGCGGGCATTCTCGAGCGCACAGGCGCGGTGAACGACGATTTGATTTTCTTCGGCGCGGACAGCGCCAAAGTCGTGAGCGATGCGATCGGGGCGTTGCGAATCAAAGTCGGTCAAGACACCAAGCGAGTGCAGCAGGGCTGGCGGCCACTGTGGGTTGTCGACTTTCCGATGTTCGAGTGGGACGGCGACGATAAGCGTTGGGTCGCCATGCATCATCCGTTCACCGCTCCGCGTAGCGATGATCCCGCCGCGCTGCGCGCAGAGCCGGGGAAGGCTATCGCGAAAGCGTACGACATGGTGCTGAACGGCTCAGAAATCGGCGGCGGCTCCGTGCGTATTCACCGGCAGGAAATGCAATCGACCGTCTTTGATCTGCTGGGAATCAACGCGGAAGAGGCGCAGCGAAAGTTCGGCTTCTTGCTCGATGCGTTGAAGTTCGGCGCGCCCCCGCATGGCGGAATCGCATTTGGCTTGGATCGCTTAGCGATGTTGATCGCCGGCGCGGACAGCATCCGCGATGTCATCGCGTTCCCTAAGACTCAGACGGCTGCCGACCCGCTGACTGACGCACCGACGGAAGTGAGCGAGGCGCAGCTGAAAGAGCTCCACATTCGCACTCGCGTGCCGCCGCCGCAGTGATGCAGCCGCGTGAGAGATTTCACGCCGCACGCTGTTACTTTTCGCGCTTGTAGTTGATGCCGGCGCGCTGGCTCTTCGAGCCTTGGATCGCTTCGACGTTCACGGCGCGAGACAGCCGGTAGCGCAGCGTGACCACCTGACCTGGATCAAACAGACCCACGCCGTAGCTGATGTACAGCCGCGGTGAGAGATATTGGCCCACGGTGAATGCAGACCCGCCGATCTCCGTGCTGTTGTCCACGCCGATCTCGTCCACGCCGAGGCGCTTGCCCAAGTTCTTCGCCAGCAGATTGCCCGCCGCGCCGCCGAGCGAGCGGGCCGCCGATTGCACGATATCGCCTTCGCCCGAATCTAACGACTCCAACGGCTTGCCGGTCACGAGATAAGCCAAGGCAGCTGTCTGCGGCATCGACGGATCAGAAGACACCTCGAGCATCGGCGACTTCGCGGAACCGGTGACGGTGAGGCGAGCCGTAACGTCATCGATCTCACGTATGGCAATGATGTCGAGCTGCGGGTCGCTCAGCGGCGTGTTCGCGTATAACAACCGGCCGGTCTTGATGGTTAGATCCTGCCCGTAGGCCTTGTAGTTGCCTTCGACTCGAATCTCGCCGGCGCCCAGTGGCTCGCTGCCCGGGGACTCAATCACCGCGAGCTGTCCACCCAGCTTGGCGTCCAAGCCGAAGCCGACGAGCTTCACTTTCTCCAATTGAGTGGACGCGAGGCCTTCGCCGAGTACGACCGTCACATTCGTGAAGATCCGCATCGCCTGCGCTGCCTTGATTTCGGGCGCCGGGTCGTCAACGACCACGATATCGGGCGAAGCCTGTTTCACATTGCTGCCCTTCGGTAGCTTGGTGAGATCGATGTTCGCGCTGGACACCGTGATTTTGCCCGTGAGGTCCATGCGATCGACTTTGCGCGTGAAGTTCAGATCCGGTGCCACAACGACGTTTGCCGCGGGAATGCTCGCCGCCAGAACGTCCTTGCCACTGGCTCGGATCGTGATCGCGTTTATCGAGCCGCCACCGCCTTCGAACGTGAGCTGACCCTGCCCGGAGGTGATGTGTCCTTTGATCTGGATCGCGCCGGCGCCGGCTAAATTCGCTTCCATCTCACCGTCTTTGAGCTGCAGACCGAGCATCGGCAATTCAGCCACGATTTCGCGAGCGTGCACGGAGCCGGAGAGGTTTGGCTGCGCCGTGGTGCCGGTGACCGTTCCCTCGCCCGCTGCGCTGCCTTTGATGTTCGCGAGCTGTGGGACAAACAGCCCGAGCGGTGAAAGATCGCCGATACTGAGCTTGCCGTGTCCGTTCAAGGTAGGCGCGGCGCCGCTGATGTTGCCGACCGTAATTTCACCCTGCGCGTTGCCGCCGTTGTTGAAGGTTAATTGCGCGGTGCCGTGCGCCGTCTCGCCGTTCAGATCCGCATTGAGCTCGAAGTTCTCATAACTCAAGAGCGGATCGGACTCGGAGCCTTCTTCCGCAACGCTGCCGGAGCTCGAAGTGAGGCTCGCGTTGCCGAACATCGCGCCTTCCGCCGTGCGTCGGATATCGCCCTTGCCTTCGATCGTGCCTTTGACGACGTAACCGATATTCGGCTGCGTGATTGCAGTGATCAAAGCCAGCGGCAAATGCTCGATGACATAGCGCGCTTGCAGCTCGCCTGTCGGCGTTTGCAGAGCGGCGGCGCACGCACTGAGCTGACTGTTCGCCAGACAGCTCTCCGAGATCTCGAAGGTTTTCGGCGTCAGCTTCACTTGCGCCGGCTGCCGCAGCGCCAGCTCTTCCAGGTTCGGAACGCTAAGCGTCAAAGACTGGATCGTGCCGGCCCAACCGCCTTCGAGCTTCTGGCCCTTCACCTGCACCTCCGTGCTGAGCGGCTTGCCCGTCGCTTTCAAGTGCGCGGAGTGATCCGCTTCACTGCCGTTTGCCTGCAAATCGATGGACTCGAACTCGAAGCCCTTCGCAGAAACCTCTTGCACGCTTGCGTTCAAAGTGCCATGCGGGTGCAGCGGCTCCGTGATGTCCGCATTCACATCCACTTTGCGAGCGCTCATATCCTCGAACGCAAGGCCTTGCCCCTTAGCATTCCCTTTGACGGCGACCTTCGGCCATTCGCCCTTCACCGTGATATGGCCGTTCAGTTGTCCATGCGCTTTCGGCAGCCAGTCTTCCATCGTGGCGACGTCGAAGTCCGCTGCGAGATCCAAAGTTTGTCCGCCGGCACCTGTGACACGCACGGTGCTGCGGCCGGACTTGAGGTTCATCGTGCCGGCGACGGCTTTGTTCGGCGTGAGCGTCAGATCCGCGTCACCCGCGATGGGTCGTTGGCGCAAGGTGCCGGCCAATGAGTCCAACTTGAGAGTGGCGCTGGGACCGGCCTCGAGCAGTTCGCCAACGGTTGCGATTTTGAAGCCGAGACTGCCGGGCCAATCCACGAGCAATGCGCCTGGATCAAACTTCTTCGCTTCCGCGCCGATGCGCCAAGTGACATGGGGCTTGAGCCCGATGTTGCCGCTGGCCGTGAGATCACCTTGTTTCTGCACGATGGTGAATTTCTCGAGCACGATCGCTGCCGGCGTGCCGTTCGCCACCAGTGCAATGTTCGCAGGCTTCCCGGGTGGACCGATCGACAAATCGCCGCGCGTCGCGAATTCGGACAGATTGCCTTTCGCTTTGAGCTCGCCCTGAGTCTGAAGCTTTTGACCGGCAACCGTCTCGGGAATCTCGACATCGCGCCAGCCAACAGTGAGATCCGCGTAGAAGGGCTTCTTATCGAGTCTCACATCGCCTGCAACGTTCAACACGCCTTTGTGTTGCGCATCGCGCAGCGACAGTGCTTCGATCTTTACAACTTGATCCACCAGAGCGACTTTGATCGGATCGACGAAGATCCGCGCGCCGTTCAACTCGACCTCGCCGCTAACATGCGCACGCTCGCGGTCGCCTTCCCCTTTCAGAGCGACCATGAGACTTCGGATTGAGCTGTCCGGCAAGAGATCTTTGCGCGGATCGAATGTGGGCACGTGAACATCCACATGCCACGGAACCGCTTTTTCTTGTTTGACCGAGGCCGTGATGCGCGCATCCAAAGGCGAGGTCAGATGCGCGTCGAGCTGCGCTTCGCCTTTGTCGCTGCTGAGTTTGAGGGCGCCGGCATAGTCGTAATCGCCTTGCTTCCAGCGGAAGTTGCCGCTCGCTTGGCCGTTAACCGTGTCGCGCTGCGCGACTTGGCCGCTGACATCCACCCGGCCTTGCGGGGACTCGACGTTGAGTTGCTTCACACCGACGCCGCTATCCGTCCAACTCGCAATGAGCAAGGCTTTCGTAGCCTCGAACAACATCTCGCCGTCTTTGGAAACGCTCGCGCGTTGCAGGACAAAACGATCGACGACGATATCGATGGGCGGTTTGAGCGTAAAAGGCGGCTTATCTTCTTCCGGCGGCTTCGTCGGCTTGGACAATTTCACTATGACGCCGGCCACTCTCGCGTCCAACACATGTGCGCGCCATGAAATCAACTCGCGAAGCGCAACGTCCGCGGACACGCTCTCCACGAAGACGTCGACGCCTTTCTCCGGATCGCGATAGCGCACGTCGGCGACAAATAACGGCCCGACGATCGTGCCGCGCACTTCACCGATCGCGAGCTTCCCGTCCATGAATCCGATAGCGGTGCGCGCAACCCACGCCGCTCCGGATTGTGAATCGAGCACCCAAGTCAAAAAGCCTGCGAGCGCGAGCAGCAGAACGGCGAGGCCGACTCCCACCCAGCGAAGCACCGTCATAAATCCGACCCGATACTGATGTGGAAGCGCAGATGGTTCGCGTCCGGTATGTCCGTCTTAACGGGATAGCCAAAGTCCACTCGTACGACGCCGACTGGCGAGCGCCAACGCGCGCCGATGCCGGCGCCGACGTTCAGAGAGAAGTCCTGCGTTCTGGGGGCGTCGCCGGCGTCGACGAATACTGCTGCACCCCAATCCTGCAAGAAGTAGTACTCGTATTCCGTGCTGCCCACCGCGAGGTAAGTGCCGCCGACCACTTTGTTGTTCGCGTCCAGCGAGCCGATCGCTTGATAGTCGAAGCCGCGCACGGACCGGTCGCCTCCAGCGAAAAACCGCAACTCGGGGGGCAACTGATCGAAGTCGTCGACGATCATGGCGCCGACCGAGGCGCGCAAGAGCAGCCGCTGTCTTCGGGCCAAGCCTTTGATGTATTTGCCATCGACGGAGATCTGCGAAAAGCTCGTGTCCGTGAGCGCAGTCTCCGGAGCAAAGCGCGTGCCGATGACGAGGGAGTAGCCGTTCCGCGGGAAAGCAAAATTGCGTGCCTGCTTTCTGGATAGCGTGCCTTCCGCGTACAACAACGAAGAATAGCGCTGCTCGTCCGCGATCTCGAAGTTGCCCGAGAGATACTGAAGGCCCAGCGTGCGCGTGAAGCCGTGCCATTGACGTGTCTCATTGGCGGCAACGCGCCCATTTTTCGATTTGCTGGTATCCGTGTCTTCGTCGCGGTAGGTGGTGCCGAAGTTGTAACTGCGATCATTCGGCCCCGGCAGGGGAATTTGATACTTCACGTCCGCGGATTGCAGCCGCTGCGCGTTGTCGAGCTCGGCGCCGAACTTGTGTCCTGATTGATTGATCCAGCGGCGCTGCAAGCCGGCGCGGATGCCGGGGCCTGTATCGGTGCTCACATAAACGCCCGCTGAATAAACGCTGCGCTTGGCAGGAGCAACTTCCACGTGGACGGGCACGCCTTCCGGGCGGCCTTTCTCCAACAATGGTTGTACGAGCACGGTGGAAAAATAGTCGGCGTCGACCAAGCGCTGCTGCAAAGTCAGCAGCTCGTCGGGCGAATACCAGTCGCCGGGCTTCCAGGGAATGAAGCGTTCAAGGAAGCCGTCCTTGAATTGCGAGCCCTGAAAGTCCACGGCGCCGAACTTGTAGCGATCGCCACTCAGCCATTCGACATCGATGCTGGCCCAATTTTCGGATCGCGACACATCCACCTTGCGCACGGGAGTCCAGGCTCGAAGATAGCCGGCGCCGAGCAACGCCTGCTGAACGCCGTCCTTACTCGTCTCGTACAAGGCGTGATCCAGCTTATCGCCTTCAACGGGCTTGAACCTTCGCACTGCCCGCTTTACCGCCGGCAATTCCGCGCCGCTGCCTTTCACGTCCACTTTCTTTTTGCGCACGATCACCGGATTGCCGAGCGACACGCGATACACCGCCTTGAACCCCTTTTCGGTGGTTTCAAGGTCGGTATCGATCTTGGGGTTGTAGTAGCCATACGGCTCGACCGCCTTGCGGATTTCGAGCTCCCCCGCGGCATGAAGCCTGCGGATTTGAGAAGGGGTCACATCCCGGCCGGCGTACTGTTGCAACGAGAGATTGGCGCGAGCGGCTTCCTGAAGCTCTTGGTTGAGCCCTTCGATGGTGACTTCGACCTGTGCGCCAAAAGCCGCGTGAGTGCTCAGAAGCAGGAGAAAGAGCCCACACCTCGCGAAAATGCGTGCGACAGTTTGTGAAAGATTGTGGCTGCAGGTTGTTACCATTCTTAAAAGCCGCCAGCAATAAACAGGACAGTCCTTTGAACGACAAGCCGTCAGATGTCGTTTACGTGCACGGCCTCTGGCTTACGGGCGCCGAGTCCGTTTTCTTGCGCCGCCGTCTCGAGCGCGAACACGGCATGCGCCTGCATGCGTTCCGCTATCCGACCGTACGTGCCTCGATGCGGGATATTACCGAGCGCCTGCATGGTTTCGTGCAGGAATTACAGCCGCGTCACTTGCATTTCATCGGCCACAGTCTCGGTGGGCTGGTGATCTACCGCTACTTGGAGCGTTTCCCGCAGGAAAAGTTAGGGCGGGTCGTGTTTTTGGGCACGCCGTCGGTGACCAGCCGCGCCGCGGTGAACGCGGCCCGAAAAGCGGCGTGGATTTCCCGCTTGATCGGTCAATGCGTCGCCGAGGAGTTACTGGTGGACCGCGAGCGCCGCTGGACGTTCGCTCGGGATCTCGGAATTATCGCCGGCACTCGGCGCCGCGGGCTCGGGCAGTTCTTTGCCGGGTTCGATGAGGACAGCGACGGCACGATCGCGGTCAGTGAGACCCGCATGGTCGGCGCAACGGATCATGTTTCCATGCCCGTAAGCCACACGGGAATGTTGATGTCCGATGATGTCGCGCGCGCAGCAGCAACATTTTTGAAGGGCGGACGTTTTTAGCCGCCCCCCTCGCGACTAAAAATGCCTGCGCAATCTCGCCGCGCGACACGAACGTCCACTTGGAATCGCACCGCAAACTTCAGTCTGCTGCCGCGATCTCCCGCAAGCGATACAGCGCATCCAACGCAGCTCTCGGTGACAGCTCATCCAAGTTGAGGCTTTGCAGCTCGGCGATCAGCGCGTCCGCACGGGTGTCGCGCGCAGGTTGTGGCGCGAACAAGGGCAATTCCGTTTGCGCGCCGCCCGCGCGGCGCTCGTCGCGATTCGATTCGAGCGCAATGAGATACTCGCGCGCTTTCGAGATCACTTCGCGCGGCACACCGGCGAGCTGCGCCACTTGCAAGCCGTAGCTGCGATTCGCCGGGCCTTCTTTCACCGCGTGAAGAAACACGATGCCCTCGCCGTGCTCGGTCGCATCGAGGTGCACGTTCACGCAGCCATCCACTTCGCTCGCCAGTGACGTGAGCTCAAAATAGTGAGTGGCAAACAAGGTAAAGGCGCGCGCCTTGGTTGCCATGTAGCGCGCCATGGCCCATGCGAGCGATAGCCCGTCGAATGTGCTGGTGCCGCGGCCGATCTCGTCCATCAACACTAAGCTTCGGGACGTGGCGTTGTGCAGGATGTTCGCAGCCTCGGTCATCTCGACCATGAAAGTCGAGCGGCCGCCCGCGAGATCATCCGCGGCGCCGATGCGGGTGAAAATGCGGTCGAGCGGACCGATCGCCACTTTGTCCGCCGGTACGTAACTACCGATGTGCGCCAGCACAGCGATGAGCGCGGCTTGTCGCATGTAGGTGGACTTACCGCCCATGTTCGGGCCGGTGATGATGAGCATGCGCCGTTGTGCGTCGAATCTGAGATCGTTCGGTACGAAAGGCGTGTCGAGAAAGCGCTCGACGACCGGATGCCGCCCGCCTTCGATGTGCATTACCGGTTCGCTCTTCAATTCCGGGGGCGTCCATTCCAAAGTACAGGCCCGATCGGCAAGGCTAACGAGCGCATCCAGCTCGGCAAGCGCCGTGGCCGTGTTTTGCAGAGGACCCAAGCGATCGATGAGCTGCGTGAGAATCTGTTCGTACAGCTCGCGCTCACGGGCCAGCGAACGCTCGCGCGCGCTCAGCACTTTGTCTTCGAACGATTTTAATTCCGTAGTGATGAAGCGCTCTGCGGACTTCACGGTTTGACGGCGCACGTAGTCCGTGGGAACGCGCTCCGCGTCGCGTCGCGAGATCTCGATGAAGAAGCCTTGCACCCGATTGAAACCGAGCTTCAGTCCGGCGATACCGGTGCGCTCGCGTTCGCGTCGTTCGAGCTCGAGCAGGAATTCATCGGTGTGCGTTGCGATGTTCTTCAGCTCATCCAAAGAAGCATCGTATCCGGGCGCGATGACGTCGCCGTCGCGAAGCAAAGCCGGTGGCTCGATAACGATGGCATCGGTGAGCAGTTTCACCACATCAGTGTGCTCTTCGACGCGTGAGTGCAATTGCTGAAGAAGCGGCGAGTCGAGCACACTCACCGCGCTTCTCAGATCCGGCACGGCAGACAGGGCGGTGCGCATTTGCGCCAGGTCGCGCGGTCTTGCAGATCGCAGCGCGACGCGCGAAAGAATGCGCTCGATATCGCCGATGCCGCGTAGATATTCCCTCAAGCCTTCAAAGCGGCGCCGATCGATGAGCGCGCCGACTGCGTGATAACGAGTGCGCAGCGCTTCGTGATGGGTCAGCGGTCGATTCAACCAGCGGCGCAATTGCCGTGAGCCCATCGCCGTCACACAGCGATCGAGCAAGGCAAACAAAGTCGCGTCCGCGTTGCCTGAGAGGCTGGTGTCCATCTCGAGATTGCGACGCGTGGCCGCGTCAATCACCAGCGCATCCGTGCGTTCTTCGACTTGCAGCGAGCGAATGTGCGGAACCGCTGCTTTTTGCGTATCGCGCACATATTGCAGCAACGCGCCGGCCGCGCGAATCGCCAGCGGCAGCTCATCGACGCCAAAGCCTTTGAGGTCCAGCGTTCCCAGTTGCTCTGTGAGCTGGTGCGAAGCGCCGGCAAGCTCGAAGTGCCATGGCGGGCGGGCGCGAGTGGCGGTGCCGATGCGTGAGGGTGTGTCGAGCCGGGAATCCTCGGAGATCAAAAGCTCCGCGGGTTTCAAGCGCTCCAACTCCGCGGCCAGAGCGGAGCGGCCTTCCGACTGCAACACGGAGAAACGTCCTGCGGCGAGATCGAGCCACGCCAGGCCAAAGCGCTCGTTATCGCAAACCAAAGCGGCCAGCAACGTGTCGCGGCGCTCGTCGAGCAACGCGGCGTCCGTGACGGTGCCCGGCGTTATGACTCTAACGACTTGCCGCTCGATGGGTCCTTTAGACTTGGCGGCATCTCCGAGTTGCTCGCAGATCGCTACGCACTCGCCTTTGCGCACCAGCCGAGCGAGATAGGATTCCGCCGCGTGATAGGGGACACCCGCCATGGGAATGGGTTGCCCGCCCGACTGCCCTCGCGTGGTCAGCGTGATGTCGAGCAAGGCCGCGGCGCGGCGCGCATCCTCGTAGAACAGCTCATAGAAATCGCCCATGCGATAGAAGAGCAGCGTGTCCGGATACTGCGCCTTGGTGCGCAAGTATTGCTGCATGACCGGGGTGTGGGAGGAAAGCGCAACGTCGTTCATGCTCGAAGTTTACAGTCATCGCTCGCGAGTCACAGGACAAGGGTGGCGGCATGCCGAAGCTCAGAGTCGAACCATCGGACCAAGCGCTGTACGAACTGGCGGAGCGTACGGGAAGATTACTGAAGGCGGCTCAATGGACCGCGACCACCGCGGAGTCGTGCACGGGCGGCTGGGTTGCGAAGGTATTGACGGATGTGGCGGGAAGCTCCGCGTGGTTCGAACGCGGCTATGTCACATATTCGAACGAGGCGAAGATGGAAAACCTCGGTGTCGCCGCGCGTGTGTTGAAAGCGCACGGAGCGGTGAGTAAGGAAACTGCACAACAGATGGCGCGCGGCGCATTGCGTGCATCAGGCGCGCATGTCGCGGTCGCCATCACCGGCATTGCTGGGCCGGATGGTGGCACGGAGGAAAAGCCTGTAGGCACCGTATGGTTTGGACTCGCGTCTCGAGCAGGCCGCAGCGTTCAGCTCGCCGCGCAGCGCAAGCGGTTCAAAGGAGATCGCGAAGCCGTGCGACGTCAATCGGTAGAGCAGGCGCTGCAGATGATTGTTCGCGCATGCGGTAAGCGTTGAGCGCTCGCCGGCTGTTTTTCGCGCTATGGCCGAGCGAGGCAGAGCAGCACTCGCTCGCGGAAGCTGCGCGCGATTTGGTGGTCTCACCCGGGGCACGCGCGATGGTGCCGGCAAATTTGCATGTGACGCTCGTGTTCCTTGGGTCTGTCGGCGAGGACGCACTGCCGCAGGTGCGATCCGTCGCCCTAAATGTGAGTGAGCGTGTGCGCGTCGCTGACAGGCCCATATCGCTCACATTCGATCGCCTCGAGCATTGGCGGAAGCCGCAGATCGTCTGCGCGACAGCATCTCGTTCGCCTCGCGCCGCCAACGAACTGGCGGATGACTTGAAGCACGCACTGGTCGCTGCTGGATTTACTCCAGATCTCAAAGCTTTCCGCGCGCATGTCACGT
>Ga0307515_10021788_pt1 | contig 11338 bp, 15 predicted proteins | sample 17_EM_MG_FD_194513 | JGI IMG/M metagenome (GOLD analysis project Ga0307515, IMG submission 194513) | Populus trichocarpa ectomycorrhiza microbial communities from riparian zone in the Pacific Northwest, United States - 17_EM | ecosystem: Host-associated > Plants > Roots > Unclassified | place... | reverse complement strand
TTGTTTTCGCAAAGCAATGCCAACAAGTTTATTACACATACACCCCTTCCTTTAGAAAGGACCGATCAAGAGTTGATTGGTTATCCGTTTTAAAAACAAAACCCAAGGGTCGTGTCGAGGTTGTTCAAGATGAGAACGAAGACACAAGTGTGATAGATGAAGTCTTTCAAGCTAGTGAGTTGGTTGAACCATACCGAGTTGCTCCGTCGATTGACTTAGACGAAAATTAGAATTTTCGTGTTTTCAATGATAGTCTTGTTGATGTTGACGCAGAGGAGTTGAATGTTGTTCTGAGCTCTACTAGTGGAAAAAAGAATGTTGTTGAAGAAGATGATAATGAAATTGAAGAGTGCGATGAAGCTGATGATAACAATTCAATAGAGGACGAAGATGAAAATTCTGACTAACTAGTTTGAATCCCTCGGTCATTCCGTCGGTAAAATAGTCTGACGTCACCACGCCGTTGTATATTTCTAGACAAACTGTATACCCCGTCGGAGAAACGGTCGGTATATACCGACAGAATATTTCTGTCGGTATATACCGACCGTTTAGCCGACGGATCTAGGCCGTCGGTATATACCGACAGATTTTGAGACGGAACGGAAAAATTTCATCGGTAATTATTACCGACGAAAAAATTCTGTCGGTAATTCCGTTGGTTTTCTCCGGTTTTTGGTAGTGACCCACATATTAGTTCTAAGTATCCCTTATAACTCAATTTATAAGAACAATTGCTTTCTTTCTCATGTCGGTTAGTTCAATGTAAATGTCATCTGACAAGCACCTATATATTAGTTCTAGGTATCCTTCATACCTCAGTTTATGAGAATAACTCAATTTTAATAGCTCTAATTAATGTCCAACTTAATAGAGCATTGACAATGAATATTTAAGAACAATGCTTTGATGCAATATAAATCTCATAATTATATCAGCTTTATAATTTTCTTTACAAAACATTTTTATTCTAAGAACTTTATATTTATTCTAGATTCATTAATCAAATATTTAATGGATATTAAAAATAAATAAGCTTTTATTAATAAATTAAATATGTTAACACATACAAAATCAATATCACGTGTAATTAACTAATTGATTATATAGCATATACACTAATATTAATTATAACTGCCAAAAAGATTTTCCAAAACATTCCAAGAATCATAGGAGGATTCATTGTTGATTACTTGGGACAAGGGATCATTAAACAGGTAGTTATTGATCCATCCATGAATCAATTATTCAATGTGCAGTCAAGTAGTTGCCGCAAGGTTAGTGTGTGACACACCATCGTCACCGATGATTGTCGGCGCCAGATATGGAACCTAATTTTGCACATAACCAAGAAGACCATCACCACGCAGAATCAGAATGACTTGTGCTTTGCATAAAAGATGATTATTGGAGGCTACCTTAATAGAGATATCAGGTTAATGAGCATTAGAAAGTGAAAACTCGATAGAATGAGAAGTGGACACACATGTGGGATCGAAGAACTCGATTGAAAGGATTTGAATTCGTAATTTCCTTGCAAATACAATAAACTCACTACAGCTATACTAGAGCCCTATGGTATATATAAGATATACTTGATCAATAATACAATTATGAGTCTTTTCCTCCGAACACTAGTTCTTATTCGCTTTAGTTTGGTATTCGAGAAAAAGTGGCAGCACCTCCTATGGAAATTTTCGTTGAATACTCTATCGGTAATTAGACAAAATAGCTTAATTTGGTGTGTGCGTTAATTGGAGGGATAGTTATAAATTTTCTAAGTCATAGGGATGGCACTGAAATTCTGCGTCAAACACAAGAGCCACAATGAACTTACACAGAGAACTAATTATTAAGACACGGGGTTGTAATGAATAATCATAGATTGTCGCATGCAATCCTTTCCTTGGCTCTATGCGCTCATGTGATCAATCCGGATTCCACAAACGAGAAGATAAAAAGGGAACAGCATAAGCAAGTAGTAGACAAGAATTTGACAGAATATATTGCTTCAGTTCCCAAATTGAGAGGGAGATGGCAAGCAGAAATGGACAAAGAAAACCGAATGCCAGGATGGACTTGTAAAATTGAAATATCAGGAAACAAAGAGACAATGAAGGGATCCCTATGACCCTCAGAGAAGGAGCGTAGCCCTAGCATACATTTCGAACAAGACAAGTATGAGTGATTTCAGTAAAGGTAGAACTACTGGCATCCAATATCCATGCGCCTTCTAGTCCTTTGTGCAGCCTATGAATAGTTTATATATGTTTATGCATGCCTTTATGTGACGAATAAGAATTTGTTAAATGGGCAGGGCTTGTCATAATGGAGGCACCAGACAGCAGGCACCTTGTGTTTGGCTTGTTCTAACCAAAGAGAATGAACCTTAACATTACACAATCCACTTTTCTTATCCAACAGTTATGCCGGTGGCTTTACTCTTGAAATTATAAACAATTTACTTCTTTTGTTACAAAATCAATTAAAATATAGATCTTGCTAAGAATAAAAGCATCACATCACTTGGAAAAAGAAATCACGAGCTAGCTATGTTATACATAGAAGGGGCTCGCTCACTACACCTAATCCATGCTTTCAAAAGCTTTCGAGTTGGATAATGTGCTGGGCTATCAATCTAATACGATCAGTGTCATCATCAAGACCTGGCTTGCAACACACCCAATTTCCCAGCTGTGGCTCATACGAATGCTGCAGAAAATTAAAATCTTGGTAAAACAATTTCACCTCGACTAAAAGAGTAAGAATTGTCCAGGCAGCTGGTTTTGTTTTAAGTGGAAAGGCTGTTAATGCTATCAAGCTTGGTGACCCCAGAAGTACGAAAGAAAGATAAAAGAATATAAAACACCAGCTGGTACACAGTGTCAGAGCATGTGACCTACGGCCACTAGCAAGATGGGAAACAAAGTGAAGCCAAACGAGAGGCCCGTGAACACTGCATATATGCATTGACTGAATCTGACTAGCAACTGAACACAATTCCCACATCCATTCCATGCAAGAATTTGGATTCAGTAATGGATACGCACTTTTCACCTATCTTGATAATTTTGTTTATTTAAGAGCTTTTTTGTTTAATTTTCTTCTTTATTGGAGCCCACGCCTTCCCACTAATGTATTCCCAATGCAGATATTTTGTCCCGAAATCGGTGTCTTGAAGTTCTTTGTCAATCCCAATCCTATATATTCTCCCTTTTATTTTAGTAATCTTGGACATGCAGTTTCGAAAAATAATGAGAATTAGAGGCAAGAAAAGAAAAAACCAACGTCAAATTTTGGCTCACGCTCTTAAGACTATGAACAATCATCCCAAAAAATAATATTTTTTCTTTAATAATGAGAACTGGGATGGCAATATTTAGCCCTTGTAATTGGCGTTTTATTTCTTTTACCTATTCACTTATTGATTCGTTTCCCAAATTCATGTGAGAAAAGAACATAAATAGCATAGCTAGCTTGACAATCCGAGATCCTAAACACATCCCCTCAACCTCTCCATTCCTGCTATAAAAGTCAAGCTGCTGTGTGTTACTGGAAATATAATAAACACAGAGAGAGAGAAAGAGAGAGAGAGAGAGAGAGAGAGAGAGAGAGAGAGAGATGGTGGTTAGGCTGCAAAGGAGAACAGCAATGCACAATATGCGTCCCTATCTACGAACCCTCACCCGCTCCAAATCTGTAATAAGCAAAACCAGTTTTCTATTCTTTCTACTGCATTGTCAAGAAAAAGAAAAGGAACAACTCATAGACTTGCTTTTCTTTAGCGTTAGAAATTAACAACTGTCTAAGAATACCAATTCATTGTTTTGCCACAAAGCTCCCTGACTCTATATCTGTTTCTTATGAAGGTGAAAAGGAAGTATGTCATCATGGATGCTCTTCTATGCATTTACAAGCTCAAGCTCAAATTGGAGGCAATCAAAACGGAACTCGCAAACTTAATTGCTGTAAAAAGAGAATACTTGAGCCTAATGAAGGAACTCCAGTTGCCTAAGGTCAACTCTCCTCCCTCCCTCTCTGTGGTTATTCATTTCTTACCTTCTTTTTCTTGTTGGAAAAAATGAAACATTCTACTTTTTATGACACACTGTCCATTTATTTTCAGAAGGAAGTGGAGGTGGAGAAGGGTGAGAAAGGATTTATAGTGAGGGTGACATGCGAGAAGGGAGGAGATAAACTAGTTTCAATCTTAGAGGTCTTCGAAGAAATGGGCCTTACTGTATCGCATGCTAGGGTCTCATGCAACTTGTACTTATCCATGGAAGCCATTGTTGTAGCTGAAGAAGAACGTGCTCTTCATGCGAAAAGTATTGCTCAAGCTGTTACTAAGGCCATTGAAAGACAATAGGTGAAGCTTGTGCGTTGATTTCCCTGTTGTTATTTAATGATCCCAAGTAATCTCATTGTCGGAGTTAATAATGTCTTGCAGATCTATCGGTATTGCTTGGCACTTTTTTCTTTTTTTTAACTAACACACATGTTCCCAATTCCAAAAGAGTTTAGATTTGAAAATAAATTTAAAAGAAAGAAGAAAGGATAAAACTAAAATTTAAAAATATGCGATAAAGTTTGTTTCTATGGTTAATTCTACTTTTAAAATAAATCACGAAAATAAATATTTGATAACTAATAAAACTTAATTTACTGTTCATGAACTCTATTAATATCTGCGTTGAAAACACAGGATCATTGAAAGCAGCAAAATGCTAAATGTATTGAACCGGGTCCGACCCAGTAAAAAAATAATTAAATTTGATTTTTTATTTTTAATTGTGTTTTATTCGAAAAATTAGTGTTTAATATTATTCAATGACACTACATAAATTAGACGGAGATCGCTTGATGACGTAGCATTTGCTGAATTTGATTGCAATCCCAATTTTGTTCCTGATTATATTTTACCTGATATTATTGCGCGCTTAAGAAACCAAGGAAACTGTAGTCCTTGTCGGATGTATTTCATACGTGATGAAATTGTAGATAGTTTAATTGAACAATAAAAAATATTTTATATAAAGTATTATTTATTTCATGATGTAATAGCAATAGTTAAATCTACAATATTTAAATTAAAAACTATCAATATTAATATATATTTTTTAAAATTATTTTATAACCTTAATTTGAAAAGCATTCTTAACCAAACACATTAAATTACTTTTTGTTCAACCTCAATTTCAACCACAGTTTTAACCAAACATTAATAAATACCAAACCAACTTCAACTAAAAATATTTTTTATAAAATAATTTTTTTAAAATTACAATCACAAAAACTACCATAATATCAACCACTTATTTGCCCAAAAAAAAACAAAAACGTTGGACAAGGATAGGAAACATTTTCTGGACTTCGCTCTACGAGTCTCATTTAGAAGCCCTCTCCCTCCATTGGCCCATAACGTTTCTAATTTAGGCTCAGAAACTATGAGGTAACAACTGAACGAAGGAAGAAGTGCTTTCCAAAAGTCCGATTGGAGAACACACTGTTGGAATTATATTTGATTTCTATATTACTGATAATTATTTTTTTTAATATGATTGCTCCATTCTCTTTTTTATTTAATTGGTCTCTTTGTCGAATTATTCTAGAAATTCTTTTAATGTGGTCCCTTTGTTCATGTCCTCTTCTAAGTTTCTCTTTAATTCTTGACAACGTTGTATAAAAACTGGGCATTTCCATATGTCAAGTCAAAGTAAAGAATTATGGTGATTGGACGGAAATTGAATGGAAAGATCATATTAAAGAACTTTTTTTAAAATTAAGAAACCAACTAAGTGAAAAATAAAATAAAATTAAACCATATTCAAAAATATCAATAATTTACAAATTTATTGTTGCAGGCGAAAATAATATAAAAAAAGAAGCAAATATAAATATCACAAAATTTAACCGAATAAGATTATAACATAAAAAACTAATTAAAAAATTTATTACTATATATTTTTTTTCAAGTAACTCGTCTCTCTAAAAGGATTATAACTTCTTAACTAAATTTAAAAACTAACCTAAATAAATTTAAAAAAAAAATCCTAAACAAACTAGAAAATTTTAAAAAATAAAATATATAAATTAACCCGAACAGCCTCTTTTGAGGTTTTTCAGATATCAACTAACTAGCTCCTTATATAATTCATCAATAAAATCTCCTATTAAAATCTAAGCATGATCTAATAACTAATAAAAAATTATAAGTTCTAAATTTTTTTATGTCAAAACAATCACACTATGCAACCTTTAAGTTATTTCTTATTTTATTGGTACATAAATATCCCTACAAAACTATTCATATACCTTAATTGTGAAAGATTTACAACTGATCATTGATTAATATCTTAATTGGCATCTCAGATTTACAACCTTTTATTAAGTTACATCTGATGTAGTTCTTCCTTTTATGTGGAGAGGAAATCTAGCGGGGCTTTTATTTCAAACTCAATAGAATGTATTTAGAAAAATTAATTCATCGAACATTAATTGACAAGACAAAATCAGTAAATTAATAGAAAAAAATTAGGAGAAAAAACGATTTTGAGATCTTGGATTTGTAAATTGACTAATACGTCACGACGCTCAGAGAGGGGCCTTAAGCCAAATCCCAAATATTTGGGATGCCTAACAGCACATACAAGATCGTGCATGCAGCCTGCATGAACATAGATGGCAAGTATAAGAGATCATGCATGCATGCTGCATGCACGTTGCTGGCAGTTGCACGTGGGATACCGTGGGAGGAGTTTACGTGCAAATGGGATTTCAATAGTTGCATTATTTACGTCACTTTTCTTTCATGCAGTTATATTCAGTTTCTATTGTACGTAGTCTTGCTATTTAAGCAGCCACAGTTGTTATTAATGGCAATCGATTATTATTTAGAACAACGGTACTTTCTCACCAGAAGAGAAAACAATTCATTATCTGTGTTGGGACCTATCATTGGTATCAGAGCCTGGTTATTATTTTATGGGAACCAATAAAGAGCGTATCGAGCAGTTGGAGGCGAGGCTCGGTGAAGTGCAAAATGGGCTACATCAGATGGAGCTTGGCATGACAGACAAGCTGCAGCATTTAGAAGAGACTCTTAATCGTCTCTCTGATGTACTCCTTGCAGACCAGGAATCTCCAAATCAGGGTAATCCACACCGTGAAGGCCACAATGGAGGACGACTTATTGTATCATCTAAAACAGCAAAGCTTGAATTCCCTTGATTTTCCAGAGATGATCCAACAAAGTGGTTTAATAGGGTGAACCAGTTCTTTGAGTTTCAGAATACCCCCGAAATTCAGAAGGTTTCTTTGGCTTCCTACCACTTGGAATGAGAGGCCAACCAGTGGTGGCAGTGGATCCGCAGGACTTTCCAAAAGGAAGGGCGTGTTCTTTCGTGGATTAATTTTGAAGGTGAACTTTGGGCTCGATTTGGCCCTTTGAAATGCGAAGATTTTGATGAAGTTCTTTCAAGGATACGGCAAGAAGGATCGTTGCGTGACTATCAACAAGAATTTGAATGCTTGGCAATCGTGTACGAGGTTGGACACAGAGAGCTCTTGTGGGAACATTTATGGGCGGATTAAAAAGAGATATTTCAGATGGGTTTCGAATGTTCAAACCATAGACTTTAAAGGAAGCCATCAGCTTAGCACAGATGAAAGATGATCAATTTACCCGCCATAGGAGGTTTGTCTGACCTGTTACATCAGTACGAGCACCTCTGGCTCTTCCGCCTGGCAACCAAGCAGCACAGCCAACCCCTGCCAATCCTATCAGAAGACTCTCATGGGAAGAAATGTAGCGGAGAAGAGCCCAAAATTTATGTTTTAATTGTAATGAACGATTTACTGCAAGGCATAAATGTCAAGGGTCACACATACTTATGTTGGAAGGATGCAATGGCAGTGATACTCTCTTATGTGACAATGATCTTGAAGAACAACTAAACCAGGAGAAGTATGAGGAGCCTACTGGACCATCAATTACGTTGCATGCATTATTAGGATGGACAGTGCCCAAGACCATGCGAATAGCAGCTAAGATTGGCTCCTGCAACATCATTATATTGATAGATAGTGGTTCAACTCACAACTTCATTAGTGAGCGAACTTCTAACTTATTACAATTACCAGTGGTGCCTACAGAAACTTTCACAGTTCAGGTTGCCAATGGTGAAAGTCTCAAATGTCAGGGGCGATTTGAGAAGGTACCAGTGGATCTCCAAGGCATTGTTTTTTCATTAACTCTTTACTCTTTACCACTCACAGGGTTGGACGTAGTGTTAGGAATTCAATGGCTTGAGTTACTTGGCTCTGTGGTTTATGATTGGAAATGGCTGACAATGGAATTTTTATGGGAGAATCAGCCTAGGAGATTGATTGGCATTGATAGACAAGACATCAGGGAAGCATCACTACAAGAGTTGTCCAGGACGACTCAGCCAGGCCAAGCATTGTTTGCCTTATGTTTCCAAGTTGCCCAAACATAAACAGAAGGAAACATCCATCCAAGCATGAAAGAATTATTACAAGCATTTTTGGATATATTCACCGATCCTTCGAGCTTACCACCAACAAGGGAAGTTGACCACATAATCACTCTTAAAGAAGGAACTGAACTGGTTAATGTTTGGCCCTACAGGTACACACACTATCAGAAGAATGAGATTGAGAAACAGGTCTAAGATATGTTCACATCAGGGCTTGTTCGTCCAAGTACAAGTCCTTTCTCCTCACCTGTTTTACTAGTGAAGAAAAAAGATGGGAACTGGAGATTTTATACTGATTATCGCGCTCTCAATGCTGCAACTGTTAAGGATCGCTTTCCAATTCCCACAGTTGAGGATATGTTGGACGAATTATATGGTGCTTCTTACTTCACAAAGTTGGATTTGAGAGAAGGTTATCATCAGGTACGAGTAAATCCACAAGATGTCCATAAAACTGCCTTCCGTGCATAATGAGCATTATGAATACTTGGTTATGCCATTTGGCTTATGTAATGCACCTTCTACGTTCCAGGCTATCATGAACTCAATATTCCATCATCATCTTCGTAAATTTTTATTGGTTTTTTTATGACATTTTGATATATAGTTTTGATTGGGATAAGCATTTAGTGCATGTATAGCAAACATTTGAAATACTGAGACAACATCAATTCTTTGTCAAAGAAAGCAAGTGTGCTTTTGAGCAGTAAGAACTGGAATATCTGGGACACATTATTACCAACCACAGCGTCAAGGTGGATGATAGGAAGATTGCTGCTATGGGAGCTTGGTCACGGCCTACTAACATTTCAGAATTACATGGATTTCTTGGTTTGACAAGATATTATCGGAAGTTTGTTCAGAATTATGGCAATATTGCTCAACCACTTACCAATCTGCTAAAAAAGAACCAATTTGGATGGCATGAAGCAGCTGAAGCCGCTTTCCTTGCTCTCAAACAGGCCATGACAACCACTCCTATATTGGCCATGCCTAATTTCAACGAAGCTTTCACTATTGAGACCGATGCATCTGGAGATGGCATTGGAACAGTCCTAGCCCAACAAGGCAAACCGGTGGCGTACATAAGTAGGGCTCTTGGAATAACCATGAAATCATGGTCGACATATGCTAAGGAAATGTTGGTTGTCTTAGAGGCCATACGATTGTGGCGGCCATATCTTCTCGGCAAAAAATTCTATATTCAGATCGATCAACGTAGTCTCAAGTATTTTGTGGAATAGAGAATAGGAACTCCAAAACAACAAAAATGGGTTGCTAAGCTATTGGGTTACGATTATGAAATCATTTACCGACCGGGCCATGAAAACTCGGCAGCATATGCTCTATCCAAGAAACAAGGTAGTCCCATTCTTCACCATATTTTTACTTCGTAGGTTAGTGTATGGCAAGAAATTAAAACAGTCTCACAGCAAAATCCATACATTCAGTCAATGGGTCGTGTGGCTACTGCACAACCTGACGGTTCATTTACCTAGCGTAACGGGCTATTACTATACAAGGGGAGGGTCGTCGTTTCGAACGATACCACCTTACGAGCTACGCTCTTACACGTAATGCATGACACCAAGGTGGGAGGTCACTCAGGAGTTTTGCGTACATTTAAAAAGCTTGGCCAACAATTCTACTGGCCTGGCATACATAAAATAGTGCAGAAATATGTTAAGGAGTACGAGATTTGCCAGAAGACAAAAGCCGAGACATTGGCTCCAGCTGGACTTCTTCAACCACTGCCGATTCCATGTCAAGTATGGGACGACATCACCTTAGATTTTATTGAAGGATTCCCAGTCTCGCAAGGAAGGGATACCATCATGGTGATTGTTGACAGACTTAGTAAATTCGCTCATTTTCTCACTTTACGCCACCTGTTTACTGCAAAAACTGTGGCAGAAAAATTTGTTGAAGGCATTATCAAGCTCCATGGAATGCCCAAATCCATTGTTAGTGATCGGGACCCCATTTTCATCAGCCACTTCTGGCAAGTGTTTTTCAAGATGTCAGGTACCAAACTTCGACTCAGTTCAGCATACCACCCGCAGACGGATGGACAGACAGAGGTCATCAATCGTTGCGTTGAGCAATATTTATGATGTTTCGTTCATCAATGGCCAAAACAGTGGTGTTCATATTTACCTTGGGCAAAGTACTGGTATAATACCACCTACCATATTTCAACCGGCATGACACCATTTCACGCGTTGTATGGACACTTACCACCATCCATTCCAGTGTACAATGAAGTCCTGACATCAGTGAATGAAGTCGACCAACAGCTCCAAAGCCGCGATGAACTGCTCCGCCAATTAAAGGCCAACTTAGTAAAATTAGTGAATCGCATGAAACAGATGGCCGACCAAAAGCGAAGGGATATAATGTTTCAAATCGGTGACTCGGTACTTCTCAAACTGCATCCAGATCACCAACAAACAGTCTTCAAGCGGGTCCATCAGAAGCTTGCTACTCGTTATTAAGGGCCATATCAAATTGTAGACAAAATCGGACCGGTCGCCTACAGATTGTAGTTACCAGAAGAAGCACGCATTCATCCAGTGTTTCATTTCACCCTGCTAAAACGTTACCAAACTAAAAAAGGCATTGTTGAACCACAGTCAGGTGACATAACACCCTTTACCGATGACAAAGAACTCATTCTAGAACCGCAGACTATTTTGGATTATGGTTGGCTCAAACTGGGAAAACATCTTGTTGCTGAAATCATAGTACAATGAAAACATCTGCCCGTAGAAAACGCCACGTGGGAACCAACAACTCAGTTATGGGAGCTGTTCCCGACTCTGAACCTTGAGGACAAGGTT
>Ga0307515_10021787_pt1 | contig 11339 bp, 11 predicted proteins | sample 17_EM_MG_FD_194513 | JGI IMG/M metagenome (GOLD analysis project Ga0307515, IMG submission 194513) | Populus trichocarpa ectomycorrhiza microbial communities from riparian zone in the Pacific Northwest, United States - 17_EM | ecosystem: Host-associated > Plants > Roots > Unclassified | place... | reverse complement strand
GAAAGGTTTGCCTCGATGCTCTCTCTGACGGGTTGCGGTTTCATCTTGATAACGTACTGCTCGTCCTCCTCGTTCCGTAAGCCGATCAGAACGCTCATCTTCTACGCCTCGTTCGGGAATATCCTTTCTACTGCTGCGACTCTTGTAGCGAGGAATGGTATAGAAGCTGGGCAAGATTCGGTTCTGTGCCAACTTCAGGCATTCTTTATCCAGCAGTAAGCCAACCACAACTACTACAATTGCTATGCTGGTTCTTGCGAGATATTAATGCAACACAGGTGGATCCCTGCAGACTCTCTATGGACTTTTTGCATGGCATTAAACATTTATCTTGCTTTTAATAAGGGGTACACAGTAGCAGACCTGAAAAGGCTTGAGTGGAAGTACTTCCTGGCCTGTTACGGAATACCATTAATACCTTCCATAACTTTGCTTTGCATTAAAACAAAAGCTGGAGGTAGAATCTACGGACCAGCTGAGGTATATCACGGCATCTAACCCTCGAAGGATAGTCTCTGATCACATCCTGTATAGATTTGGTGCTCAATCGATAACCAATGGCGATATCTACGTATTGTGTGCTTCTACGGACCCGTCTGGTATAACTCCTACAATACCAAAGTATAATTAAGCTCACGTCTATCCAGGCTTGTTATCATCGCGTCCTGTACAATCCACGTCTTTTTAGGGCGCGATATCCTTCAGAAACGTCGAGGTCTAGGAGGTCTCAATAAAGATATCCTTCATCAGGCTACAAACGAACAACAGATCTCAAACATTGCAACAGCACGGAATGAGAGGTCCACCGGCGGAAGACAGCTCTCCGAGGAATATAGCACGAATAACACCACACCATCCGCAGACAAACCTGGACCCTATTCCATCTACATCGAAGACACGGAACACTCTCAAACACTCAGCAGGACCCCAACGCAAATAAATATCTGCAGCATGGGGCTACTTAAGATGTTCATTTCTCTTCCTCGTAGCTTTGGTGGTTACCTGGGTATGCGTGCTTGCTCCATTCCGCCTGCTGGCCATCCTATTACCATCGTCTTCAAATCAGGAGATTCTGAAGCTAACCGTTCTTGGGCAGATACCATCAAGCATTAACCGAATCTATGCTCTAATCCACCCTAACGCGCCCAACTTCGGCCTGAATTTCGTCGGGTGCCTGGTTTTCCCTCTTCAAGGGTTCTGGAATGCTATTATTTATCTTTCTACTTCGTTGCCTATTTGCAAAGACCTATGGTTACGTTATGTCTCTAGTAGGCTGCGTTGGAACAAGGTGTCGGGGGAGGTGCAAAATATGTAATTACATGGGCCGCTCGAACTTCTTAAAAGCTTCGAGCGGCCCGGACAACACAGCTGTCTCAAAATCAGCTGACTGACACTTGCAAGGCTTACTCAAGACTCTGATTTAGTGTGTCAACACACAATAAAGCAGACGAAATACTCGGGCGGGACAAGCAGCCCGAGTCTGCCGTTGCACCAGCTCAGCACCAGGGGCGTGACTCTGCATTTCAGCAGGAAGGTGACGCAGTCGGAGCTCAAGGTGGGATGAGAGAGGACTCTAGGGATGAACATGGCTAATCCGTTGTGTGTATTCGCAGGCTGCCATAACGACCCCGCCAACGGCGATGACGAAGCAGACGACGATTTCCCCTCGATCGACGAGCTCCTAGCTTTTTCGAGCAAGGGGATCTCGACAGTATTCCAGAACTCTGCGGATACACCCCAGTACCTCGAAGGGCCTGCTCTTAACACAAGTGGGAGCCGTCTCGATCCAAGCCCCAGACCAGATAATGGCGTGGGCAACAGCCAAGGCACCCGAGGTATGCGCCCTGGCTCCCCATCACTGCATATCAAGAAGCCTCCTAACCCATACGCAGATAGGCCGGTGGTTCTCGGAGATGACGAGTCAGACACTCCCAAGCCCGTGCCTGAAGCCGTTGCCGTCTCGATCGACGCCGGCGCTGATCCCGCCTCCGAGCTGAGCAAAAAGCCGTGGTGGGATGCCGAAGACGAGTGTTATGTCGATGACGACCTCCACCCAATTCCTCCGCTCGAGCAGGAAAGTTTGACTTCTACGCCCGCGTGGACTAGTCTGAGAGCATCCATTAATGGTATTTCGATAACTTTCAATCAAGTCAGCAGATACTTGATAAAGATGGGGACAGAATCCTACCTGTGGCTGCCCTGTTGACTGTCCTCTGCAGTCCATATGTCTCCAGTGCTTTTCAAGTCCCATCCCTGCTCACGCCGGACCATGAATGTTAACGCTTGCTTTTGGTGGCTTTGAATCTTGTTAATGGCATGGCTCGAAAAGGCGGGGGCGCAAATTACCGAAACAAAGTGGTAGTCACTGAATAATTTAGAGTAGTTGAGTAGAGTATTGAGTAGAGTATGAGTAGTGAGAAATATATTTGAGTAAAATATGAGTAGGGTCTACTGCTCTACTCTACTCTACTCTTTTCCCACACTATCAGAACCTAAGTATAAAGGAGTAGTATATTACTAAATAAGCTAGAGGAGTATATATTACTTCTATATACTAGCCTAAGTTACTATTTAATTTATTATTTACTACCTAGGTAATTGACTCTTCTAATAATAATATTAAGACTCTTAATAAGCGTTTATAATAGTAAATCAATAACCTTACGAGAGGTTTAAAGTTCGTCCCTTTGAATAAGAGTACTCTTAAGCTACTCGTATTTATAGATACCTTATTTATAAATAATAAGGACCTTTTCTTATAGATTAGCTACGTTATTATACTAGCTAACAACTCTGTAACGGGTCGAGACCCGATTGATATGCTTGGCTAGAAGCCTCGCTCAGGTCACATGATCTCGGACATGTCCGTGGTCATGTGACACGCCCCCTTTAGTTGACAGAGCAACCACGCGTCACTCAGGAAGCTCGGACGCCTTAAGGAACACGGTTCCCGTCCTCGCTTTCCTTTCTCTTCTCTTTCCTCCTTAGAGAATTCTATTTAGTTAATCGAACCACCAGTCTTCTTTGCACAAAGGCCTGGCCCGTGACAAACTCAAATTACGCAAATACAATATATTAGTCTTCTGTTAAATACAAGAGAGTTATGAGAAGTATACTAGCTTCTAAGCTTTATACTATAGCTTATGGCTTCGATATTATAGGTACTATTAAGGCTACTATTAATAAGATTCTTAATATTAGCTTACTACTAGTACTTTGTACTAACTCGAAATCGCTATACGACTGCCTTATTAAGCTCGGTACTACGCAGGAGAAGCGCTTAATAATTAATATACTATACTTATACTAGTTATACGAGTATAGGGAAATTGCAGAGGTTAAATGAGTAAAGGGCGACTTAAATCTAGCAGATACGCTAACGAAGGGAAAGGGTGTTTCGAATACGTTAAAATAGCTACTTAATAGTAATACTATTAAGCTATAAGCTATGGACTAAATAGAAAGAAGTAGTAAAGCTTTGGAATAGTTTTAATATAGAATAAAAGTGTATTAATATAGAGTTCGATTTTTAGAGTAGCTCTAGTATTAGTATATACATAGTATTATTCGTTATATGTCTGGCCGCTAGGTCTAATCGGGCTAGCGTGGTCACATGACTAAACTTTCCTATCTAGCTATACTAATACCTCAACCCTCTATAGCTTTTAGAATCAAGAACTACTACTTAATGAATATAACTATACTCTACGTGAACTCACATACGCACGTGCTTGATATTTAGAGTAGTAGAGCGAACCTACAATTACTCAAATATATACTCTTAAAGGTCTATTAATAGCAATAAACGAACTCTCTAGTCTAGTTTTTTCCTACCTTTCTACTAATAATCTCCTCTACTAAATTACGTACTCTCTATAATATAAGAGGTATATTTCGACTTATTATTCGATTAATATACTTAATTAAAACTACTTTATACTTAATTATAAGGTATTAGGATAATTCTAATAAGAACTATACCCTTGAGCGAGTTTGGCTTTTATAATACTATATTATCGTTATTCGTTCGAGGGTATATTTAATAGTCAAATAGAAGTAATTCAACTTATTAGATAGTTAATATTCTACTAAAGCTTGCTCTATATCTACTTCGTTAATTATTTTATAGAGTATTAAAGTATTAAAGAGAGGCAAAAAACCACGATTTTTTAGCCGTATATATAAGTAGGGTGTGTACGTGACAGGGAATACGAGTAGAGCTACCATTATAGCAAGCGACGAATATTAAAAAAAAACCACTATATAATAATTATACTATATATAACTCAATAACCACTAGTCGCATTGCCTTACAAATAAGCTAAATCAAGGCACCCTACTCAGTTGACCTTCCCCGCATCCCTAACCGGAATCCCGCCATTATAGGGGCTGATTGCAACGGCCTCGCTGCTGCTGCTCAAGCTAGACAGGAGGTTCGTATGGAGGATTGTACTTGCAATCGCCCTTACACCAGCATTGAGAATCGCTCCCTGTTGCCCCTGCACCTTTGCATTTTTCCCTCCATCTACAGTTATTCCATCTCGAATGCACTTCGAGACACTCTTGATTTTTGGTACCTGCACCATAATGGATTGTGGCGTAAACCAATTGCCCCAAGTCTGACCCATACCCGTCGCAAACTTTCTTCGTAGCCGCATTGTCGAACGATCCGTCGCTATTCTGACAATAACAAACTGCGTAGTCGGAGCATGCAAGAGTGGAAGATGCTCCCAGGGCAAGAAGTAGAAATAGTCCAGCCTTCATATTGTAGGTAGATTCAACTATAATAGTAATTCTAAAAATCTATTAATATATTAAAGAGCTATTAAAAACATATATACTTACGAACAATAGATAGTTCTTAGGTATAAGACGTTGTGAAAAAGCTAGAGGGTATTTTATTATTGGAACAAAGTTCAAGGCGGCTTTGCAGGGAACTTGAAGAGGTAGGTAAACAGAATATAGAAGAGATAGGGAGACAAAAGAGAGAAGAGAGACTAATATATATTTTTTGTAATTACCTTTACCTCGGGACCTCGGACCTCGGACCTTATTACGTCCCGAGAACTACTGTATTTAAAATACTTCAAGTGGTTACATTTGTAAAGAAAATCCTTAGACTTCTATAGCCTAATATATTATAAAACCGCTTAGATAAAAGGGCCTTCCTTAGGCTAATCGTTCAGTAGTTCTTACCTCTAAAAATCGTACTAAAATTTATATAAGCAAATCGGGCAGATTTGTATTATAATAACGCCTTAATTTTTTAGTCTTAAAACGTACTAAGCTAAAGAGCCTATGCCTTAGGATCAATTCCCACTTCTTAGATACTTTTTTGATACGTTATATTGTGAGAATTCAAAGGGCGAAAAAAGGTGATTTTTGGTAGGGTACTACTAAAATCTCAGATTTTCGTATTACTATCCCTTACCTATAGGGCGTACTAAGGGAGTTCTAGGTAAGGACCGCCGAAGAACTACCGAGGTAAGAACCGCCGAGATAAGAACTACTAAGGTGAGAACCACTAAACGATTACTACCGAAGAACTACCGAGGTAAGAACTGCCGAGATAAGAACTACTAAGGTGAGAACTACTAAACGATTACTACCGAATAATTACCGCTAAACGATTACTATATATTACAAAAGAGTTATTAGCCGAGCCTTAATATAAGAAGCAGTGAGGCTAATAGTATAGGATCTATATTACGGACTATATTTAGCTAAATATTTTTTAGAGGTTAAGGGTATTATATACCTATAACAGAATCACGTGGTTAGGAAATTAGCTAGCGCGAATTAAGCAGAAACGAGATTTAGATATAGAAAAGACGTGATTTCTTGAGACCCCCTTTCGTACACACCAATTGGTGTTTACACACTTCTTGGTTTCTGCACACTTCTTGGTTTCTGCACACTTCTTGGTTTCTGCACACCACTTGGTTTCCACACACTTCTTGGTTTCTGTCACGAAACCACGTGACCACGTGACGATGAGTCACATGATGAGTCATATTGAACGTCTATTTAGCGATGACACCCCGCACTATTCTTCTTAACTCCTTCGCGCTACGTCTTGTATCTAGAATCAATGCATACCTTGACTCAAACCCTCACAGTTAGTACAAACAATTTGTTGGTACCATAAACCCAGTAGTACCAGGAAGTGATTGGTGCAAACATATAGTTGGCACAAGGAATGTGGACATCACTCGCTTAAGGCGATGGCCACTCGATGCCAGAAGGCCCTCATCATCTGGATGCATAGACCACCCAGGGGCCTTCACCGTCTAGGTGGTCATGTACCATCTAAGTGACACTCGCCCTTACGTTGGGGATGTAGGGTGGGGTTACCGAGATGGTAACCCTGAAGAATAAGAGGGGGATGACCTACTCGACAGGCGAGCCCATGATGTTGATAACTGATTGCCCCAACGGGTGTTAGCACACCGAACAACTACAAAGCACCTTAGCCAGCTGGTCTCATGGTCACAATATCCTTTTTATATTTGCTAAAGCGATATTCTGCGACGTTTACAGGCCAGTCCGCTTGCACCCTCTTCTTCATATATTTCAGTACTCCCTGTCCGCAGATACTGAATCAGATCCGTCCGGTTGTTGTGCAGCCTCGCTGGGAAAAGTTCAAGAGGATCTGCCTGATGCATTGAGAGGTCAACCCGCGTGAACTGTGATGGAGGCATCAAGTCTTCCCGACTTTCTAAGAAGCTCTCGATACTTGGAACAATACTCTCTACGTGAATTCTCATCTCATCTATCGTCTGGCTCTTGGCCATGTGGCGTACCACTTCATCTAGCATCTTGCAAAGTTTTGGTATCTCCGGATACGTATTAGAGACGTAGCATACCAACGCATCAAACATACTATCTGTGAACTCAGTATCATTACTACCCGCTCATTAGTTACTGCTCTCTGTTTGGATTGGGAATTACTTACATGCGCCCCATAGCCTCTAGGCTGCCGAGGAGGAGAATACCGAAACCCATACAGCTTGATAGAGTAATCAGCCGCTTTCCAAGATGTTTCTGTTTGTGCAAAAGGTTCCTTCGTCTCTGCTTCTCAGCAGGCCCGATCAGGTCCCAATCATCAATATATAACTTCGCCAAGAGGTGATTCATAGCATACGCTACGTCTCGAATGCCTCGCTTCCTCTTAACCTCTGGGTCCTTGACCCTTTGCTTTACTTCCTCCAAGAAACGAAGGTAGAACTGGTACTGCAGGACTCTGTGGAGTAAGACGCGTATGCGATCCATGACTGATCGCTCATTTATAATGGCAAGATATCGTGATCCACCTTTACGAAACGATCGGTGATCGAATCGCTACTAGTTGGCATCAATAGGCTCGACTTATGCCACATACCTCTCCAGAGGGGCAGTTGATCCGTCAAGAAAGGGACCGCGTCGTCCCGCACCAGGGTGTCTCCGGTTTTGATAACGATGATCAGTCTGTCTGGGCTTACGGTCGTGCCAAACAGCGAGGTCAGATGGCCGAAAGCTTGCACAAATGGGGAGCGGTGGTCTTCAAGCAAGGCATCAGTCCGTTGAGTTGTGGTTGGCTCATTGCTGTCCTCGTCAAGTGGTCTCCGGTCAGGACAAGCCCCCCAAGCGGGACCTGAATGGGAGGGTAAGAGTGAGCCCTGAGCGGTTACTGGCGAAGTCAAGGCAATAAGAGAACCAGGAGCCAAAGGGGTTGGAGGTGTCGCTAGGCGAGAGTCGGATGGCTCGCGAGTTACATTTGCATGCCCAGGAACTCCCAACCTTGTAGGTGGCCTCCCATTAAAAGCGCTTGAATCCTCATTTGCCTCGACATCGCGACATGCCTGGTGATTGCTCATGTCTGGCATATCCCTCCTACCTTGCGACCGAGATCCAAGGCCCGTAGTTCGAAGTGGGGGATGCTGCAAAAGGGCTAGCTTGTATTTTCCAGTCTCCCTATCCGCAACGACCGTACCTGGGGCAACTTCCTCTATTAAATCGGGGATCTGGCCTATAGATTTTAGAAGATCGGAAGTTAACCTAGCTGAGATATTACGTCGTTGCTCATCTTTGAAAGTCTGTGGGGTCGGATTTTCGCCGCGACGGTTTCTGTATCTGCTTGATCGAGTCTAGCGAAAATGTCGAGAACCATGCAAACAGCCGCGATGAACTATAGAACCACTTAGCTGTGGGGAGTGTGCGGGGAAGGGCTATGCGCTACCTTAGGTTGTATGGCAACGTTCCGAGCTTGGTCGGTGGAGAGGGATAGAGAGGGCTGCAGAGAAAGTTAGGCGGCGTTGTTCTGTTGAGCAATACACGGGCGCGATACGCTACCTCTAGTTTCGCAAGAAGGTACATATCTGGAGCCATATTCGGGCTCAAGGGAGTACAGTACTTGAGGCTGAGCCAGCCATGACGCCACCGATTCCAAGCGGACCAATTACACATGTAATAAAATATCACGGAGGACGCGGCCAAAAGTAATGACAGAGGCAGGGGTGAGCGCCACGTCTCGCTTAATTTGCAATCCTTTGGCCAGCACGCGTATGGCGCTGCTGAAGCCTGAAGGAAAATCAGTTATAGTGAGCGGTATAGGGACTGTGCGCTGGACAAGAAGCCCGAAGAGCCTATAAAGGCCTATAATTACGGAGCCCTCTGTTTGCTGCGCAACCTGTGTGGCGTTTAAGCGAGTTTTGGCGTTACTCGTTAACCCCTGCCGCTGTCATTACTTTTGGCCGCGTCCTCCGTACACTTTGAAACAAAGCCAAAATGACAGTGTCGTGGTTGCAAGTTGGATTTGTTAGTGATAGTGCTGTAGTTAAATTATTTTGTTGAGAATCGCTATTTGCTGGGAAGAAAAGAAAGCTGTTCTGAGGCTTCGTTCGAACTAATCGAGACAGGCGTCATTTCCATCACTCTTCAATTAATTTCCCTGATAGTGTCTTTCATATTGGCTTTAATAGCGTGGTATCCCTCGTAAAAATTAATATGACTTAGGACGATATAGCGAAACAAAAGTAGATGCCGAGTTAGTGAGTGGCATGCCCTGAACATGGCCAGTCTGTTCGGCCCCTCGCTGCTGAGCCCAAAACCAGGCAGTTTTGACACTCCATAGCCTTGGGATCCTACTGAAGATCGTTTCTGAGTCTCCTAGATGTCTCGTCTTGAACGTGAACGAAGGACCAGACTCGGTTGTTAAACACGTATCTGGGAAAGGATGGTGGGTTCGATCGTCCAGCATCTCAGAGACTCATAGTCAACCATTCCCACTCCTGCGGTCCATGCCTTCAACGCGATTCTGTCCCACTATCCCCAGCTGAGTACCCATCCCCGCAATCTTGACGAGCTCATCATTGGTCTCTGCGTCATCCCAACCTCATTTGCCATCCTCGGATTCTCCATTTTCGTACCCAAGCTTGCCAGCCTGCCCAATCCCAGCATCTGAGCGGCTTCATTGCTCCCTACCGAGTTCTCCACGGCACCAGCGCTCTCATTACCGCTCAGGAGTCACGGCTTCGGTGTGTGGCGTGCTGGATGCGGTGCATGGGCCGAATGTGGCTTCGGGTGGAGCGACGGCGATGAGAGCCACTCGATCTCCCCTATTCTTTAGCACTTTGGAATACCAAACTGCATTAGAATGGCGAGATGTGTACTTGAGGAAACTGCCAAACATTTCGAATAGGCTTCCATCCCTAATGCATTGTATCCACGATATCCAGCCCGTGAGCAAGGTCCAGGATTGTATCGACCTGCAATTTTCCATCCTAGTTATCCTTCATGGGATTATAGAGTCTCGTCTCTGAATATCGACAACTAGAATTTGTTCTGAAGATTCAGCCGCAAGGGGGACAGGGGAACGGAAACTTGATCTCCACATCCTGGCACCGCGAGCTTTGCCAAATACTGGATCACTTTAGCATGACTGTTTCTGGGTTCGACGGCGGTATACCTCAGGAAGCCCGTATCCTCCAAGAGCTGTTCATGATGAACCTCCACGTTAGTTTCGAGGAACTGCAGCTCTTTGCAGGGAAAGAAGGGCCCGAGGAGGCGCATCGCGTCTACCCTCTTCTCCGGCAATGGTATGACAGCCGACGATCTCGACAGGCCATCTATTACGCTGGACAAATTCTGCGGGCTGCAGACTTATTCCCGTCCAGCCGTTTGCGAGACAGCTGAGATCGATAGCCAGCTTGGAGCAAATCCTTGGAATTTACCTCCACTCATCTCCATGGCCTATATCCTCCTCATTACTTTGACCAAATTTCCGGCGTTGATTCGCCGCCGTCCCTCGCACGAAAAATTAAGTCTTGCCTTGCGGACTTTGACAAAGAAAGGAATTTGACGTGGACACCGTGTGGGCATGGTTTCATACCGGACTTTGAAGCCCAAGCTTCAGCCTTTTTCCACCTGGCAAAGTCGAGATTGAGATCGAGAGGACAATAAGAGAAGGAGTGTCTTGAGCTTAGTTCTGGGTCAGTGGCTAGGAAATGACAACGCTGGGCGATTGGGAGTCATAAATATATAGAACGCAGCTATATCAGGGTTTAGCTTCCCCCAGGCTTACGACCGTAAACTAATGTACTATTCCTCAGTTAGTGACTGACACAACTCCGTTGCGGACAAAGGGGGAAATAGAAGGACCAGCACTATACATCTCGTAATATGGATATAGCCTCCAGTCTCTCAGCGCTTGTCTCATCTTCGCCACCAGCACCTGAATCTCATCGTACTCCCAGCCCATAATTTCTTTCAGCATGTACAGTGCAAATCCCTCGAGCGACTGATCCAAAAACAACAGCGTATACTGACCAACGCGCTTCAGCTTCGGATCCGAGCTCCACCCACCGATCGGAACCTTCCACTTCTTCTCCACCACATCCACGAAGCCTGCGTCGATGATTTGCTGCTTCATCTGGGCTGCGACCTTGAAGGTTCTGCCCATTTTCTCGCCGCACTCAGCGAACAGGTTATTCCACTGGACGTAGACGTGATCCGGGCCGACCTTGTCGGACTTAGTAGCGATGTCGAACTCGAGCTCCTCGATCAAGCCGCCGGGTTTGGTGTGCCGAAAGCATTGCGCATATAATCGCATCGCTTAGTATTAATTAATTAGGGTTGTGGTTAAAAAGTTATTATGGGCGTAAAAGAGTGACCGTTTTGTCGTGTTTGGGTCGGACCGACTGTAGGAGCCTTAGAATTTTGGGAGAAATCGCTTAGAAAATTTCTCCGAGGATTTTTCTCCTGAGACTAAAACAAGTCAAGTTATATGTCCAAAATTACTAGAATGGAACTAATACTGTTCTAACTAAAAGGATCAGAACATCAACACTAAAAATATTTTT
>Ga0307515_10021786_pt1 | contig 11339 bp, 4 predicted proteins | sample 17_EM_MG_FD_194513 | JGI IMG/M metagenome (GOLD analysis project Ga0307515, IMG submission 194513) | Populus trichocarpa ectomycorrhiza microbial communities from riparian zone in the Pacific Northwest, United States - 17_EM | ecosystem: Host-associated > Plants > Roots > Unclassified | place... | reverse complement strand
TATCTTAAAGAGCGTCACTATAAATAGCTAAAATGGTTTCTTCCTGTGGCTAGATTGTTCTATTAGCGAACTAACTATATAGATATAATATACGACATTTACCGTGGACTATCCAACTGCTTTAAATTATTAGATTACAGTAAGGTCCACCTTAACGCGCATTAGGGTTATAGGACGCCGTTCCATTATAAAAAGGAGGTTATAATTAAGCCCTTTAACGCCCGAATTACTGCCTGCTTCCTTAGTCTTCTTCCTTAAAATATTAAGGACCAGGGTAATAAGGGGGTTAATAATTAGATTATCGGACAAGATATTAAAAGAGGTAATAAAACAACAGCAGTAAGAGTAAGATTCCTTACTACCTTACAGCGCATTTAAGAGGAGTTCTTCTCGCTCAGCCAACGGTCCTATAGTAATAAACTAGTTAATAAGGTGTTCTAAAACCATGTTCGATTTATATAAGATATGGAGGTCTACCTTATATTAAAGTTTGCTATTAAGCATGCTGATATTAGGCTTATTAAACGGGTAATTGTTCGCTGCTATATTCTCTTTACTAGCAGTGCAAAGAGTTAATATATATAGTTAGCTTTATACCTTACTAAATTACTCGCAACTAAAGCCGCGGATTAAGTCCTCTAAAGATTATTACTTACTAGTATATTGGTTAATTATAGAGGCTAGCAAGATAGTTAGTTTAAGATCAATTAACTTAATAAATATTACAATCTTATTTTTAAGCTTCTTCTTTAAGGCCAGCGGCGAACTAGTTTAGATATAACTAAGTTATTTACTTAAGTATTACTTACCGCTAGTTACTGCCTAGAGCTGCGGTATACTATAAAGGACGCGTTTGGCCAGTTTAACAGCACACATTATACGCCAGCTGACGCAGCTACTAATGTATATTATCTTGCGCTTAAGCTGTTAACTACTATTACAAGGCGGCCTAGTGGACGAAAGAGTCACCTTAGCTGCAAAAATATTGTTAATATTGGAACCTAGAGGCTCTCTAGGGGTTTAAAGGAAGGACAGCCTATAAAGATACCTTCTAAATTAACCTTATCACAATTAGAACCTTCTAGAGCTAAAAAGTAAAGAATCCTAAAGCAACCAGCTTACTACGACTCGCTTATTAATGGCTTTAATACAAAGCTATAAGGGCGTATTTCTGTAGTAGAAGGCCTTAACGATATTAACGCAGATAAGCCTAAGACAATACTAATTAATACCTTACTTAATAGAGCTGCACTTAATACCTAATCTTGTGGACTTTCTATCTAGTTCTAGTATTCTATGCGCGGCTATCGTCTAGCTAATAAAGAATACTTTAATAAGATAAAGAATACCTATAAAAGTGAGCTTAAGCCTAGAGAGCTTATACTGGTATAGGATGCAAAGAAGGCAAAGGATATATCGCGATGGCAAAAGCTGCAGCTAAAATGGCAGGGCCCCCTCCGGATTAAAAGGTTATTAGAAAAAGGGTTCTATAAAATTAAGGACCTTAATAGTACTAAAATAGGAGGCACCCTATATAGGAATCGGTTGAAACGGTTTTATATATAAGATCCCGAGGGGATTAGACCAGAAGACCGTACGAATAAAAGTAACTATAATATGGAAGAAGTCTTTACAGAAGAAGAAGCACCTAAAGAGGAGGCTATAGCAGCGTCTCTTCCTTCTAACTACACTACGATCTTACCGCGTCTTAAGGATCACATAACCCTACTAAAAAGGCAGTCTTCTATAAAGATTCTTCTATAAATAGGCTGTTACTTAGGACACCTATCACTATAAGCAGCAACTCGTTTGCTTTTTTCTTTTTACCTCTATAATAAATACGCAAAGCAACTGCAAGGATTAGAGTCTTTTACTATACTCCTACCTTATCCCACTAGCACGAGGAATTAGGAAAAGAGTTTAGCTCTTTAAAGCTGGTTTTAAATCCTCTATCTTAATAACTACTCTTATAAGGAATAACTGCACATACGGTCTTCTTCCTTCCACCTTTATTACCAATAACTATCTCTTATAAGTATTTTACATTTTCACGTTCTATAATTTTTAAATTAATATTTTTGTTTCCTTTTAAGTTAAGAGAAGAGCTACTTTACTTTAAGAAGTCTTGGTTAAGCATACCGGAGGTTAGAGTTAGGCATTATCTAAGTCTTATTTATTCTTTTAAAAAATTGTTAATATTAAAGTTATTATTATATAAATGTCTTGGCAAGGAAAATTTAACTAATTAAATAACTTTAACCGGTAGTCAAAGTTCCTTAATATCTTAAGATTTTATATAACGACCATTTTAATTTACCTTTTTGGTAAATACCACAAGATCTTTATTTTAACTTCCTGTTATCCTATTATCCTGTTATCCTATCACCCTATCTTATTTAATTATACGCGCCCGTTTGCCTTTCTTCACATTAAGAAGTACTATTATTACCCTTCTCTTAAATTGCCTGTTGCGCACACGGAATTTCACTATAAAAATACCTAGAACTATAGAACTCCGCTTAAAAGGAAGGCCGCCGCCTCTGCCTTTCACGCCTTCGCCTCCCACTATTTGGTCAATAGCCCTCGCATACTAAGGAAAGGCGCAGATAATAGAGGTTATCCTTAAAGCTACCTAAAGCCACCCAGTTAATTAGCGCGTAAATATCTATTATGGTTTAACGTAGGTTATTTTAAACTAGGAGTATAATGTGGTTAAGGCTACAAGAAATACTATAATTAAGATTAAAAAGGATGGAGAGCTTAAAGGAAACTTAGAAAGTAAAAAGTAGGAAAATACCTTTGTAGATATTAGGAAGCTTTCTAAGATTACTTATAAGATTAATAAGATTAAGACAGTATGGGATATAGTTAAGAAGAAGTGGGGAGAGGAACTTTTAGAAGGTCCCTGTAAGCTCTTCTATATATATTACGCACTAAAAAGCATTTATATCCTTATTAATTAAGCTAAAAAAAGCAAGATCGCTAGAGAGAATGCGTTAAAGATAGTTAATAATATAATGCTAAACCGCCTAGAACTCTTAAAGGCCGGGATCTTAAGGACTCTATACCCGACACCCTTAGATTTCCTTAATGCTTATAAATTTGGACTAGAAGTTAATAAGGAGCTAGTTAGGAAATAGAGGCTCGCCTATTATCTAAGCCAGGGCTATAAGCTTTTAGTACTAGCCTTAACCGTTAAAGCTAGAGAAGAGGGATCTATATTAAAGCCAGTTACTCTAGAACCTCTGTTAGTACCTTTTAAAGAGGTTAAAGGCTTAAACGCAAAAATGCTACGTAGTACGTTTCTGTTTAGAGGTAAGGTTCCTAAAGCTAATAGAGAGGACTCTAAATCTAATAAATCTACGTCTTTAGAGGATATCTTTGTTACTAGCTCCTCGCAGAAATATAAGGCTAAAAAAGCTTCTAAGAAATCTCCTAAAAAGAAGCTAAAAATAGGACTTATAGAACCTTTAGCTTCTAGCAAAGCTAACAGATAAAAGGGAAAAGCAGCTATAATTGCTAAAGCTAATAGAGAGGTGATTATTAGGAAACTACGGCCGAAACAAAAAATAAAATGCTTGTGCTATTCTAAAACGCCAGTTAAATTAATAAAGGCTCTCAATTTAAAGAAAGAACTAAAAGGCGGTATCTCTTCCGTCTTATAATAGTTTATTATAGCCTAGCAAGGAAATAGGATAGAAGTCCACGCGCTATGCCGGATATATCTTTAGAAAATGGCAGGATTGCTAGGACTAGATACCAGTGCTTTCTCTATAAATTTATATTTACGAATTTACTTAGTCTCTAAGAACTATAATGCTATTGATATTCTCCGGACAGCTAAAAGCTCTTATTTTTAGTTTAAAAGGGATAGTCGTCCTAAGCATGCAAATAATGGTCTTAGGATTTACGCTTATTCTACTGTGCGACCTAGTAATTATTAAGTAGATCGTATAGGGTTAAGGAAGCTTATATTAGGCTTAAAAGAGGAAATAGAATGGGACTTACTTAGAATCCACTAGGCCGATTTATTTAAATGGTAAAAAGATGCTAGGATTTTAGATATTTTTAAAGAGGAGTTTAATATATATGCGTATTATTTGCGTAAAACCGCTAGAGAGGAAAATAGCGGTATCCTTTAGACTATATGCCATTCTCTGCTATAGTAGGCAGTTCGGATAGATCTGGAGCACTACTAGCATATAGTAGCTTTACGCGCCGATGGCGCTACTCGTTTTATTGCATATCTAAGCTATACACTCCGGTTCCTTAGTGGCCATCTCCCTAAAAAGCGGAACTTGGAAATTGACCTTCTGCGAGTGTATAAAGGAGGGCTAAATTCTAGAGAAAGCTGGCTTCGTTCTTATATCTCCTTAATTAATAAGGGGAGTTAGTCTTACGCAGAGTTCCTACCTAGCATGCATTAGTATATACCGAAATAGGTAGGCTTGCTTTAAGAACGTGGTAAACTTAACAGTAGAGGGCGTATTAAGAATATGGAAACTGCCTGGACTAAAGCTAATACTAAAAAGTTTAAGCTTAACTAGATGCCCATTGCGTTAAGGACTGGTAAAGTGCGGTTTATAAAAGCTACTATTATATAAGGAGCCTCTTAAGCAACATTAAGTCGCTTAATTATTACACTAGACTTAATCGCAATCCTACTAAATACTAAGAGATTGGAGATTCTTAGGCTTAAGAGCCAGTAGGCCGTTATATAGATAAATTTGGACGCTTTTCCCCTAGTTTTAACCCCTACTGGCGAACCTATTTCTAATACTCCTCTATATAAGTTTCCGGCCTATATACAGCTGTAGGTAAAGAGCGCTATTTTAAATGCTTTAGTTGGAAGACTTTTATAGGACGACCCTTAAGTAAGAAAAGAGCAACAGTTAATCCTAAATTCTTTATTAAATAATAAATATAAAGTATTTCGGGAAAGACATAGGACGCGTGTTACTAAGGCTGTTCATAAGAGCTTTAGAGAGCTAGAGGAATTTAAGCGGGAGGTATTTAAAGTAAAGTCTTATTTTTTAGCAAAAGAATAAGGGCGTAAGCGTCCTGTAGATGACCTAGAATATCCTAAAGACTTAGTTTTAGATCTAGAATACGAATATAACCCGGCTGGTATAACTTCTTATGCTCCCCCGCTAACCAATTATGGTTCTAAAGGCTATTTTAAAGGCAAGACTAGGGCTGTTACGCCTTAGGGCGCTAGGACTACTGCACTAAACCTTAGTTCTAATATATTTAATAATAAGGTAGCGCCTATAGAAATCGACTAGGAGCCAAAGGATATAAGTAAGCTTAAAGAAGATGGCTTCCAAAATGCTACTTCTAAACATTCGCCGGCATTTATTAATGCTTTAGAGAATATTAATAAGCTAGCAGTATTATACCGCCCAACGCCTTTACTAATTTTAAAAAAGGGTACTGCTTTGGAAGAATAGACAATTAATTCTAGTATTCTCTAACCTCCTACGTAGAAGACAATACAAGCGGAAATGAATGCTGTCCGTAAAAAGGTATCTTTAAAACTCCAAGTTAGTGTTGTTAATACATAGGATAATATAAATGCAGAGCTTAAGGCGAAAGGCGTAGATAATATAAAACAGAGGCGATAAATAGGGAAGGGGTGTAGGTAGCTTTAGAGGAGTTAAAGGTATACTAGGTATTAGGTTATTTTTTTCTATTCTTAAGCGTTTTTTACCTACTAAATAGGGTCTATAAAGAAACGTTAGGGGACAATGTTTTAGGTAGGGGTAGTAATATAGTAGTGTGGAACGCTCCTTAGTTATTTTGGTTTATTTCTTATTACGTACGGGGGGCTTAGGGTTATATATATTACAGAAGCAACCTAGGCTTTAACCTCATCCCAAAAAAAATCTAACTTACCCTCTAGTTATTCTTCTACCTTTCTAGCGTAACTTATCTAGTCCCATTCCCCTTATAATACTTAATTAAGTATTATCTTTTAGTATTAGGCTTTACCCTTCCACACTAGCTCTCTATTATTTACTGCTATAATTAGATTAGTGTCTATATATTACCTTCCCTTTTAAAAAGTAGCTAGATCTAATTAACCTATAGCTTTACCTACAAGCTTATCAAAATATCAGATACTTAGTTTAACTTTAATAATATTCTTAACGAGATTCTTAAATCTACTTCTCTTCCTTAGCTTCCACTATAGCTTCTACCGCTTCCTCTACTACCTCTACGGAGGAAGCCTTACATTTAACTTAAACGGCTACCCTTTAGGAATAGGCCTTAATAGATAGCTCTGCCTTTCTATATAGCAGACACTCCTATAAAATAAGGTAAAGATAATAAAAGAGTTGATTATTCTAAGAATAAAACAGTTTAAGTAATAAGAGATAAATAACAAAGAAGCTTAAAAGAGGATGCGCCGCTATTGTCTAGCTAATAGAGAATACCTATAAGGGCAAGCTTAAGTCTGGGGGGCTTATGCTAGTATAGGATGTAAAGAAGGCAAAAGATATATTATGGTGGCAAAAGCTACAGCTAAAATAGCAGGGTCCCTTCCGGATTAAAATGGCATTAGAAAAAGGGTTCTATAAACTTAATAGTACTAAAATAAGAGGCAATCTATATAGGAATAGGTTGAAACGGTTTCTTATATAAGATCTTAAGGAAGTTAGACCAAAAGGCCGTATAAATAAAAGCAATATAATATAGAAGAGGTCCCCGTAGAAGAGGAGGCACCTAAAAAGGAGGCCGTAGCGTAGGTAAAGAAAAGGTAATCTCTAGGAAGAATTAGCCGAGTTCTTATCTATAAAAGTCCTCCTACCCTCTTGTTTAAGCAACTTAATCGCTACTACTTATTAAAAGAGTTCCTTTAAGCTTCCTAAAAGACAAACAGCTAGTTTCCTGCTACACCAGTATAGCGCTATATTGCTCCGTTAGTATAAGGATTATATAAGCCAAGCTTAATTAAACCCTTCTAAGGAAAGAAAGTAGAAGGAAAGAAGCGAGAGAGAAAGCCTTTATAAACGGTAATTAACCAAGATCACATTATAGTTACAGTTAATTCTACCTATCCTTTATATACGTTCCTCCCTTCTAATTACATTATAATCTCATTACGTCTTAAGGATTATAGCTCTACTAAGAGACGGTTTTCTACGAAGATCCTTCTGTAGGTAAGCCGTTACTTAGGACACCTATTACTATAAGCAGTAACTCTTTCTCTGTCTTTTCTTTATCTTTATAACAAACGCGCAAAGCAACTATAAGTGAGGCTTATCTGAGGAACACTTGGTACTATAATGGCTAGCACTTTTAGAGACTAAAAGTCTTCTACCGCACTCCCACCTTACTACCATAAGCAATTAGGAAAAGAGTTTACTTCTTTAAAGCTAGTTCTAAATCCTTAGTCTTGATAACTGCTCTTATAGAGAATAACTTTATGCGTAGTTTTCTTCCTTTTATCCTTGTTACCAGTAACTATCTCTTATAAGTATTTTATATTTTTACGCTCTACAATTTTTAATTTAGCATTTTTATTTCCTTTTAAGTTAAGAGAAGAGCTACTTACTTTAAAAAACCTTGGTTAAGCATATTGGAGGTTAAAGTTAATTTTTAGTACTAACTAATATTATTGTTATAGAAAAGTCTTAGTAAGGAAAATCTAACCAATTAGACAACTTTAACCGCCGGTTAAAGTTCCTCAACATATTAATAATTCACGTAACAGTCCTTTTTAATTTACCTTTTTCTGAAAAATACCATAAGGCCTTTATTTTAATTTCTTATTATCTTATCTTATTTAGTTATACGCGCCTATTTACTTTTCTCTCACGTTAAGAAGACACTATTATAACTCTTATCTTAAAATACTACCTATACGCCCGTTGCGCACACGAAATATTACTATAAAAATATCTAGAACTATAGAACTCCGCTTAAAAGGAAAGCCGCTGCCTCTGCCTCCCATGCCTCTGCCTCTCGCGCCTCTACCTCCTACTATCCAGTCAATAGCCCTCACATACTAAGGAAAGGCGCAGATAATAGAGGTTATCCTTAAAGCCGCCTAAAGCCACCTAGTCGATTAGCGCGTAAATATCTATTATAGTTTAATATAGGCTATTATAAACCAGGAGCATAATATAGTTAAGGCTACAAAAAATACAATGGTTGAGATTAAGAAGGATAATAAGCTTAAGGGAAATTTGGGAAATAAAGATTAGGAAAACGCCTTTATAGACATTAGAAAGCTCTCTAAAATTACCTATAAGATTAATAAGATTAAGGTAGTGCGAAATATAATTAAGAAGAAGTAGGGAGAGGAACTTTTAGAAGGTCCCTATAAGCTCTTCTATACGTATTACGCACTAAAAAGCATCCATATCTTTATTAATTAGGTAAAAAGAAGTTAGATCTCCAGGAAAGATGCGTTAGAAATAATTAATAATGCGATACTAAGCCACCTAGAACTCTTAAAGGCTAGGATCTTAAGGACCCTATACCCAATACCCTTAGACTTTCTTACCGCCTATAAATTTGGATTAGTAGTTAATAAGGAGTTAATTAAGAAATAGAAGCTCGTTTGTTATCTAAGCCAGGGCTATAAGCTTTTAGTGCTAGCCTTAACTATTAAAACTAAAGAGGAATCTGCACTAGAGCTAGTTACTCCAGTACCTCTACTATTACCTTTTAAGGAGGTTAAAGGCTTAAACGTAAGAATGCTGCGTAGCTCGTTTCTATTTGGAGGTAAGGTACCTAAAGTATAAGGAGAAGACTCCGAATCTAATAAATCTATATCTTTAGAGGATAACTTTATCGCCGGCTCCCTATAGAAACGTAGGGCTAAAAAAGCTTCTAAGAAATCCCTAAGAAAGAAGCTAAAGATAGGACCTATAGAACCTCTGGCTTTTAGTAGAGCTAATAGGCAGAAGGGAAAAGCAGCAATAATTGCTGAAGGAGAGGTAATTGTTGGAAAAGTATAGCCAAAGCAGAAAATGAAATGCTCATATTATTCTAAAACGCCAACTAAATTAATTAAGGCCCTTAATTCTAAGAAAGAGCCAGAAGACGGTATCTTTTCTATCTTACACTAATTTATTACGGCCTAGCAGGGAAATAGAACAGAAGTCTGCGCGTTATACTGGATGCATCTTTAGAAAATGGCAGGGTTATTAGGATTGGATGCTAGCGTTTCTTCTACTAATTTATATTTACAAATCTGCTCAGTCTCTAAGAATTACAATACTGTTAATATTCTCCAGACGGCTAAAAGCTCCTATTTCTGGTTTAAAAAGAATAGTCACCCAGAGCATGCAAACGATAACCTTAAAATTTACGTATATTCTGCTATATAGCCTAGCAATTATCCGGTTAACCACGTAGGATTAAAAAAGCTTATATTTGGCTTAAAAGGGGAACTTAAATAGGACCTGCTCGGAATCCACTATGCCGATTTATTTAAATAATAGGAAGACGTTAGAATTCTAGGCATTTTTAAGAAAGAGTTTAATATATACGCGCACCATTTACAAAAGACTACTAGGGAAGAGAAAGATAGTATCCTTCGGACTATATGTTATTTCTTGCTATAATAGGTGGTTTATATAGATCTAGAGCACTATAGACATACTATAGCTTTACGCACCAATAATACTACTTGTTTTATTACATATCTAAGCTACGCGCTCCAGTTTCTTAATAGCCATCTTCCTAAAAAACGGAACTTGGAAATTAATCTTCTCCGGATACACGAAGGAGGGCTAAATTCTAGAGACAGCTAGCTTTATTCTTGTGTTTCCTTAATTAAGGAGGGGAGTTAGTCTTATATAGAACTCCTACCCGGAATGCATCGGTATATACCAGAATAGGTAGATTTACTTTAAGAGCGCGGAGAACTTAATAGTAGGGGGCGTATTAAGAATATAGAGACGGCCTAGACTAAGGCTAATGCTAAGAAATTCACGCTTAACTAGATACCTATTACGTTAAAAACTGGAGAAGTATAGTTTATAAAAGCTACTATTACACAAGGAGCATCTTAAGCAACATTAAGCCGCTTAATTATTACTCTAAACTTAATCATAATCCTGCCAAATACTAGGAAATTAAAAATCCCTAGGCTTAAGAGCCAGTAGGAGGTTATATAGATAAATCTAACTAGTCTTCCCCCGGCATTAACTCCTACTGGCGAACCTATTACTAATATTCCTCTATATAAATTCCCGGCCTATATATAACTACAGGCAAAGAGTGCCCTTTTAAATGCTTTAGTTGGAAGACTTTTATAGGATAATCCTTAAGTAAGGGTAGAATAGCGGGTAATCTTAGATCCTACCTTAAACAATAAATATAAAGCATTTTAGGAAAGACATAGGGCGCGTGTTGCTGAGGCTGTTTATAACAGTTTTAAAGAGCTTAAGGAATTTAAATAAGAGGTATTTAGGGCAAGGTCTTACTTTTTAGTAAAAGAACAAGGCTATAAGCGTCCTGTAAATGACTTAGAATACCCTAAAGACCTAAGTTTAGATCTAGAAAATAAGGGTATGACTTCTAGCGCTCCCCCATTAACTAAGTATAGTTCTAAAGGCTATACTAAAGGCAAGAATAGGGCTATTACACCTTAAGGCGCTAGGACTACCGCTCTGAACCTTGGTCCTAATATCTTTAATAATAAAGTAGTGCCTATAGAGATTAACCGTAAACTAAAGGATCTAAGTAAGCCTAAAGGAGATAGCCTCCGGGATGCTGCCCCTAAACAATTATCGACGGTTATTAGTACCTTAGAAGACACCAATAAACCAGCAGCATTACACCGCCTAACGCCTTTACCAATTTTGGAAAGGGGTGTTACTTTAGGAGAGCAGGCAATTAATTCTAGCGTTCTATAATCTCCTATATAGAAAACAATCTAAGCGGAAACGGCTACTACTTGGGAAAGAGTGTCTTTAAGCCTCTAGGCTAATGCTGTTAATATGCAAAAGAATATAAGTATAGAACTTAAAGCAGAAGGTATTGCAGATAGGGATAATACGGAAGAAGCGGAGGCAATAATTGAGGAGGGAGTGTAGGCAGCTTTGGAAAAGTTAGAGGAGCGTTAGGCGTTAGGGTGTCTTCTTTTTTAGGGCATTTATTACCTACTAAGGGAGATATAAGGAAACGTTAGGGGACAACCTTTTAGGTAGGGGAGGTAATGTGGTGGTGTTAAATGCCCCTCAGTTATTTTGGTTTGTTTTCTTATCACGTATATAAGGCTTGGGGTTATATATTATAGAAGGAGCTTAGGTTTTAACCTTACCTTGCCTTAACTTAATACAATTTCTCCTCTACCCTCTATTAATTAATGACTTCTCTAG
>Ga0307515_10021785_pt1 | contig 11339 bp, 11 predicted proteins | sample 17_EM_MG_FD_194513 | JGI IMG/M metagenome (GOLD analysis project Ga0307515, IMG submission 194513) | Populus trichocarpa ectomycorrhiza microbial communities from riparian zone in the Pacific Northwest, United States - 17_EM | ecosystem: Host-associated > Plants > Roots > Unclassified | place... | reverse complement strand
GGTCTGCGTGGGACCGCGATGGTGTGGATGACGGTTTTCCACTTCAGCTTCGACCTGGCCAACTTCGGCTACACCCGGCAGGACTTCTACCTCGACCCGTTCTGGACCTGGCAGCGCACGGCCATCGTCAGCCTGTTCCTGTTCTGCGCCGGCATGGGGCAGGGCATTGCGGTAGCGCAAGGCCAGACCTGGGTGCGCTTCTGGCGCCGGTGGCGCGACATCGCACTTTGCGCCGCGTTAGTGACTGCGGGCTCGTACCTGATGTTCCCGCAGAGCTTCATCTACTTTGGCGTGCTGCACGGCATCGCGGTGATGCTGATCATCCTGCGCTTGACGGTCGGCTGCGGTAGGTGGATGTGGCTTCTTGGCGCGCTGGCCATTGCTGCGGCGCTAGCTGGGCCCTTGGCGTTGGTCGATCACCCGTCACTGGCGCACGCGATGACGGCCGGTGGCTGAACTGGCTGGGCATCGTGACCGAGAAGCCAATCACTGAAGACTACGTGCCGCTGCTGCCCTGGCTGGGTGCGATGTGGTGGGGTGCGGCTGCGGCGCAGTGGCTGATGAGGCGCCCGCCGCGCTGGCTGGGCTGGCCGCTACCTGAACTGGCTCGGCCACTGGCGGTGCTGGGCCGCAACAGCCTCATCTACTACATGCTGCACCAGCCCGTGATGATCGGACTGGTGCTGGGTTACGGCTGGATCATGCGCTAGGAGCCAGCCGATCGACTGGCTCGTTCGCTAGAGCCAGCCGACCGCCGAATTACTCGACCTTGGCCTTTGTCCGCAGTTCTTGCTGGTACGCAGCCAGCTTCTGCTGCTGCAGTTGCTGAGCAATTTGCGGCTTCACTTCTTCCAGCTTGGGAATCTGCTGTTCGCGCTCATCGTCCATGCGGATGATGTGGTAGCCGAACTGGGTCTTGACCGGCACGTCGGTCGTCTGGCCCTTCTTCAGGCGCATCAGCGCTTCAGAGAACTCGCGCACGTAGCCGGATGGGCTGGCCCAGCCGAGGTCGCCACCGTTGGCGCCGGATCCGGGATCCTTGGACTGCTTCTTGGCGATATCTTCGAACTTGCCGCCTTTCTTCAGGCTGGCGATGATGGCCTTGGCCTCGTCTTCCTTCTCGACCAGGATGTGGTGCGCCTGGAATTCCTTGCCGCCGTTGGCCGCCTTGAACTTGTCGTACTCGGCCTGGATGTCGGCGTCGGTCACGGGGTTGGCCTTCTGGAAGTCCAGGAACAGTTCGCGCACCAGCAAGGTCTGGCGGGCCAGTTCCATCTGGGCCTTGTAGTCTTCGCTGGCGTCGAGGCCGCGCTTTTGCGCCTCTTGCATGAAGATCTCGCGCGCGATGACTTCCTCGCGCAGCTGGCCTTCCATTTCTGGTGTGACCGGGCGGCCGTTGCGGGCCAGTTGCTGCGCCAGCGTGTCCATGCGGGCCTTTGGCACGGCCTTGCCATTGATGATCGCGACGTTTTGCGCCAATGCGGGCAGCGCGGCAGCGCTCAGCACGACAGCAGCCGCCACTGCGGAAAACAGAGATCTATTCATGCGAAATCCTTAAACGGTTTTGAAGAGTTGTGTCAGATCGCCGCGTGTCTGCGGCTTTAGGAAACAGGAGGCATGGGAGACATCACTTCGATAGCGATGGCGTGCACGCCCTGGTCGATCAACTCCTGGAGCGAATCATACACAAGGCGATGACGCGCTACCCGAGCCTGACCTGTAAACAAAGGTGAAGCGATCCGGATGCGAAAGTGCGTGCCGCTATTGGTCGGGCCCGCTCCCACATGGCCGGCGTGGGCTGCACTTTCATCCAGCACTTCCAGCTGCGTGGGCGATAAGCGCTCGATGAGCTGCTGCTGGATCTGCGAAGCCGTGACGGTCATGTTCAAGGATGTTGGAGTGCCGTTGCGCTCAGGAGTTCGGCTCATTGGCTTTGGCTTCGGCCACCTCGTCGGGGTGCCGCATGTGGCGCGCCACGTACAAGCCCTGGCAGACGATGAAGGTCAGCGGAAACACGTAGCCCCACAGCTTGAAGTTGACCCAGTCAGCTGTGCTGTAGACCGCGGCGACATAGCCGTTGACCGCGGACATGAAGGCACAGTACAGGATCCATGCCCAGTTCAGCCGCATCCACACCGCATCAGGCAAGTCGAGCTGGCTGCCCAGCATGGCCTTCAGGAAGTTCTTGCGCGCCACTGCCACCGCGATCGCCAGGCCGATCGCCATGGCTGCGTACAGCACGGTCGGCTTCCACTTGATGAAGCGTTCGTCGTGCAGCAGCAGCGTGAGCAGACCGAACGCCAGCACCAGCGACAAGGTGATCTTGTGCATGGTCTGCAAGCGCTTCTCGATCAGGTACAGCGCCGTCATCTGCAAGGCGGTAGCCGCCATCAGCACGGCGGTGGCCACATAGATGTCGAAGAACTTGTAGGCGCCGAAGAAGAGCAGGATCGGCAGAAAGTCGAGCAGGATTTTCATAGAGGTCGTCTGTACGCGGCCTTCAAGACCAGGATCGGCCGCATCGGCCAACAGGAGCCCGAGCGCCTCACTTCGACTTGAAGTCCAACGATGCGGAATTCATGCAGTAGCGCAAGCCAGTGGGCGCCGGGCCGTCCTCGAACACATGGCCCAGATGCGCGCCGCACTTGGCACACAGGGTCTCGGTGCGCTTCATGCCCAGGCTCGTGTCCACGTGCTCTTCGATGGCGCCGGGGATGGCTTCCTGCGAAAAACTGGGCCAGCCACAACCCGCATCGAACTTGGTTTCCGAGTCGAACAGCTTGGCTCCGCAACACATGCAAGTGTAGCTGCCTGCCTCCCAGTGCTGGTTGAACTTGCCGGTATAGGGGCGTTCGGTGGACGCATGGCGGGTGACCTGGTAGGCCACGGGCTCTGCACCCTTGGCGGCGAGTTCCGCCTTCCATTCGGCGTCGGACTTCTCAACGGCGTACTTCATGATGAACAGCTGATCTCAATCGTGGATGCCCATTCAGGCGGGAAACCGGCGTATGCATCGAACCCCGGATGGTCGTCAAATGGGGTCTCGAGCAAGGCCAGCAAGGTGTTGACTTCGGAAAAGTCCTTTAGTTTCGCAGCGCGGATCGCCTGCTCGGCCAGGTGGTTGCGCAGCACGAATTTGGGGTTGGCGCGGCGCATGCGGTCGGCAGCTCCGGTTGCGCTCTCGTTGGCCAGCCGTGCCTTGTACGGCGCCACCCAAGTGTCGAAGGCATCACGGTCTAGGAACAGGTCACGAACCGGCTCCCACATTGCGGGCTGCGAATCGGACCCGGACTTCGACGAAGCCGCCACCGCATCCGACATGCGGCGCCAGAAGATCGTGTAGTCGACCTTCTGCTTGGCCAGCAGGTGCAGGATCGCCTCGATGGTGGTGCGGTCCGCCGCGTCTTCGCCCGGCGCCAGGCCCAGCTTGGCGCGCATCGCGTTCTCCAGCGCCAGCGGAAAGGCCTGCTTGTAGGGCTCCAGTGCTGCCAGCGCCATCTCTTCGCCTTCGAGCAAGGGCATCAGCGCCTGGCCCAGGCAGAACAGATTCCAGTAGGCCACGTTGGGCTGGCGGTTGTAAGCGTAGCGGCCCTGCGTGTCGCTGTGGTTGCAGACGTGACCGGGGTTGAACGCATCGAGGAACTGGAACGGACCGTAGTCGATGGTCAGGCCCAGGATGCTCATGTTGTCGGTGTTCATCACGCCGTGGCAGAAGCCCACGGCCTGCCACTGCGCCACCATGCGGGCCGTACGCTCGCTCACCGCGTGCAGCAGCGCCGCGTACGGGTTGCCCGAAAAGCTGTCGGTGTCGCGGCAAGAGGGGTAGTACCGGTCGATCACGTAGTCCGCCAGGGTACGCAGCGCATCGTGGTCGCCGCTGGCCGAGAAATGCTCGAAGTGCCCGAAGCGGATGAAGCTCGGTGCCACGCGGGCGACCACGGCGGCAGTCTCCACTTCTTCGCGCATCACGGGCTGGTCGGAGCCGGTCACGCACAGCGCGCGCGTGGTCGGGATGCCCAGGCCGTGCATCGCTTCGCTGCACAGGAATTCGCGGATGCTGGAACGCAGCACGGCGCGGCCGTCGCCGCCACGCGAGTAGGGCGTGCGGCCGCTGCCCTTCAACTGCACTTCCAGGCCGCCGGCCGTCTCGCCCAGCATGATGGCGCGGCCATCACCCAATTGCCCTGCCCAGACACCGAACTGATGCCCGCTGTAGACGCTGGCCAATGGTGACGTGCCAGCAACCGCAAGATTGCCGGTCAGCGCTTCCAGCGCCGCATGCTCGGCAAGCCAGTGCGCGTCCAGGCCCAGTTCACGTGCTACCGCCAGGCTGCTGGCCACCCAATAGGGCGACGGCAGGGGCGTGGGCCTCAGCGCCGTGTGAAAGCGTGGCCCCAAGGCCGCAAAGCGGTTGCTCCAACCGAGACCGAGGTCCACCGCCGCAACGGGATCTGTACGCATGTCCATCGGCGGATTGTCTCGCAGTCCCCTGACGGACGCCCGCGGAAGGGAGATTGGCCGTCATTGGGGTAAATCCCGACGTGTCGCGGGGCTTGCTCTGATGGGTGCTACGGTGGATCCCATCGAGAATCAGGCGTTCACACCATGTTGCCTCAGGGAGATTTCGTGATTCCAGCCGTCCGCATCTGCATCCGACCCGACAGGCCCGCGCCAGCGCCTGTGCGACCCAACCGCAAGGAGGCCTGACCATGCTCGGATTGATGCAAGACCAGCCGCTGTTGATCTCCGGGCTGATCAAGTTCGCGGACCGCCACCATGGCGACGCGCAGATCGTCTCGCGCCGCGTCGAAGGCGACATCCATCGCTACACCTACAACGACGTGGCACGCCGCGCGCGCCAGGTCGCCAACGCGCTCGATGCGCTCAAGATCGCTTTTGGCGACCGCGTGGCCACCCTGGCCTGGAACGGCTATCGCCACCTGGAGCTGTACTTCGGCGTCAGCGGCTCGGGCCGCGTGCTGCACACCATCAACCCACGGCTGCATCCAGCCCAGATCGCCTGGATCGCCAACCACGCCGAAGACCAGGTGCTGTGCTTCGACGCCACCTTCCTGCCGATTGCCAAGGCCATCCACGACATCGGTGTGCCCATCAAGCACTGGATCTTGCTGTGCGACGCCGACAAGCTGCCGGCCGACAGCGGCATCCCTGGCCTCGTCAGCTACGAGGCGTGGATCGCACCGCAGTCCGACAAGTACGACTGGCCTGTGTTCGACGAGAACACCGCGTCGAGCATGTGCTACACCAGCGGCACTACCGGCAACCCCAAGGCCGCGCTGTACAGCCACCGGTCGACCACATTGCATGCCTACGCCGCGGCCTTGCCCGATGTGATGAGCATCAGCGCGCGTGACGCCATCCTGCCCGTGGTGCCGATGTTCCACGTCAACGCCTGGGGCATTCCATACTCGGCGGCGCTCACGGGCGCCAAGCTGGTGTTTCCCGGTCCGGCACTGGACGGCAAGTCGATCTACGAGTTGATCGAGGCCGAGAAGGTCACCTATGCCGCCGGCGTGCCCACCGTCTGGCAGATGCTGCTGATGCACATGAAGCCAGCCGGGCTCAAGTTCAGCACCTTGACACGCACGGTCATCGGCGGCTCGGCCTGTCCGCCCGCCATGATCCACGCGTTCCGCGAAGACTACGGCGTCGAGGTGCTGCACGCCTGGGGCATGACCGAGATGTCGCCGCTGGGCACACTGTGTACCTTGAAGAACAAGCACCTGGATCTGCCCAAGGACGAGCAGATGAAGATCCTGCTCAAGCAGGGCCGGGCCATCTACGGCGTCGACATGAAGATCGTCGACGGCCAGGGCCGCGACCTGCCGCACGACGGCAAGGCGGCCGGCGACCTGCTGGTGCGCGGCCCGTGGATCATTCGCGAGTACTTCAAGGACGAGGGCGGCGACCCGCTGGTCACCGACGAGCACGGCGACAAGTGGTTCCCCACCGGCGACGTGGCCACCATCGACGCCGACGGCTTCATGCAGATTACAGACCGCAGCAAGGACGTGATCAAGTCCGGCGGCGAATGGATCAGCTCCATCGACATCGAGAACATCGCCGTCGCCCACCCGGCCGTCGCCATGGCCGCCTGCATCGGCGTGGTGCACCCCAAGTGGGACGAGCGCCCGATCGTGGTCGTCGTCAAGAAGGCCGGCGCCGAGGTCAGCAAGGAGGACCTGCTCAAGTTCTACGAAGGCAAGACCGCCAAGTGGCAGATCCCCGACGACGTGGTGTTCGTCGACGCAATTCCCCTGGGCGCCACCGGCAAGATGCTCAAGACCAAGCTGCGCGAGCAGCTGAAGGGTTATCGCTTACCTAGCCTGTAAAAAGCGCCCCTGAAACGCCAGGAACATCGCGGAACCGGCTTTGCCGGGCCGCTGATGTTGCCCCCGGTGAGGGGGGTTGGCGAAGCGCACATGGTGCGCGTAGCCTGGGGGAGAGTCACAAGTGTGATAGCGGATAGGGCAATCCCTGAGCGCTGCACTGCACAAAGGCTTGTACGCTGCGCGCTGTTGAATCAAGTGGAGACTCTGCATGAATCTGAAGCTCAAGACCCTGGCCCTCGCGGCCCTCATTGCAACCAGCGGCGCTGCCTTCGCGCAGAAGGGCGAAGTGGTCAAGATGGTCCGCATCGACGCCCAGACCGGCTTGCTCGGCCCCGTGGGCGTGAACCAGCTCAAGAGCTACCAGTTCTTCGCCGAGAAGTTCAGCGGTGCGGGCAACCCGGCCGGCGTGAAGTTCGAGGTCACCGGCATCGACAACAAGTTGAGCCCGGCTGAAAGCCTGAACGCACTGAAGGCGGCCATCGACCAGGGCGTGCGCTACATCGTGCAGGGCAACGGTTCTTCGGTCGCGCTGGCTTTGTCGGACGCGATCAGCAAGCACAACGAGCGCAACCCCGGCAAGGAAGTGCTGTACCTCAACGACTCGGCAGTCGACCCCGACCTGACCAACAGCAAGTGCAGCTACTGGCACTTCCGCTTCGACGCCGACACGTCGATGAAGATGGAAGCCATGTCCAGCTTCATCAAGGACATGCCGGAAGTCAAGAACGTCTACATCCTCGGCCAGAACTACTCGCACGGCGTTCAGGTCGCCAAGTACGCCAAGGAAACGCTGGCCCGCAAGCGACCCGACATCAAGATCGTCGGCGAAGACCTGCACCCGCTGGCCCAGGTGCGCGACTTCGCACCCTACATCGCCAAGATCAAGGCATCCGGTGCCGACACCGTGATCACCGGCAACTGGGGTTCCGACCTGTCGCTGCTGGTCAAGGCTGCCAACGAAGGTGGCTACACGGGCAAGTTCTTCACCTACTACACCGGTGTGACCGGCACGCCGACGGCACTTGGCCAGAACGGAGCCGGCCGCGTCTACCAGATCGGCTATTCCCACTACAACATGGGTGGCCAGATGGACAAGTGGATGGCCGAGTTCAAGCAGAAGTACAACGACGACTTCTACACCGGCTCCATCGTGCGCATCTACGAAACGCTGGGCGCCGCGATGGCCAAGGCCAAGTCGACCGACCCGGTCAAGGTAGCAGCCGCGCTGGAAGGCATCAAGGTCAAGAGCTTCAATGGTGAAGTCGAGATCCGCAAGGCCGACCACCAACTGCAGCAGCCGCTGTACATGGCCGTCTGGCAGAAGGCAGATGCCAAGTATCCGTACAGCCCCGAGAACACCGGGATGACCCTGGCTCCGGTCAAGGAGTACCCGAACTACGTCTCCAGCACGCCGACCAGCTGCGCAATGCAACGTCCCTCCCTATAACAAGACTCGCGTGACATAGAGCCCGAGCGGGTATGCCGTATCGGGCTCTTTTTTTTGAGTAACCGGATCTCCGCGGAATGGAATTTTTCATCATCTCGATGCTCAACGGGCTGAGCTACGGCCTGCTGCTGTTCATGCTGAGCTCCGGGCTCACGCTGATCTTCAGCATGATGGGCGTGCTCAACTTTGCCCACGCCAGCTTCTACATGCTGGGGGCCTACCTGGGCTACACGGTGTCCAAGTTCACCGGCTTCTGGCCAGCGCTGATCGTGGCGCCGATCCTGGTGGGCGCTCTAGGCGCGCTGTTCGAGCGCGTGTGCCTGCGCAAGGTGCACAAGTACGGGCACGTGCCCGAGCTGCTCATCACGTTCGGCCTGTCCTATGTGATCGTCGAGCTGGTGCAGCTGATCTGGGGCCGCATCGCAGTCGAGTTCCATCCGCCGGTCTCGCTGCAGGGGCCAGCCTTCACGCTGATCAACCATTCCGTCAACGGCCTGCGCGTGCTGTGGGGCGCTGCGCCGGCTGAACTGTGCAGCGCGGCGGATGCCACCATCCGCGTGGTCTGTTCGCCGTTCCCGGCCACGCGTGGCTTCATGATGCTGGTCGCCCTGGTGATGCTGGGCTCGGTCTGGCTGCTGCTGACCCGCACGCGTATTGGCCTGGTGATCCAGGCGGCTCTGACGCACCCTGACGCGGTCGAGGCGCTGGGTCACAACGTGCCGCGCGTGTTCATGCTGGTGTTCGGAGCCGGAGCCGGTCTGGCTGGCCTGGCCGGAGTGATCGGCGGCAGTACTTTCCTCACGGAGCCGTCGATGGCGGCGACCGTCGGCTCGGTCATCTTCGTGGTGGTGGTGGTCGGCGGCATGGGTTCGCTGTCCGGTGCCTTCCTGGCATCGGTCCTGATCGGCGTGATCCAGACCTTCGCAATCGCGTTCGACACCTCGATCGGCTCTGTGGCTCAGCAGCTCGGCCTTGGCCTCAGCCCGGCGATCATGGACAACTCCTACATCAAGCTCACGCTGTCGCAGGTGGCGCCGATCCTGCCGTACCTGTTCCTGGTGCTGATCCTGATCTTCCGCCCGCGTGGCCTGCTCGGAACGCGAGAGGGCTGAAGCGATGACGACTAACTCTTATACGTTCAAGCCCCTGAACGTCGGCCGCTGGGTCGTCTGGGGCGGCTTCGCCCTGCTGCTGGCCGTCATGCCGATGATCTTCCGCAGCGGCCTGTCGATGACGGTGCTGTCGCAGATGGGCATCGCCATCATTGCCTGCCTTTCCTACAACATGCTGTTGGGCCAGGGCGGCATGCTGAGCTTCGGCCACGCGGTCTACACCGGCCTCGGCTCGTTCGTTGCGATCCATGTGCTCAACAGCGTCACCAAGGGGGCCCTGCCGCTGCCCGTGGCACTGGTGCCATTCGCCGGTGGCCTGGCGGGCATCTTCTTCGCGGCGCTGTTCGGCTATGTGACCACCCGCAAGTCGGGCACCACCTTTGCCATGATCACGCTGGGCCTGGGCGAACTGGTGTTTGCGCTGGCGCTGATGATCCCCGAGTTCTTCGGCGGGGAGGGTGGCGTGTCCGGCAACCGGATGATCAAGAACGGGTTCATGGGCATCACCTTCGGCCCGCAGATCCAGGTGTACTACCTGATCGCGATCTACACGTTCGTGTCGGTCGCGGCGATGTTCGCCTTCACGCGTACGCCGCTGGGGCGCATGCTCAATGCGGTGCGCGACAACCCCGAGCGGGTCGAGTTCGTGGGATACGACACGCAGAAGGTGCGTTACCTGGCGTTCATCATCGCCGGCTTCTTTGCCGGGATATCGGGCGGCCTGGGTGCGCTCAACTTCGAGATCGTCACCGGCGAGGTGGTGGGTGCAGGGCGTTCCGGTGCCTATCTGCTGTTCACGTTCCTGGGCGGCGCCACCTTCTTCTTCGGGCCCATCATCGGCGCGATCCTGATGGTGCTGGCGTTCGTGATCTTCGGCGAACTCACGCAAGCCTGGCTGCTGTACCTGGGCCTGATCTTTTTGCTGACCGTGATGTACGCGCCGGGCGGCGTGGCCAGCCTGATCATGATGAACCTGCGCGTGGCGGCGTTCGGGCGTTTGCGTGAGCTATGGGTGAGCTATCTGGCGCTGGCGGTGACTGCGCTTGTGGTGCTGGTGGGCGCCGGCGCCATGATCGAGATGATCTACCACATGCAGTTGAGCGCGGCTTCGGGCTCGGAGCTGAAGTTCCTGGGCGTGACCCTGGACACCAAGGGCCTGAACAGCTGGTTCGGTGCCGCCTTCGTGCTGGCGACTGGCGTCGGCACGTTCGAGATCGTGCGCCGCCAGTTCGTGCACCACTGGGGTGAGATCCAGGAATTCATCGAAAAAGAAATCAAGCGCAGGGAGGCCATGTGATGAACGACAGTGCAACAGTGCAGCAGGCGGCCTCTGCAAGCACGGGGACGAAATACGCCCTCGAACTGAAGGGCCTGCGCAAGAGTTTCGGCAAGACCGAGATCATCCGTGGCGTCGACATTGCCGTCACGGCCGGCGAGCGCGTCGGCGTGATCGGCCCCAACGGCGCGGGCAAGTCCACCTTGTTCAACCTGATCAGCGGCCGTTTCGCGCCCACGAGCGGGGAGATCCTGCTGAATGGCCAGCGCATCGACGGCAAGCGGCCGTTCGAGATCAACCGCGCCGGTCTGTCGCGCAGCTTCCAGATCACCAACATCTTCCCCAAGCTCAGCGTGTTCGAGAACCTGCGCTGCGGCGTGCTGTGGAGCCTGGGCTACCGCTACACGTTCCTGAAATTCCTGGCCGACCTGACCGACGCTAACGAACGCGCCGAAGACCTGATGCGCCAGATCAAGCTCGACCGCAAGCGCGACGTGCTGGCGATGAACCTCACCTATGCCGAGCAGCGGGCCCTGGAGATCGGCATCACCATTGCCGGCGGTGCCAACGTGATCCTGCTCGACGAGCCGACGGCCGGCATGAGCAAGAGCGAGACCAGCCGCTTCATCGCGCTGATCCGCGAAGTGACCGTAGGCAAGACCCTGCTGACGGTGGAGCACGACATGGGCGTGGTGTTCGGCCTGGCCGACAAGATCGCGGTGCTGGTCTATGGCGAGATGCTAGCCTTCGACACACCGCAGAACGTGCGGGCCAACCAGCGCGTGCAGGAAGCCTATCTGGGTTCGCACGTCGCCGACGCACAGGCCGGAGGACACGCATGACTCTGCTCAAGGTGGACAACCTCCACGCCTACTACGGCAAGAGCCACGTGCTGCACGGCGTCAACTTCCACGTCGAGCCCGGCGAGATCGTCGCGCTGCTGGGGCGCAACGGCTCCGGGCGTTCGACCACGGCCAAGGCCATCATGGGCATGGTCGACTGCACCGGCTCGGTGAACTGGAAGGACCGTCCGATCCTGGGCCGCAAGGCCTATGAGATCGCGCACCTGGGCCTGGGCTACGTGCCCGAGAACCGCGACATCTTTCCAACCCTCACCGTGCACCAGAACCTGATGCTCGGCCAGAAGCGCG
>Ga0307515_10021784_pt1 | contig 11339 bp, 8 predicted proteins | sample 17_EM_MG_FD_194513 | JGI IMG/M metagenome (GOLD analysis project Ga0307515, IMG submission 194513) | Populus trichocarpa ectomycorrhiza microbial communities from riparian zone in the Pacific Northwest, United States - 17_EM | ecosystem: Host-associated > Plants > Roots > Unclassified | place... | reverse complement strand
GAGACATTCACCCAGTTGTGTTTACTAAACTTATTTATTTAAATATATGAAAGATAAATCCACCCTAAAAAACCCATGACTTAAACGAGAAATATAAATAAAACTAATTGAATAAACGACACCATAAAAAATATTACACAAGGCCGAATACATCAGCAAAATGTAAGGAATTGACACATGTTGATATGATGGAAATATATGAAAAAAACATAAAAAAGCCTCGAGTGAACCTGACAGCCAATTCGGGTCAACAAATCAAACACATGACCTAAGAAATGAAATTGAGATGATCCCATAAATAACAAAGCAAAAAAAAAATACCGCCAAAAAATCTATTTGAAAAACAATTCTTTACAAAAAAATCAAAGTCGACTTGGGCTAATTTTTCAAATCTGTGACCCAGGTCATGAGACCGGGGTGACCCTATTAAAAGCAAACAAAAAAAAAAAAGAATCAATAAAAAAACAACGCAAAAAAATTTAAAAGAATTAGGATTAAATTCGACATAAAAATTAAATAAATTAAATATTGAGGGATGAAATTGTAAAAAAAAAAAATCAATTAAGAAAATAATTTTAAAAATAGCAATTAAAAAAATTAGGACTAAGTTTGACATAAGAATTAAATGAAAATAAATGCTTAGGGATGTAATTGAAGAAAAACACATCAATCAAGAAAATTATTCAAAAAAAAAATTAACAATTAAAAGAATGATGATGAAATTTGATAAAAAAAATTAAAAGACCAAACAACCAGGGATGAAATAAAAAAAAAATCCAATTAGAAATAATCAATGTAAATAAAACAATTGCAATAATGAGAAGAGGGACTGAATCAAAAGAAAAAAGAAATTGAATGGTTGATATATTTTTTTACATGCAATTTGCGGAAAGAAGACAAGGAAAAGAAAAGAAAAAAACAGTAAATTATCACCAAACCAAACCTAACTATCATCCACATGCCACCTATAGTGGAAAAGGATGCTGAGACGAATCAAATGATGTGGTAGAATCACAATTAACACCACTAAAGGCAATCATACGTGCTGCCTGAAGACGACAGAGTGGCTGACACGCCAGCAACCTTTTCTCTTTCTTGTTTTATCTGTACAAAAGCAAAAATGACCCTAGGACTAAACATTAATAACAAAAAAAGACCATTATCAAATCACAATTAAGTCCTTGAAGTCAAGCCTAAAAATTTTGAATAGTAAGGGTAATGGAGTAATTACATTACTCATTAAAATTTGAAATTACTATAAGGTCCCTGAAGCAAAGGTCATGATTTTTAACTTTGTAAAGGCAATACGGTAATTGTACTGTTACGAAAAAATTGAAAGACATTGTTGCCCTTAAAGAAATAGAGAATGAAAAATTGACCATGTACAAATACAACTTCACCCCTTAATCAAAGCTTTAGAAATAAAAGAGTGAAGAGTAAAATGATAATTTCATTGTAATCCTAAATATATTTTACTATAGATTGAGCTATAATAAAATAACTATGGGATTTAGTTTTTATAATAATTAGTTAGTTAGTTAGAAGGGAACTAAAATGTTGATCAACTGGCTATCAATAAATTAAGCTTCAAGGATAGACAAGGCAACTCATTATTGATAAAAGTTTTAAAACCCGGCTCGACGCGACGGGTTGGCCCGGGACTCGGCTGACCCAGGGCTGAAACCGGGCCGGGTTTAAGAAAAAACTAGCTAGGGATTTGGCCCGGCAAAACCAGGTCGACTCAGAGGGTGGACCGGGGACCCGTAAGACCCGAGTAAACCCAAATGAGACCCGGTTGTGTTATATATATATATATATATATATGTAAAACATCACCGTTACTGTCAAACCATTTAAACCATGAAGAGTCGAAGATAGAAAACCTAATCTCTTCAATCTTCAAAGCCATATTAGTTGCAAAGAAAAGCAGAGGAATTTAAGCCACACACAAAAGACTTCAAGGCAAGCCTGCTACTTGTTTGGCTCTCTTCAGTTCAGATCTGCGAATCAAGGTAAGATTAAGCTAATGTTACTTGTTTCTCTTCAATTTTTTGTTCTTTATTGCTTGATTCTTCCAAGTAAAACAATATGATTCGTTGTCATTTAATTACATGGCTCTTCTAGTTTCTGGTTTCCGGTTTCTGGTTTTTTTGGTTATTAATTTGTTGTCTATAATAATATCAATGAAATCCATAAAGAAATCAAAAGAAAAAAAGAACTCACACTTAGTCTGATGTTTGCATACATAAGAAAATCCAAGATTAAAGGAGTAGTCTTCTTAGTATCAGGCGAGGGTTGGCATTTCCATCGCCATTCTAGCTTTCAAACGTCCACGACCATAGTTTTTAAGTTCTTATGAAAATCCACTCAAATTTCCACTAAAGCAACAAATTTTTTACTGTTTATAATGAAAAAGAGAAAAGGGAAAGGTTTTACTAACTCGCTGGATTAGAGCCATGGCTCTATCTCTCACCTCCTCTTTCGTTGTTGTCAAATAGAAGATTAAAATTCTGATTTGAGAATGAAAATGATATGGAATAAGAGAGGAAATTGTGGGGTTTTATTTACCGTTGCATAACCAGGAATTAAGGCCGTGTAATTTTACTTTTTTACAAGAAAGAAACAGAAACCAAAAAGCAACAAAAAACCAAGTTTGTATAAGGGAGGGGTATGGGTTGTGTCTATAACTTGCATACCTTTATTGGTCCGTAGCAGCATCAAATGCCAGCCTTCTGGTTTTTTAGGGGCATCCAACATTGGTTCCAAACAAAGAGTAATAAGTGTGCTCATATTTGTTTTTATTGGCTTTAATTGCAAGGACACGCAAGAGAAAGGCCAACCTTTTCAAGTCCTTAATTGCGAAGAAATCAATAATTAAAAAGCCAACAAGATTGATCACTTCTTTTAGCAGTCTGTCTTCAACATGTATAAGTTGTTGGGTTTTGGGATTTATGCTTTTTAACTTTTCCAGCCCTTAGTTTTCTTATACAAAGTAAACTAATATTGCTCTTATGGACACATAATATTTAAAATAAAGTATTGTTTAACACATAATATTTATTTGTTAATTGTGTTTTAAATGTAGATTTTATAAATATTAATGAGATTGAAGATGCTTGTGATAATAAAGTTTCAAAGGAGCATGTTGATGTTTTATTAGGTGTTGACAAGATTGGCTCAATTCCATCGACATTTGATTTAAATTTTTCTCCTAAGGACACCGAAGAACTTAATGTATTCATTCAACAAAAGTAAATGTATTGTGGATTTAGAATTTATGTTTTTGGATGTTTTGTTTTAAATATTTTAGAATTTATATTTGGAAATAGACCTCCAAATATTAGCCCAAGGGAAATTGGCTTCAAGTTTTAACCATGACACGTGAAATTGCCTTCTCAAATTATACTTGATACAGTTGTACATAAATTAACTCAATTTCTGTCTAAACCTACCATTCTACTAGCTAGAATTCTAGAAATTATATATGTATATGGTATTGTGTTTGTAGTGAAAATTTTAAAAGTGTTTTTAATTTAAAAATGTATCAAAATAGGTTTTTTTAGATTTTTATTTTATTTTTAACATCAACATATTAAAATCATCAGAAAAACACTAAAAAAAATTAATTTGATGCTTTTTCAAGGTAAATGCACTTTTAAAATACATCCAAACACTATTGAAAACACATTCCCAAACAAACATGAAGTGTTTGTTTTTGAGGTGGCACCACGCTTTTGAAAAAAAATAATTTTTTTTGCTTTAAATTGATTTTTTAGTGTTTTTAAATTGTTTTAATATGTTGATATCAAAAATAAATTTTAAAAAATATAAAAAATATTGTTTTAATGCATTTCCAAGGGAAAAACACTTTGAAAAACAATTGCTACCACAATTCCAAACACTAATCTAATTCTACGCAATGGTTTGATGCAAGTTTTAATGATTACATAAAGTCATAACTGACAACTTCAAATAATAACAAAGATAAGTGGTCCTTCCTTCATTACATGACAAGAGGGGGAAATCCCAGATTTCTATCGAAATGATTTAAATCCTTCCATCTACATTTTCCAAATCAACTTTAAACCAAAAAATCAACATTTATACAAGAAACATTTCTATGTTTTTCCTTTTCGACATTTGATTCTTAAAAAAAAAAATTCTTAACAAAACAAATGTGTTGTTAAATTTGCAAATAGTCTACATTGTACATATAACATCAAGAAATCATACTTTATGTAAATTTTGGATTGTTAAAACTTGCGAAGCTTACCATTGAAATCCATAGATATTTAAAAGAAAGACTAGAATTCAACACAAGTGAATCTTAGGAACCACATCTATTTCAAGAAACACTTATTTTTTTCTTTAGACATGAAACAATAAATCCTTGGCTAAGATTGTTGAAAGTAAATTGATTTTTGAAAATTAGTTGACTTGGTCGACTGGTTGGGAACAGGTCGACTGATTAAGACAAAGCAACTGGGTGAAGTAAATTGAAGTGGTCGACTAATCAAGAAATGGTCAATCGGTTAAGGTGACAAAATGTTTTTCCTGTTTAGATTATGATTTCCTTGTATGAGCTTAATTCCTTGATTTTTCTAGGACTTTATGCCTATAAAAAGGCTTGTAATTCAATATTATTATAAAGTACAAAAGAGACAGAATAACTAAGAAAGCTTAATGAGAAACACTTAATAAAAGTGTACCTTCCTCTCAATTTTCTTCTTGTTCTTGAGTTTTTGATTTTGAATTACTATTTTTGATATTATACTACACTTATTTTTCTTTCAACAAGTGGTATCAGAGCTTTTTTTTTATTGTTTATCATGGACAATCTGTACTTCCCACTTCAATGTCCTCATTTGATAAATGAGAGCTATGAAACATTGTATATTAGAGTAAAAGCTTGGCTAGATTCCTAAGATGTGTGGAAAATAGTTGAGAAAAGCTTTGTGGAGCCTATAAAAGGAGCAATGTTGATTTCAGCCTAAAGAGAGGCTGTGCGAAAGTCATAAATGAAGGATCAACAAACATTTATAATCATCCACTAATGTTTGGATGATGCCACTTTTAAGATAATGACAAACACAACTACTGCCAAGTAAGCATGTGAAGTTTTGCAATAATCAAATCAAGAAGCTGACAATGTGAGAAAGGTACGACTAAAATAGTTATGTTGTGACTTTGAAAAGTCACATATGATTGAATTAGAGAATATTTCAGAATACTTTACAAGAGTATTGGCCATATACAATCAAATGAAGAGATATGAGGAGAAAATCATATGCTCACCGTAAAAGAAGTTCCATTATGTTGTAGTTGCGATAAAGGAGTCACAAAATATGCATTTTCTTATAATTCAAGGTCTTATGGGAAAATTACAAGCACATAAGGAAAGAATCAATAAAACTCAAGAAGATGTGGTGCCAAACACTTTTTTCAAAACAAGATGGCTCTATATATATACCCAAGGGTTAGAGAATGTAGAAAAAAAAGAGGAGAAAAAGACAGATTTAGAAAAAAAGGTCATGACAACATCAACAGGTCAATAGGCCGACCATATTAAGCAAACTGGTTGATCGGTTCATCTGATAGTGGCAATCCAAGACCTAGGTATGAAATAGAGAGTTAAATGTTATAATTTTAAGAAGATGGGTCATTATGCTATGGATTGCTAGAATCCAACTAGAATGGTTGAGGAGAATGTCAATCTTGTTGTAGAAGAAGAGAAAGAAGCCAATTTATTACTAATCCATGATGAAAGCATGCAAGACAAATATAGCATGTGGTATCTAGACAATGGAGCCAACAATCACATGTTTGAAGACAAAGACAAGTTCATGGAGTTTTATGAAGTAATTAGAGGTAATGTCACCTTTAGAGATTTAAAGGTTGTTATCAAAGGAAAATGTACAATTTTTATTAAATTGAAAGATGGAAGTCATCAATTTATTGATGATGTATTTTATGTACCAACTGTAAAAAGCAACATATTAAGCTTGATAATTGTTGGAGAAGAGTTAGAGATTAAGATGAAGATCATATTTTGACATTACTTGACACTAAAGGAGTTATAATTGCAAAGGTAGCCATGAAAAAAAATAGAATTTTTTTACCAAACATAAAGACGAATGTGCTTAAATGCATAAAGACATGTGTGAAAGATGAGACTTGGCTTTAGCATATAAGACTTGGCCGTGTAAAATTTGATAGCTTGAAGATGATGGCAAAAAAAAAAAAAAGGATATTAAAGGGTCTACCATCCATTGAGCATCCAAATCAGTTGTATGAAGGATGTTTAGTGGACAAACAATTTCGCAAGAGCTTTTCGAAAGAGTCTACATCATGAGCAAGTCAGCCCCTTACCAGAGATACATGTTGATATTTGTGGTCCTATCAAACCATGTTCATTTGGTAAAAATCTATATTTTCTACTTTTTATTGATGATTATAGTAGAAAAACTTGGGTATACTTCTTAAAAAAAAAAGTCTAATATGTTTGGTTGTTTTAATAAGTTTAAGACATTAGTTGAAAAAGAAAAAATTATTCTATAAAATCATTTAGGATGGATAGGAGGGGTGAATTTTTTTCTAATAATTTTAATAATTTTTGTAAAGATGATGGTATGAAGAGACTCCTAACGGTGCCTAGATTCCCATAAAAAAATAACGTGGTGGAGAGAAAGAATAGAAGTATTCTCAACATGGCAAGAGCATGCTCAAAAGCAAGAAGATGCCTAAAGAGTTTTGGGTTGAAGCTATAGATTGTGCTATCTACTTGTCAAATAAGTGTCTTACTAAAGGCTTGAATGACATGACTCCATAAGAGGCATGAAATGAAAGAAAGTCAAATGCTACCCACTTGAAAGTATTTGGAAACATTGACTATATGCATGTGGATGATCAAGTAAGAACCAAGCTGGATGATTTGAGAAAAGGGATGATCTTTGTGGGCTATGATCAAAAGTCCAAAAGATATAAGCTCTACAACCCCAATGAAGGAAATATGATGATTAATAAAGATGTTGAGTTCGATGAAGAAGGAACATGATGGTGAGAAATATAATTTTTTACTGCTTCTTAATGAAAAGGAGGTGAGATATGAAGATTATCAAGAACAAGCTAATCTTCCACAATCACCAATGGCACCACCTTCACTTTTATCTTTTTTATCTATTAAAAGTTCAAGTAGTGACAACCCATCAAATCCACCAAGAAGAATGAAGAGCCTTGATGAATTATATAAGGTAACTATTCCTATTGATATTGATGTAACACTATATTATCACCTTACTATATGTGATCCTATAGTGTTTGAATAAGCAATAAAGGATACAAAATGAAGAATTGCTATGGATGAGAAGATTGCATCAATTAAGAAAAATGATATATGAAAATTGGTTCCTAGACCAAGTAGAAAGAAGCCAATAGGTGTCAAGTGGATCTACAAAGAAAATAAAAATATAAAATGAGAGGTGGAGAGATACAAGGTAAGGTTAGTGGAAAAAGACTATAGTCAAAAGCATGAGATTGACTATGACAAGGTTTTTGCTCCCATTGCTAGATTGGAAACCATTTGATTAATCATTGACATGGCTTCCCAACATAGATTGAGAATCTATTAAATGGATATCAAATTAGCTTTTTTAATGGTTTTCTTGAAAATGAGGTTTATATTAAGCAACTTATGAGTTATGAATTGAAGGGACATGAAGACAAGGTATTAAAGTTGAACAAAACCTTGTATGAATTGAAGCAAGCCCCAAGGGCTTGATATTGTCGCATTGATGACTACTTCTTAAAGAATGAATTTGGTAAATGCCCCCATGAATATACTATCTAATTAAAGATAAAAGAGTGGTGATACTCTTATTGTTTGTATATTGATAACTTAATCTTTATAGGAAATAATTCAAAGATGTTTAAAGACTTCAAGCAAGCTATTATCAAGGAGTTTGAGATGATGAATATTGGTCTCATGGCCTACTACTTAGGGATTGAGATCAAATAAGGAGAAGATGAAATCTTTGTGAATAAAAAGAAGTTTGCAAGGGAGGTTCTCAAGAAGTTCAAGATAAAAGATTGTGCAAGAATAAATACTCTGGTTGACTATAGAGTAAAGATGTCAAAGAATAATGAAGGATAAAATATAAATTCTACAACATTCAAGAGCTTAGTTGAGAGTTTGAGATATTAAACATGCACTGGTCTGGATATTATTTTTGGGAGAGGACAGGTAGATTTATGGAGACACCAACTATGACACATTGCGAAACTTTGAAGAGAATTCTTTGATATATCAAAGGTACCATAGATTTTAGTTTATTCTATGGATATTCAAATAGCTTTGATCTTGTGGGTTATAGTAATACTGATTGCGCTAGTGATATGGATGATAGAAAAAGCATTATGAGATTTGTTTTCTACATAGAAGACACGACATTCACATGGAGTTCAAAAAAACAATCTATAGTCACTTTGTCAACATGTGAAGCTGAATATGTAGCTACTATATCATGTGTTTGTCATTCTATATGACTAAGAAAATTATTGAAGGAATTATGAATGCCACAAAAGAAACTTACTAAAATTTACGTGGACAACTCATCAGTCATTGTATTAGCAAAGAATTTAGTATTTTATGATAGAAGTAAGTATATTGACATAAAATTTTATTATCTACGAGATTGCATTGCAAACAAGGAAGTTGCAACAAAGATAACAAAAATAACATGCTTTCATCATTGAATCATTGAGAAAACCATGCATTAAGGAACAAGGATGGGATTCTGAACAGGGCTTTAAAAGCTACAAGGGAAAAGAATATAGTCCAACTTCATCTTCACTAGGGTTTTCGTTCTGAGAAACTTCCGGCAAGCATTGTACAGAAACTTCCAGGCTTCTGTTTTGAAACTTTAAAAGCTTATGAACCTACTTGGAAGACCAGCCCAAAAAACCATCATAGAATTACCATCATAAAAGCTCATGAACTCTACTCTAAGATCTCTTGTACCCTAACTTCAAACATATCACGGAAAACAGTGAGGGCTTCTGCTTTTGCCCTGTGATATGGTCCAAAAGAGCAGGACACGCAAAAACACACAACTATAAACTGTTGGAATCAGGCTTCGTTGGATTGGAGTATAGGATTCAATATGTTTCTTTAGATGTGGCCTACAGCCTTAGTTGAGATCATAAATAGGCAATTCATATTTGATAGAATCAAATACCAAAGCGAAGGCTTGAAAACTTCTATTATACTGTCAACAAAGAGTGAAACAGACTGCTAAAAGACTCCTGTAATAGACAATCACAAGGAATGGAACCAAAAGTATCGCACTACTGCACTTGCAGTACCGATGCTTTCCTTAAGCCATGATTAGAATCCATATCTACTCATCCTCCATAATCTTTAGGGATCGCTTGTTTGTATCAACAACCTTAAAGAAGAGAGTGCTTTTCTGAGAAAAGTATCATTTATCAGTATACAAACAAAACCCGTTTGTTTTAAGGTATTTTTGAGCAAGTGCTAAAGCATTAAAAAAAAGGAGGGAAATTGAGTAAGTGTTACAAAGAAGGGAATTATGAGGGAGGAAGAGGAGATTTAATAGTTTTAAAAGAAAAGAAAAACAGAGGAGATTTAATTACTTTGAAATTAGAATCACCTAAGTGGGAGGTGTAGGTGTTTATGGGTCTCTTTTGTTTATCAGAAAGGATGGATTGAGGGAAGTGGAAGGGAGAGAGGAGGAAGGATGGTCCACCACACAAAGTAGAATTCGGCCCTCATGTAGAAAACTTGATCACCTTCCATGGTTCCTTCACTACTGTTCCATGGAACAGTGATATCATTAAGAAACCTTCCAAAGTCCTTACTCGGTTTGCGCATTCATTTCTTCATAATACATGTAACCAAAAAGGAATCAATAACCTAGCAAAAAAACTACATCTTGTGTTTTCTATAAATCTTTAGTTTATTCTTTTCTTTTGTTTTTATGAGAGAGACTCAAGCTCATAATATTTTCGGTGGAAGGAACATAAATGTAAATTGTGATTTAAGCATTCACCAGCTAAAAATTTAGAACACATATACGTAACAAAAAAAAATATAGGTGAAAGTTTATATTGAAAATTAATTAACTCTTGCATATACGCCTATTCTATTTAGCGTATTCACGGACTCGATCCGTTCTCTAAGGACCCCAAAGAGAATCTGTTTGGTTGTTATCCCACTCGTCGTCTTCAATGTCATCAGAGAACATCATGGAGGACTCCTCTAGCGTTGCTATCTCTGCCATTTGCATCCACATCTTTGGTGAATCCAATGGTGACTCATGGATGGCCTGAATTTGGCTTGGCGAGAGCCTCACCGTGATAGGCCCGACATTGGAGCTAGAGCTACCACCTTGGGACGAGTCAACAGTAGAGGGCCTAAGGCTAACAGCTGCCTGATGAGCTGCCATGCGAATGTGGTCAGCACTGGAGCTTGCTGGCATTGGTAGCTTACCAGCCAATTCAGGGAAATTAAGTTTTGCTTCACATCCCCTAAAATGTAAAGCTGCAACATCATAAGCAGCTGCTGCCATTTCTGGTGTCTCAAAACTGCCTAACCAAATTCTAGTTTTCTTCTCAGGTTCACGTATCTCCGACACCCATTTGCCCCATTTTCTCTTTCGTACTCCTGTATAGCTAGAAGCTATACCACCATGGTGAGCAGTACTATTCCTCCCTTCCATGTAACACAGTAATTTAAAGCACTAATAGTTTTAGTAATTTTGTGATGTTTGAGGGAATGTGCTGGCACGAGGTACTTTCATTAACTTATATATAGATGTAGAGATCGTATCTTAGTTGATGAAACGCGTAGTATCTGAAGATATTTTGCTTCATTTTCTGCATCTGAATTCAAAACCTTTCTTCTGGTTCTCGGGAGAAATTATGAGATTTTTCTTAGAGCAACCACAGAGACCACGGAAAGTGTACACGGTACAAGTGTGAATGATATAAGATTGAATTTGTGTTGCAAAAACCGACATACATTGGATTAAAAAATATATATATATAGTTCCTGTCCAATAACGCGGTTTGAAACTAGAAGGAAGAGATTGGACCCACTTTTCCAGGAGGTCTTAGGCTTGGATCATTTCAGAGGTGCTATTTTTCTTTGTTGTTGGATATAAAATTCAAATAATAGTTAATTTATTTTTTCAAAGATAAATAAAACTGGAATTATTTAAATTGAGTTTAATTAATTATTAAATCTAAATATTAAATTATATACTACAAAGAATTAAATAGACATGTATACAAAGCAATATGAATAATTAAACTATCATGCC
>Ga0307515_10021783_pt1 | contig 11339 bp, 10 predicted proteins | sample 17_EM_MG_FD_194513 | JGI IMG/M metagenome (GOLD analysis project Ga0307515, IMG submission 194513) | Populus trichocarpa ectomycorrhiza microbial communities from riparian zone in the Pacific Northwest, United States - 17_EM | ecosystem: Host-associated > Plants > Roots > Unclassified | place... | reverse complement strand
CCAGGGCCAGAGTGAACAGGTAGAAGGTGCCGATGATGCCGATCGCCCAGAGCACGCTCTTACGCGCGATCCGGCTGGTCGGCACCGTGTAGAAGCGGGTCAGGATGTGCGGCAGACCGGCCGTGCCGAGCACCAGGGCGATGCCGAGCGACAGCAGGTCCATCTTGCTGTAGAAGGTCTTCGCCGTGTCGCCGGCGGTCTCCACGCCGTACCGCAGGCCGGGCTCGAGGAACGCCGCACCCTTGCCGGATCGTTCGGCGGCGTCGCCGAGCAGGGCCGACAGGTTGAACTTGTAGTGCGCCAGCACCAGGATGACCATCAGCAGGGCGCCCGACATCAGCATGAACGCCTTGACGATCTGCACGTAGGTGGTGCCCTTCATGCCGCCGACCACCACGTACACGATCATCAGCGCGCCGACCAGGATGATCGTGGCGATCTTCGCGGTGTCGGCGTCCATGCCCAGGAAGGTGGTGTCCGGCTTGATGCCGAGCAGCAGGCTCACCAGGGCGCCGGCGCCGACCATCTGGGCGATCAGGTAGAAGATCGACACCACGATGGTGGAGACGGACGCCGCGGTGCGGACCGGGCGCTGCCGCATCCGGAACGCGAGCACGTCGGCCATCGTGTACCGGCCCGAGTTGCGCAGGAACTCCGCCACCAGCAGCAGCGCGACGAGCCAGGCGACCAGGAAGCCGATCGAGTAGAGGAAGCCGTCGTAGCCGTACAGGGCGATCAGGCCGGCGATGCCGAGGAACGACGCGGCGGACATGTAGTCGCCGCCGATCGCCATGCCGTTCTGGAAGCCGGAGAACGACCGGCCGCCCGCGTAGTAGTCCGTCGCGGTCTTGGTCTGCCGGCTCGCCCAGATCGTGATGCCCAGGGTGATCGCGACGAAGACCAGGAAGAGCGTGATGGTCAGGGTACGGCTGGTCGAGGTGCTGGCCTCGGCCGCAAGGCTCGGGATCATTTGGCCGCCTCCGGCTCCGGGTCGTCGGGCGTCGTGACAGCGCCAGGCGTCGTGACAGCGTCGGGCGTGGTGACAGCGGCGGGCGTGGTGACAGCGTCGGGCCCGCCGGGCCGGGTGATCCCGGCGGCGGTGTCCAGTTCCGCGCCGATCTTGTCGGCGATCGGGTCGAGCTCGCGGGCCGCGTAGCGGGAGTAGTACCAGGCGATCGCGAACGTCGAGACGAACTGCAACAGGCCGAGCAGCAGTGCGATGTTGATGTTCCCGACGAGCTTCACGGCCATGAAGCCCCGGGCGTACGCGGAGAGCAGGACGTACAGCGCGTACCAGAGGAAGAACGCGACGGTCATGGGGAAGACGAAGTTACGCAGCTTGCGGCGCAGGCCGGCAAATTCATCGGACCGCTGGACCTCAAGGTATTTCTCGGTCGTGGTCGCTTCGGTTGTCAACGTGGCTCACCACCTTCGTGGGGGCGGGTCTTTTCCCGCACCGTACGAAGCAGTGGTGCCCGTCACTGACCGCCGGGCGGCGGGTGCGCCAAGCGGCGGCCCTGTTGCGCTTACCGGTCGAGCCCGCGGTACCGACCACGAAAGTGCAGCAGCGGCACGGGCATGGCATCGGTGATCGTGATGGTCTCGATCGTCGCCTCGACAAGCAGGCCCCAGCCGTACGGCCGCTCGCCGTCCAGCCGGCACCCGGCCCACGTGCCGGCGCCGACCGGAACCGGGCCGTAGGAAGTCTCGGCCCACTCGCCGGTGGCGAAGAGCCCGCCGGGCGCCGGCATGAGCCCGGCGAAACGGTCGGCGAGCTGCTGATCTCCGGCGCCGAGCGGGACCACGGCGAAGCGCTTGGCGACGGCAAGGGCGTCCCAGAAGTCGCTCTCCTCGTCGACCAGCCCGAGCACCCGGCCGGGATCCCCATCGGCCACCAGCATGGAGGAGACGGTGAGCCCGGAAGGCCCGGGCGCGGTCCACAGGGTGACGGGCGCGGCAAGCCGTCCCCGCAGCCGCCGCACGGCGGACCGGTCCTGCTCGGGCGTGGCAAAGGGATCGCTGGCATGAATATGCGCACCGGGCTGGACAGGATTCACAGCAAGCATTCTGCCGCGCCGCGGTAATATCGGCCTCGTGTTCATCGCGTGCTTGCAGAGCTGGCGGCCGTCCTAGACGGCTGGCACTTCACGTTGCGCGCGGGCCGTCCCACCGGACGGCCCGTTTTTTGTGTCCCGGGGCGTCCATCGACTCCCTGAGGAGACAGTTTTGACATCTCCCCAGCTGAAGCAGGGGGATTCAACCCTCGCGGGTTGAGTTTTCTGCTTCACCGACCACAGCCGACCCGAACAAACGGCAAGGGACGGTATACCGCCCATCGGTCTTACACAGTCTCCACAGACGTAACTTCCCACCAGCCCGGCGGTAGGCCCGACCGGCTTGGTTGTCGCCGATCGAGCACAGAAAAATTAGCACACCTGTCCGCTCACGCACCAGACGCCTATCCGCCTTGGTGGCGAATCGGCTTTCCCTGCCCTGCTCCGCAGGGGCTCCGTTTCCTCTCCGGCCTGAATGCGCCCGGGGTCGCCGGGCTGGTGCAGTTGGCCGCGCTCTGCCTCGACCGGGATCCGCACGACGTCGCCGCCGGGATCGGCAACGCGGGCGCCGCCGCGCTGAAGCGGACCGTCACCGAGGCGGTGAACGAGTTTCTGGCGCCGCTGCGGGCCCGTCGCGCCGAGTACGCGCGGGATCCCGGGCTGGTGCGGCGGGTGCTGCGCACCGGCAACGCCCGCGCCAACGCCATCGCCGACCAAACACTGCAGGAGGTCCGAGCGGCAATGGGCACCCATTACTAGCGGGCGGAGACGGTCGCCAGCAGTTCGGGGGCTCGGCGGTCCAGCATCGGGCCGGTCAGCCGGAGTCCGACGGCTAGCGCCCCGGCGCCGTACAGCACGCCGAGCGGGAGGCCGATCCATAGCCAGACGTCGTCCACGAGGAAGGCGAGGAGTTGCAGCGGCACCGTGAGGATCGCCGCGCCGAACAGTGCCGCGAAGCTGAGTAGGCCCTTTGCCAGGCCGCCGCCCGACGACATCGCGAACGGGTTTGCCGTGTCCGGCAGCGCGTACGCGGCCCGGACCGAGATCGGCAGCACCAGCGCGAGCCCCGCCCCGTACGCCGCGGCGAGCGTGCCGATCAGCGCCGGGATCGCCTCCGGCCGGCCGGCGACCAGGCCCACGATCGCGGCGATTGCCAGCAGCGCCGGGACCACCCACACGGAGAAGCCGGCCACCCGGGACGACAGCTCGACGCGACCCGGGACGCCGGCCACCATGTGGGCCGCGTAGGCACTGCCCTCGAGTCCGAACTGGTTCGCCAGGCTCACCGCGGCCAGCGCGCCCACGAAGACCAGCATGCCGGTCGGCCCGGCCGTGGAACCACTACTCACGGTGATCAGCACCGGCAGGAAGATCCCGACAACACCGAAAGTGATCAGGCTGGCGCGGCGCCGGGTCTCGCGCCACCAGTAGCGCATCTCGCGGGCGGTCAGCGCGCCGAAGCGGGTGCGTGGCAGCCAGGTCGGCACGAGTTGGGCGACCGGCTCACGCGCCGAGGCCGCCCGCTCTCGTGGCCGGGAGCTTCCGGCGGCGCCGAGCATGGCCCGCTCCAGCGTCGCGGACCACCACCACAGCAGCAGGCCGATGGTGGCCAGGACCAGAGCGAGCTTGACCGGTACGGCCCAGGCCCGGCCGGCGGCGACGTCGAGGCCCAGGGTGTACGGCGCGCCGAGCGGCGTCCACGCGACCACGTCGGTGATCCGGGCGATGCTGTTCCAGTTGGCGCTCTGGGCGCCGGCGAGCGCCGCCAGTTGGAGTGGGCCGAGCAGGGCAGCGAGCAGCGCGAGCAGCACGGTCGCCAGGTCGCGGGCCCGCCGCGAGCGCAGCGCGGTCGCGAAGGCGCTGGTCAGGGACCGGCTGATCGCGGTGCACAGGAGCAGGCCGGTGCACACGCCGACGAATTCGGCCAGCGCGGCGCCGGGCCCGCCGAGCCGCGCCGCCGAGTCGACCATGCCCAGCGTGCCGGCCAGGGTCGCCAGCGCCGGCACTCCCGCCAGCGACGCCGCGAACAGGCCGCCGATCAGCGTGCGCCGGCCCAGCGGCAGCAGCGCGAAGCGGGCCGGGTCGAGCGACTCGTCGACGCCGAAGAACACCAGCGGCAGGAACAGCCAGCCCAGCACGATGATCGCGCCGGCGAGCGGCAGCACCACCTCGGCCGCGCGCTGCTCGTGCAGCAGGCCGGGCAGGCTGAGGGCCAGGTAGCCGCCGAGGGCCGCGCCCGCCGCGAGCACCGCGCCGAGCACGAAGAGCGCGACTCGCCAGGTCTGCCCGCGCAGGCCGTTCGCGGTGATCCGGAGCTTGAGTTTGACGAAGTGCCGGGCGCCTACAGCCACGCTAGTTCCGACCCCGTTGCCGTCCGGCCGCCGACGACCTCGACGAACACGTCCTCCAGCGAGCGCGCGCCGCGGACCTCGTCGAGCGTGCCGCGCAGCCGGATCGTGCCGTCGGCGAGGATCGCGGCGTGCGTGCACAGCCGCTCGACCACCGCCATCACGTGGCTGGAGAAGACGACGGTGCCGCCGCCTGCCACGTACCGCTGGAGGATGTCGCGGATCAGCGCGGCCGAGACCGGGTCGACGGCCTCGAACGGCTCGTCCAGCACCAGCAGCCGGGGGGCGTGCAGCATCGCGCAGGCCAGGCCGATCTTCTTTTTCATGCCCGCCGAGTAGTCGACCACCAGGGTCCGGTTGTCGGCGCCGAGCGCGAGCACGTCGAGCAACTCGACGGACCGCTGGTTGACGACCGTGGCGTCCATGCCGCGCAGCAGCCCGTGGTAGGCGAGCAGCTCGGTGCCGGTGAGCCGGTCGAAGAGGCGGACGCCGTCCGGCAGCACCCCGAACCGGGCCTTGGCGGCGGCGGGGTCGGCCCACACGTCGTACCCGAGGATCGTGGCCTGCCCGGCGTCGGGCCGCAGCAGGCCGACGGCCATCGACAAGGTCGTGGTCTTGCCGGCGCCGTTGGGGCCGAGCAGACCGAAGAACGAGCCGGCCGGCACGTCGAGGTCGACGCCCGCGACCGCCAGCTTGGTGTCGAATCGCTTGACGAGCCCCCGCAGCGCGAGTGCCGGATCCTGGCCTTCGCGCTGGTGGGGAATCGTCATACCGCTGAACTTAACGGTTAGTAAGCGGGCCCGGCCACCCCCCGTTCACCCCACCCGCTCGATCACGGCCCTCCGGATGAGGAACTTGCCCGGCTCGCGGACCAGCTCGAAGGCCGCGTTGTTGAGCAGGATGCAGCTGCCCGACGGCGTCGCCACCTTGACGGTGATGCTCTTGTTGTTGTCGAGGTTGGTGACCTTGAGGGTGGTGCCGATCGGGAACGTGCCGCTGGACGCGGCGGGCACGCCGGCCTCGCCGGACAGGGTCACGGTCGAGCCCTTGCAGACCTGACCGGCGCCGCCCGGCACGGCGGCGGCGGGCGCCTTCGTCGGCGCCTTTGTCGGAGCTTTGGTGGGCGCTTTGGTGGGCGCTTTGGTCGCGGTCTTGGCCGGTGCGGCGACCGGCTGGGCTACCACCTTGCCGGTGCAGCCGGCGGTCGCCCGACGCTGGTTGATCAGGTCGACGACGGCCTGGCGGTTCGCGATCCGCGCATCGGACAGCGCGTCCGGAGTCCTCCGCTGCTCGGCGATGAAGGTCAGGTTGTTCTGCAGTGCGGTGTCGAGTCCGACGCAGCTCTCGCCGGCGCTGCTCATGCCGGTGCTGACGGCGAACGCGCCACCGGCGATGGCGGCCGCGGCCGCGCCGATCAGCAGCTTCCGGGCGCCGCCACTCATCCTGGTCCTCCGGTACATGCCCCGCTCCTTCGCGTTCGTGAGCTGCAACGTTGCAACATCCATAGCTACGGGAGGGCGGTTGTGCAGGGTTCAGATAAGTTAATTAAAGATTGTTAAGGCGGAGCGACTCCGGGGCATGCAGGCGCAGCATGGTCGCGCCGATGTCGGCGGGGACGCGCTTCTTGGTCACCAGCGAGCCGACCACCATCACCAGAAAAGCGAGCGGCACCGTCCAGGCCGCGGGCTGCCCGACGAGTTGCGCGGGCCAGCCGGAGAGCGGCGGGCCGAGCACGGTGAGCAGCACGGCGCCCATCGCCGCGCCGCCGCCGGCCAGGATCCCGGCCACCGCGCCCACGTCGGTGAGGCCCCGCCACCAGATGCCGAGCACCAGCAGCGGGCAGAAACTCGACGCCGCCACCGCGAACGCGAGCCCGACGACCCGGGACACGTCCATGCTCGCGACATAGATCGACAACGCGATCGGCACGGTCGCGGAGATCACCGTGGCGAGCCGGAAGTCGCGTACGGAGCCGCCGCGGTCCGCGTGCAGCACGTCGGTGAAGACCACCCCGGCGACGCTGGTGAGCAGCCCGGACGAGGTGGACAGGAAGGCGGCGAGCGCGCCCGCGGTCACCAGCGCGCCGAGGAACTGGCCCAGGTGGCCGCCGCCGAGCGCCGCCTCCGGCAGCAGCAGCACCACCGCGTCGGTGCGGCCGGTCATCAGCAACTGCGGGGTGTAGATCCGGCCGAGGACGCCGTACAGGGTGGGCAGCAGGTAGAAGAGGCCGACCAGGGCGAGCACGACCAGGGTGGTGCGCCGGGCCGAGGCGCCGTCCGGGTTGGTGTAGAAGCGGACCAGCACGTGCGGCAGGCCCATCGTGCCGAGGAAGGTGGCGAGGATCAGCGAGTAGGTGGCGAACAGCGTGGTGTCGCCGCCGGGCAGCAGCCAGTCCGCGCCGCGCCGGTCATCGACGGAACTGACCTCGGGGACGACCGCCCCGGCGGCGAAGGTGCGCACCTCGCCCTCGGCGACCCGCACGTGCGAACCGTCCGGCAGCGTGAGCGTCGCGTCCTCGGCGAACGTGACGGTGGTCGTCGCCGAGAAGACCGGGCCGGCCGGCGGCGTCACCGCCGGGCGCCCGTCGGACTGCCACTGCATGATCAGGAAGATCACCGGTACGGCGAGAGCGGTGAGCTTGAGCCAGTACTGGAACGCCTGCACGAAGGTGATCGCGCGCATGCCGCCGAGGGCCACGTTCGCGGTCACGACGAGCCCGACCAGCAGCGCCCCCCACTCGTAGCGGCCGCCGGTAACTGTCGTGAACGTCAGGCCGGCCCCCTGCAGCTGCGGCACCAGGTAGAGGCAACCGATGAAGAGCACGAAGACGGTGGCGAGGCGGCGCAGCATCGGCGACCGCAGCCGCACCTGGCAGAAGTCGGGCAACGTGAAGGCGCCCGAGCGGCGCAGCGGCGCGGCGACGAAGAGCAACAGCGCGAGATACCCGGCCGCGAAGCCGACCGGATACCAGAGGACGTCGACGCCGTAGCGCAGGACGAGGCCGGCGACGCCGAGGAACGATGCGGCGGACAGATACTCGCCGCTGATCGCGGCGGCGTTCCAGGACGGGCTCACCGAGCGGGACGCGACCAGGAAATCGGAGGTGGTACGGGCGAAGCGCAGCCCGTACGCGCCGATGCCGACCGTGATCAGCACGACCACGACCAGCCCCGGAACGAGGTACGGGTTCACGCTTCCGGCCTGTTGATCACGGCGGTGAAGTCCTGCTCGTTGCGCTCCGCCCAGCGGACGTACGCCCAGCCCACGCCGACCAGGAACGGGAAGGAGAGCAGACCGAGCAGCAGCCACGGCAGGTTGACGCCGAGGAACTTCGCCCGCCCCACCGCCGGCGCGACCGCGAAGAGCAGGGGCAGCGCGCCCAGGCCCGCCGCGACGACCAGCGAAAGCCGCAGCGCCAGCGCCAACTGGGCCCGGACGAGCCCCTTGACCAGCGCCTCGCCGACCGGGGTCTGCTCGGCCAGGTCGGCGCGGGCCGGGTCGACGGGCGGGCGCCGGGCGGCAACCTCGCCCAGCACCACCCGTACGCGTCGCTGTTCGTTGTTCCCGGCGCCGTTCATGCTCGGCAGTCTTTCTGCTTGCCGGCCGATGTCAAGGTTGCGGCGCGGTTACGGCACCCGATAGCTGCTCGGACAGTCCATGGACGGCGTCGGCGGGTTCTTGGCCAGGAGGTCGCGGGCCTGCTCGCGGCCGAGGTTCCAGCCGCGCCAGTCGTCCGGGTCGGACTTCAGGTCGGCCGCGATCGGGGTGAGGACGCAGTTGCGTTCATTGTTCTGCAGGCGGTCCAGGGCCGGGACCGAGTCCGCGGACAGATTGGACAGGTAGTAGATGTCTATCCGGTCGAGTTGCTCGTAGCGGGTGATGTTGCGGTCGGCGATCAGCCGGTCCGGGTTGGCGCCCGCCAGGGCCAGCAGGGCGAGGACGCCGGCGGCCACCGCGGCCCGGGGCAGCCAGAGCCCCTTCAGCCGGATGCCGGCGATCAGGATGAGCAGGAAGACCACGCCCAGCCACGCCTCGCAGAGCGCCACCAGCACGCGCAGCCTGGTCAGGCCGTAGGTGTCCGCGTACACGTTCATGCGGTGCAGGGACGAGGCGACGATCACCAGGGTCAGCGCGGCCAGCACGCCCAGGATGACGCGGATCAGGACCTGGTCCGCGCGGGTTTCGCGGGGTGCCCAGCGGGCCGCGCCGGCGATGACCAGCAGCGTCAGGCCGGTCACCACCAGCAGTTGCCAGAAGCCGCTGCGGGCGTACTCCGCGTAGGTGAGGCCCTCGGTGTCGAGCACGTGCTCCGATCCGCCGAAGAGGACGGTCAGTTGCACGGCCACGAACATGGCGAACAGCAGCACCAGCAGGGTCAGCGGGATCGCCCATTCGAGCCGGGCCACCCGGCGCTTGCCGGCACCGTCCAGGCCGGACAGGTCCGGTGGCGCCGCCCGGAGGAAGGCCGCGCCGCCCAGAATGCCCATGGCGACCACGAAGACGAAGATCCAGCGGGCCACGGTCGCGCCGTCGAGATCGGGCACGACCGACGAGATCAGCTCCGCGAACGCCGCGTCCGCGGAGGCGAACAGCGAGCCGAAGACCACCAGGAGCGCGACCGACACCGCGACGGTGGCGGCGATGCGCATGCCGTCGCCGCCGCCTCGGCGGGCCCTGGCGATGCCCCGGGCGATCCACGGCAGCGCGCGGAGGCCGGCGAACGGTGCCATCAGCGCCGCGACGGTCATCGCGCGCAGGGATCGGCCGCCGACGACCGCGAGCGCGCCGGTCAACAGGGCGGTGAGCAGGCAGAGCACGTAGAGCCAGCCCGCGGACCGGAAGGTGCCGACGCCGAGCAGCGCGACGGTGGCCGCCGACCAGCCGAACCTGGCCTTCGTCAGCTCCGCGGGACGCCACTGGACCAGCGGCTTGGGCGCCGCCGAAGAGCCCGCGTGCGGCGCCGCTCGGGCCACGATCAGCGCGGCCACCCCCGCGACGGCGGTGATGAGCCAGCCCACCCCGGCCCGGTCGAGGGGGATGCTGAGCGCGGCGAGCAGGGCGGCGACCAGCAGCGCGACGACGGTTGCCGGCGAGGCCACTCGGCCGGGCCCGGGCCAGCGGTGCCCGAACAGCGACACCTCCCGCCAGGGCCCGTGCAGCGGCGCGACCAGCGCACCCGGATGCGGAACCGCCGGTTGCGGAACCGCTGGTTGCGGAGGTGGGCCGGTAGCGGTCGCCAGGGCTTGGCCCTTCGACACGGGTTTCGGGGTGTTGTCGGGCGTCGGGTCGGGTGGAGGTACGACACTCGCGGGCACGGGAATCTCCGTCTCGGGTCAGGCAGGTTGCAGCGGCAGCGTCACGTGGATGTGGCAGCCCGGGCGGTCGCGGGCCGGCGCCGAGGCGCCGGTCGGGTCGACCACCGCGATGGTGCCCTGGTGCAGTTGGACCACCCAGCGGGCGATCGACAGGCCCAGGCCGGTGCCGCCGTCCGTGGCCCGCTCGCCGCGGGTGAAGCGTTCGAAGACCCGGTCGCGGTCGGCGATCGGGATGCCGGCGCCCTCGTCGGCCACGGCGAGCAGCACGTGCCGGTCGTGGCGCTCGGCGCGGACGGTGACCGTGCCGCCCGCCGGGCTGTGCCGGGCCGCGTTGTCGAGGAGGTTCGCGAAGAGTTGGTGCAGGCGCTCGCGGTCGCCGCTGATCCGCATCTCCGGCGCGGAGACCACGAAGCGCACGTCGTGGCCGGCGCCGTCGGCGTTCACCGTCGCCTCCCGGACCACGTCGTCGAGGAACGTTCCCACGTCGATCGGCCCGCGGGCCATCGGCACGACGCCCGCGTCCACCCGGGACAGGTCGAGCAACTCCGAGACCAGCCGGCCGAGGCGTTCGGTCTGGGTCAGCGCTGTCCACATCGTCTCCGGCTCGGCGTCGGACACGCCGTCGACGATGTTCTCCAGCAGGCCCCGCAGGGCGGTGATCGGCGTCCGTAGCTCGTGCGAGACGTTGGCGATCAGCTCGCGGCGCTGCCGGTCGGCCGCGGCCAGGTCGGCCGCCATCTGGTTGAACGCGGTGGCCAACTCGCCCACCTCGTCGCGGGAGGTGGCACGGACCCGGCGGGTGTAGTCGCCGTGCGCCATCGACCGCGCCGCGTCGGTCATCTCGCGCAGCGGCACCGTCGTGCCGTGCGCCATCACCTGCAGGGTGACCAGGCCCAGCGCGGCGGCGATGGCGAACCAGGACAGCTCCACCCGGATCCAGTCCAGGCTCCACCAGAAGATCAGCAAGCCGACGCCGCCGGCGAGGCCGAGCGCCAGGGAGAGCTTGGCCTTGATCGAGCGCACCGGGTCGAGCGGGCGGGGTAACCAGCCCAGCACGCGGCGCAGCAGCCTCATCGCCGCACCTCCAGTGCGTACCCGACGCCGTGGACTGTCCGGATCAGGTCGGCGCCCAGCTTGCGGCGCAGACCCTTGATGTGACTGTCCACGGTACGGGTGCCCGAGGCGTCAGCCCAGCCCCAGACGTCGGCCAGTAGCCGCTCCCGGGGCAGCACGGCGCGCGGGCGCCCGGCCAGGTGCACGAGCAGGTCGAACTCGGTCGGCGTCAGCCGCGCCTCGACGCCGGCCCGCAGCACCCGGCGCTCGGTCAGATTGATCTCCAGGTCGCCGAGTTGCATCGTCTTGTGGCTGGCGGTCGGCTCGTCGGCCGGGGCCGCGTTGCGGGTGGCCCGCCGGAGCAGGGCGTGCACCCGGGCGGTCAGCTCGCGCATCGAGAACGGCTTCGTGAGGTAGTCGTCGGCGCCCACGGCCAGGCCGACCAGCAGGTCGGTCTCGTCGTCGCGGGCCGTCAGCATGAGCACCGGCACCGGCCGCTCGGCCTGGATGCGCCGGCACACCTCGAGGCCGTCGAAGCCGGGCAGCATGACGTCGAGGACGATCGCGTC
>Ga0307515_10021782_pt1 | contig 11340 bp, 2 predicted proteins | sample 17_EM_MG_FD_194513 | JGI IMG/M metagenome (GOLD analysis project Ga0307515, IMG submission 194513) | Populus trichocarpa ectomycorrhiza microbial communities from riparian zone in the Pacific Northwest, United States - 17_EM | ecosystem: Host-associated > Plants > Roots > Unclassified | place... | reverse complement strand
AAATAGGTAGGGAATTAGTAATTAATAGCTACTCTCCCTAAAAGTAGGCTATTAATGGTATTTTATAAGGGCGAACCTCGTTACATAAACCCACTCCCATAGGAAAATTTTCATAAGGTTATCTGTATAGGGTATAAACACCAATTCGCCTATACACCTTATATTTAACGTGCTAATAGTAACACGGGCCAGTCCCCTTCCCCTATCCCCTACTATAGCTACCCTAGCAGTGCATCGTCTGCGGTACGCCTACGGTGCGCCTACGGTACGCCTGCGGTCCTCTATAGTTTGATTGCCTATAGCGCGACAGCCGTAGACCGGTTGCAGTAGAGGTTGTCTACAGTATAACGGCTGTAGACTGGTTGTAGAAGGTCATCTACTCTGCAGTAGACTGGTTGTAGAGGAGGTCGTCTGCCCTGCGGCAGACTGTTGTAGAGGAGGTCGTCTGCCCTGCGGCAGACTGTTGTAGAAGAGGTCGTCTGCCCTGCGGCAGACTGTTGTAGAAGAGGTTGTCTGCCCTGCGGCAGACTGTTATAGAAGAGGTCGTCTGCCCTGCGGCAGACTAGTTGTAGAGGGGGTCGTCTGCTCTGCGGCAGACTGGTTGTAGAGGAGGTCGTCTGCTCTGTGGCAGACTGGTTGTGGTGGAATCGTTGGTCGCGGTAGCTAGCGTCGTGGTGACGTGTCTTCAGGGGGTATACAACCGGCGGCGCCCTTGCGACTACAGACGGAGGAGCAAAGGGGAGGCGACGGACAGTGTGTAAGGTTATTAAGTAGTATATATTAAAGGTAAGCGATACACATACTAGGTATATGCTGTATTTATACCTCTAGTAGATTTAATTCTTATTTTATAAAACTAGTGACCCTAGGATTACACGACTATAGCTTCTTAAAGAAAACAATAGGGAGAGTAGAAAAGCATTTCATTAAGCGTTTAAATGTAGCGGCATTAGACACTGCGAGCACGCCTATAAGGATATCCTCTGTATATGCCCCGTATATAATAGGGTTAAGCTTAAATTAATTAATAACCTCTAAAAGCGTAGCAGTCGTCTATACTAGGCGGTAGAGATTAATAAAAAGCTTAAGCAAAGTATAGAGAAGTAAGCATCGTTTATATATATTAACTATATACTTATAATATACAGCTACTACCACAGTATTCTACAATTATAGCGGCAGTGTATTTACCCTAGGACACAAGAACGTATATATAGTGAAAGTAGATTAATAATGTTTTTTTGGCATAGAGTACGCGTATAGCCAGCGTATGCGTAATATATGCTTATTATATACAGATTAAGTTTATCGGTTGTTCTAGTAGCAGTAATACTAAACTATAGCATACTGCCTAGCCTTTATCATTAACAACCGCCTAAGTAGATATTTAATACCTTCGTCTACTTATAGAATATAGAATTTAAGAACTAAAACAAGAATGTACCTATATTGGACATTTAATATTAAAGCGAAAATATTGTAGTATATAATATTATATATTGCATACGCTAGGCATATATTGACCCTATATAGGGTTCGACCACCCGTAAGGCTAAGGTAGAGTAGTAAGCCAAATATATAGTGCATAGCTAGATTGCTATATTCCTATTAATATGGCACAGTATCCTTACATTTGCCTTATTACGCGGAATTCTTATATATATTATCTACTATACCTAATAAAGCTACTAATTGACCTTGCTAATGACGTGGTTGAAGTAATAAGGTAGATGGAAGTCCTAAGCCTTACTATACGTATGCCCCGTATATGCATAGTATATGCATAGTATATGCGAATGAAATTACTTACTATGGTATAGGCCGATTTATCCTATTATTGGAATATTATACTTTATATAGAAAGTATGGGACGCAGACACTACGTGCAGTATATAGTAGTCTTAATATTAAGGATCAAATTACTGCTTTAATTTAAAAGGTGAGGTTGCTATAATTCCCAGAGGGGATGGCATATGCAGGTAAGTATAGGTTAGATATACGCTATGTATATATAGAGCCTAAGCGAAGCAGGTGTGGTACGCGAATTCTCTATAGACTAATATAAAGAGAACACCGAGTAATGGATTTAAGCAATTTATAACTTTAATAACGAGCATTTCCTTATTATATGTTGTATATATACGTAAGCTAAGGCATTCTAACACGTAATATGTATTAAAATGGACCTATTATTTAAAATGGTATAAGGTAAAACGAATCTATTCTTAATTGCGGGATAGGACGAGAATTTAAAACATATGCACGCCCTATGCTAAGCATATGCTAGGCGTGGGCTAATGTTTATAACAGGAATTAAGGTGTGGATATATGCCTTTCTTAACCTAGAAACACGTGTTGTATATATAAAGATGTTTAAGCTGGTATTTAAGGTTTTAGGCGATGCTGCCCGATTATCTATACAATTTACATATATTTACGGAACTGGACTTCGCATGGCTATAGTTAATATATATAAGAAATAAGCCGGTGGTACGTATACAGAATATATACGCGTTGTATATGCCTAGTATATGCTAACGGTATATAGGTTTTAGAGATTACCTATATTTAATTAACCTATTATATAAATGGGACGAACACCTTTAATATATGCTTGTATTCTGCCTAGTATATATTAAACGAAACTTTGTAAAGCGCTTTCTAACTTATAAAGCAAGATATATTATAGAGTAGATATAGGAAGCGGAGATAGAGTAGAAACTTATAGCGCGTATATAAAGTATATGCACACTGCATCCGGAGCTTACGTTTTAGATAAATAATAAGAAGAAAATATGGATACTAGCTGGGCTTATAAAGGAAAAGTTAAAGGTCCCTTATAAGTGGTAGGCATATATATAGAAGCATACTAAAATTAGTAAAAGGAGTTACTTTTAAGACAATAACTTTACTAGTCGAAAATTATGCGTACTTGCTGTAGTACCTCGGTAATGTATACGCTCTATATATTCTAATGCTTTAGTATAGACTTAAACTCTATATATAAGAGATGTTTAATCTATAAGAGCTATATAAAGAGACGGGAATAGATAATATATAGAGAAATTATTGCGACTTAAAGCGGATAGTAGTACAGCTATAGAAATAATGTATATATATACGCTGCAGATATAAAGTAGATGCTAAGCTTAAGTAGTTTAGAAATAGCGGAAAGCGGCTAAGCGACAAGCTAGAAATCCTAGACTAAATCTTCCTTAAAATCCTTAGAACCTATTTAATACCCCTAAGCTAAATCTATAGCATATACCTAGTGTAAAATTATCTACTATATTTAGTGGGCAGACTATGTTATAGATGAGTATAGCAGATAATAATATGGCATTAGTATTAGATATGTTGCGTATATCTACAGTATATATAGCGTAGATGCCGCCTCTACTATCTTGAAGTTAAACGCCTTGGACTGCGGGTAAGAGGTATAGATTTAACCTATTTATAGAGGAGATAGAAAAAGAGGTATATATACTACGTATATAAAATATAGAGTAACGAATTAGTGAATTAAAATAGGCTAAAGATATATATAATAAAGTAAAGGAACTAGTAGAGCTTAAGAAGTGGGCGTAGGAGTATGGTGTTAGTATATAGGGCGTATATATATAGTATACGAAGAGTAAGTATTATAGAGTTCCACTACTATAAATAAAGAATTGATTGATATGGGCCTATAGCCCCCGCGCCCTATATTGGGTATATACCTAGCCTAACCACCTAGTAAACTTTACCGAAACTCTGACGATGTATACTATATACTGCATATATAGTGTATAGGCCTAGTATATACTAGGACTTAACCGGTAAGGCGGGATGAGTAATAGGCTCTACCTATAGTAGGAGAGGCTTATGCAGAGCATAAGTATAATATATATAGTAGAATAAACTAAACTTACTAGAGCTCTTACCACCACCGTAGCAGCAGCTAGTTGGTTTTCTGCCCCTTATGCTAAATATTAGTAATGTATATATAGGGTATATATAAAGTAAACCTACTACTTTAGCGGCGTGCGGACGGCGAGGGGGATTCTTCGCGGTTGCCTAGGGGGGTTAGGCCGCGCTGCGTATATAGTTAGCGTATGCTAAATATATACAGATGAAATACTAACCTTGCGCTTTAAGCCGGTAAAGGGAGTAGTGGGGATAACGCGCTGTTTCCCTTAAGTTAGTATACACCTAGTATAAGCGCGTGTTAACCTATAGTTAGTAGAAGATATTAGGGGTTTATATATACGTAGTGTATACGTATATAAGCTAGCAATATAACTAAGTGGTAGTTTTAGTAATGTATATACAGGGGATACGCTAAATTGGACTTTTTTAGTCTCCTAAATATAGAGTCGAGCGTTAGTTTTGGAATTAGGTAGTAGCCCTAGTAGTAGCCGTGCTTATTTCTTATATACGCTACCTTTAGGCCTATAAGTACCTTTGCGTCTAAAATTAAACTTAGGGGGAATAAGTATATAGATAGATAGATATATATATTAGGGTATGGTGCGTATATATAGAAGCGACACTAGTGCTCTTACCTTACGATAGAATTGCCTGCTAAATTAGGAGGCAAACCCTTAGTCCTAAGCACTATATTTAATTAGCTTAAGCTTAGTATATATATAGCATAGAGTGGGTATATATAAAGAGTGTATAGGTATCTATATACTCCGAGATCCTAGACCCTAAAGGGCCACGACTATATATACTATTAGTGACGTATATATAATGTATGGGTATAGATATACCTAGGCTTATATAGGTATCTAGTGTCCTACTAAGTACTAAAGAGAATAAACAGTTTTAGGGCGCTATAATACATTAGCCTTATATATGCGCTATATATATATAGTATATACTTCTCGCCCGCGATTAGCTCTTTAACTAGCGTGTTATTAGTGGTTGGGTTGGTTACTATATATGGTAAGCATATGCCGGGCTACTATATTAATATAGTAGTATATATAAGCACCGCTGTGCTTATTACGGATATGCCGGCGATATTATAGCTATATTAGTAGAGCTGTAGATACTACGCACATGCAAAACGTACACTTAGTTAAGCGATAAAGACACGGCCGCATATCTACATGCCGTTGACTATAATATTGTACCTAAACTTTGGCTTAGTATATGCTATATATAGGGTATAAATAAGCAATATATACTATGGTGTTCATCAAAAAGAGTATAGAGGCGGTATTGGGCGGGTCTGGTATACGCTTAGTATATACCTATATAGTATATAAAGCCGTATATACTTGCGTTATCTTAGACTAAGATAGCTAGGGCTATATACAGTTAGCATATGCACTAGATATGCGATTCTATATATACTTACGTCTTCCCCTAGTAAGAGCTGCTGCGGCGCGCGCTATAGTTATTATAAGCATATACCGTGTATATGCAACTATATAACTCACTAGGTGTTACCTAACCGGGATTTAGATTTGGAATTGGGCCTATAAGGCTTTGTAAGTGTATATACGCATATATAGAGCATATGCTTACTATAGTAATGGCTAAAGGAAGATGGGTTAGTAGCGGAGGCCACCTATAAGTTGTTAAAATCCGCAATTATTAGATTGCTTATGGTGAGCGTATGCATAGCATATGCAATTGTTAAATATATTTTTAAAAGTTCGCCCTAGTCTTTCTGTTAGCATATATAAGGCCTATACCTATATTACGCTGTATATACTCGTGGTATACGCTGTAATATTATAGAGAAGAAGTTATAGTACAACTGTTGTTGTGGATATACTACGCGTATGCATAGGCCATGTTTTATTAACTAACTACTATTACCTTATATAGCCATATCGGGGCATATATATAGCATATGCCCAATTATATACTATAATATTTACAATTTATAAACGAATAACTTTGCATTTTCTATTTTATTTAAATTGCATGTGCATTATATATACGGGGGCTAAGCGTGGTCTAAAGCTAAGCGTGGTCCGAGGTTGAATTTAAAGTTCGGACCACGTTAAACTTTTAGACCACGCTAAGCTTTTTTTAGACCACGCCAAGCTGTAAGTCTAGGTAGCACCGCACTTTAAGACTTACGCATACCCATCTCCCTATTAAAAACAATTAATTTGCTAACTTTTAAGACTTAATTCCCACTGCCTAGTAAGCTAGAGGTGGATTTATTTGTCGTTTTACCCCCTTTCTCCTAATAGAAAATTCTTTAAAGGGGTGGTTCTAGCTTATAAGCGAGGCATGGGTAAGAATACCAAAATAATAAAACATAGACTTTTCCTAGGCTTTTCTTCTATAAAAAGCAAAAGCCTAGTAAAATAGGGGGTGTAGGTACTTTTCTATATCTCCTTTAGTCAGATTTTCTTTAATAAGAGGAGGATTGCCTTTAGGGCTTTTCTGCTAGTAAAAGCCTAACAAGTCCTTTTTTTAGTAGTTTTTTCTACTTCTAATAGGAAAAGAAAATAACTATACTAGTCTTTTTTAGCTAGTTTTTCTACTGCCTTTAGCCTAATCTCCCTAGAAATCTTCTAGTAGGATTAGTAAGGAGAAAGGGCGTAAAAGGATAGTAAAAACTAGCAAGGCTTTTTGCCTAGTTTTTTACCTCTAGGACTAGGAGATAAGAGACCTAAGGAGGTTATTATCTACTATAAAAACTAGGAAACCCCCTATAAGCTTCTATAAGCTTTAAAATGGCAAAGACTTATAAGTCTAAAAAAAAAGCTATCTAAAAGCAAAACCATAGAGATAATTAATGATATATTATCTACCTCTACCTCTACCTCTACCTCCTCTCTTTAATCTTCCCCTTGCCTATTTAAACCTCCAATCTATATAGGAAAAAAAAGAAGCTACTCTCAATCACTTTCTAAAAAAGAAAAAGAAAAGAAGGGAAAAAAATCAATACCAAAACCAATGCCAAATAAGAGAGGGGATAGATTTCAGGCCTATTACGGCTAGTATACTCCCCTCTTCTCTTTCTCCAAATCAACACCTACAAAAAGCTCTAGAAAGCCTAACTCAGGCCTATAAAGGGCTAGGAGAAGAAGAAGAAGAAGAAAAAGAAAAAGAAAAAGAACAAGTTAAATAGCTAGAGGACTATACACGGAGTATTCTAGCAGGAGAGAATCCCTTTATATAAGGAAAAGAAAAGGCAAACAATGTTCTAAAAGGACTAGTAGGAGAAGTAAGGGCTCTCCGTAAGGAGGTAGCTGTAACGTTTCCCGCCCTAACGTCGCCATTCGGCCAAAAAGACACGGAGTGCTTGCGAACTTGTTCGCAAGCGCGGCGGGATCTAATATATGTACTCTTACAGTAGCTCCTACTAAAAAAACTTACATAGAGAGGCTAAAGAAGGGCCTCCCTTCTTCGTCCTCCCCACCCTCCTTATTATCACCACTACCACCTTTTACCCCTTCTCCTTCTAGTAGGAGTTCTACTTCTACTAAAAGTAAGAAAAAGCAGCTATAAGAAAGGAAGCTAGTTTTAATTATAGACGAAAAAAACTAACCTCTAAATACCTTCTCTATACGGAACAAAGTCAATTAACTATTTGCAGCAAAACTGTAAGTAGAAAAGCCAGTACTAGCGTCTATAGCTAGAACTAAAGGAAAACAAAATATTCTCCTTATAACTATAAAAGAGTATAATGTAGATTTCCTAGTCAAATATAAGGATATCTAGCATAACTACTTTACCTTCTAAAGAGAACAAAAACTAGAACCTTGGGTTTAAATTATAGCCCATAGGGTTCCTACCCTACCTTTTCTAGAAGAGGAAGGCTCTAAGCTTCTAAAAGAAGAAATTGAGACATTTAATCCTATAAGGATATAAGGACTACCTAGATAGATCTTATCTAGTGTAAAAAGACACAATCCATAAACTAGATTTGGCTCTATAGTTTTTACTATAGAGAACGAAGAGAAAAGACAAGAAATCCTTAAGTAAAAAGAAATTTTAATCGCGGGTACAGCTACTAAGGTAGTAAAATACCTAAATGTCTCTCCTACTACATAGTGTACTAGCTGTTAAAAATTTGGCCATATAGAAGACAGATGCTCTACTAGAGCTTATAGATATTGTGCGGCTGCATATCTATCTAAAGACCACTCCTGTTCTACCTGTATAATAATAGGCAAGCCCTATAAGCATACTACCCCTCTTTATATTAACTGTAAAGAAAACCACTTTGCTAATAGTAAAGACTGCGAGACTCTTAAAGCTGCTAAACTAGTACGAGATATTAGCGTAGAAGGTTTTATAGAAGAATAAAATAAATAGGACTCTAGAAGGAGGCAACTCCTACTAGGCTCTTAAAAAGATATTAGAGAGCAAAAGGATAGAAATAAATTGCAAAAGGATAGGGATAGGTGTTAGGATTTCTTATAGTTTTTCCTACCGTTTTCTTATTCCCTAGTAGTTATAGTAACTTAGTATTTCACTAAGGAACTATAAACTTCTAGTTTAGGGGTTTATAAACTACTAGGATATAGCTACTAGTATATATTAAGCTGCTTAGAAAGGATTTATGTATATAGAACTATAGCGCTATAGCCTAAGGCTGCATGCGCAGTATTGTACGTAGTATAATACAACGGATTTAAAAAAAATATATAAAAAAGAAAGGCTCCGCTAGAGTAAAGGAGTGCCGCTTTTACTTTCTACGCTCTCTCCGCTGTAAGGCCGCTATATTAAAGGATTAAAATCCATATTACTAGACGTTCTATCTATAGCGTGATAATAAGCTTCTTAATAGTTATAATATAGCTATAATACTAGCGTAGATAGCAAATATTAATATATCGCCCGCTATAAGTATATTAGTAATAGTTAACTATATAGGTAAATATTACAGCAAGGAAGAGAAGAAGTTAACTTTCTACTAGGAGTTACTCTAATTAGTATAGCCGCACGCTAATAATCTTTATGCCTTTAGTTTGGTAGTAGCTAAGTTTATAAATAAGCTTATTACTAAACGCGATTGGTTTACGTAGGAGGTATACTATCTACTTCTTAATATTTTCCTTTCCGAAGGCTTAAGGAATATAGTAACTTTAGACTGCTACTAGGAGGATAATTAAAGCGCTATATATAAGCTTAAGGATGGGTAACTAAGAGGGTACGGACTGTCTAACTATGAGAAATATAAGCGCTGGCTAGATAGGGTAGAGGATGTTACTTTCCTTAATTTTTTACTTTATTTTAATTACTCTACTTATAAGCGTTAACTAAGAGTAAGGCCTTAAGTTATATTATACTTTCCGTAATATAAAGGCGATCCTTTTTATTTATAGTATTCTAAGTTCTACTGTATAAAGCTTATTCTTTATTATCTATAGAGGGAGTATAAGGATATAGCTACTTATATTAATAGATTTAGGGCCCCTAATTATATGGCTTCCTATTAGGCTTACGTTAACTCTTATTAGCACCCGCTTAACTACTTCTATAATTAAAAACTAAAGAAAGGTTGTAAAACTACTAATAATATTAATAAGTTTAAGGGCGATTTTGTAGACGACTTAGAGCTATACTAGTCCTTTAAGGCCCTATATACCTACGTTTAAAATATTAACGGAGTTAAAATTAAGGATCTTAATAGGCTTAGTAATAGGGAGCTTAACTATAATTACGACTGGAGTACGTATTAGGGTACGTACTCGCAGCTTAATAAGAGGACTTATTAGCAGAAAGTATAGCTATAGCCTCTATTATAGAGCCGCCTATCCTAAATAGTAACTCCGTCCTCCTTATAACTAGGCTAGCGTTATATCTATAATGTTATAGTTAATTACTATAGGCAGATCTAAGTAGGCCTTAGCCCCTCCCTATTGCGGATTAATATTAATAGAGAGATAGGAACTAGCAAATTATATTTTATTACTATCCTTTCTACTACGCTTTATAATATAGCAAGGGCTAATAACAAGCTAATACTATTAGCTTAAGCGGCCCCTACTAGGGTAGCTGCCTTTAATATTAACGGCAGAACTATATATAATCTATTAAGGTTGCTAGTAAATCGCCCATTTAAGGAATTGCCTATTGCTAGTCTTACGCCTCTATAACAAGCTTTTAAGGATATTTACTATCTTATCCTTAACAAGAAATCTATAATTAGGCAAGTATATCTAGCCTAGATCGATCGCCGCCTCTATTAGATCTACCCTATATATAATAACAACTACTTTAGAGGCTTAAATATCTTACTAATAGGCGATTTCCATTAGCTTCCCCCTATAAATTAGGCGGCCTTATATAGCAATCTACCCGCTAGGCCGTTAGAGCTTACTAGCTACGGAAAAGGAGCCTATAAGGTAATTAACCGAACTACTATTCTAGATTAAGTTATGTGGTAGGGCAGTAATAACACTAAGAGCTTTATATTTAGGACCGCCCTTATAGAGCTACGTAGTAATTTTATAAGTAATTTAACCTAAAAGCTTCTTTTAACTAGGTATAAGTAGGGTTTATCCATTAATAAGGCTATAGGCTTTAATAACGCAATCCGGCTATACGGTATACGCGCTATTATAGGTAAGTATAACACTACTTAGCTTTGCGACCTTTTACAGCCAGTAGTGGCTATTAAGTTAGTTAATACTAGTGTAAGTGCGCGGAAAGTTACTTCTAATTAGTGCGATACTATAGAGAATCTAGCCCTATATATTAGCGCGAAAGTAATACTAATATAGAATATTTGGATTAAACTAGGCTTAGTAAACAGTACTACTAGTATAGTTAAAGATATTATATAGAAGGGACATGCGGTGTAACGGGACTAGCCTAGTTATAGTAGGAATGTCTCGGTAAAACACTCGATAGATAAATTCCGACGCTTTAACCGAATTCTGCTAGATTAATTAAATTCTACTAAAGTCCGTCGAAGACCGCGTGCGCATATACGCACGCATTAACCACCAAGCCCCTAACTATTTAATTATATAATTCTTTTATTATTCCTTTCTCTTCTTTATATAACGTCTTGTTCCTAGTAAGAGCTATATACCCTTAGATTTAGATAGAATTTATATTGTTCCTTTAAATCTTTCCTAAAATCTCTTCACGCCCTTATATTACGTTATATTAAAAACAACTACTATTAAAATAGCAAACGACCTTAAATCCCACGCGTTAACTATAAGTATTATAACCCTAGTTAGGGAACAGTTAACTATAATATAAGAAGCCTTTATAGATGCTTTAGCTTAGTAGCGAGCTGTGACGGCTCGAACCATCGAACAAATGTCTCGACAGAGACTTAAACGAATGCTTGCAAGATCAAGCGAACGAATGCTGTATTACGAAGATATTAAGCTAAGGAGCAAGAGAAGGTGGTGAGGCCAC
>Ga0307515_10021781_pt1 | contig 11340 bp, 8 predicted proteins | sample 17_EM_MG_FD_194513 | JGI IMG/M metagenome (GOLD analysis project Ga0307515, IMG submission 194513) | Populus trichocarpa ectomycorrhiza microbial communities from riparian zone in the Pacific Northwest, United States - 17_EM | ecosystem: Host-associated > Plants > Roots > Unclassified | place... | reverse complement strand
TTATTATTCATCAAATATGTTGAAATTTAAGCTTTAAATGTGTTTAAATACTTCTAAAAAATTAACTCTTATGGATCTATTCTTGTAGGCTGAATTGACTCACTTACAAAAACTAACTCAAAACCTTTACTAATAAACTCAAACCCTAATCCAAACAAGCCTTAGATTTTAACTGAAAATAAAATATTAATTAACCCCAAATAAACCTTGGGTTGTAGCTAACAAAATAAAAATAAAACCTATAAGTCTAAGTCTTATTCTATCATGAGAAAAGAAGAAGAAAAGAAAACATTATAGGAAAGAAAACATTAAAGGTCTAATACAAAACTTATTTATAGCAAATAAACAGCCCAATAATCCTAAGAACTAAAAGAGAAGTTGTCGCCCTTTGGTTTCCAAGTTAAAATAAGATTCTGATCTTAGCCTTGTATTTATCCTTCTCTTGGAAGGAAAAGGATGCTCCTTTTAATGCTTCTCTTTGCCGCCTCATTTGTTTTCTAAATCAACTTGGATTCATTTGTTTCATTTGTAGTGTTTTCTCCTCACCTGACAAGGAAAATAAAATAAAATAACAAATCATAATATTTAAAGGAAGCAGTTTTATTATCGAAACTTCATGACCAGGTAAATTAGATCATTCTTACACATGAATTAAATGTATTAAAATCTTCTCTTGATACTTCAAAACATCCTCAAGTTTAGCTTGCACAATCAGTCAATTTAATAGGCCCATTTAGAGCATGAAATAGATTTTTGGTATTAGACCTTGTGAGGCCATTTAGAATGTATAATGGATTCTTGTGTTGGTGTGTGCTGATACACATCAGCTAGAATACAAAAGTCGGTGCGGCAAATCTTAGATCGAAGGGACTATAAAATAACAAATAAATAACCAAAACAAGGAGAAAGAAGAACAGCGTCATTGTATGGTTCAGTTCTCGAAGATGTTTACTCCTTACACCACTCCAGATATCATGGAATGCTCAGAAAAAATCCATTCCTCACATCAGTCCAAATCTCATTACTTGTAAAAGATACATCCCGGCTTGACTGAATATAGATTAGTATTTTAGTACCTCATAGCTAATGTAATCTGAAAGGTTAGATCCTAGAACATGTATTTCCAAAACATAACAAGAACTGCACGAATATTTTATGATGTCATCATTTCTCATGTATGACAGCATCACCTTATCTTACTCTCAGCATATACCCCCCCCCCCCCAACAGTCTATCACAAACTACACAAATCATCTCTTCATTCTGCAGGAACTCTGTCTCCATACATCCCCCCCAACACACACACATGTATGGATGCAATTACATGTTGAACATGTCCTCTAACTCGAATAAGGAATGTAAATAGGTTCACAATGCAAGGAAGAATTGATGATGTCTGGCATATGTAGCAACCAATTGTAAATACCCGAAGACATTAATCATCTCCAGATAAGTGGCTCTCCTATAATAGAAAAAACTATGCCCTGTAAATTGCTTGATTGTGATATATGATCAATCTAAGATGAAATTTGCCAATCTAATGAGGCCTTTATAAGTAAAAAAAAAAAAAAATTGGCTTTTCATTCCCAGTCTTTCTTTTGGAAAATTCTCATTCAGATTGTGATTGACATAAAAACTCACATTGGACAGTAATTAATCAATTAAATAAACAAAATTTGATTCCCACATGTAAGAAATGACCTAGCCAAGAAAATTGTTGGTAGTTACAAGTATGATGTTGCACCTGACCAAAGTTTTCCTACTGAGGTGGTGGATCTTTGACGCATTGCATGGCATCTGGCAATAGATTATGACTGATTGGCTTCAATCCTCGTTTAAACCAATAGCCCATAAGAGAGGTTTCTAGTTTCCGCACCTGTAAACATTTTATTTCATCCAATCAATCAAGTATTCAGTGGAAGCAAGAACAAGCTACACATTTATCCTCTTATTCTCTGAGATTACAACAATGCAGAACAAAAAGTATTAGCAAAGAGAACTTGCAGATCCATTGACAACTGCCATTTTAGTTCCAACAAGATTGTCTATCTTTCTTTTTCCTTATTTTTTTTTTGAGAATGAAGAGTCAGATTATAGAAATAAGAAAGATGGATACAAGTGAACAGGGCCACATGCTACGAGACAGTAGAAGCAATCCTCAGCTAAAAAAAGGAAGCAAAAACAGAAAATACAGAGGATAAGTCAAGCAGATTTGTCTAATCTTTCAAGTAGTTCTACGAGTATGTGTAAATGTACAGTTACTTAGTATGGTAAAGCAACTTAAGTAACTATCTTAAGAAGCTACAGCTATCATGTCAACATCCATACGTTCACTTTATATTCCATGGCATCTTATGGAAAAATCTCAAAACATGTTATTATATCAGTGTGTTATGATGCTATAATTGTTTCTACATTCTTTCTCTCCTAAATGACACAAACTTCTTAGCAAAGATGAGAAAGCAAAAAACACAGGCGGTATCACGCGAGCAAGATCAGGGAGTTAGACCCACTTGTATTAGCAGAAACCTAGGTACAATTTTTGAGGGATACAACAGAAATAATGATGAAAATTTCTGAGGGAGAAAAAACTCCTTCAAGATGATAAATATTGATAACGTCAACTGCATACCAGATAAAAATCTTGGAAACAAAAGGTTATTATTGGGAGGTTAGGATATGCTCCAATATATACCCAAAAAAGGTGTTAGTGGCATCTTATTTGCAACACTTCAGCCCTTACTTTCACATCAAAACCTCTAGCAGGACCCTTTCAGCCATGAAGAAGAAAATAGCGTACATCTATTCAAAATACATCTACACACTCTTTTCTTATTTTACAAGGATGCCATAAACTCAAATTTAGCATCTCAAAGAGAGGATGACTAACCTGCCTAACAATGAATGGTTCCTCTGCAAGACTCAGTGGCTTCGTTAATACTGTCAAAAAGCCATTTCGATTTCCATAAACAATATCTGTGAAAGGCCGATCACCCACCTGAGAGAAACACAAGCACGCTATTCACATACAATAAACACAAAGAAACCAGGCCAACAACTCAAAGAAGCTCAGTTAGTGTGCACATACCATTATAAGTTGTGAGGATTTACAGCCAAAGTGCTTTTCAATTTCTTCAGATGTTCCAGCAGGTTTCTTTACCCCTATAGTGTGATACGTAAAATTATTAAAATTTGCAAATGGTACTGCGGACAGCATATTAATTAAGAAATAAGTACAGCATATGAAATAAGCAAATTATGCACAAAAAAATGTCAGCTTCCACATTGGATAACCATAAAAAAAAATCCTATAAAATTAAAGCTCAAACTGGCAGAGACGAATCTTACTGTGCCTTATTACTTTAATTCCAATTGCCTTCTCAAGTGCCCTGGCTTTTGAGCCATCATGATCATACTCAAAGAGACCTAACTCATTACACCAACAGCGCACAAACAGGTTAGTAACTTAATACCGGAATTAAAATCACAATTGCAAAAGGGTCTTGCCAAAATTACCAGCAGAGTTACTGAACACGGCAATATCATTCCCGAAAACAGATTTACACCTCTCAATGGACGGACTAAGAGGACCCCAAAGCGTCAAAGAGTAAGGCACAGTAATAGTGTTATCCTTATCAAACACCACACCTTTAAAGCCTCTCGCTTGCAACCCTCCCCAGTCAATGTACCTTATGTCAGGCACTACAACATGAGGCAGAGCCAAATGCCGGTCCTTAACAAACACGGAAGCCGAAGAAACAATGCCTTCAACGTTAATTCTTTGGCCTAATGCAGCTCTCAAATCCGTCCACCACATGTTTGATAAAGGCCCTCTCTGATTACCAGTTTCGGTGTCTCCTGTTTCTTCAATTTCTTGGTTTTCGGTTTCTGGGTTTTGGTTAGCGTTGGTGTTAGTGTCTAAAGAACATTGAAATCGGTCAAAAACTGAAAGGTTCTGATCTGGGTCCGGGTAGCCTTTATTATTGTTAGTTTGGGAATTTTTTTGCTCTTTGCCATTTCTTTTACAATTGCTTGTAGGGTGAAGAGCGAGGGAGCATATGTTTTTGGAGTGTGTTTGGTGCTGTGAAGAGTACAAGCAGGTGGATTTTACGATTCTGAGATGGGAACGATGAAGATGGGAGTGAAGAGAAGTTGGCATGGGACAGCCGGGTAAGGGAGCCACATAGGTGGTGGTGGTGCACTGCATTTCCAATCTACTACTCTTTGGTTTTTGTGTTTTTAATATTCATCTTTTCGTAAACAACTCCATTTTAATTTCACAGACAGGCCGGCCAGTTTGTGGACCTGTGGTTTGTGGTTGTGGGCTGGTTCCAGAGAAAAGAGCAGACTATGCGCCACTGTGGTTCTAGCTGGGTCTGGGTTTCCTGGACTCTTTCTGGACTACATGCTATTATAATTTGGGCCTTGAGCCTCAGTTGATTATAGCTATTTACCTTAATTGAAAAGAATCACGGGCCTGGGATTTAGGGTTTGCGGCTTTTCACTTGCTCGCACATGGGTAATTAAGATTTCTTTGTCCTGAGAAATTATTAAATATATTTTCACTTATAACACATATTTTATAGACAAAATAGGGTATAAAATAGCTGCTTCGTTTCTTACCCTTTATTTTTACTCATGTTTATAGGGATAATAACATATTTAGTGTTTTAAGATTTTTTAAAATAAGAAAGAGCGAAAGAAATGGAGAGGATTTAAAAAAAAGAAGTAATATTTGTTTTTGAATATTTTTTAAAGATGTTTTTGCTTTGAAAAAATATTAAATATTTTTTAATAATTTTGATGTGTTTATATCAAAAATAAATAAAAATTATTTTAATATATTTTCAAACAAAAAACACTTTACACCACAATATCAAACACGCACTTAATAATTATATTAAATCCACATTAACCATCATTTAAAATCTCATTTATTGTTATAATTTGAAGAGTTCATAAATAAATTAGAATAAATAAATTCATTGAATTGTAAAAAAAAAATTAAAATACAAATATTGAATATGTTATTTTTTTAGTGTTTGTACTGAAAAAACCGAATTAGATTTTTCATGTTTCAAGTAACGAATTGATCATGTTTATGGAACCAAGGTCATTGATTTGAAAATCAGTAATTATTTTTTTTTTTTTCATAAAGTAAAATAATTATAACCATCTATTAACTGTAGAAATGAAATCTCATTATTTATTTCTCTTTGAATCATAGATTTTTTTTAAGATCTTATTTGTTTTTATGTTTTAAAAGATTTTTAAAAAATTAAATATTTTTTATTTTGTTTATTTATTTCAAATAATTTTTTTATATATTTTCATATCGTTTTAATATATTGATATAAAAATAATTTTTAAAAAATAAATACTACTATTTTCTCCAACGCTCCTAAAACTATGGGCTAAAAACTTTAAACGAGCAACGTTTTATATTGCAATTTACAAGCATTAAATTTAAGTATCAAAGCCAAAACTTGACACCTTCAAGAAAAGCATGCTAGAAAATAATTGAAAAAAAAAAAAGACAGCACACGAGGAGGAAAGTGATCCTTGGAGTTGGAATTTCGAGATAGTTCTGGATAAACTCACGGCCAGTTGACCGAGGCTAGGCACGTCCAAAACAGGGAACGCCACTTGAAAATTTCTCACCCAACGCGTATTGTCTTTTCTGTCTCCAGTTTGACAATATGCTTTATGCTTTGCCAGCTCTGTGTCATTATTGCAGCACCGGACATTCATTTTGTAGGGACAACTCGGTTTCGGCTCAATTAGTCCAATAACTCTCTTCTCTCCTGTGCAATTGCCCCCTGACCAAACCCCCTCACTTTCACATAGAAGATGGAACCACTTTTTTCTACTTTCCTTGGTTCCTTCCTCGATTGACATTGCAAGCCTGTGTCCAGTCCTAAAATACTATATACATATGCCAGCTATAACTATTTTTTAATCAACTAGCTACCCATGAAAGCAACTATATAAGGGACCCGAGCTCAAAGTTCCAACATCACACAACACATTTAGCTCTCTCTTGATAAATCTCTTGCTAGCTGCTGGTATATATAATATACATCTCCTGATTGTTTGCTTGGAAAAAGATAAGATGTCGTTCGTTCGTTCGAGAAAGCTTTCTTCAATGCTTTTGTTTACTCTGTTATTTGCCTGTCTGATGGGAGCCTCCAAGGGTGGCAATTTCTTCCAAGATTTTGACATCACCTGGGGCGATCAACGTGCTAAGATACTAAACGGTGGCCAACTTCTCACACTCTCTCTCGACAAGGCTTCTGGTTCTGGCTTTCAATCCAAGAATGAATACTTATTTGGCCAAATCGACATGCAAATCAAGCTAGTAGCAGGCAACTCGGCTGGTACTGTCACTGCATACTATGTAAGCCGCGATCCTTATCCTCGATTGAATTTCTTCTCTAGCTCGTAAATTTGCGGTTTCTCATATTTTTCTTACTTGTGCAGCTATCTTCTCAAGGGTCGACCCACGATGAGATTGACTTTGAGTTTTTGGGGAATGCAACTGGAGAGCCATATATTCTCCATACCAATGTGTTCTCCCAGGGGAAAGGCAACAGAGAACAACAATTCTATCTCTGGTTTGATCCTACTAAGGCTTTCCACACCTACTCCATTGTGTGGAACCAACAACGCATTATGTAAGTAAAAAATGCTCAAATTTCAATACTTCTGTATCGTCACAAGCCGAATTTCAAATGCTAAACTTGAAATATGTTGTGCTTTCATTGCAGTTTCTTAGTGGACAACATCCCAATAAGAGTGTTCCATAATCTGGAATCAATCGGTGTGCCATTCCCGAACAAGCAAGCCATGAGGATACATTCAAGTCTCTGGAATGCTGATGATTGGGCAACAAGAGGGGGGCTTGTAAAGACTGACTGGACACAAGCTCCTTTCACTGCTTCTTACAGAAATTTCAAAGCCAATGCTTGTGTTTGGTCATCTGCATCACCTTGTACCTCCACCTCTCCCAATTCTGTGCAAGACAATGCCTGGCAAGTTCAAGCACTTGATGCCCCGGGGCGCAACAGACTTCGATGGGTGCAACAAAAGTACATGATTTACAACTACTGCACTGACTTGAAGCGGTTCCCTCAGGGTCTCCCACCTGAATGCAAGCGATCAAGATTTCTTTGAAGAAGCTACACGTTAATGAGTTTGTCACGTATTATGAAAGTTCTTTATTCTTTATGCAAAATAAAATACGTAAATGTAATATGAAATAAATCAGTTTTAATTCTTTAGTCTTTTACAAATAAAATGTAACATCAAATGAATCGATTTCAATTTTTTAATTATCCTCTACTTCCGTTACGATTATTGCAACTCGTCCTCCATCTTTTACAATGTGCATGAAGAAATTTTCTCAAGCATCCAACTTGAAGTTTACGGTGCAACCCGTTATAGATTAACTTTACATTTACGGTATGATTGATAGTAATGAATGATTTTTGTCAATTTATACATGGCCGGCCTGTATTAATGGCGGCATTTCAACTTCTAATTGCATCGTGTATATCCCAGGTGATGTTTTTGGTAAAAGTAGAACCTGTTGCTAAGAGCTGAAGATCAACTTAATAATTGGGTGTCAAACAATCAATTATACCAAATGATCATTATTGTGGTATATCCGTTCTAATCACTCAAGTAAAGATGAGTTATTTCCAGTTCTGAAAGAAATTCATTCTCTCCATCAGTATAAACTATCCTTATTACTCGAAAAACTATTTGGCTTTCGGTTCCTCTCTGGCTCATAGATCGACTGATTTAAACTTAAAATAGTATATTGTGCTTTGCACTCGATTTCCCTTAATTGTATATTAATTTGTGCTTTGGGGTTTGAGGTTTGAGGATAATCCCGTGTTTGTGCATTCATCTTTGTGCTTGTAATAGTGAATTGCTCACTATTTGTTTATCCTTTTTTTTTTAGATAAATGTTTTTCTCATCAATGAATCTAGACTTGTAAAAATTAAACACCAAATCTTGATTACCAAACAAATTAAATTGATTAATTAATTATTTCGTGACGAAGACAGTTCTACCCTTGCTGAAACCCCAAAACCCACCTAACTTGATTACCAAACAAAAATTAACACCTAATTATTTGCTTAAAGTTCAGTTATTTTTGTCGAAGTGAATGAGTATTTAACTTTGCTTCCATGCATGTTAATTATTGCTTAGTTAATCCTCGTGATTTAATAAAATAAAATAATTAGTTTTTTTTTTATTTCGAAAACTATTGTCAATTAATTTTTTCGGTCCTAATTATTTTATTAATAAATTAATTCTTCAATAAATTTCAGTTTGTGTATTATCTTACTTTGTTTTTTTTCTTTTCTATTTAAAAAAGTAGAAAAAAATAAAAAGAGCAGTGGATGAGATAGAAAATTTTATTAAGAAAGAGTTTATTTAAAAATATATATATATTAAATTAAGGATGGTCAAGAACAGAAAAAGAACTATTTAATTAACTTTGATGCCACAAGAACTAATTAATTCGTTTCAATAAAATACGAGGACTCGGGCATATTTTTATATATGTGCATGTATATATTAAAAATAATTAAAATTTCTCTTCCATAGTCATATTCGTTCCAGAACAAAGAGCAATTTTTATTTTCTCACAAAAGATGACAAAGAAAAATACGGTATTATTATATTACTCCTTAGCTTAATTTGCAGTGTTTCCTTGCCACTTAATTTTAATTTTTTCCACCATAGCTATTTGATTAAAAATTGATTGAGCAGGCAACCTCGTGGTGCTAAGATAAGACTCAATGACATGGAATTAAAGTTAAGCATGTTTGATGATGTTACATAATCAAATATATTCAAGAATAAAGTTTTTTTTTATTGAATTATAAGTTAATTAATTATTACTTTAAATAACTATTTTCTTTAAAATAAAGGGAAAGGTCTTTTGATTAAAACCTCTTAATACCTATAAAACATCTTTTTTAGAAGGATTTGAGGCTACTCGGATAATAAATTCAGAAATCTTAATAAATATATTAGAGAACATTAAATTCTAAAAATAAGATTATTGTTATGTTGAATATTAATGTGTTTTTTAATGTAAAATATTGAACATTTTATCTGAATAGTAAATGTAAAATATTAAATTTTTTATTCTGATAAGATTAATGAAAAAAAAAAACTTTTACACCTGCATTAATGAGAAAAGATAACATTCATTAATGAAAAAAATAATAATTAGGCTTGAAACACTTGTTGGGCTTATAAACTTTAAGGTTATATTATTGGGCTTAAAATCGAGACAAGTCCATGAGAGCCCTGCTCATGCTCGAGCCCACATGGTGCCCAACACCTGGGCTCGAGTGCTCCCCTCGAGCTCAAAGTGCACTTGATATGCTCCATAACTATTCTTGAAACCAATTGTAAGCTTTCTATTAAATATTAAAAAAATATATCTATAAATCTAAGTTAGATCAAAGCTACATCAGGAATCTTCTAGGCAATTTTAAAATACATGTTTCTAAATATTGGGCAAAGACCCACGAGAACCAAGTGAAACCAAGGCAGGTCAAAAACGGGAAGACTCTTTCATCCTTCGTATTGCGCATATGTAGATAAGGAAAACCACCCAGCGCCTACTGTCTCGTCTGTCTCCGGTTATAAAGTCGACGCTTTGAGCAAGCAGCCAGGCTCTATCTGAAGTTGTCAACTGACCATCATTTAGTCATACAGCTGGGATTTAGTTATTTTATATGGTCAGCTTGCATGGTTTTGGCTTCCATCAGTTCAAGACAAGCTTTCTCCTATTTCAAATGTTTCACTGAGACAAAAGGCACACACGATTTTCTGCCTTCCTGGGTTTCTTCCTCTCTCCCTCTCATTAATTTGCAAGCCTGTCACCAGTCAAAAAAGAATCCAAATATGTAAGCTCTCTCTGTAGAATTTTTATATCAACTAGGACAGGTTAATTGCCTCAAAAGGACCTATATAAAGGAACCAAGCTGCAGTGCTTCTAACATCATAGAACACAATTCTAGCTCTCTCCTCATCCTTACTACACATCTCCCTATCTTGGAAAAGCAAAGATGTCATTCTCTTGTCCCAGTAAGCTTTCCTCAATGCTTCTGTTAGTTTCGTTACTTGGTTATCTAATAGGATCCTCAAAAGGTGGCAATTTCTTCCAAGATTTTGACATCACCTGGGGCGATCAACGTGCTAAGATACTAAACGGTGGCCAACTTCTCACACTATCTCTTGACACTGCTTCTGGTTCTGGCTTCCAATCCAAGAATGAATACTTATTTGGCCGAATCGACATGCAAATCAAGCTAATACCAGGCAACTCGGCTGGTACTGTCACTACATACTATGTAAGTCTTGATCCTTATCCTCCAATTGAATTTCTTCTCTGACTCATAAATTTGAGGTTTCTCATATTTTTCTTACTTGTGCAGCTATCGTCTCAGGGGCCGACCCACGATGAGATCGACTTTGAGTTTTTGGGCAATGCAACTGGAGAGCCATATGTTCTCCATACCAATGTGTTCTCCCAGGGGAAAGGCGACAGAGAACAACAATTCTATCTCTGGTTTGATCCCAGTAAGGCTTTTCACACCTACTCCATTGTGTGGAACAAACAACTCATTATGTAAGTAAAAAATGCTCTCAACTTTCAGTACTCCTGTATCACCATACAGGTCCCGAATTCCTAATGCTAATTTGCAATTTGTTGCGTTTTCATTGCAGTTTCTTAGTGGACAACATCCCAATAAGAGTGTTCCAAAACCTGGAATCAATTGGTGTGGCATTCCCGAACAAGCAAGCCATGAGGATATATTCAAGTCTTTGGAATGCTGATGACTGGGCAACAAGAGGGGGGCTTGTAAAGACTGATTGGACACAAGCTCCTTTCATTGCTTCTTACAGAAATTTCAAAGCCAATGCTTGTGTTTGGTCACCTGGATCACCTTGTACCTCCACCTCTCCCAATTCTGTGCAAGACAATGCCTGGCAAGTTCAAGCACTTGATGCCCCGGGGCGCAACAGACTTCGATGGGTGCAACAGAAGTACATGATTTACAACTACTGCACCGACTTGAAACGGTTCCCTCAGGGTCTCCCACCTGAATGCAAGTGATCAAGATGCCTTTGAAGAAACTAGACATTAAGCATCCATTAATTGGTTCATTTTTTAGCAAGTTTGTCCTAAATGATTAGAACATGAAATTCTCTATTTGTTTCTAAGAATATAAATAATGTAATGTGAAATAACTCAATTTCTTAATTCATGTTAAGTTACTTTCTGTTCTACTTTCTTTACAAACCTT